>Ga0233432_10002155_pt1 | contig 18494 bp, 17 predicted proteins | sample SI_122_August201_6_FD_179870 | JGI IMG/M metagenome (GOLD analysis project Ga0233432, IMG submission 179870) | Seawater microbial communities from Saanich Inlet, British Columbia, Canada - SI_122_August2016_10_MG | ecosystem: Environmental > Aquatic > Marine > Inlet | place: Canada: British... | reverse complement strand
AATCTTACAGTGTTAGAACTATTTTCTAGAGCACTTGTTACTACTGCTATCTCATCATCAACATATTCTTTGTCTGTTAGATGGTTTGCGAGAGTAGGAGTAACCCCTCCTGCATAACTAACAGTGGCAGAGAAGTCTCTGGAACCATTTGCTAGAATGTATTGAGTATGGTCATCATTAAGGAAGTTTGTGTGAAGATCATTGTTTGATGTTAGATCTGTCTCCAATTGATTAAGTTGACCAAGGTTTATTGCGTCATTTGTAGATACACCATCAGCAACATTAGAGATAGTCTTATTACCATTGAATGAAATACCAGTTGATGAAATATTCAAGATAGGTGTAGATGGTCCACTGTTGATAGCAAGAGTTGTTCCATTTAGATCAATACTATAATCCTCAGAACTTCCACCATCTAAGAAACGAAGTCTTGAATCACTGTTTATAGTTAAAGTAGTACCATCAATAACTAAGTCTCCTGTTGCAGTATCACCTGTAGAGTTCAAGAAACCATCAACATAACCTTTAGTTGCTAAATGGTTCGTGGCGACTGGTGTTTGACCTCCAATAGGACCAGTGAAAACTCTAGTTCCATCAATAAGAGGATATTGAAGGTGATCATCGTCACTGAAATCATCGTGATATGCAAACCCTCCTCCAGTATTAACAGCATTGAGTTCTCCAACCCAACCTACAAATTCATTGATCAATGTCACATTGTCTATAGTATCTCCAACTGTTGCAGTAGAACCTACAACATCCTCAACATAGTCTGACCCTTTGACAAGTTTGACACCATCTGCATACACGATAAGACCTTGAGAACCATATATGTAAGTATTTCCTACAAATTGCCACTCGTCAGTGACTCCTATTTGGGTTGCGTTTTGTTGCCATAGAGTTCCTGCACCATTAACACCCCCACCAGTTGCTCCTGCAACGGCAGCGTCTACGTATGTTTTAGTTGTTAGGTGAGAACCTAAAAATGGGTTTACTCCCACAACCGCATTAGTAAATGATCTAGTACCATCTGCAAGAGAATATTGAGGATGATCATCATCAAGTAGACTCGTAGGTTCCAGATCACCATGATTAGTGGTTAGAGCAGAAATAGCATCGGAAACTGTGGTGTCTACGTATGTTTTAGTTGTCAAGTGAGAATTTAGTGATGGTGCTATACCCTCAACAGCACCAGTAAATGCCCTTGTTCCATTCACAAGTATGTATTGATCAATAGATAGTGCAGAGATAGCATCGGAAACTGTGGTGTCTACATAATCCTTTCTAGTCAAGTGACCATCAAGAGTAGGAGTGAGAGAAGCATTAGCATTTACGAAGTTTGCAACACTAGTGAATTCTGCCACACCATTGAATGTTGCTTGAGCACTTGCATCATAAATCACTGGTCCAGTGAATGTACCTCCAGTCAATGGCATTGCACCAATTTGTAGGGTGGTTACACTATGAGGATTACTTGTGTTAGCAATATGCGAATCAATTTGTGCGTGAGTATTGGTTCCAGAGTTTGGAATTACTTGGTGATCAATCTGATCCACTCTGTAGTGTATTGACAATCCATTTATATCAGCATCATTGATAGTGTGAGTATCGAAAGCATCAGTTAGATCATCAGTTAGATCTTGTTTTGCTATATCAACATATCTCTTATCAGGAATTTGACGATCATCAGTGAAGTTGTAATCATCATCATACTCATAGATGTTTTCAAATTTTCTAGATGTATCTCCTGGGTTCAGTCCATAACGAGGATCTCTGGTTAGGTATTGAGTATGGTCATCATCACCAAGACCATTAATGTCGTGATGTTCTAGGAGAGAGAAGGAATTATTGACTTGAGCATCAAAGTATTGTTTATTCAACGCATCATGTTCGTCAATTGGATCAGCAAGACCGATAATTCTTTTTTCAGACCCTAGTGTATTTTGATTTCTTAGATTAATAGCAACACTACTACTGTTTGGGTTTACAATAAGTCCACCACTATGCGTGAAACCTAGTGCAGTGTAATCATTCTCGTATGTGCTAGTATTAGCACCTGGTGCACCACTCAGTCCACCACTACCCATTATGACAGCACCACCTTCTATGATGCCATTATGCGTTGGAAACCCTTGGAGACTACCTGCCAATCCACCTTCCAACAATTGACTTTGCTCATTCCATATCAACTCATAGTCTGGGAGTGATGGTCCTCTTTTGAATTTGAAACCAACTCGGAGACTAAGACCTGTTACATTTGCAGAACCAGAAATACTATTGAGTTCGATGATATTGTCAGAGAAATAAACTTCAGACTCTTGTGCGAAGATTGAATCTCCGAATACAACAAGATTTCCTCTTACCTCAACATCCCCAGTATTAGTCAGTCTTAGACCAACGTTGCCACCTTGTGCTAGTGAAATACCCTCATCGGACTTACTATCAATGATCACCTCTCCAATGTTTCTCAATGGGTATGCAGGTGATCGACTATTGTTGATCAAGAACCTTCCACCATAATCCGAACCAGAAGTTGAATCATTAGTTGTTGCACATATCTCAACTGTTGGTTGCCATCCATTTTCAGTTTCTACTCTAGCAGTTGCATCAGTATTAGGTCGATAGAGGTGAAAGTCTGCGGATGGAGATTGACTATGAGTAAACTCTCCAATACCAAAGTCTCTGTCATTCATTACCGAAACATAGGTGTTTCCAATCTTCAATGCGTGATTATCTTCGTGTTGCCAGTATGGTTTCTCGTCCAATGCTCCACTTGGTGCAGTATTTGTAGTAATAGTAGAGTTAGTACCAAGTACCATCTCATAACCACCACCAGAGATAGGTTCAGCATCAATATAAGTGAATCCATCACGAATACCAACTCGTCCATGAACAATACCACCTGTTTTGTTGAACTTTGTTGCTTCTAGTGAAGTGTAAATATCATTTAGGATACTTTTAGTAAAGGATACTTCATGAATGTGAACATTGTCACCTTCTTCTGGACTATTTGTTGAGACAGTACAAGGACGAATATAACCAAAGTGATAGTATTGATCAACATTGTGCAATTCATCAGAAGATTCTTCACCATTAGAATACTGACCAAGGTGTTGTTGTCTAATGATACCACTTTGCCCTGCTTCGTATTTCCAAGTAACATAATGTCTATGGATACCATATTTAGGTTCACCATCAACAAAGTCAACATCTTGCTTGTTGAAGTAACTTGTAGTGGAAGTGGTTTGAATAAGGTCGTCTGTTTCGATAAACTCTCTTTGTCTTTTGAACAATTCAAGTGCTTGTTTTACAGTAATGGTTGCTTTGTGTTTATGCTCGACCTCTTGACCTTCGATGAAAGAACCAGATACCTTCTCAACAGTTGTCAAAGTACATGTTTGGAAAACACTATTCTCATCAACACCATCTTTCAGTGCTTCAACGAGAAGGTGATAACCATTTTCAATTGATAGGATGTGTGGGGTTACTTCGTGGTTACCTGCAAGGATACGAGCAACGATCTCTCCATCACCATCTTTTGTCCAAGTTACAAGGTGAGTATGTGCTTGAGAAGAACAAGATAGACTTGACTTAGTATCGACATAATTTACTCTGCCATATAGAAGGTCAGATGCTTGCTCTGGAGTGATTGAAGCATAGTGAGCATGTTCAATGTAATCATCACTCAAATATACAGTCTTATATACATTCTCTGCTTGAAGGGGAACCCAACCTTCATCACCTGCATAATAATACTTGCCAGTTGCTTCAACGAATGCTGACATACCTTTGAATGATGAATATAGAGGTAGTCCCTCGTATGTTGTTGGTCCCCAAGTTGAAGTAGTCTTTACTTTGAAGACTGATTTGATCTTGTTCTTATCTGCGGTTGCAATGATTTCACCTGTCACTGTACCACCATTATAAACAGCACTTGCACCTGACAGGGTATCAACTTGGGTTTGAAGAGAAACAATGTCTGCTTCAGCATCATCAAGTTCATTTCCAAGGGTAACAACATCAGTAGCAAGTGATGTAGCATCAATATTGGTTCCACTTACACCTACGGATGCAAGAACGCTCTCAATAGCACTAATCTTGTCTTCAATAGTTCCACTTAGTCCAGGAACGTATATGTTGGATATTACAACATTACCAGAACCTTTTGCTTGGATCTTTAGATCAATATTATCTGTACTACCATCAACATTGATCTGTGCTTCACCATACCCATCATTTGGGTTGACAAACAATTTGATCTCGTTGTCGGTGTTGTAACCTTTTGATTTAGTATTTACTCTGATTGCCATTGCCTATGGTTCCTAAGATGATTCAATGATATTTATATCATTTTGCCATTCAATTTGCGTGTCTTGATGAACTTGTGCTTAATTCTATAGTCATTTTTCTCTCCATGAGCAAGAATATGGATCTTGTCTTGTAGGATTGACTCTATTTCGTCATTAGTTTCAACAATACCCCACTTCACTAGGAGATATACAATAGTGTTCCTTCGTAGTTCATCAAGTTGACCATATGTAGAATGTTTCCCTTCTAATAGAAACAATTCTTTGAAGTGGACAACTTTGAAAACGTCTTCGTCTTCAGTCTCAATACAGTAGCAACTAGGAAAGAATATTTTCTTTTTCTCATCCTTGAACCCCATTCTCTCTAGGGTTTCTCTTACTACGGGAAAGTTTTTAAGTAACTTTACCTCAATTCCAATCTCATCAATAACACTCATTTGCGAATCCCATAAACATATAAACTACAAATATATTTATAGGATTCGGAAATAACTATTAGGGGATTTTGCCGTAAAGTCGTTGAATATCTTTTACCAATTCATCACCATCCAAACGATAGTAATCTAGTGCCTGTAATGGTGCAATCTTAAAGTAATCTCCAATGATTTTTACTTCCTCAGAATGTTCTGAAATAGCAAACTTTCCCTTTATGTCACCATACTTGAAGAACACTTTACTCTTTGGGAATACCTCAAGGCAGAACTTGTGGAACTGATAATTGTCCCATCGTTGTTGGTGCTCGTTGAGAATGTCACATAGATCAAGATACTTAGTCTTACAACTCAAGAACTTAGTAATCATAAACTTACTGTACTGCCCCTCGTTATGAGGAGCAAGTACATTCTTCTTATCGTAAGTAATATCCTTCAGAAAGTCGAACAACCAGTTGGTCTTCACTGGTCCTTTCTTCTTCTTGGGAACTCCCTTTCTATTCGGTTTTACTGGCATCTTGATCCTGTGCTTCTGCTTCCATCCAACTAGTAAGCAATAGAGTGAATGCCTCGTCAATGGTTGCTAGTCCTTGTGCTTCACGATATTGTTCCATGACCTTTTGATACTCGTCACTAATATCCATCTGCCAATTGACTGAACCATCTTCGTTCTCAACCTCTCCAAGGATCACAACACCATTCTTATCAAGATAGGCATCCTTCTGCTCCTCAGTCAGTGCACGATATTCATCAGCAATCTTCTTGTCTTCTTCTGTCAAACCCATCAGATCTTCTCCATTATGTTTATTAGTCCTGCTGAAAAGGCAATATCCTCGTCAACTCCGACCTTGATACGATATGCAACATCGGAAATGTCAATCATAACACTTGGCCACTCGTCACCAAGTTCCTGTGCATGATCCAACATATACTTCAATATACCATCGTAATTTACTCCCTCTTCACTGATATACTTGCGAATACCATTCAATTCTTTCTGCTTGAGCAATTCCATGATCTTGATATGCTTCACATCGGATGATACGAAAGGTGTAAGAACACCATCCACTGTCAACTTCTGTAACTCAACCAAACATTTACGAATGTCTCCTCCGATACTTTTGATGATGTTCTTTAGGTTCTCACCATCGAACTTCACACCTTCAGTCTTTAGAATCTCATACAGTCGTTTTGCAAGAACCTTCTTGTCCACTTCACCGAACTCATATTTCTGACAACGTGAATGGATGGCAGGGTCAATGTTGTGTGGATTGTTGGAAGTCATAATGAATCTGGTTGACCCATAGAACTTCTCAATGTTTTCCTTCAGTGCATGTTGGAAGTTTGTGGACGCACCATCGACCTCATCAAGCACTACAATCTTCAATCCACTGTCATCTACCGACATGGCACGACAGAATGGTTGGATCTTGTTTCTAACACTGTCTATGGACGTTTCTGAGGACGCATTCATAAACAACCAATCCTCTGTAATTGCCTCTGCAATCATTTTGGCACAAGTTGTCTTGCCACCTCCAGGATCTCCAGTCAGTATCATGTTAGGACAATCCTTCTCAGTGATAAACTGAATAAACTTGTCCTTGTAGTGTTTGGGCAGAATCACATCTTCAATAGTTTCTGGTTTGTATTTCTCAACCCAAAGTCTCTTACGAACGTCTACACTCATTTTTACCTCTTAAAAAATGGGGTGAGATTAGTATAACCCCACCCCAAATTAGTCAACAATTAATCATTTTTGTCGTTAGGAGAAACGAAAAACTTCATTGTATAGTTGTCCTTAGCATAGGAAAACTCTGCAATGTCCTTGGGACCAGTGTAGAATGACACATCAAACTCATCATTACAAGAGAGAACCTTATTGATCTCACTCTTAGAAAACTCAAGTTTGAAGTCAGTTTCCACTGGCATGTTCTTGATGGTTGTCTTATATGAATTGGAGTTACGAATATCTCCACAGATAGAAACAACCACTTCTTGATCATCTTTGCTTCCTTCGAAGATCAGATTATCTTGACCTGCATATGAACGAATAGCATTTTTGATCTTAGGAACAATAGTGTTCATGACAAAGGTTACTCCAAGATCCAACGCATCGGTCTTCAACTTTCGTTTACCCTTCTTCACCTCACTGGGATCACACCCATAGAACTGAAGATTATCATTCTCACTCTTTGCTTCAAAGAGACTTTTACCATCATGTGTTAGTTCAAAGTCTTCTTCAAGAAGGTCCAACTTGTTAGTGAAGTCAACCACATCCCAAACACCAATCTCACAATCGGGTTTCTTGTAGTCCTCGAATACTTCATTCACCTCAAGTTCATAGATGGCAAAGTTGTTACCTGCAATATCCCTAGCTGCCACGAATACTGCATCATCTTCGAACTCATATACAATATGAGCACCATCGTTACCGTCATTCAAGACCCTCTCAATAGCACTGAGAGGATCAAGAATGGAATCTACGTTTTCAATTTTAATCTTACCGATCATTGTTTATCTCCTACAATCCGTTCAGAATATCGTCAAGGTCATCATCAGAATCATCGTCATCATCTGGGATGGGATCTTCTTCGTCATCTTCCTCTGGTTCTTCAACCTTTGGTTTTGACTTCTTGGTTTTCTTAGGAGGAGGAGTAGGTTCATCGTCCTCATCCTCATCTTCGTCAACCTCTGGAGCAGGTTTCTTTTTCGTTGGAGCAACTTCGTCCTCTTCCCGAAAATCAAGATCCTTGAATCCTTGGTTAGCATAGATTGCTTCGATCTTCTCAACTGAAAAGAACTTTTCTTCAGCAAGATGTTCCTTGTGGAGTTCAAAGGTCTTCTCAACCAACTCATCAAGTTTTTCTTCGTCCAATTCCTCACCATCAATAGTGATAACTGAATTATCGTTCACGAAACGAGACTTGGTGTATTCTGGGTACTTGTTGTCTCCAGTTCCAGTCCAGTTCATCTTGATCTTGAGATCAGCACCTTCTTCGGGATCAAAGAAGTAATAGTCTTCTTCTTCCATGTTATCAAGCATAATCTCATATACTTGCTTTCCAAAGGACCATTGAAAGATCTTACCTTCGTTTGCACCACCATCTCTTGGGTCTTTCAACACAAGAACATTACAGATATATCTGGGTTTTGCTCTACGATCTGAAGCAATCGTTTTGATCTTACGAGTGTCTTCTGAATCATAAATCTCGTTCACCACTGAGCAGATAGGGCACTTGGCAACTTTGCCAGTTTTCTTATCCTCAATCTTGTGCCTTTGTGGGCAGTTGATTGAAACATACTGTGTGTTAGGGAACTTGAACATGTGCGTCTTCAAGTCGATCCAAGGAAAATCTGTATCCTTGTTTGGCATGATACGAACTAGGAACTCACTCTTTTCTTCATCTTTAGCAAGAGCAGGTTTCCAATAATTACTTGGTCCTTTCTCTTTCTTGCCTCCACCTTCACTATCTGACTTCAACTTAGACAGAAGTTTCTTGAGGTCTTTCTTCACATACTTACCCATATTTTTTATCTCCTATGGTATAACGAACAATTTCATTATATACTAAAAAAACTATAGTCAAGAACTTTTCAAAAGTTTCTTTACTAATTCTTTGATGTTACTATCTTGATTGATAGTCGTTACTGCTTGATTGATTTCTGGTTGTCGGTTACCACAGAATATTTTATACCAACTTGTTGACTTTATCTCTTGATAATCTATAAGTGCCAACATAGTATATATGTCCACTTCACCCTTCTTCCAGAACTTCATTATAAGTGGGGGTTTGCCCCCTTTAATCATTTCACTAATCTTAATCTCTTCTTCATCTCTAATCTTTTTCAAATACTTGGTTGACTTCTTTACCTTATCATAGATCTGCTCTATGGTTACTTCCATGCTATATTCCATTTTGATGATCTCTTCAAAGTCACCTACGAAAGTGATTGGATAGAAATCATCTCTGGAATACATCCTTGCTTTATTCATAAAGTCTTCTATTAGTGCATCAGTAGTGATGCCAGTTCCCATACACTTGTATGTTAGAGCATAGAACAATTTGAACTGTTTGGTATTCTTTGTGACTTTCTCAAAGTCCTTTACCATCCTGTAACCTCTGTGCTGTAATATAGCACTATGCTTTAGGTATGAGTTATATAACTTCAAACAGACTCTCTTTTCCTTTGCGGTCACTCAAACAAGTCCTCAATGTTTTTTCGCATGTCAAACTTCTTACCTTTCTTTTCCATCTTCTTACGTTTCTTCTCTATCTCTTTCTTCTCATAGTAAGTAGTATTGTAGAAGTTCATTGCGTAACTTTTCAGTTTACCCTTGTTGTCTTGATCAAGATACTTGAAGATCTTCTCGACCTTGTGATCAGATTCCTCGGACATTACATAAACGATCTCGAATAGTTTCTTGGGGTATTCTTGCATCATCTGATAGAATATATCATTAGCAACTCCCTCTTCAAGTGACCTACCATCAAGTAACTTGCTAAACTTCTTAGCAATGAGTTCTCGTTGTTCTTCGTTTTCTCTTTCCATGGAAAGGAATACTGCATCATCAAATTGTCTACTCATTTTATTCCACTTCCTTTGATTTTCTTTTTCTCTTTTTGAGAATGTAAGATTTCCTTCAAATGTTCTTCACGTTTCTCCTCACCATCTTCATCATTGATAATTTTCAATGTGGTGTAGTCAATTGAGAATATACCTACGTCACCCGTCTTGGATATACGTGATTTCAATATTTCAAAACGGATCTTGTCATCTTCTTTCAATTCGTCTGGTTGGGTTAGTGCCAATACAAGGTCAGCAGTATGAGCAATGCCCATTGAATCGGCAATGTTGTCCATACCTACTGAATCCTTTCCTGTACCATCACGATTCAACTGTGAAGCAGAAAAGAATGGAATCTTGAGTTTGCCACTCAATGAACGCAACTCTTCACAAACGATCTTAGTCCTTTCATACGAGTTAGATCCTTTTGTTAGAGTCACCATTGGACGCATAATTCCCAAATAGTCAACCATGACAATATCGGGAACGAAGTCTTTTTGCAACTTCAACTTGTTGAGATAATTCTCAATGTCAAATGCCGTACAAGTTCCAGTGGGATATTCCTTAATAAACATTTTACCAACAGTCCCATCGTCATACATACTCTTGATGGTTTCTTTTACTTTATGTCTCATCTTAATCATTTTAGTAATATCCATACCACTGAAAGTTGAGTCCATCCTCTTTCTGATCTGGTTCTCAGCAAGTTCAAACGTAAGATATACCACATTCCTTCCTGCCTTCACTGCATTCACAGCAATATTCTGAAGGAATAGTGACTTACCTGCTCCCGCTGCTCCACATGCCACATATAATGCTGAAGTATTGGTTTCAACACCACCTTCGATTGCATCATCAAGTGACCTAATACCTGTTGGTATCCTTTTACTCACATTCTCCAACTGATCATAAACCTCATCAAATTGGAGTTGATCATCGTATTCAATACCCAAGTCCTCATCCCAAGACATTCCAACAAGATCAACCATATCCTTATACAAGGATTCTATGGTTTCACCTTTCTCGTTGTTCTCCAATAAGTCATAACCAGTAAACAATAATTCTTCCACTGACTTATTCTTGACGAATGTTTTAGTCTCGTCCAACAACCAAGCATCATCTGCCATCTTCAACGACTTACAATGCTTTAGGTTGCGAACAATCAACTCGAATTGTTCTGGACTAAACTTCTCTCTTGCTTTCTTCAAAGTGTTTGCAATAACATCGTAGGTAGGAACAGAATCATACTTGGCAAAATAGTTTTTCACCATTGTTACGAGTTCTGACCTACCATCATCAAAGTGGTTACTATGAAGATTTGCTACGACATTACGAAAATACTCACGATCTTCAAACAATCCCTTTAGGATAAAGTCTTGAATGTCTTCTAACAACTTATCCCTCGGTTTGAGGTGCTACTGTTTCTTCAGTAAATCCCTCTTGTGCCTCTGCTTGAGGAACCTCTACTTGTTGAAGTTGTCCTGTCAATTGAATGACTTCATGAACTTCAGCAAATGGAAGATTTGACAAGTATCCTTGTAGTGCTTGAACCAACTCAACAGTAAAGAGAAAGTTCCCTTCCCCATCTTTCTGTGATTTAACAATTGCATCAACAAGTTGAAACACATCCTTATAGGGACGAGTTTGCAGGGCATTGATGAATACCTGTGCTTGCTCTAGGGTTGCTTTATACATAATTATCTCCTAGTATAAAAGTTGTTTTGTATAGTATAATCAGTTTTCAGATTAGTCAAAAGAAAAATCAAATGTTTTCTAATTCGTCTGTCAGTTCTTCTTCAGATTTACTCATGTCTATCTTGACATACCTGTATTTCTTCACACAGAACTCATTCAATTCATCCAGTAGTTCGGGTGTAAATACTTTACTGTTGAATAGTTTGTTGATCCTTACCTTCTTGTTCAAATGTTTTACCATGAAGTTCTTGGAATCAATCTTTTCAAATAATCCTGCCTCTACACAATCATCCTCAAGACCATAATACTTGTTGGGTCCAGAAGTATATGAAACATAAAACTTAACTGCCTTCTTATCTTTACACAAACGATTCTTTTCAGACTTTGCTGTAATGATATTACCAACTGTTTCTTTTCCAGATCCCTCTCCTTCCTTGTCTTCCTTCTTATTCAGCATTATAACTGCACTTGCCATATAAGTTGCTCTTTGACCACCACTCATGATTGTCTTGGCATACATAGGGTTAGGAGCACTTGCTGTGTCCTTGTAAGAGTGTGCGGTGAATAGGAAAGGAATGCTTTGCTTTCCACAGAACTTAGTCATTTGTGTTAGCATTTGACCACCTGCTTTGGCACGTTCTCCCATATCAGCATTAGTCTTCTTTGCTTCAACGTCACTCATTTCTTTTTCAGATGATAGATTACCAAATGAGTCAAGAACAATCATGATCTTTTGATCTGGATGTTTCTCCTTGAACTTATCAATGGTGTTCATTGCGTGGTTCCTTAGTTCTTGATATGTTGTTACTGGGAAGTAAGCAATCTGTGAGGGATCACACCCAAGATTCTCCATAAACTCAGCACTAATAGCATTTTCCGAATCGTAGAAAAGCACGAAGTAACCCATTTCTTGAGCACTCGAAATAATACGACCAACTGTAAATGATTTTCCCACTCCAGATGGTCCTGCTAATGCAACTAATCTTCCTTGAGGGACACCATTGTAAATATTGCCACTGATAAGTCTGTTCAGAGAATACGAACCAGTGTCGATCCATTCTCCAATATTACTTACGAAACTATCCTGCAATGACGATCCATAAGTTGTAATCTTCTTGTCTACTGCCTTTGAGATAGACATAAAATCTTTCATTAGGTCACTCATAATAATTTACTCCTTTAATGTTTTACCAATTATAAACTTATTTTTACAAAGTCAATGTTTTCTTTATAACCATTTTCTTGATATACTCAACATGTTCATCGGGGATTCTTTTCATAGCAAGACACGTTTCACGCATCCCCATATTGTGAGTGTCTTCTTCAAACTCACAAACGATGTAATAATTTCCATTGCTTTTAGTTGGTGGTGGTACACATTGTCTCACCTCAACATAGTCAATCAGTTCACCACTAGTGGCATAGTCACTCATTCAAACAGATCCTCAATACTTTGCCTTTGCTCTCTTATCTTGATTTCTTTATTAGAAAACAAATAGATTGGTTCAATGTAAGGCAATTCTCCTGTCACCTCTTTTTCAAACACCGCAACTCTGGCAGTATATTCTTCATTACTCTCACCTTCAATTTTATCAACATATCTTTGTAATACAGCATTGGGTCTTTGAGACATTACCATGCCCATCTGCGTTCTGTATTGTCCCTTGTATTTATCAATCATTTGTTTGCAAATATCTTGTCTCTCACCTTTGATACTTCCATCAATAATATTGATTGCCATTATACCATCGTCTTTCAAACGTGTCCAACACTTATCCATAACATTATACAAGAAATCGTTTTGCCATGAGTCATGTGCTTCGTATCTAAACCATGATTGAGTCTCCTTGTTGTCCTCTGCATACTTCTCAGTTGCGAAATAAGGTGGACTACTGAACACCATATCCAACTCTGGCAATAGAGAGTAATCAAGATCCTCAGCAGGAAGATTCCATATCCTCACTTTCTTCTCCTTACCAATAACAGTGAAGTTATCATCACCCTCGATCATTTCATAATCATCACCAAGTATCTTTTGATATACTTTACATTGTTCTTTGTATTTCTCATACGTATCTGGATTAGGATCACAACCATAGTATTCACTAGCATTGCTGACATAGAAACCAAACAAACGATCTCCCCAACCACAACTAATATCAAATACAACATCACAATTAAACAGATCATACATTGTTTTTGCAACTGGAGGTTTGAATTGGGTAGCATTGTATAACCCCAAACGAATACCAGATATGTATTTGTCCTTGTTGAGTTTGCTTTTATCCATTCTCCATAGAGGTCCAAGGATGGACTTTAAACCCTTCCAATCCTTCCATGCGTCAATCGGTGCTTTCTTTGCCCAAGTACCACAGGCATACCTATTTTCTTGTTGAAAGAAGTCACTGCCACGATTGTATTGGTGTCTTGAGTTTATGATGTATTCACCATCTTTAGTGAACAATTCCATATCATCCTCATACTTACACAGTGCTCTGGATTCAATAGTTCCTATCTTCTTCTCTTCTACTTTCTTTATAAAATCAAATGGACTCTTCTCCCTCAACCTATTGAATAACCTTACAACTTCACCATGAACAATATTCTTGTAAGGGAAAGGGCATTCGTTTTCTATAATGTAAATGATCAGTGCTTGTCGTATAGTTTCCTTATCATACTTACTGTTAATATCCTTCCAATCCTTCGGATCAAATATTGGCAACCCTTCAACTATATGATTATCAAAAGTAGTTGATATTACAGAATACTCTTCATCGGAAATAGTTGCTTCTGGATATTTTACACGATCAATCAAGATACAATTTCCTTGATCTTCTCTAAAACGTCTAACTTCTCTTGCTTTGCCTGTGTAGTCCACTCTGGTAGTTGTTCCAACTTTCCTATTCTCTCCAGAATATCAGCAGGACCATCAACATAAAAATCATCTGGCACGTTATAACCAGATTTCTCAATCGAACCACGACAGGTCTTATCAAATAATGGTATAGTCTCATTCTTCAATGCCTCATAAAAACGGTTTGCAAGATGGTTGTAATGTTTGTGTGTCTTCTCGTCCTCAATATATAAGGAAGCAGAGTAATTTGACAATGCTCCAGTATTCCAATTCATCCTACCGATGATGCGAGAGTTTACTCCGATCTCTTGGAACTTCTCAATGTTCTTTTTCTGTGTTGATAGAATGACTGGACTATCTATGAGATATTTCTTGAAGTATTTCTCTCGACCTTTCCTGTATGATCCATAGTAAATGGCAAAGGGAAGTTTGTCATCCTCACCATCATCCTCAAACAGATCCAATGTGGAACTTTTCTTCGGGGATGAACCCATACATAGAGCATTGAGGTTTACATTGTGCCACTTGGACACATATAGTTTGGTGATCTTGGATGCTTCAGCAGGATGATTTGCAATGACCTCGTAATCCTTTACATTTCCAGACTTGATCGTGGACCATAGATATAGAGGTTCACCTAAATTGTACTCGTTAGAAATGTAGAATATTTTTGCGTTGGGAGAGTTAGTGATCCACTCAGTTGCCAACTTTGCATATCCAGAACAATGAACCATGATGATGGTCTTGTAGTCACTCTGGATACTATCATTCACTCCAGTGTAATCCCAAATGAAATCTGCTTGGAGGTTGTCAGCAATTCTCTTTGCGTTCAACCAGTGCAAGTTCCCATGATTATAGTGATGTGCACCACTATGTGAATCTATTACGAGTATATCACTTTTCTTTTCCATTCATCCATTATACGATGGAATAAGATTAGTCAAAGGAATTATTCAAACAAATCTTCAACTGATTTTCCGATCTTCTTATTGGACCTTTGCTTACTTATTCTTTTTTCAGCAGTCTCGAAAAACTTAGTATCTAATTCAACACCAATAAAGTTTCTTTTGAGTTTCTTACACGACACACCTGTTGTTCCACTTCCCATAAACGGATCAAATATTATTGCCTCCTCTGAGGAACTTACTTTTAAAAGTTCATCTATAAGTTCAACTGGTTTTTGTGTAGGATGTAATTTGTTTTTACCTCGAACTTGATTATATCTTTTTACTTTAGAATACAAACTCATATCTTTTTCTACCTTATTAAGACCAGTACCATAATCGTATATCCTAACAATATATTCAACATGTTGACTAAATCTATTCTTGTTTATTATTGATAATGGTTTCTCCCATATTAATACCGAGAAATGCTTTTTATTCTGTTCGGCCCACATACCATAGTATGCCAATAAAACATCATTACAAAATATATAGCAATTCATCTTGTCTTGTAATCTTTTAAACTCATCCATCAACTTATTGACAAGTGTACCATCAAAATCACTTATTTGAGTCAAAAGATAACCATCAACTCTAAATAAATCAGAATTAGCATAACTTGAAGTGGTATTGTATATATTTCTATGCTTATATGGTTTACCTGGACTTTTCTTATGCCAATATGGTGGATCAGTTACTATTAAGTCAACTGTATTATCTTCCATTTTTGACATATAATCAAAGCAATCCCCTTGTATGAGATCTATCATTCGAACAAGTCCTCAATGGTTTGTCTACGATTGGTATAATCCTTCAATTTCCAACTAAGTGATTCGTACAACAACTTCATAGGATTCACGAAACCAAGGTTGAAGTGTTCCTTCTTTAGAATGTATCTATCGTCAATACCAAACTCCTCTGGGAGTTCACCGATGTAGCAAATGGTGTCAATACGATAGGGATTGTTCTTGTCAAGTTTCAACATCTTTACCTTGTCACCCGATTGGATAGGTTGAATGTCAGTGTTGCCAAACTTCTCTAATAGATGATTGTATGCCAATGCACCTTTGTAGTGTTGTGGTGTTGACTTCTTGAACTCAAACTCTTTACACTTCCACTTCTTTATATCCTTACAAGTCTTTGGTAGTGCAATGTCATCGTAACTCCACTTCTTGAACTCACTATACATGTCAAAGCAATAGGCATCCACCACATCCTCTTCCACACCCTTCAGCATCAACTCTACACCCTCTTTGATGATCTTACGACACTTCTTTGGAGTAGACGAACGAATGATTTCCAATCCCTTGATCAACATCTTGTCACAAGGGTCACCATCTTCCTCAATCATATGAGCACAATATTTCTTCTTGATACAAAAGATTGCGGTGTCAGCAAGTAACTCAGAGTCCCAAAAGATTTTGTTCTCGGAGTTGTATCGTTCTATCGAGTGTTCAGCATTGAACGTATCAAGTTTCTTCACAACCAACGTGGTTAGGTTTTGGGTGAACTTCTTTCGTGTCTGAAAGTCTTGATCAATGTCAAGTTTGTTCATCAGTTCATCATAAGACAGATACAATGAGTCAGTGTCAATGTAAGTGTTGATGGATCGGTCCCATGTCAACTCGGTTGGGTCCACGTTGTATTTCTTCTTGATGCTTTTCTCCTTGAAGAAACCATTTCGTAAGTAGTCCTCAACGAACGCACTGTTGCTTTTGATAATGTCTTGACCAGATAGTGTAACTGACTTGGCAAGATCAATGTCAAAGAATCGACAATACTTGGAACCTACAGCACCATACAAGGAGTTGAGTAGGATCTTAGTTGCCAACTGAACGTTGTTGAAGATCTCACTTTGCCTTGTGTTCTCAATGTAGTTATCATTCTCTTCTTTCGTTAGAAGTTTGTGATATGCCACACCATCAATCTTTTGCTCAACGTGGAATACTTCCCCATTTGCAATTGCTTCCTTGACAACCTTGTGGTTGCCTTGCTTCACATGTTCTTGTAAGTCGGATTTATTCATAATACCTTTTTCATAAAATCTTCTTCAACTTCAACTGCTTCTTTTAGAATGTTCAGATAATTGTGCTTGTACTTACCAGACAGTTTCTTTGTTTCCTGTCTACCATCGAACCAATTGGATAGGATGCTTGGAATGACTCCCAACTTCTTTTCCTTATGTTCGAACACAGTGTTGTTCATTGACAAGTGCCAATGACTATCTCTCACTTTCTTCTTTAGTTTCTTCACAGAGGTAGAACCCATCGTGCCATTGGACAACTCAAAGTCAACCTCTTCACTATCGTCACGATCCCACAGGATTGTTTTCCCTTGGATCTGCATGATCTTACATTCGGGAGAGATGTTCTCCATCATAATGATAGAAGGATAGAGTGATTTAATGTCAACGTCAATAACCCAACGATACAAACCAGAGATAGGATCTTTCACATAAGCACCATCAAACGATGGAATGTCCCTCTTGACTCTTTCTTGTCTTCCCCAATCATCATCCATGATCTCTTGACGAGTATTGAACAAGTGATCGTAGATTGCTGTCTCTTGCTTGGTGATAGTTCCTGTATTGTCCTTGAATACACACTTACAGGTGTAGGATAGTGTTACTGCTTGACGAATGTAACCTTTCTTTCTATCAAGCAACTTGAGTAGGTTTACGTCTTGGATGTTGTAGTCAACCCACTCACACCAGTGCTTGCGGTAGAACTCTCGGAACGTACATCCATCGGGATGTTCCTTCTTCTTTTCACCCAATTCATCCTCACAAACATCATCAAGTTTGTAACTGTCTTTCTCATTCCACTCAAACTGTTTGTAGACCAACCGATAATCCATGTCGGTCATTCCTTCCAACATGTAACTATATGTAGTCTCAATTTGACCGAAGTTGTTTCTCTCTTCCTTCTCACGTTTCCAGTGCTGTCCGAATGGTGCTAACTTCTTCAAGTAACTTTCACCCAGTTCAGAGTTAATACGATTGTAGAGATAGGGAATATCAAACCCAGATGAGTTCCAACCAGACACAATATCGGGATCAAGGACGTTCATAATCTTGATAAAGTCTCGTAGGAGAGCATTCTCGTCCTTGTATTCTTTGTATTTCAGTTTCAAGTGATCATACTGATATTTCTTCTCGAACTTCCCATAGTCTTCTTTGTTGAATGGGAGTGCAAGGGTGTAGAATATGTCACCATGTAGATCGTAGATCGTGATTAGGTTTACCCTTTGATCTGCAATGTGGGGATAGGGAAATCCATTCTCAACCTCAGTCTCAATATCCACAAACACAGTTCGTAGGTCTGGAATATCCAGTGATAATTGCTGAGGGTATTTCTCAAGGATGAACTTGTTCTCGGGTGAGAGATCAGATCCATATGTCTTGGTCCCACACTCTCGGTAGAACTCTAACTTACTTTTTCTCTTTGCCCATGTCTTACAAACAACTCTCTCAAGTTGGACACCATCACCATTGGTATAACCAGAATCTTCACCATTCTTGGTTAGTGGGATGTAGAAGTCAGGAACCCAAGATTCGTTTACAATGGTTTTCTCACCATTCTCATAATGCGAATATTGGATCTTAGACTTGAATCTGCTAAATAATACATTTCCATAACTCATAAACTTTTTCTCCCTTGTAGGAGATTATATGGTCTGGTCAGATTAGTCAAGGAAA
>Ga0233432_10002153_pt1 | contig 18498 bp, 14 predicted proteins | sample SI_122_August201_6_FD_179870 | JGI IMG/M metagenome (GOLD analysis project Ga0233432, IMG submission 179870) | Seawater microbial communities from Saanich Inlet, British Columbia, Canada - SI_122_August2016_10_MG | ecosystem: Environmental > Aquatic > Marine > Inlet | place: Canada: British... | reverse complement strand
CATTCATTTTATTTGCTGCGACCAGATCAAAGGCCGTCTTCATCATATTTTCATCCCTAGGCCCTTGTTCACCCAAAGAGAGGTTTTTAACAAAAGCTTCCAGCGTTGCCTTATCACTTCCTTTTCTGTGACTCAACCGTGCCTTCCCACCACCACCGAAGGTGAGCAAAGAGATACGGTCTTTTGCATTCAAGGCAGACCAAAGGCTACCTAAAGAATTTCTCACCTTTTCCCACCGCCCAGATAAGGCCATGGATGTCGACACATCTAATAGAAAAACTAAATTAGCTGGCTTTCTCTCACCGTCACTTTTCCCATTCACGTCAATCTTCATTAGGTGATGGTTCTCGTTCCACGCGCTGATGGCTAGCTCCATCTTGAGGGATAATGCCTCATCATTCTTTCCTCGACGATCTCCATCAGCAAAATGATTGATCAATTCCTCCACTCTAACTTCATCAGCTGAGGGGAGTTGATGGCGAATGATCTGTTCTCGTATGGAAGAGTAGGTGGAGTCCTCTACTGGTAAAGAAGGAACAGAACTCACACTTTGAGAGACCTTGGTGAACGATTTAAATGGAACCTTTCCAACTTCTCCTCGACTTACATTTCTCCCAACACGATCAGAAGAAAAACCTTTCCCTAGATTCGCTAACATCGTTCTTTTCTTCTTTTTCTTTTCTATATAGAAAGGATCTCCAACTAACTTTTCAAGGGACATGCCCTCCCTTACTGCTGTTGCGAGGACAGCTTCTTCAGCCTCTATTGTCACTTCTTCCATCAGTTCTTCGGAAGGGGCTCTGATCTGCTCGACCGAGTCCAAAGCCACACCGCCAATGAGGGACGGCATCTCCACAGCAGAGCCATCGTCGACCTTCGCCAAAGATTGACGCCCAAGGTCGACTTTCTCCAAAGGCGCTGCAGCAAAGCCATTCTCATATTCAATATTTTCCCTGAATGCCATCTCTCTTCTCCTAAGAGCCATTCTTTTTCCTAACTTTCCCTGACCCTTCATTTGTGAATCTTCAGAAAAACCTTCTTCTTTTTGAGCAAAGTCTTCCACTGCTTCAATATGATCTAATTCCAAGGCTGAACCTTTTTTTTCCTGATAAAAAGAAGCCGAAGAGAGGTCATCCTCCGTTTCTCTCAAGGCCATGGTTAAGGCCACCTCATTCTCAAACTCAAAAACACCCGTTTGGTTCAACACTGTGAGAGCCAAACCTAAAAGGGCAACGGCAGCCAGACTTTTTAGCAGAAAAGGAATACTTCTTTTCTGATTTCTAGGGACTTGATTCAACACACCTCTCACCCATTGAGCATCCTTCTTCTCTCTACTCATTTCAAGAGCAAGGGCAACTTTTAGCTCTCCCACCCACTCCTCCCTTAATTCAGGATCAGAAGGTAGTTCTTCTAAGACTCGTTGGTAGTCTTCTTCGCTTAAGTTTTGCCCAGAGGCTCTCTCAAGCCAATCCTCGAAAGCCTCTTCTGAATTATAATGATCAACCATGGGGGACCTCCGCCATCTTTCTCTCAAGGCAGATCTTTAAATTTTTTCGTGTTCGAGACAGGGTCGTGGTGACCCAACTGACCGACTTACCCAATGCCTCTGCTATCCCAGAGCAGGATTCCTTTTCATCGTATTTCAGGGTTATTATTTTTTGAGCTATTTCAGAGAGGGCCTTTCGGCAATTAACCAAATGATCACCCGGACCACCTCGATCAGTCCTCTCCTCATTCGAATCAGGGACCATAGCGTGTAGAAAAGCTTCTTTGTATTTTCTACGATTGTGGCTGGACCTTTTGAGGTTTTTTATCTCAGTTTTCACAAAAAACCTAAGAATCGTCCGCAACCAAGGACCTAGCTCTAAGTCACGGTTGTAATCTTCCCACTGTTCATGAGCACGAATGAGAGTTTTTTGAACCACATCATCGGCTAAATCCCGATTGGGAAGGAGGTAGACGGCCAAGGACATCAAACCTGGTATCTCCGGCACCATCCGGTCTTCAAAGTCTTGGACATTTCGGGTCATTTCCACTAGCATCATAGCCCTTAGGCCCAAGAACCTTCTTTGTCACACTCTTTTTTCAACCTAAGTTCATTTTATCCACCATCTCTTCTAAAAACCATGGCCTACGTTTAAAATTTAGTCACCCCTTTATCACTAAAAACTGACCTCAGAAAAGCTCCCAATTTAGGCGAAACCTAGAAGCAATGTCGACAAGAGATTCATCATCCCCCTAAGACTCAGGCAATGGCCTTGCTAAACCGTCTTGGACGCCAAGGCACAGAATCAACATAAAATACGGCAATTCAGTATTTTATGATAAAAATAGCATCAAAACACCTAAGCCTCATATATTCTCGTTTGTCCCTATTTTCAGCCACGAACACCTGACGAATCTCTCCCCCCCTTAGGGTACGCTCATGACCTCCCCACGAAGACTCTACCTAGCGGACACCACCCTACGTGATGGTGCCCAAACCATTGGCTGCCAGTTCACCCCTGATGCAAAAATTCAGGTTGTGCAACAACTCATTAATTTAGGACTAGATGTTATCGAGTTAGGCACACCAATCGCCTCGCCCCAAGAGCTGGAAACCTCTAGATTAGCCTGCGAAACCTTCAGTGACGCCGACGTCACGCTTTCAGCTTTTGCTCGAGCCAAAGAGATCGACATCGAACACGCTTACGAAGCTGTGGGTGGGCACCACAAAGGCATGTTGGCTCTCCTTACGAGCGTGTCCGATATCCACCTAGACTCAAAATTCAAAAAATCTCGAACGGAAATGCTAGACGCCTTCTGCAAGCAAATCCGCTATGCGGTCGAAGTGGGATTCAAAGACATCATGGTTTATTTGGAAGACGGAACCCGCGCTGATTTCGGCTATGTCAAAGACCTTGTGACCCACTTCAAAGAAGCCGGAGCCCACACCATCTCCATTCCTGACACTGTGGGTTTTGTGAACGACCCCCTCAAGTATGGTCAACTTTTTTCCCGATTACGTGAAGAAGTCGACTTAGGAGATCTAAAGCTCAGCGCTCACACCCACAACGATAAAGGCTTGGCCGTAGCCAATGCCCTCTCGGCCATTCAACACGGAGCCGATCAAGTCGAAGGCACCATCAATGGCCTCGGTGAACGAGCCGGAAATGCCTCCATCGGAGCCATTCTGCTCAATCTTTACGGTGACGACTCTGGACAGTGGTGCTCATCGGATTATGGCGTGGAAACCCGAGCCAAACTCGAGTCTTATGCAAAAGTCGCTAAAATGGTTGGCGACCTCAGTGGCATGGGCATCAATTACAACGAACCCCTCATGGGTGACGCTGTTTGCACCACAGCCGCTGGCATCCACCAAGATGGAGTCCTCAAAAACAAGAAAACCTATTTCTGCTACGCTCCCGAGTCTTTCGGCATCAACATGGAGAACCGACTGCTCACCTTCAACATGCTCTCCGGTATCAAAGGCATCGTCTCGGTTTTAGATGACATGGGACTCAAGCTCGACAAAGGCACCCAAGAAAAGATCTACCAACAAGTGATCCTTTTAGCACAGCAAAAGAGTCCTAGCATCGCCGACATCCGAGCCATCGCCTTAGATGTTGTTCTCGACAAAGACCCTATCGTCAAACTCAAAGTTTGCAAAACATCTTCCGGAGTGAGTCCATCGACCGCCGAGGTTGTCCTCGAACGAACCGATTCCGGAGAAGTCTTGCGGGGCATTGGCTATGGAGATGGCCCCTTTGCCGCCTTCATGGATATCTCATGTGAACTCCTCGGGCTCAATGCCAGGGTACGCAACTATCACGACACTGTCGTCGGTGAAGGTCGAGAGTCTCAAATGCAAGCCTATGTCGAACTAGATATCGATGCGCGACACTTCCTTGGCCGTGGTGTCAGCACAGACATCGTGATCGCCGGCTGCCGAGCATTCATGAAGTGTGTTAATGAATACTTCAGGAGCGAACAAGACGCCGCGACCCCAGCATTAGCCCAAGAAAAAACCGACGTCTTGGAAACCACTCCATGAAAATCACCCTAGCCAAGGCAATGGGTTCATGTTTCGGGGTCGACGATGCCGTCGACATGGCCCTTGAGCATGAACACGCTGGTGACCTTACCATTCTTGGTCAATTGGTTCACAACCCGCAAACGGTTCAAAAACTCAAGGAAAAAGGCATCCAGTTGGTCGGTAGCATCGACTCGATGGATGAGATCAAAACCAAACATGTGATGATCACAGCCCATGGCGCCGCGGACAATATCAAAGAAAAGGTGCTCGACAAAGGCTTTATCTTAGACGACGCCACCTGCCCTCTTGTTCAGCATGTGCATCGTACCATCAAACGTTATGTCAAAAAAGGTTTTTTCCCCGTTGTCATCGGAGAAGAGAAACATGTTGAGGTCCGTGGCATCGTTGGCGATTTAGATGAATACCTCGTTGTCACTGACGCGGCCGACATCGACCAAATCCCCCCAGAAAAACGAAAACGCCTTGGCATCGTCTCTCAAACGACTCAAAACCATGTTCGCGTTGGTGAAGTGGCCAAAGCCATCGAAGAGCGAGATGATGTGGAGGAAACCAGCTTTATGAACACCGTGTGTAAACCGACTCGAAAACGACAAGAGGCCGTCCAAGAACTCACTGACGAAGTTGATATCATGATCGTCGTTGGAGGAAAAAACAGCAGCAACACCCGAAAGCTCAAGCTTCTGGGTGATTCAAAAGGCATCGATTCATATCACATTGAGTCGCCAGACGAACTGCAAAAAGAATGGTTCAAAGGCAAAGAGCACGTTGGTATCACGGCAGGAACGTCGACACCTTTCTTTGTCATTGATAGCGTTCACGAAGCCATCCAAAAAGTCTCTAAGGACTTTTAATTGCTTCACCTTCTCTGTATGAGCGGAGATTCTCGAACGATCTCGCCAAGGCCTCTCCTGAAAAGAATCGCCCTTGAGTGCGCTTTCCCATACCAAGGCCCAGTCGAGAAATCTTGATTTCTCCTAAAGAAGACCTTCTTTCGAATAGCAACTTTCATCTGCTGAAAGATCGTTGTTCTTTTCATGAAGCCTTGAGCTTTCACACCCTCTAATTTCTCTATCGCTATCCTTGGCCGTTAAAGAAAAAAAGCTCACTCCTTTTATGGTCCAATACCTAGGGGCCAAGGAGCAACACCCAGACAAGCTACTGCTCTTTCGCATGGGAGACTTCTACGAGGTCTTCAACGAAGATGCCAAAACGGCGTCCTCTGTTCTTGGCATCACTCTAACAGCTAGAGGCTCCAAAAGTGACAACCCCACGCCTATGGCTGGGATACCTCATCACTCTTTGGGTGATTATCTGCCAAAACTCATTCAAGCAGGTATCAAAGTTGCTATTTGCGATCAAGTTGAAGACCCAGCCCAAGCCAAAGGCATTGTCAAAAGAGAAGTGGTCCGGGTTGTCACCAGTGGAACTCTCACTGAGGATTCTCTTCTTCAGCCAGGCCGCAACAACTACCTAATGGCCCTATGCGAAGAGAAAGACCGTATTCTACTGGCATACCTCGACTACTCGACGGGTGAAATTTTCGTACGAAGCACTTCCTCCACCCGTGCCTTAGATGTGATCGGCACCATCAACCCCGATGAATTGGTGATACCTCGCAGTTTTAGCTCTAGGGAGTTTTGTGCCCAACTGAGGAGCTCTCTCAACCTCAACCTTAGTCCTGTCGATGATTGGAACTTCAACGCCAAAACCGGAGCTGAAAAAGTTGAACGCATCTATGGTGTTCAACACTTGGCGGGGATCGGACTAGAGCCTGACTCGCCTCTCGTTCGTCCGTTGGGAGCTCTCCTAGACTACCTCTCTAGCACCCAGATGACCACCGAGCTTCATCTGCGCAAAGTCCAAACCGTGATAGAAGATGGCCACATGGTGATGGATCGACAGTCTTGTCGGAACCTTGAGATCTTTCAAAACCAAAGAGACGGAGGAGTTCAGGGCACTCTTTTCGAAGCTCTGAACGCGACGGTCACTCCCATGGGGGCACGTCGACTTTCTTCTTGGATGACCCAACCCCTGATGGATCAAAAAGCCTTGAAAGAAAGGCAAGATTGTGTCGAAGCTTTTCGACAAGGGTTCTCCCTCGACACCTTTCGCGAAGACCTCTCAAAGGTTCGAGACCTCGAACGCCCCCTCGGGCGTGTCCGCTGTGGACGCTTCGGGCCTAGGGACCTGAGAAGCTTAGGTCAAAGCCTCTCAGCTTTACCTTCTCTCAATGCTCAACTAGACGAAGTTTCTGTTCTGGCCAACCGTCAACAACCAGAACTTCCCCAACTTTGCCTCGACCTCCTCTCGACTTTGAGAGAAGAGCTCCCAGCCCTAACGGGTGCCGGTGACATGATTCAAGCCGGAATCAACGAAGACTTAGACAACTGGGTCTCCATTCGTGATGGAGGAAAAAGCTACCTTCAGGAACTTCAAGAACGCCTCAAAGAAGAGCTCGATCTCCCCGGCCTCAAAGTCCGACACAATAAAGTCTTTGGCTACTACATCGAGGTTCCAAAAGCTCAATCTTCTCGAGTTCCTGATCATTTCGTTCGCAAACAAACCTTGGTGAATGCCGAAAGATACATCATCTCTGAGCTGAAAGAGTACGAAGATAAAATTTTTCAGGCCCATGATCAAGTTCAGGCCATAGAGTTTAAAATCCTTGAAGAGCTTCGTCAAAAGGTGCTGGTTGAACGCGAAGCGATCATGTCCACGGCCGTCGGCCTTTCTGAACTCGACGTTCTTGCTGGCTTCGCCCACCTCGGCCTCAAACACGATTACATTCGCCCCAAGTTATCCGACCATCCTTGCCTCCAGCTCAAATCCTCACGACACCCTGTCGTAGAGCGTATTCTTGGCGTTGGGGAATTCTGCCCCAACGACCTCTCTTTAGAAGAGATTGGCACCAGAATGATTCTACTCACCGGCCCCAATATGGCCGGTAAGTCGACCTACATTCGCCAGATTGGCCTCATACAGATTATGGCCCAATTGGGCTGTGACGTTCCTGCCACTGAAGCTGAACTAGGAATGGTTGATCGGGTTTTTACCCGTGTCGGTGCCGGAGATGACCTCAGTTCCGGCAGGTCCACTTTCATGGTTGAAATGAATGAAACGGCCAACATCCTTCACAACGCAACCCGGCAGTCTTTGGTCATTCTCGATGAAGTCGGTCGAGGCACCAGCACTCTGGACGGGCTCAGCCTGGCCTGGGCCATCACCGAAGACCTCCACGGACGTGGTGACGACGCCCCTCTCAGTCTCTTCGCCACCCACTATCACGAGATGATCAAACTTTCGGATAGCTGCCCACGACTAGAAAACTTCCAAGTCCAAGTCGATGACACAGGCGGCTCCATTGTTTTCTTACATCGCATCATCCCCGGAGGGGCCGATCGTAGCTATGGTATTCACGTGGCCCGTTTGGCCGGCTTGCCCCACCGCGTCGTCGGCCGAGCTGAACAGCTCCTAGGAACCTTCGAAGGCCAAGGAGAGGACGTCGACTTCAGTCAGCTCCCCGGGCCCACCCCAGAAGAACCATTCTCTCTTTTTACCATTGAAGACACCGACGGTGACTTGAAGAGAAAGTTGTCCGAGGTTGAACCTGATGAAATCACGCCACTTCAAGCGTTGATCTTTCTGAAGGAACTCAAAGATATGGTGCGTTAGCTCCCACTTTCAGCATGAACGACCTCGAAGCCCTACAGTCCCGTCTGCGCGAGAGCCAGCAGCGCCTGAGAGAGGTACGGACTGAGAACGGAGAACTCAAGATCCAATATCGCCGCTGGCTCTTCACAGCGGTTTGCCTAAGCATGGCCTCCATGGTTATCTGCCTTGCCTTGATGCTTTTCGACACAGACCCACTCTCAGACTTAGATTCCTACACTGAAGAAACCCAAGAGCCAGTCATTCATTTAGAGTCCGACATCGAAAAAGTCACCTCTTTTACTTCTTCTGAGCCATTTCTTGAGGTTGAACCTCCTGAAATCACAGAGCCTGCTTCCAACCAAGAAGACTCGACCTCCCTTGAAGTTGAGATGCCTGGATGGGACGAACCAGAGCCTGACCCTGTTGAGGATCAAACGCCACCGGCGACAAAAAGCAACACCTTTACCTTTCCCAAAGCTGAAACAGCGAATCCAACCCCACCTCCAACAACAGGAGCCTTTTTACTCCCCGGCTCTTCTTCTACTGGCAAGCGAGTCATTCACCATCGAGTCAGAAAGTACGACACTCTCTGGAAAATTTTAGAAGACTACCAAGGCTCACCCCCAACCTTAAAGCTCATCAATAAAATCATCAAAGACAATGGTCTTCCTAGTTCCCGTATTCAACCGGGCTCTGAATTGATCATCATTCTCAACCGCCCTTAGGTTTTTATGGAACTTTTTGAAGGGACATTCTCTCCCCAGCGATACGAGACCATGACTTATCGCAGAGCAGGCCGCTCCGGTCTGAAGCTGCCCCTCGTCTCCTTAGGCCTTTGGCACAACTTCGGAGACAACGATTCCGAAGACAATGCCCGCGAGATGGTCTGCACAGCTTTTGCTAATGGCATCACCCACTTCGATTTAGCTAATAATTATGGCCCTCCTCCAGGAAGCGCCGAAACGTGTTTTGGCCGAATTCTCAAACAAGACCTCAATGAACACCGCGATGAGTTGATCATCTCTACCAAAGCTGGCTACCGAATGTGGGATGGCCCTTACGGAGAATGGGGAAGCCGAAAGAATCTCTTGTCTTCCTTAGACCAAAGCCTGATGCGCATGGGCCTCGACTACGTCGATATTTTTTATTCCCACCGGTTTGACCCAGAGACTCCTTTAGAAGAAACCATGGGAGCTCTCGCCAGTGCCGTTCAAGGGGGAAAAGCCCTCTACGTTGGCATTTCAAACTACCCCCAGGAAGCAACTCGAGAAGCCCTCTCTATCCTAAAACGAATGGGCGTTCCCTGCTTACTCCATCAGGTTCGATACAACATGTTTGGCCTCGCTCCTGTTGAAGATGGCCTCCTCGATATTTTAGAAGAAGGTGGCTCTGGCTGTATCTCTTTCAGTCCATTAGCCCAAGGACTTCTGACCAATCGCTACCTCCAAGGCATTCCTGACGATTCTCGCATTTCAAAGTCAGGTACTTTTCTTAAATCCTCGGCCTTAGATGAACCCACCCTCAAGGCCATTGGTGAGCTTGATCTGATTGCCAAAAAAAGAAATCAATCTCTTTCCCAGATGGCTCTCGCCTGGAACCTACGCCACCCCGTTATGACCTCCGTTCTCATTGGAGCCAGTCGCCCAGCCCAAATCCTCGACAACATCAAGGCCATGGATCACCTCGACTTTTCCAACGAAGAACTGAAACTCATCGAGTCCATCTGCCGGCGCCGAAGGGAAGCTCAACAGCCATAATCCTTAGTTAAACAGGGACAATCCCTCACTAAATACCTCTTTAGGTATCCAATGTTTGCCCTCCCCTAGACTGCCGACTTTTAGGAGTCCCTTTGGAAGAGCTCGTCATCGGTGGGTACAACACCCTGGAAGCCGTCGGTGAAGACCGAGATGGTCTCCTCTTAGCTTCTCCTCGGGGTAAAATTCTCCTTCCCACCACTCAAGTAGGGGCTCATCGAATTGGGGAGAAAATCCGTGTTTTCATCCACAACAACTCCGAAGATGGTTTTATCGCCTCAACTTTAGAGCCACGGGCCATGCTTGGTGAGATCGCTTGCCTCCGAGTCACTGACACCAGTTCTTTTGGCGCCTTTCTAGACTGGGGACTCCCAAAAGACCTTCTTTGCCCAAAAAGCCAACAACAATATGCGCTCAAAAAAGGTGACCTCGCCGTTGTGAAAGTTTGCCTGGACGAAGAGAATGAAAGAATTTTTGGCAATGCACGCCTCCGTGATTTCTTTGAGGACCCCATTGATCAGCTCAAACGTGGACAAGAAGTCGACATCATTGGCCTGTGGCAATCTGACCTAGGTTTCAACGTTCTCATCGAAGGCCGTTTCGGTGGTCTCATCCATCGTAAAGAAATGCTCGACTACCTAGAGACGGGTTACCGAGGTCGAGCATGGGTGAAGGAAGTCCGTCACGATGGTGGCGTCAGTATCAGTCTCAAGCCCAAGGGGTTCGATGGCATCGTCGAAGCCAACGATCGCGTTCTAAACGCTTTAGAAAAATGTGGTGGTCGTTTACCTTTTGATGACAATAGTGACCCAGAGCTCATCCAACAGCGCATGAAGATGAGTAAGAAAACCTTCAAAAACGCCATTGGTAATCTCATGAGACTCGGTCTCGTTAAACTGGAAAAACACGGTATCACCCGAACCGACAAACCTCGTCATATGAATCGTGATGAAGACAAGCCCAAGAGAAGGCATGGAGCAGGACCACAACACTCGAGGAATGACCGTGGCCGACCAGACAGATCCAGACCTTACTCAAGAGAGGGTCAACGTGAAAAAAGAGATGAACCCAAATTTGGGCAGAGAAGATCCAACTTTGACGACTCTAATTCTGAAAAGCCCAAATATCAACGAACTGAAAGGTCGAACTCTGAAAGGTCTTTTTCACCTAGAAAAGAAGAGCGCACTGAGTTCTCGAAATCAGATAACTCGTCATCCTACCAAAAAGATGACAGACAAAGAGGCTTTAATAAAGGAAAGCCTTTTTCCAACCGTACAAAAGACGACTCCAGCTCTGAGAAGCCCAAATATCAACGAACTGAAAGGTCCAACTCTGAAAAACCTTTTTCACCTAGAAAGGAAGAACGCACTAAGTTCTCGAAATCAGATGACTCGTCATCCTACCAAAAAGATGACAGACAAAGAGGCTTTAACAAAGGAAAGCCTCTTTCCAACCGTACAAAAGACGACTCCAGTTCTGAAAAACCCAGATATCAACGAACTGAAAGGTCCAACTCTGAAAAACCTTTTTCACCTAGAAAAGAAGAGCGCACTAAGTTCTCGAAATCAGATGACTCGTCATCCTACCAAAAAGATGACAGACAAAGAAACTTCAACAAAGGAAAGCCTTTTTCCAACCGTACAAAAGACGACTCCAGTTCTGAAAAGCCCAGATATCAACGAACTGAAAAGTCGAACTCTGAAAAACCTTTTTCACCTAGAGAGGAAGAGCGAACGGAACACACAAATAGTGATCGTTCAGCTTCGAACCTCAAGGATGATCGCCAAAGCGAATTTAGAAATGAGAAGTCTCCCAAACCCAAGAAGAAATCTTCAAAGAAGAATAAATCTCGCTCAAAGCAACCTCCCATCCAGAAGCCAATCGTTCAAAAAAAGAAACACCGCAAAGGCACCAAACCTTCTCAGTCTGACCCCTCCGAAACCTAGGATGTCCGTGTTTTGGTCTTCAAAGGGCCAATGACACACCAGGCTCCATTCAGTTCTAAGTTTTCAATTTCCCACCTCTGAGACAACTCGTCTCGATGGAAATGGAAGGCCTGATCTCCGCCTTCAATTTTAATGATTAGATCAACATCCTCAGAAATGGATGTATTTTTTAATGATGTTTGGGCCAACTTTTGCAACATCAACCAGTTCGATCAATTCCCTACATTTTATGTATCAGGATCACATAAAATGCACCATGATATTGCGATGATCAAACCGTGTATAGCTGTTTATCCATGAATTGAGTCTCTGGCATGCTTATTACTAATTTGGTAATGTTCTAATAGGAGTCTTCCATGGCAAACATTTCAATTCTACTCATGGCCCTTTACGTTTCTTGCTTGATCGCTTCAGTCGTTGGACTACTCAGTCAAAGGAAATCAAAGCTATACTTATTCGCCGGGGTTCCGGTCCTAATTTTGTCGTCACTAGGCTTTCTTCATTGTTTTGAAGGGCCATCATTTATCGCAATGGCGATCTATGGCTCCTTAGCCGCTATTGGGCTAGGTGCCAGCTTACGAAACCTTTTCCCCATTCACACACAAAAATAATTCGATCAACCTGATTTTCGATATCATCAGCAGATCTTTTTTCTCTAAGTTTTTAGCCCTAACGGCTCTTCTGGGTTTTCCACCAATCAACAACAGTCTCGCGAAACCCTGGTTCTGAAGCGTAAAAAACTCCCGTGGAGTTCATGAAACTACTCTCCCTTCGATTTAAAGACAAGGGCTTCCCTTCAATGTCGACCACCACACCTCCAGCTTCCCGAAGCAGACAATCCGTCGCCGCAAAGTCCCAAATGCTACCTCCACCCTCAACTGGCTTTGGAAGTTTGAAGTAACATCCTCGCTTTGCTTCTAAAAGAGAGACCACGTTCATCACTGCCCCTCCACTCACTTCAGAAACATTCCAACCTAAAGCCAATAAATACTCCTTTAACTCCATGCCCATTGGGTGTCGCTGCCAAGTCCCATCCCAAAAGGTTTCTATCTCCCCTGTCGTGATCACCTCTACTCGCTCTCCATTTTTCCAGCATCCACCTTCATCGATCGCCTGATACAAAGACTCTCCCAGAGGGTCAGCAACGACTCCTAAGATAGAACGTCCCTCTCGGGTTACTAAGGCGATCGAAATAGAAATACCTGGTTTACCGGCCACAAAAGCTTGAGTCCCATCCAGTGGGTCAACACACCAAAAATATGGTTTTTGAAAACGGGACCCGTCGTCTCCGCCCTCTTCTCCTAGCCAGCCAACATCTCGGGCAGAAACCAACGCCATCAGACGATCTTTTAACATCACCTCTAACATTCGGTCAATTTCAGTCGCCACTTGGGTTCCTGGATTATCTCCTCCCTTTTTCTTTTCGACTGGGATTTCCCTCCACCGAAGAGACTCTTTTGCCAAGACCTTTCCACACTCTCTGGCGATACCCCCTACCTGTTCAACGAGAAGCTCTAGGTTCATGACTCTTCTTTGAGTTTCTCGACACACCGACTTTTCACCATCTCGGAATACGAACTTAGCTTCCAATGACTAGGAGACCATCCTTTTAAGAACCTGTGAAAGTCCGTCCAGGCCACATCGTAAAGCCCACGCCACGAGTCTTCCACCTCAGATGGATTGACTTCAGGATGATACCTTCTTAGGGATTGCCGAAGATGCTGAAAGTAACATTCCAAAACCCACCCTTCCAATTCTTCTAGGATGTCTTCTCGGCAACAACTACCAAAAAAATAAACCAAATCCTGAACCCCAACACCCCCTCCTATGTATTGGAAGTCCACTGCCGCCACTTTGTTCTCGGTCGAGTGGAAACAGAAATTGGCCACCTTGGCATCTCCATGGACCAAAGAACGGTGAGGGCAGTCATTCAAACGCTGATCCAATATCTCGGCGATTGCTTTTAAAGGCTTATCTTCCAAGGCTTGAAGCTCATCAGGGCGAGTCTCTAAATGCCAGTACGTGCCCTTAGGCCATAGGCCCTCCGTCGACTTTCCATAGCTCCAGCCATGAAAGTGCCCTAACCACTTCAAAACAGATTCCATTTCTATTTCACTCAAGCTAGACCTTCGACCACCGTAACCCATGGCGTCCAGATCTTCTAACCAAATTAGCTGGGCTCGCCCCTCTTCACCTTGCCCATAACATTTAGGCCAAAGAGCATCGCTTAAAGGTTCATACTTCTTATACCAATGACCTTCGACCTCATAGGAACGAACCTTTCTTTGGTGTGAACGGTCTCCTGACCAACCACGTGGGTGAGCTCCTCCGCCCGAAGGGTCGATCACTTTACAGATCATGGTTGAACCACCCTCAAAAGAGAGCCTGGCGATCTGACCGTACCCACTCCATAAATCCTGAAGGTTTTTCACCCCAAGGACTTTCCTCCCGTCCCCAGCCTTCTCCCAGGATTCACGAATGAATTCAGACCAGCTCACGATCTACGGTATCCTGGTGACATGAAAAGTTCTATCCTGCCTGAGCAAGACGGTATCTAGTGACATGAGAAGTTTCTACCTTGCCTGAGCAAGGTAGAAATACAACCCAGTGTGGATTTAGATACTTTCGGCCTTGCTCAACAACAACTGCTCTGCTTCCAAAGACCAAAGTCCTTGATTAGCATCTACAATGTCAGCTAGCTCGCCATAAAGTGGGTTCTCTCCGGCTTTCGCGCGAAGGTCCGTTAAGGCAATCAAAGGCATGGAGATGTTGGTGTAAACCAACTTCTTTCCACCGGGAATGTTCGGAAGGTTGAGTGTTGTTTCAACGACAGAATTCATTCCACCAACGTGAGTGATCATGGATGAGGGGTTGATCACACCCTTAGCCATCATCTCAAGAGACTCAACCATGTCGGCCGTGTTGCCCCCGCTGGTTCCTACAACGTGAGTGGAGGCGTAGTGGACGTTGTAAAAATTCATACTGGCTCCAAAGGTGGTGTCTGTTGGGCCAGCAAAAAAGTTTAGACAGCCGTCACGGCCGAGAATTTTATCAGCTTGCTCGATAACGGGCTTAACTGGAGCCATGACCAAAACATCGTCGAAACCTTTTCCATCGGTGAGGGCCATCAAATCTGCAACGGGGTCATCCGACTTCCCTGTGTTGACGTAAATCAGTTCAACTCCATTTTTCTTCGCTTCTTCAACGGTGTAGAGGCCTGCAGCTCTTTCCAGCCTAGCGTCGTCGATATCCGTCACCACCAATTTTCCTGGCTTGCGGTCGCAGTGAATAGCATAATCAATCGAACCTAGGCCCATGGGGCCGACTCCAGCTAAGATGGCCATATTGCCACCTTCTACAATGCCCATCGAGTGTTCATAAGAGCCAGCTGTCGTGTGATAGCTAGCATGAAATGCCCCAACGATGCAAGACATCGGTTCAGCCAAAGATCCCATATAACTGGCATCTCCCTTATAATCAAGTAGACAGTTCATCTCCATCACCTCATTAGGAATGATGACGTAGGTGGCGTCTCCACCGATGTTCTGATAAGAATATCCTGGAGCGTCCAAAGAACCTTTGTAGTTAAGGGCAGGTTGGATGGAGAATTTTTGACCAGCTTTGAATTTGTCTGACCATTTCCCACCGACCTCAACGATCTCACCACAGAACTCATGCCCAATGATGACAGGGTTCTCAGCAACGTTGTCAGGAACACGCTTATGCTCAGGACCACTTTTCGCTGCTTTATATGACGACATACAAATGCTATCGGAGACCACCTTGGCCAAGATCTCATCATTTCCAAGAGCAGGGAGTTCAAACTCCTCTAATCTTAGGTCTTGTTTTCCGTAGAGTCTGACGGCTTTAGTTTTCATCTTAAAAATCTCCTATTTGAGCATCACTTGGCCACCGGTCACCGGCAAGGCCTGTCCGGTTTCATATTTCTGTTCGACGATGTAATATAAAGCCCGCATGACGTCGGCCACTCGGCAGCCTCTACCCATTGGCACTTTCGATTCATAGAAAGCCTTCACGTCTTCAATCGTCTTAGCTCCAGGGACCTTACCCGTCTCAAGGTACTGGGCAAAAAGCCCTCGGTCGGGGTCGGACCAAAGAGGGCCTTCAAAAAAGTTACCTGGGCAAATTGCATTCACCTTGGTGTTATCAGCGACCAATTCCATGGCAAAACTCTGGGTCAGCCCAATGCCACCAAACTTACCACCGGCGTAAGCACCATTCTTGTTGGACCCTTGAAGCCCAGATTTGGAATTGATTTGAACAATATCCGTAAAATAACCCTCTTCAGAACCGAGGTTCATCCACTCCATCACCTTTGATACAGCCTTCACGCAATAGAAGTAACCACGATAATTGACGTCGGTGACAAATTCAAAATCTTTGGAGGTCATGGTCTTAACGCTATCGGCCTTGAGCACTCCAGCGTTGTTCACAAAAACATCGACTCCACCTACGGCTTGGGTGATCGCTTTTACCATATTGGCTACAGACTCTTCATCGGCCACATTCACTTCAATTGGCAGAGTGGCTGTGTGGCCCAAGCCTCCATTAATTTCATCACAAAGCTCCTTGGCCTTCGAAACATTTAAATCCGCGACATAAACCAAATGCCCCGTTTTGGCCATCGACCGAACCATGCCCTCTCCAAATCCCTGGGCTCCGCCAGTGACGACCACCACTCGCTGACGGCAGTCTTCACTCACGTCGGCTCCTATTCCGTTTTGGGCCATCGCTTGAAGGTCGTCGTAATTATTGGCAAAAACATAGGCTGACTCTCCTAACACAATCGCCTTTGGCTCTGCGCCCTTCCACTCTTTGAAAGCAGACTTCAAAGCCTCCGCAAGAGAAGATGGTGCCCCTAAGACCTCATCTTCCAAATTCAAGGAGAGGACGCCTTCACCTGTCGCCAGCTCTGGCTTGATGGGAGCGACCAAGCGCCCCAACTCTCCAGCATTGCTAATTCCTCGCAGTAAAGCGGGAAGATATACCTCGGGTAGGTTCAAGAAACAGACCTCATAAAAAGACTCAAATCAGCTGCAACACAGCTTCGGGGTTTCGGTGATCCATGTTGGCTCCAACCTTCGCCATGTCGGCAATGGCTTTTTCCAAAGTGGAACTTTTCGCTTTTTGAAAAATAGACTTGGAAGGGTCTTGGGTGCAAACTTTCTCGTTAGCAATCAAAGCCCAGGTTGTATCGATCAAGTGTCTAAATTCTGGCATGAGAATCTCCGGGCAATTGAAAGCTTGCCTAGAGCTATTGATATCCACCCCACTGATCTCCATTAGATCATACTTCTTACAGAGCTCCTGGACCCTCAACAATTGTGACACGTCATTGCGCGGTGGCATGTAGGTCACTGCCAGAAAACCAAGAGCCTTCACATCCTCAATTAAAATATCGAGATAATCATCTTCAAATTTCTCTGCTTTTTTATCTCCCGTCGGAGACTCTTTCACATCCCCCAAGTAGGCATAAGCAGGGATCGCATCAATAGACAGAGCAAAGTCTACAGCTGCTTTAATAGGAATGCACTCCTTTTCATCGGGCTGAATGAAAAAGCCAGGCAAAAAGCTACTTTTCAAAATTCCAAGGAGGTCATACATCCGGTGAGGGTTTTCAAGGTCCTCTATGAAGCTTCTTATCTTGCCATCTAGCTTCATTCCAAGTTTTTCTTCAAGAAGAGCCAACAGTGCCGATGGATCTGGGTTCTCAGCGATCAATTTTCTCGAAAGAGCAGCTAAGATATGACGCTCGGTGATGCTCCCGCCCTCACTCGCCCTAGAGGCTTCGTAGACCTCTTTTTGAAAATCTATGGTCGACATTCCCTTTGATGTGAGAATTTCATTCAAGGCTTCTACCTGAGCGACGTTTCGCTTGTTGCGTGCTTCGTGAATTGGCTCAAGGAATGCTTCAGCCTCAGCAATGCGATTGGTTGGGATTCCGTGGATAGCGATATATGAGATGTTGTGGGAATCGGGGTTGTTGGTTTTTTTACCTTCAACCTTTGTTCCTGTCATGTTCACTCGAAGCTCAAAACCCACCGTCGAAGCCATTCCAATAATCTTACAAGCTTCAGTCATCTCTAGACCACCCGAAGCAGAGTCGTGATCAACACTCCCCACTGCCTTTAGCCCTGCCTGCCAAGCCATGTAAGCAGCGGCTGTTGGTGAGTAAGGGCTAAAAGAATAAAGCGTGTGAACATGATTGTTAACCTCATCCGAAGCCACTGGCAGTTCTCCACCGGAACGAATGCGCTCTACTTCATCCTCCAGAGCTTTGAGTCGCTGAGATTTGGCGAGCTGATTCAAGCCCTCTAGTATCTTCTTTAATTCCATCTTAGCCCTTCAGCTTTTTATAACGTTCATAAGCCTCATCCCATCCCTGACGCTCACCAGGTTGAAAACTAACCATCTCAAATGACCTGGCGACAACTTCTCGCCCTTCGGCCACTGATCCAATATGTCCAGAAGCGATGGCCTGCATCATGATGTTACCAATACCTGTCGCCTCGATAGGGCCACCCACCAAGGGGAGCCCGGTCGCATTGGTGATCATTTGGCATAGCAGCTCATTTTTTACGCCTCCTCCTGTCATGTGGATTTTCTCCATCGGGCGCGAAACCGTTTTTCTTAAACCATCCAAGGTCAATCTGACCTCAAGAGCGAGACTTTCGGTCGCACAACGAACATACTGGCCTACCGTCTCTGGCGCAGGCTGCTTCGATTTCTCGGCGAAACTTCTAAAAGAGTCTGCCATAGATTTTGGGCTAAAAAATGACGCGTCGTTGGCATCGACCAAAGTTCGAAAAGGAGTAGATTTGGCGGCCTCCTCAGTGAGTGTTCCATAATCAAGGTCTTCGGCCAACTCACCTTTGAGGCGCTGGATGAGCCACAACCCCATGATGTTCTTGAGAAAACGGTAGGTTCCATCCACTCCACCTTCATTAGTGAAGTTAAGATCCATCGCTTCTTGAGTCACCGTGGCCTGACGATTCTCCACGCCCATCAAGCACCAAGTCCCTGAACTGATGTAACAGCAACGGTCATCGGTCATCGGTATGGCTGCAATGGCCGAGGCCGTGTCGTGACA
>Ga0233432_10002151_pt1 | contig 18511 bp, 15 predicted proteins | sample SI_122_August201_6_FD_179870 | JGI IMG/M metagenome (GOLD analysis project Ga0233432, IMG submission 179870) | Seawater microbial communities from Saanich Inlet, British Columbia, Canada - SI_122_August2016_10_MG | ecosystem: Environmental > Aquatic > Marine > Inlet | place: Canada: British... | reverse complement strand
TTCATTTCACGGAAAACTTTCATGAGATGTTTCTGCCACGCACTCGGGGGTCTCTTTTTCCTCTTAGACTTCTTCTTAGCCTTAGAGCGTTTTTTTGTACGATGTTTACCACCAACTTTCATCTTCTTTTTTGCAAAACTACGATTCTTCTTAAAGGTTCTTCTAGCCATATTTTATACTATTACTTAGAAAATAATTTAGTATTAGTATTATAATAAAAATGTTCGGTAAAATTACTAAGTTTACAGGTAAAATTTATGGTAAAACTTATAGTCAAGGATATTATAAATATTCTTTATCATTATTCTCAAAAGAATATGCACTTGTAAAGTGGGGACCAAATATTGTATCAAAAGTTCATGGTCACAATGGAAAAGATTGTACATTTGTAATACTTAATGGTTCAATGGATGAAAAAGTATTTCATACTTTTGAGAATGTAAAAACGCGAGTTCATGAACCATTAAGATATGCTCATATAAATGATAAAATGGGAAAACACCAAATGATTAATGAAGATGATAGACCTAAATATTCCTTTCATATTTATTATTAGTTAGTTAAATATAAATCAATAATTATATTCAAACAGATTTTAGATTTTTTAACGCATCACATAGTTGCTCTTTACTAGGTATACGATTATCTCTTTCAGGAGTTTTTTTCTTAATTTCTTTCCCTTTCTTTAATGAAATACTCTTTAACATATCAGGTGTAATAAGTTTTTTATCATTAATCTCATTTTTAGAAGAAATTTCTTTAGGATTAATACCATCATTTTTCATTTTATGTAAAACAGCATCTTTCGGAACACCAACCTTTATCATGGAATGATATTTAGAGATCCCTGAGAAACTTGGTGGCAAGGGTGGGGGAGGAGGTATTGATGATATAGGAAGAACTTTTTTACGTTCAAATATGAAATCTGGTATCTCAATATTTTCATCAATACGACTTTGTATAAGATTCCATCGAAACCAAACATTACTATCTTGTATCCATAAACCACTAAGATGAATAATAAAGCTCCCATAAGAAAAACAACTTGCTTTATCTATCTTTTCTTTACAAGCATTAAAATGATGAGTAGTTTCTGTAATCTTTAATTGCATACATTCACTGTAAATATTCTCTTTAAAAAAATGATTAATATTATATTTATCTTTGAGTTCATTCTTAATGATATCATGAATATGATTCAAATCATTGAGTAATTCTAAAGTATGATGATCATTCTCTTTATTTTGGAATGAGATACAAACTGTATTCTTATCTTTATCTATTCCATAGGGAACAAACATTTGGGGAGTTTGAATGATAAGAGGTATTTTCTTATCATTATAAACACATTTAATAGGGATAAAAGAAAAATCATCTGAGTATTTACGTTTACATTCTAATCTTAATGGATTCTTTAAAGATTCATTAAAGAATATTTTCATAATTTACTTAAATAAATATACATAATTAGTATGTAATATAACTTTATATGACTGAAGGATCAGATAATAATGAAGAAGTTCTAAAAGATCTTTCTACATCTGATGAATTATGTGGTATTTGTGGCGACCCACTTTACACTAAATATTCAATGAGTTTACCATGTAATCACAACTATCATTATGGATGTATCAATGATGCATGTATGTTTTCTAAGAAACATGGGTGTCAAACGTGTCCTTATTGTGGTTACAATTTCAAAATACTAAAACCTGTAAATGGTCTTAAGAAACTTAAATATGGAGTTCATTGGTATTCTGAACCAGATACATCACATTATACAAATGTAAAATGTAATCACACTATGACTAGAGGAAAAAGAATAGGAGAAGAATGCGGAAAGTATTGTCAATTAGGATATACTAAATGCAATGTTCACAATATAGAATTAAAAGAGATAATTAAGAAGAAAACTAAATCTGCTTAAAAGAGTGTATATAAATAATAATAGTTTATAAATAATGGAATGTTCTATTTGTTTAGAAGTTATAAATGATAATGATAAGAAAGTATTATCTTGTAATCATAGTTTCCACGCAAAATGTTATCTTAAATGTGTAAGAACAAATAACTATAATTCTTTTATTAAGTGTCCACTTTGTCGAGAGATAAATATGAATACTTCATTACCCTTTTCTGAACCTAAAGAAACCTTAGAATTACTACACGAAAGAAAGAGATGTAAAGGAATTACTAAAAATGGAACAAGATGTAAATGTAAGAGCACTTTCTTTAGTCGTTATTGTCATAATCACGAAAAAATCCTTATACATAAAAAAGAATATGATTTATTGAAAGATTATATTGAATGGTTATTTCTTTCTCAAACAAGTATGAAAACAAAAATATCCATGGTTCATTTATTTAAACATCTGTTAAATAAGGAAAAAAATAAAAAAAAACAGATAACATTAACAAATATTCACTATTACTATTTTAGATTCTTTGTTTGGGCAAAAGAAAACTCTTTGTTTACTGGAATGAATGAAGCTATGATTGAAAGATTTTGTGAATATTATGAATTAGAAGATATAGATATTGAATGGGTAAAAGAATGTAAAGATAGTGAAAGTATTTTTATTTAGTTAACATTTATTACATTTATTACATTTATTACATTTATTACATTTATTACATTTATTACATTTATTACATTTATTACATTTATTACATTTATTACATTTATTACATATACATATGATCTGGTGGTTTATCTACTTTCTCTTTATTGAGGAGACTATCGATATTATCATTTGTAAGGATTATAGGTAGTTTAAACTCTTTAATCTTAGTATCGATAATTTTTGTATCATTTTTAGAGATATTATAAAGATTAATCAATGATACAAGATTATCAAGACATCTCTTAAGATTTCTTACACCACTTTCTTCACTCGTAAAGTTCTTAATGATATATGTAATACAATCATCGGTGAATGTAATATCTTTATCTGTATAATTGTAAACACTATATATTTCTGGGAGAAGATAATTCTTAGCAATTTCAAGTTTATCTTTAAGTTCATAACCCTTTGTCCTTATAACTTGCATACGATCTTTAAGAATCCTGTTAATTTTAGATTCATCATTAAATGAGAATACGAACAGAACTTTAGAAAGATCAATATTAACACCGGGGAAATAATTATCTTGAAATGTATTATTTTGTGATGAATCTGTAATATGAATTAGCATGTTAATAATTTCATCACCTTTAGCTGTATCACTAACTTTATCAAGCTCATCAAAACAGATAATAGGGTTCATACATTTAGTTTGATGAAGGATATCTATAATTCTACCCCATCTTGAACCTTCATATGTATAGCAATGACCATCAAAGAATGCTGAGTCAGATGCTCCACCGAGTGCAACAAATGCGAATGGTCTTTTTAGTGCTTTAGCAACACCATTCTTAATAAGAGTAGTCTTACCATTCCCCATTGGTCCCTGAATGGCAAGAACATTACCTCCAGCTCCAGGATTTCTTATCCATTTTCCAATAATCTGAAGGATATGAGTTTTAGCCTCTGTATGACCATATACGGCTTTATTAAGGGTTTTACTTGTTCGTTTAATAAACTTCTTTTGTTTCGTATCAGACTTACTATGATCAACTGGTAATAGAATATGTTCATTAAATGGAATCTTTATAAGACCATTAATCCACTGATTCATTTTAGAATATTCTCCAGTAGAAGCATCCAATTCACTTAGTTTATCAAGATTAGTAATTGCTATAGATTTAGTTTCGTCATTCATTTTTGAATCAAGAACTTTAAACTTTAGAGGAATATTACTTTCACCCAATTTGTAAATCTTTTCCATTTGTTTTATGTATGATTTCTTTTTCTTTTTCTTAAGATCATGAAAGTAATCAATTTGAGCATCTTCAGTATTATCACCACTATAGATTTCTGTTAAAGAACTAAACTCTTCGTCTAGTTCATCGAGAAAATCCTCAGTATCTGATAGTTCTTCATCGATTAGTTCTTCAACGATTAGTTCTTCATCATCAGTTACTTCATCATCAGTTACTTCTTCATCAGTTACTTCTTCATCAGTTACTTCTTCATCAGTTACTTCATCATCAGAATATTCTTCATCAGTTACTTCTTCATCAGTAACATCATCTGAATATTCTTTAAGTTTTTTCTTTAGATTTTTTATTCTTTTCTTTTTATCTTCTTTTCGTTTAAGTTCATCATTTGCTCTTTTTACAAGGTATCCCATAAGTAGATTTCCCATGTTCATATCTGGATCAATGGTTTCTTCTTCAAGTTCTTGAACATTAATTTTATCTTTCTTTTTAGATATTTTAGGAGAAGTTTTACTTTTATGCTTCTGTATTTCTTGAACTTTAATCCTCTTCTTTTTCTTGGGAGTATAATCTTCATCATCACTATCAGTAATCTCATCAAACACAATTGTATTGATGTTAGGTCTTTTACTTCTAAAACCAGATATAGTTTTTTTCAAATCTTTAAAATCAATATCTTCATCGCATTCATAATCAATTAAACCCCTGACATTACCATATTTATCTACATCTTCTTCATCGAAATCCTGACTCGGAGGTATATTCTTCTTTTTTGATGAAGTCTTTCCATTTGAGCGTGTAACCATTTTATGTATTGACATTAATTTACCAAATATTTTATAACATCAAATTTACACATAATCTAAAAATTTGATGTTAAAAGACTAAATTTGATTTAAAAAATAGTATAAGTATATATATATATTACTGAACATGTCAAAAATCACAAAACCTGACACAAAAATAGTATCGGGTATTCAATTTAGTATATCATCACCCGATGAGATAAGAAGAGCTTCGGTTGTTGAGGTTACAAAAACAGACACATATGAAAAAGATAATCCAGTTATAAAAGGACTTTTTGATCCTAGAATGGGTGTAACAGAAACAGGAAAAATATGTAGTACTTGTGGACAGAACAATATTTCATGTCCTGGACATTTTGGTCACATTGAACTTGCTAGACCTGTATACAATTATCATTTTATAAAGCACGTTGAGAAGATACTGAAATGTGTATGTTTCAAATGTTCAAAATTACTCATAGATAAAGAATCAGAAATTATGAAATCTACTCTATCAAAGAATAATAAATATAAATGGTCAAAAACATATTCTTTATGTTCAAAGATAAAAGTGTGTGGTCAGGAAACGATAGATGGATGTGGTTGTAGACAACCATCTACTTACAAAGTTGAGGGTATTTCTGGAATAAAAGCTTCATGGAAAAATGAAGATAGTGAAGAATCAGGGAGAAAAACTATGATTATCGATGCTGAATTAGCTAAACAAATCTTAGAAAAAATAACAGATGAAGATAGTAATTATTTGGGATTAAGTAGTAGTTGGTGTCGCCCCGAGTGGTTAATCTGTACAGTTTTACCTGTCCCACCACCATCCGTGAGACCATCTGTTCAACAAGATAATTCACAGAGAATGGATGATGATCTTACTCATAAACTTTCTGAGATTGTTAAATATAATAATGACTTAAGAAATAAGATAGAAAAAAATAATTCACCAGATATTATTTCTGATTGGACAAATATCCTTCAATATCATGTCGCAACAATGATAGATAATCAAATACCTCAAGTTTCACCCGCAACACATCGTTCAGGAAGACCTCTTAAAGCTATTGTTGAGAGGCTAAAAGGTAAAGAGGGAAGAATAAGAAATAATCTTATGGGGAAGCGTGTAGATTTCTCAGCAAGAAGTGTTATTACACCTGATTCACAAATAGAATTGGATCAATTGGGAGTTCCAATAAAGATAGCAATGAATCTTTCTGTACCAGAAAAAGTAAATAATTTTAATCATAAGAAACTATTAGAGTTGGTTCGTAATGGTCCCGATAAATGGCCTGGTGCGAATAATATAATTAAGAAAAATAATACTCGCATAACTTTAATAGAAGGTATCTTAGATACAGTAGATTTAGAAACAGGTGATATTGTAAGTAGACATCTTCTAGATGGTGATCATGTATTATTTAACCGACAACCTTCTCTTCATAAAATGAGTATGATGGCTCATAGAGTGAGGGTAATGAAAGGGAATACGTTTAGATTGAATGTAAGTGTAACACCACCTTATAACGCAGATTTTGATGGCGATGAAATGAATATGCATGTTCCCCAATCTTTAGCATCTATGTGTGAATTAATAAATATAGCTAATGTTAAGAAACAAATTATTTCTCCAAGAGAAAATAAACCAATTATTACAATTGTTCAAGATACTCTTATGGGTATTCATAAATTAACAGCCTATGAACACCTTTATTTCAAAAAAGGTAATAAATTAATGATGAGTAATAACACAAATATATATGATGTAAAAGGAGATACTAATAAGAAGTTAGTGCCATCAACATTAATGACAAAAAAACAAGTAATGAATATACTTTCGCAACTATCCACTTTCAGAGGAACTATACCTAATTCAGATTACAATATAAAAATTGGAGATAAAGAGTGTGAGTTCTGGACAGGAAAATCTATATTATCATTTATACTTCCGGATATTATTAATATGAATACTCCAAATAGTAATTATGATAATGTTCCAATTGATGAAAAAAATATAATAAAGATTACAAATGGAATAATAAAACAGGGGACCTTTGATAAGAATATTTTCACAAAAACTTCATTAGGTTTGATACATACAATATGCAATGATTTAGGGAATGAGAGAGCAAAAGACTTTATAGATGATTTACAAAAGATTATAACATACTTTATACTTAATGAAGGATTTAGTGTAGGTATTAGCGACATGATCCCCGATAAAGAGACAACTGGAAAGATGAAAGATATTATTATAAAAAAGAAAAAAGAAATAGATGAAATTATGCAAGAGATTCATCTTAATATATTTGAAAATATGACTGGACAAAGTAATAAAGAACATTTTGAAGGTAAGGTTAATGCTCTACTAAATGAAACAATTAATCAAACAGGTAAGATAGGTCTATCTACACTAGATGAAAAGAATAGAATAACTACAATGGTTAATTCTGGTTCTAAGGGTAAACCTACAAATATTTCTCAAATGATAGCTTGTTTGGGACAACAGAATGTAGAAGGTTCAAGAATACCATATGGTTTTACAGATAGAACACTACCTCATTATCATAAATATGATGATAGTGCTGAAGCGAGAGGTTTTGTAGAGAACTCTTTCATTTCAGGTCAAACACCTCAAGAGTTCTTCTTTCATGCTCAAGGTGGGCGAGAGGGTTTAATTGATACTGCTGTAAAAACATCACAGACTGGATATATTCAGAGAAAATTAATCAAGGCTACTGAAGACCTTAAAGTCGGTTATGATTATACAGTTAGAGATAGTTCTGGTTCAGTAATACAATATGTATATGGAGATGATGCTATAAATCCTATATATATGGAATCACAACCACTCATACTAATGAAACTACCATTTAAGAAGAGTGAAGGAGACAAAGAAGATATACATGATGTATTTTACTATGATTCTGAAACAGATTGGAAAAAGATTATTAATCATAGTAGAGCATTAATAAGGTTTAAAAAGATTAAAGATTATCAGAAACAACTTGATAGGAGTTTTAAAAGAATTATAGAACATCGTAATTATCTATTTTATGAGATATTTAATGAAGAACCGGAGAATAATATTATCTTTCCTGTTCATATAAAACGTATAACAGAAAATATTTGTGGTAAAGTGAATAGTATTAAAAGACATTCAGATATTCATCCTATTGATATTCTTAAAATGAATGAAAATCTTAAAAAGAGTATTAATATTAATACTCTTGATAGTTCAACAAAAATATTAAATATCTTGATAGATATTCATCTAGCACCAAAAATATTAATAAATAAATATTCAATAACAAAACAGTTGTATGAACAGATATCACTTTTGATTAAACAGCAATATTACAAATCAATCATACACCCCGGAGAGATGGTAGGTCCGGTTGCTGCTCAGAGTATAGGAGAACCAGCTACACAGATGACACTTAATACGTTTCATTTTGCAGGTGTGAGTGCTAAATCAAATGTAACACGTGGTATTCCTCGTTTAAGGGAGCTTCTACACGTAACAAAAAAAATAAAGTCTCCATCAGACATAATTTATCTTCACAGAGAATATGCGATAGATAAAAATAAAGCTCAATTCATAAAAAATAAACTTGAGTATACTCGTTTTAGAGATATTGTTCTAACTTGTAAGATATATTATGAACCTAATACTAATAATACTCTTATAGAAGAAGATGTAGGACTTGTAAAATTATATAAAATGTTTAAAGATTTTGAGATTGAAGATGTAGAGTTCATTCCATGGATTATAAGATTCACGTTCGATAAAGAAAAAATGATGGATTCTGGGTTAGTAATGGAGGATATAAATTACATGTTTATGAAATGGGCTGAATTAGGAGATGAAATAGATCGGATAAAATTTGTATATAGTGATGATAATGCGAAAGAATTAGTTGGAAGATTATCTATAGCAAATAATAATGAAGAGGAATATATAAATGGTATATCAGACCAGAGTGATATAATATCATCATTAAAAGATATTACAGAAGAGTTTATGAATGAAAATATTGTAAAGGGTATACCTAATATCAATAATATAGTAATGTCACAAGATAATATCTCTGTTATGAAAGATAATGAAATAACTAATGAAAAAATGTGGAAACTTGAAACAGATGGGACAAATCTATTAAGTATAATGAATTGTGATTATGTAGATGAGTTTAAGAGTTACTCCAATGATGTGAATGAAATATATAGTTTAATGGGTATAGAAGCATCTAGAAATCATTTAATAGGAGAGATGATTGAAGTATTTGATGAGTACATTAACATGAGACATATCAATCTATTATGTGAAGTAATGACTTGTAGGGGTAGTTTAGTTTCAATTGATAGACATGGTATAAATAGCGGTGATACAGGTCCTCTTGCTAAATGCTCTTTTGAAGATACAACAGATACACTCATAAAAGCTGGAATATTTGGAGAAAGAGACAAACTTCAGGGTGTTTCTAGTAATATTATGATGGGTCAAATAATACCTGCTGGAACTGGAATGTGTGATATTCTACTCGATGAAGAAAAATTAATGAATGAACTTTCATCTATTGATGAAGATGAAAATTATGAAATAGATGAGGATAATATTGATTTAATAATAAATACAGAAGAGGATAATCAATGCTCCCTTAATGATTTAAAAATGTCTTATGAAGATTAAAGAAGATTAATAATTATTCATTAATACCCAACTCTTTATCTATAGCATCACTACAATTTTCTGATAAATGTGCATTGGAAACATAATTTTTCCTAAGGTTCTTAATAACTTCACTACAATTGTTATTAACAATATTAATATTATCTTGTTGCATACCAACTTTTTTAACACCCATATCAATTAATTTTTTCTTAGAGGCTTTACATTCTGTTTCAATATCAAAAATATAACATTTATCTAACATATTTATTTCTTCAATAACATCTGTTTTTAGTGAGGTAAGATTTTGATTTATTGTATTTGCAATAGAATAAGCACTATCAAGTTTAGAATATGAATCCATTATCATAAATTGAACTAAAATAGAGGATTCATCTTCATCAACCGCAGATATAAGTTCCAATTGTATTCTTCTTTTACTTAGATTGATTTCATCAAATAAAGAATTAATAGAATCATATATTATCTTTTTTATACGTCTTGAAAAATCCATCTTTTCTTTATCCCCCCCTTGTGGATAGGGTAATTTTATATCCGCTAAACCACGTTTATATCTTAGCATATTATCTTCAAAATATCCATTCAAACCAGTAAAATATACATCACGCAATGTTAATAGTTTTTCATTTATATTCATGATATTTTTAAAACTACCATCATTTATAGAATCTGATACATTCTGTTTTATACTATCAAATGAATCACTAGATTTTATAATAGTTACTTCAAATGAATAAGTACAAAGTCCTTTTCTGAATCCTTGGTCTGTTCCTCTAGGATTTCCTATCATTATTGTATTTATATCTTCTATATGAGATACACGTGCTAATGCTTTTATTATTTTATTTTTTACATCATCTATATTATCTATAACTCTAAGGATGTTATAAGTAAGATAGATAACCAGTTCTTCATCTTCATAAATATCCTCTTCAGACTTCTCTTTTTTACTTACAACACTCTGTTCCACCTGTAATGGTTTATCTCCCTGTAATGGTTTATCTCCCTGTAATGGTTTATCTCCCTGTAATGGTTTATCTTCCTGTAATGGTTTATCTTCCTGTAATGTTTGCTCCCCCTGTAATGTTTGCTCCCCCTGTAATGATTGCTCACCCTGTAAAGGTTGCTCCCCCTGTAAAGGTTGCTCCCCCTGTAAAGGTTGCTCCCTCTGTAATGATTGCTCTTTTGGTTGAATAGAACTCTCATTATTCATTCCTGGTGAAATATTTTCTGTATTAACTGAAGATTCAGGCATATTCATTCCTGAACTTTCACCTTCACCACCATACATTATTTCTTTAACAGGTTGTATATTAGTTGTAATACGTCCATTTTTTGAATCATTTCTGTATATTTTTTCTACGAGTATTTTTATCTTTCTTTTTCTTTCACTACTTATCCGTAATGTTTCAATGAATATAAACTTAGATAATAAATATATTCTAATTTCCATGAATATAAGTATTTTTAATTTTTTAACACTAGATATATCTAGATCCATCATTAAGAACTCTTTATAATTTTCATCTATATATAGAATACAATCTTCGGTGGGACAAGATGTGCAATGATTATAATCTATCCATGCTATAGTCCCTTTCATTTTGTCAAAAAATGATCTAGGATCTTTACAACATTTTAATATTCTTCTTTTCATAATTTCTCTAACTCTTTCATTCTTTCTTAGATTCCCTCTAGCATTAAGAGTTTTATTTGTATTTATTATTATATTTTTACTAAATATTTCTCTTTTAACCAATTCTTCATACCCATCATCTAATTTTCTGAATCCTAATATGACATCATACCAGTTTAAATTACGGTTACATAATGAAGTATTACAGTCTAGTAAATAATTAGGTAATTCTAGTAGCTCTTTTATAGAAGTTTTTTTTGATAATCGTGCACAATCTACTTCAAACATCTCTATATCTTTCCTAATACTTGGGATTTTAATAGCTTGACCCATATTTTTTATAATATCTAATGTATTCTTATCAATACTATCAATCAAGTATTTTAATGATTTAGATCTTAGATATTTCTCATCACTACCTATTATTTCTAGAAGAGTTAAAGCATCAATTGAACTTAAATAATCTCTAATTTTTGATTCACTTTTGACAGTTTCTGTTGTAGGTAAATATGATATTATACTATTTATTAATAATGTATTGGAAATATTTTCACTCATATCTCCCCCCCTTATTATCTTTCTTTTCTTTTTATGTGTAAGTTTTTTTGTCATAATATAATCTATAATAGATTTTATTTAATTTCATCTAGGAAATCTTTCACGTTATTTTTAGTTTCTATACTATCAGTATCATCACTATCTTGAACATCTATAATCATTTCTTCAGTTTCTTTCTTTTCTCCATTTTCTTTCATTTCTTCAGTTTCTTTCATTTCTTCAGTATCTTTCTTTTCTCCAGTATCTTTCTTTTCTCCAGTTTTTTTCTTTTCTTCAATTACTTTCTTCTCTACTAAAAATATATCACCATCAATCCTTTTATCTTTTTTATTTAGATTACCCTTGAATAATTCATATTCTCCTTCTTCTAAATCTTCATCATCTAAGTTTATTGAAACTTTTATATTTTTCTTTTCTTCTTTAGGAATATCTGGTAATAGTTTTTCTTCAGTATTCGTTTCATCTTTTACGTTACCCTCACCTGTTTTTTCGATACTCGTTTTAGTATTTACTTCTTTCTTTTCATTTTCAGATTTTTTTAAAAGAGTTTTTAATTCTTCTTGATGATTATCAAAAGTTTGTTTGGAAACTTGTTTATTTTTTAATCCACTAACTCTCCCAATACCTTTCAAACTATCTAATTCTTTTAAACTATCATTCTTTTGATCATTAGAAGTATAGACCACATGTTTAGAAGGTTCGTGAACATTTAAAGTTTGTTCTAAATTATTTCGTATATGATGTATTGTGGATTTAAACTTCATTTTTTCTCCCGCGTGTGCTATAATTGAAGCTTTCTTTTCATCCTCACTCAGTTCATAAACTTTACATTTATGTAAACCATTACAGACATGAGGGTGGTTTATCTCTGTTTCTTTGAATACCTTCTTGTATTGTGTTATTATTGTATCATCAATTGTGGGAGATTGTTCAATTAATCTATCATATTCTGCCCGACAAACATTTAAAAAATCTCCTGCTGGTTTACGCATTTTAGGATTTAAAGCGAGTTCTACAGATATTTCACGATTAAACTTTGACCAACTAACTTCAGATACACGATGACCTTCCATTAATTCAGCATATCTTAAGAAGTTTTGTAGAGTAGAAAGTATCCCTGCAAATATATTCACACCACCCACACAAGCCATTGCTATCTGTTTATTTTCTTCAGGAACGAATGAATCCATAGCAAAGTTAGCTGTACCAGTTAGAGTTGAAAGGATGATAACTGGGATAGTAAAAGTATAATTTCTTTTTCTGTATAATTTTTCTGAACGACTATGTAACCAACGATAACCCGAGGCTTTCTCAGCCCATTCAGCGAGAAGCTCCTCCTGTTCTGGTGTCCATTTATCTAATTTCTTATCTTTCTTTTCTTCTTTATTCATTTATAAATAAAGAAATAAAAAAGTATTTGTCAATTTAATTTAAAAATAGATTTAAAATAAAAAGATACATTAACAGATATTTACATTTTACGAAATATAAATATCATCAAAAATATATACATTTGAAGATAAAATTATCTTGGATAGGTGGGAATCTAACATCTGAACAACTTGATAAAAAGGTATACTTATCAAATTATGATCAATGTAGTTATCTTTATAAGAATATAAATATAAATAACTTACTTTTTAATATTTAAAAATCTTTTAATCTTATTTATCTGAACATAATTATATATAGCTTTACCCGATTCAATTTCATTTATTACAGATTGGGGTAAGTTCACACTATTAGCTAATTGTTTTTGTGTTAAACCCTTAGAAGCTCTACCCTGTTGTATTTGAACTCTTAATTCATTTGTTATCTTTTTATGTTCAAGTTTTCCTTCTTCTATCTTTTTTTCCATCTTTAGATTTGGATCAGAAACTTTTGTTATTTTAGGTTCATTTTTATCTGTTTTCCCCTTTGTTTTCTTAACTATAAGAGTTTTCCAATCTTGATGATCGAGTAAACTTTCAGGATTATCTTCCATATTATAGAATAATATATATTATAAATATTACTTTATATTAATTATTCAAATATTTACCTAAAATATCAGAGTTACAACCCTCTAAATCACCCTTTATATTGGGTGAATTATTATTTTTATCCCATAATCCATCAATAATACATCTTTTATTAGTAATTCTTTCTATAAAACTCATATTATAATTAATTTTATCAGTATTTCTATCTAATTTCATTATATTAATAAACTTACCAAATCCACCATAAGAATCTTCTAAAACACTAATGAAAGAATAATCTTTTATTATATATGTAGATGATAATACTACAAAATATATTATTAACCAAGTATATTCTGGTGATCCTAAAACATATATTTTGAATAAAGTAGAAGCTATCTTAAAACCTGCTCCTAACATAATTGAGTTTAAGAGATAATTTGGTAATGGTGAAACTGCTATATTTGGATAGTTCATATCAATATAATCACATGGAGGTTTATTCCAATAGGTATAAGATATATAAAAAATAGCTATAAAACCACTTAAAATATTTAAAAAGTCGGATACAGCGCGTCGGCCATAAATTAACAATAACATATCTGCAATTATTATAAGAGATATAGATACTGCAACAACAATATATGAAATAGTTGTTGAATGTGAGCTATTACATTTCTCAAATGCTTCATCACTGTCTTTTGCTTCTTTTATAAGATTTGCACAAGTTACCATATCAGATGAAGTTTTCCCCAAACATGTTCCTTTTACTTTAAAAAGATTATCACTATTTTCTAATCCATCACATCTATTATAAAACTCTTTATCTAATGAGTCTGAAATATCATTTTCATCTGTCTTTAAATCACCACCAATAATTTTTGAAGTTTTAGGAGAAACTTCTGAAAAACTTTTATTATTATCAGGATAATTAAAACTTAAATCACATCTATTATTTTCATCACTCATATTTATACCTATATTAGTATCATATTCACCATCTATACCCAATTTGTTTATTATGTATCTTAAACCTATTAAATCTTTATCATCTTTCAATAAGTTTATCAATAATACAACTAAACTATAGATTATTGTAACAAATGTTATATATAATAAATAATCTACTTTATTCTCTCTTGTTAACAATAAACTATATATAAATGTTAGTATTAAACTCGCTGGAAGTATAATATATACAATTACATTAAATAGTGTTCTTTTACTATTAAGTTTACTTTGAAACTTATCTAGTCTATCAGTTTCTTTATCTGTCATACTATAATACTATATTATAAAATAGTATTTAAAATAATAATATCAATTATAATACATAATATAAAATAATGGATACGTGTTCATTTACAAAGACAGCATTTTGTGGAAAAAAGATAGATAATGTAACAGATAATCGTGTTAAGGAGTTTATTCTTAAAGACTTATCTCTAAAAACTAATAAAAATTATAATTCTCGTTATGCCAAAGTCCTTAATGAGAATTACATGAAAAACTTAAAAAATAAGCATATTGTAAATGTTAAAACTGGTGGTGCTCCCTATCTTCTTTATATTACAGAAATAAGTGGTAATGATTATACTTTTCTTATAGATAAAAAAATTAAAGTGGGTTATGACTTCCCAAAAATATTTGTCTTAAACTATCGTTTTTCTAAAGATATTTATAAAGGAACTCTATTTGAAACAGAACTCGTTAGAGATAATAATAGTAATTGGTTCTTACTCTTAGGTGATATATATCTTTACCTATCTTCATCATTACAAAATACTAATATTATTGATAGGGTAAATATTATGCACAATATATTGGAGGAAAAATATACTAAAAGTGATTCAATTATATGTCCTCCTATGATTAAAAAATTCTTTAATATGTTTGAAATTGATACAATTATGAACGAATATATTCCATCTCTTAATTATATTTCTAGAGGTTTGTATTTTGTTCCATTGAAATGCTCTTACTCAAATATTCTTTATTTGTTTGATAAAGATAAATCCAATATTACAAAATCTAATACAAGTTCTAATACAAAATCTAATACAAAATCTAATACAAAATCTAATACAAGTTCTAATAAATCTGTAAACTTCAGAATAGAAAAAACCATGTGTCCAGATGTATATGAATTATATCTTAAAGAAAATGATATCCTTGTTAAGAAAGGTTTAGCATGTATACCTAATTATGAAAAGAGTGTCTTTGTAAATGAATTATTTCAAGATGAAAAAAAAGAAATATTTGTAGAATGTGTTTATAATAAAGATTTTGGAAAATGGGAACCTATGAAAGAATCATATAGTGTAGATAATGTTTCTGTATTGGAGAAAGTTTCATCTTGAGGCTTTATATTTTGAAAAATCTCTCTTATTTAATTCATAACCCCAATGAAGTAAAACTTGTCTTATAACAGGACTAACACTTACATCATTATATTCTTTACCTTTATTTATTATCATATTCATTAATCTTTTTCTAAATCTACCATTTGGACCGGCTAATCCTAACCATCTTTTTATTTGTCTTTCATCATCACTAGTTCTTCTTCCTAAACTATATCTACAATACCATTGAAACCATCCATAAGGATCCTGTTTCACTATCCAATCATTATTTTCCCAATCTTCCAATGATGATCCACACTTTACACCATATTTATTTACTTTTTTATCATATTTAGAAGATATTATCTTCTTCTCTATATTTAATCCTTTAAACCAATCATCAGGATATTCTCTAATAGCTGTTCTCCCATTATGTGTTTTACCGGTTACACTAGAATCTATAGTTCTAAAATAAGTTCCTCCAAATGCTCCCTTACGAAAAACACTTTTAGGACTCACATTTGGTTTGAATAATTTATGATAATCAATCTTTTCTTCTTTCTTTCCTCTTTTCGCCTTTGTTTTACTCATACTATACTATAATATACTATTATTTATCTTCATTATTGTCCTCTTCATCTGAAGAAGATAGAATATGACAACCCTCAGCTAATTTAGGCATTACAAATACTTTAGGATCCTTTAGGGGTTTCTTTTTCCTCTTTCTTGAGTCAATTTTCTTCTGAACATCCGCATTTCCAACTCGTCTATAGTAAGTAACTTCATCCCAAAACTTGATTATTTCTGGAACAACTGAAAACCACCATTTCTTATCTCTCCTTACAAGAGTACATTCATATCTCTTTATGAACCAATATTTTTCTTCATGAAGAGAACAATGAATATCTATATCACAGAGATATTTATCAAGTGTTTCTTTAATAGTGCTTTCTTTCCACAACCTTAAAGATTCATTATCTATCGACCATGGTGAGTATTCATAATGTAGTGAATAGTCTGTTTTCCCTATTTCTTGAATCTTGAATGATAAGACAAGACCTTTTGGTTGACCCTCATTTGTTTGACCGTGAACATTAGAATCACCTGAATCTTCAACATATTCCCGAAATGAATTATATTCTTCAATCTTTACCTGTAGGAAATCACACTCTTCCAAATCACATACTTCTAATTGTCCTTGCATCTGCATCCAATAATGAAGAGGAACTTCATGTGTGAACTGACGCTTAGGAGGACATTTTATCTCTAACATTCTTCCAATATATTCTTTAGGAGATGTTGTATCACAAATTCCATCGGGTGATGCTCCAAATACCGAAAGTTCAGGATGTGGGATTAGACCAAACTCTACAATATCTACCCCGAACATCTTTTCATAGAACTCCGTGGCGACTGGTTCATACTTAACACCCCACTCCATTATAGGATTTATCTTGAACTCGGGTTTCTTATCAGTTGTTTTATTGATGAGAAGTTGATCTCTTGTTGTGAAATGACCTTTTCCCAAAGCATCTGCCAAAGAGCTCGCCGTTAACAAACCTTCCCTAATTTCATACCATTCTTTAGAGCGTTGTTCAGGGAGCTTAAGTGCTTTTAACTCTTCCATTTTTTTCAGAATATGTTCGCGTTTACTTTCAAGATCTTTGAGCATTTCATATTTCTCATAAATTATATCTTTACAGACATTCTTAAGATAATAATGAATATCCATGGTATTTTTACATAATAACTCTTTTATTTCTTGGATACTAGTATTTATGAGTCTTTCAATACTATCATTTGTTTCTTTATCTGATTCATAATCCGAATCTATAATTTCATAAAGTGAACGATCTATTAATAGTTCATTACTCTTGAAATAGTGTTCAACAATGTCTTTCATTGTTTATTATTTGTATACAATATAATATAGTATATTAGTCTTAAATCAAATTTATAATATAGTATTATAATATATTATGCCACAATCTACAAGGAAGAGTAAAATGTATAGAAGAAAAACACTTACTAAAAGAAGGGGTTTTACTAAAAGAAAGAGTTTTACTAAAAGAAAGAGTTTTACTAAAAGAAAGAGTTTTACTAAAAGAAAGAGTTTTACTAAAAGAAAGAGTTTTACTAAAAAGAAGAGTTTTACTAAAAAACTAATAAAGAAGAGATTCAATAAAAGGAAATATTATCGTAAAAGAAAAACTCAAAGATTGATGAAATATAAGAGAGGAGGTAGTATATTATCAACATTATTTGGAGTTAAAGTGACACAAGGAGTAAAAAATGGGAAAAGGAGATGAAAATGAAACTACTAATTCTTCTGCTGCTGGTCCCGCTGCCGAGAAGCCCGATGCCACTGCTGCTGATACTACTTCTAAATCTACTGATGCTGATGCTGATGCTGATGCTGATAAAACTGGTGCTACTGATGCTGATGCTGATGCTGATACTACTTCTAAATCTAATGATACAGGGACTGAATCTAGGGTTGAATCCAAGGAGGTAATAAGAGTATTACCGATCCGTACTATTGTTATTGAGGAGAAAGAATCAGAATAAATAAACTTAAAACGGCATCTTTTGACTATTAATATCAACGTTCTCACCCATACCATCTGTGGGTGGTCTACCCAAATAAGGTGCTTTGTAAACATTACATTCTTTATCATTTAGAACCTCTAATACTTGTATTTGTCTGTAT
>Ga0233432_10002149_pt1 | contig 18518 bp, 10 predicted proteins | sample SI_122_August201_6_FD_179870 | JGI IMG/M metagenome (GOLD analysis project Ga0233432, IMG submission 179870) | Seawater microbial communities from Saanich Inlet, British Columbia, Canada - SI_122_August2016_10_MG | ecosystem: Environmental > Aquatic > Marine > Inlet | place: Canada: British... | reverse complement strand
TCGAGGCTGCATAACGTCTGAAGGGATCCGCATTAAAATCTTCTTCTGATAATCCGAGGTAAGTCTCATTCGCGTCCAGACCAGAGAATCCATATTTGAATTCTATCCTGTTGTAATTGGCCGTATCGGGTTCCCAGAAGATTTTCACCATGGGCTCAACCCGCTTGAAACCCGTATCATCCGTGTCGGAAAAATCAGGTGTCGCATCGATGGTCTTGAATCCGTCGCTACCGTGATAGAAACCTTCCACGAGATAACCAACGCGGCCACCTTTGTTGAGCTCCTGAACATCACCATGCCAAAAATGCCCAATCACCTCGTTGTAGGATCCATATGAAAATTTGAGGAATGTCTCCTGATCGGCAGGTATGGGCGTGGATAGATAATTAATGACGCCACCTGTGATATGGGGGCCATACTTGATTTGACTACTTCCCTTCAAAATTTCCAAACCACTCATACGTCCTATGTTTGGAATATAATAAGCCGAAGGTGCTGAGTAAGGAGCAGGCGCACTGAGGATACCATCCTCCATAACGGTGACAGCTTTGCTTCGTTCAGTTGTGACACCCCGCACACTGATATTCGGAAAAAGCCCGTTACCATCTTCTTCTCGCACATAAACGCCCGGTACTTGACGAAGAACTCGGTTTACATCGACGTAGTTTTGCTTTTTGAGATCATCCTTGCCGATGAATACCCCAGAGGCAGGAAGCACTTGCTGTGATGCATCGGAGCCAATCAAAGACACTTCAGGCAACAACACTGATTCCTGTGTGTTCGAAGATTCCTGGGCTTTGAGTGATGAGGAAAAAATCAGCCCCATGCAGATTGTGGTTGATACCCCTGAATGCATACTGATGCCTAATGAGTTATTTTTTTTGATAACCTCTCTTTGTGAGGTGAGATGTCGGTTCATTTTATATTTCCAGATATTGTGTTAAGGATTCCGCTGTTGCGATTGAGACTCATTCTCATTAAGTGGAACCTTCTGTCAATATTTTTATTTGAGTTAAGCAAAACTTTTGGAATGTTTATGCGAGTCGTTTTGGTTGTTAGTTCAAGGCCTTTTTTGTTCGATTATTAAGCCAGAAAGAATTTGTCACCGGAAGCGCTGTCATAACAAGTTCAAGAGAGAATATTTGAGCCAAGGGTTTTCACCACGGCGAAGCAAGCTGCTTGATCGCAATCAAGCGGAGTTGGAAATACGATCAAGCAAAGCAGATCATTGTCGGATCTGAAGACGCCATGCTGAGATTTTTCCAAAGGCGTTACATCAAGTAACTGGTCCATTTCATCGTAAAAGGAGCTGCCTCCTGTTCGCATGAACATAGAAAAAACCTCAATCGAGAGGTCGATCAGGCCATGCGTCAGCAAGGAAACGTCACCACCAAAAAAAGGGCCCTCGAGTTCTTCGCTGTTGCATCTGACTGAATGGCTTCCATGCAACATGCGCATCCAGGTAAAGAGCGTTGCCACCCGCAGGAAGCCGATCTTGAGCCCCTCCCCCGGCAAGGTGAGGAGAACTGTGCCCCTTCCAACCTCCATCGACTTTGGAAAAATTACCGCCATGCCCCTCACGATCGTTACGATTGGAGAGCGTGGCATCGGCGACAAAAATCCCCTCGGAAATTCCAATGGTATAGGTAGCCCCGCTGCGGTTATCAGTCACTGTCTTTAACTGAATTCGCTCAAAAATATTGCTTTGAGCCAAACCCGGGGATCCCTTGGTGGCAAATGCGTAACCAAGGACCTTGAATTGAGAGGTGAAATTCCAGAGGGTGTCATTGTTCTGTTTGGCAAACGACGGACAGTATAGGATGTTTCGATCAAAACCGTATCCCAGCAAATTGGAAACAACGGTCTGAGGCATATCCCATGACCAATTACCCACCTGATTCTGATGATTGACCATGGGTGGCAGATGATTGTTGTTATCATCTGCATACATGTGACTGGCGATACCAAGCTGCCGCAAGCTACTCAGGCATTTGGTTCTTTTGGCCTTTTCCTTGGCTTTGGATAATGCCGGCAGAAGCATGCCTGCAAGGATGGCGATGATGGCAATCACAACCAATAACTCAATCAGTGTAAAGCCAGATTTGAAATCAGATTTTTTCATGGTTCACTTGTTTGGATTGTCGTCCATAATGCGTTGTTGATATGAGCAAGTAAAGCAATTATCGAGTGAACAGAACCCTCTCAATGGAGCCTTTAAATTCGGGAGCAAGCGAAACGGTTGTTCAGCGATGTGATTAAACTTTTCTGGATGCTGATCACTTTGGATGTTCCTCTATTATCTTCATGCTCATTTTGCATGAATACCCCACCTATTTCGCCTTGAGCTCTATCAATTCTCATATGTGAGAGTGGCATCGTGCTTGCAATCAGAATTGTTGAACCAAACAAGACTGTCATGAAAAAGATATTAAATATTGCAAAACAAAAATTTGCATTCGCTTTAATCGGCTGCTCCATACTTATTGGCTTTTCAAGTGCGATGGCTCAATCAACTATTTTCAATGGTGACGAGGTAATTGCCCATGGTTATGGCTCAGCTTGGACGCTGCGCGGCGCCAAACTCGAGGCTTATGATCAATTGATGGAGGATCGAGCAAGAATTGAAGCTAGTATTCCTGCTCACCTGAGGATCGAGTGGGGACAAATTAGAGGAACTGAAATGTCATACTGGAGCAGCTATGGTTGGCATTTAACTCAGGTTGGCACTGTCTACGATCCAAACGGTGCAGTCTGTTATTCAGAATTCATGCAATTAATGGATATTCTTGAAGCAGCTGAGCAACAAATAATCGATGACCTCGATGCAAGAGGGTGGATTGGTAATATGACAGGAGGGTCCAAATGCGATGAGGTACACGACTATATTCAGAATGCCATTCGACGGATCGTGAACAACTTAAACGCAGCGTTTACATGTTACGATGTGGTCAGCCTATGCGACTACGGATGGCTTCCAAATGAATATGCAGCGCATATTTACCTGGGGGTAATTGACAAGAACACGGGTGAGGTAATGTATGTGCTGGATCCCTGGCGTTATGCGGGCAGTTGCCACCTCATTCCATTTGAGCAAGATCCCAATGGAGGAAATCCTGACGAAGTAATCCCATGGGAATTGGATGGCACGACAAATCAGCTCTATGATTATATGTTTGATGAATGAGTGTCGCGTAGTCGACCCATCAATTTTCTCACGGGAATCCTTCCTGTGAAAACCATCGAAAGCCCTTGAAATTTCAAGGGCTTTTTTAATGCGCGTAACATATCTGACGGGAGCGGAATCATAAAAGAAGACCCAGCAAATCCCTTGGGCTCAGGCATTTATTGTATACCAGATAGGTATCTCTCAAAAACCCATAATTGCTACATAATCTACCCCACTTCAAATACATGGTTAGCGATTAGTTTATTATTTGGACACTCGCTTTTAAAAACTCAAATACTTTGCCAATTTTATCACTCTGGTGAAATTGATTCGAGCGAGCAAGCTCAGTTAGATAGGAGCAAGCGCCGAGACAAAAGAAAATATAGCATTCATGTCGCACTTTGATCATTGAATCTGCTGTTGATTGGGCAAAGAAATGGACACCTTATAAGTTCCGGTTCGCCTTTGTTTGAGGGACGTCGCTCGCAGGATATAAGCTGACCCAGCTTTCACATCCAAGGACAGGCTCGCGCGTCGCTGTCTTTTATCTCCTGACGGTAGAGACCATGCAATAGTTTGGGCTGTAACAGCATCCATTACGTATATCTCAGGAATATAATCATCCGCAGTCATCTCAATGTTGATAGATTGATCCTGTTCAGCCTGGATATAGAAGTCCTCGTAATAATAAATCAGGTTGAATGTATTGAAGTTGGGATCCTTAGGGCCGCGCACCAAGGATCCTGATGCACTTCCTTCCAGATCAATTGAGCGAATAGGAAAAGCTGTTGCCTTGATACGAAAGTCTCCCTCGTCCCAGTCATAAGCAGAAGATGCCCACACGTGATATCCCTCTTCACCTGAGGCGACGAAACACTCAAGAAGGGCTCCGGATGCATCCCAGCCCGTCTCCACCATCTTGATGACACTGCCACTTCGTGGGTCAACTAGTTCAATGACAGGGCTGACACCCAAAAAGGAATCTCCAACACCCCGCATGTCGATCTCCCATCGAGTATGCTCCTCGGTGACAGGGAGCTCATAGATAACTCCCGGCTTGCCATTCAAAAGGGTTAAACCACTTGGCAAGTTTCCATTCGTGGTCTCACCATTGATCAACAAGATAGTTTCAGGTTCATATGACGGACGAATTATCTGCCCTTCCCCCAGATAGAGTCGGTAGGCACCGCTGATATCAAAACTGGGATAGCTACTACCCGCTAAGATAATAATGTTACCGTGATCAGGAACATCTTGTGGATCAATGATCAACTTTGCGTTCATATCTTGTCCACTGTCATCATCTTCAATGATCACTGAACCTGAGATACCATCCAGAACCCATAGATACGCATCAAAAGAAACAGTCTCAAGAGTAATGCTCAGTGGCTGAGTTAATTCGCCAGCTTCTATTCGATAGGGATCTGCACGAACGACCCGTCCTGGCTCGATTTCGATGTAGGGACTTGCATGATTGAATATCGCACGATGAGTGCTGTCACTAGTGAGCAGCGGCAACTCAAGTTCTTTCAATATTTGTATGGGTTCGGGTTGAATACTCAGCGAATAATCACCACGTTCAAAATCTCCACTACCGGTGACAACCAATACATAATTACCAGGGGCAGCGTCTGTCATTCTGGGAGGCACCATGAATACGCTGCTTGCGTCAGTGCCGAAACCGAAATCATCGTTCCAGTCCAGTGGCCACTTATCTTGTGAATTTTCAAATTCAGTTTGATCGTAGATCTCAAAGTAAGTATTGAACTGCGAGGAATTCACTGCAATGCGATAAGGATGACCAGGCTCGAGTCCTTCCAGCAAAAACAAGTCTGCCACTTTACTGACGGGAGGATCCCAATCAGTCCATGACACATATGCAATGTCTTCATCACTCAAGGAGCCGGACCAATCATTCTCACCATTGAGAATGGCAATGTATTTCTCAGACGGTTCTTCTTCACCCTCTATCTGTTCAGCGCTGATTGAGTAGTTGCCTTCCGACCATGCGTGGACTTCCACGATCCATTCTTTATCCGTCACGCTGGGAGTGAGTATCAGCTCAGGATCAAATTCATTAGCGTCATCGTTCGTTGCCAAAATATCACCATTGTATGCATCAATCACTTTGAGTCGGGTATCCAGCCATGCATTAGCTCCAGTGACTACGGACAATTTAATAGCTGCCCCAGGAACTAATTCTTTTATGAGATAGGCATCAACGAATCCATCTTTGCGTTGATCACTGGCACCCAGTCGACCCCGGATGGTTTCGCCTGAGGATAGATGGTCAGATGGCAATAGAATGGAAGTTAATTCGAATGCTCCCTTGCTGTCACTGGAAGCAAGAACATTAACCCGCATGGGTCCCTGTTCATCCGTAACTTCCAGATAATCTTTCCACGGCCCCTCACCTTCACCTATCAGGAAGGAGTGCTCTTCCATGTCTGAATGAAGCACCTCAAGGTGAGGTTTGAAATCCTCGGAGCTCAGAGCCAAACGGATCGTTTGACTCGTGTTGAGAGGCTCCGTCAAAAAGGAGCGAACCAGCCCAGCATCAGGTGCCCAGTCCGGAGATTGTTCCAGGGTAAATTCAGGCAATATAACGCCAGCATGGGTTGAACCATGATTAAGCTGATCAGGTGGAAGTGAGCTGAGGTCCGTCCCGAGTACAGGATTGATTTGGATGAAGTGTGATTTTTTTGAAATATCGAAATCAGCAAAGGTAACCCGATTGATGAGATATTCATCATGCGCAAGATATTCGCTGGACACAGGCAGCACTGATTTCCAGTCAAAAAGGTCGTCAGACTGCTTGAAAGTCCATCGTAAATCATCACTGTGCTGACGTGCAGGAAGATCCACATTCATTTTTTGAATGCTCAGGTGGTCTTTTGGTATCCGGATGGTGAATTCAGGGACTGCCTCGCTATCCCTGGGGTCTGTGGAGAAAGCATATTCACTTAGGTTTGATCTACCATCACCATCATGATCAAGATACATCCCTGACACCCTATGCTCCGTTTCCCATGCGCTGTAATCGGGGTAGAGATGAGAAAGAATCCAATCATAGTATGATGAGATTCGAACATAAATACCATACGAACCGGGATTGGCACATCCCAAGCCCCAACTGGTGACTCCAGCCAGATACCAGCGATCCATATCTCCTTTGATAAGCAACGGTCCGCCGCTATCACCGCTGCAAGTGTCTACACGACCTTTCAAGTATCCTGCAGCTATTTCGGATGGAGGGAGATTGATGCCAATGGATTCACTCGCTGCAGCATTGGAAATGATTGGCAACTTGGCTTCTTGAAGTGCTTTCGGTGCGGCAAAGTCCCATGAATCGACGTCCATTACACCCCACCCAAGAATGGTCGCAGATGTTCCTGTGGGCAGGGGTGATCTCTTGGCTAAAAGCGATACAGGTTGCTTCCCTTCTGCAGGCCACGCAAGAAGTAGTAATGCGAGATCTCCTCCATCTGGATGGGGAATCACCTCGAGAACAGGAATGCGTTGATTTTCATCTACTTGCCCTTTGGAGTCAGCTCCTACAAGCACGTGTAGCGATCCTGCAGACCTTAGTTCATTATTACCCCAGACCTCGAGGCAATGTGCAGCGGTAAGCACCCATCTGGGATGTACAAGCGTTCCTCCACAAAATTGCCCATCCATACCCGTAGCAGCCTCACTATCGATCAGCGCGGTCATGAATGGCCATGAGTGATCTGCATCCATACCTCCAACAATTCTAGGTTGTTGGTCGGCAGGCAAAATTAACGGTAAAGACGCGCCCCAAAGACAAATGAAAAGGATGAAAAGTTTGAACCAGTCAGAGAAGTGATTGAGATTTATATGGTAGGACCATTTCATAATGAGGTATCGTGTATGTTTGACTTAAGATTTACTCCCAAGACCAAGAAATTGCTTTTTTCGATATGTTTGATGTGTTTTATATTTTGCATATCCTTTTCCTTATGAACTATTACAAATTTTTGTTATCTTTATAACCAACCTTTAATTGATAAGTTTCCATATATTGATCTATGCGGAGATTTGAACCTGCAGAGCTCAGTTAAAGTTGAGATTCGACGATATTAAATTCATGACACCATGGATTGATTAATGCTTTTGCAAGAGGGTTCAAATGGATGTACTCCCTGTATCTCTGATCATGAAACAGGTAAGATGAATATGTTGAATACTCGAGGAAATGCCCTCAGGTGATCGCTTGATTAAAACGTGGAAGCAGCGTGATTTTGCCCAGGGTTAGTGATTTAACGCAATTAACAAGTGGCCAACATAACGGAAACTTGTAACGATCATCAGGGTAGAAAGCGAGCGCTGCCATGAGCCAGTCAAAACGAACATCTCAAGAGTATACGATCCTTTTGGCCATCATCACTGGCTTGGTAGCCGTTACTTTGTTGGTAGTTTCTTTGGTCAAGGGACGAATGGAGGCCTCCCTCAGGGATTCCGCGGACAAGGTTCTGAGAGAACAATTGCCCGAGCTGGGCAAGGTGGATGCCTATGTTTCCTCTGATCGGTGTCAATCCTGTCATCCTGGCGAACATGCGTCCTGGAAGGGCACTTTCCATCGCTCCATGACCATGCAGGCTAAGGAAGGGAATGTGTTCGGTGCGTTCGATAATCAAACGATTCTTTCGGACGGATTGGAATACGCAGTTTACAAAACCAACAATACTTTTTGGGCCCGGATGCCAGATCCTGACTTGTTGATGCAGGCTGCCCAAAAAAACAGAAAAGCTGATTTAAGCAAAATCCCGCATGTGGATCGTCAGGTAGTGATGACAACCGGGTCTCACCATTATCAGACGTATTGGGTGGAAAGCCCCCGCATGGAAACCCTGCTGCAGACCTTGCCCCTGGTTTACCTTATCAAGGACAAACGCTGGATCCCAAGAGAGGCCGCTTTCATGCGTGGACCCGAAGATCGCGAGCGGATGGTCACCCAGTGGAACCATCATTGCATTCGCTGCCACAGTACAGGATGGAATCCAGGACTCAATGATGACACTGGCATGCTGGAAACTGAGGTCGCTGAATTAGGCATCAGCTGCGAAGCCTGCCACGGTCCGGGTGAAAAACATATAGCACTGCATCAAAATCCAGCCAACAGGTATGGATCCAGACTGGGAAATGATCGCGACGTGGCAATCGTAAACCCCGCGAAATTGGATCATGAACGTTCGAGTCATGTTTGCGGGCAATGCCACGGCGTCTTTATTCCCAAAGATGAGGTAGCCATGCAAATCGCCCATGAAGGCGTTCAATTCAAACCGGGCGATCTTTTGTCCGATTCCCGATACTATATTCATTATCCAATGGAGGGAGATCCAAAGACACGCTGGGATGAACTCGAAAAAAATCCAGCATTCTTTCGCGAGCGCTGGTGGGAAGATGGAAGCATTCTGGCGGGTGGCCGAGAGTTCACCGGCATGTCCCGGTCTGAGTGTTATGTCTCGGGTGACATGAGTTGTCTTTCCTGTCACTCCATGCACGATGCGCCTCCTGCAGACCAGCTAAAACCGACACTCGTTCGTAATCAATCCTGCACCCAATGCCACACCGAGCCAGCATACAATGAAAGCATCTCTGATCACACCTTTCACATGCAGGATTCTTCGGGTAGCGACTGCATGAATTGCCATATGCCACATACAACGTATGCCTTGTTCAACGCCATTCGAACGCATCAGATTCAATCTCCGAGATTAAAAAGCAGCACCGAGTTCGGTGTACCCAACGCATGTAACCTCTGTCATCTGGATAAATCTTTGGGTTGGGCGCAGGACCATATGGCCGATCGCTACGGTAGCGAGGATTTGAAACTCACCGAGGAGCAAAAATCCATATCAGCAGGTTTGCTGTGGATGTTAAAAGGTCACGCAGCTCAACGTGCCGTGGCCGCTTGGCATGCGGGTTGGGAACCAGCAATTGAGGTTTCGAATCCGGATTGGATGGCACCTTTTCTCATACCACTGCTGGAGGATCCTTACCCCGTTGTTCGTTACATTGCCTACCGCAGTTTGCAACGTATCTGGCCAGACGCATTGGAGGACTATGATTTCATGGCTTCCAAGGAAATATTGTCAGTTCAGTCCAATGCATTGCATGAAGCATGGGAGTCCAAGGCTCTACCATTGACACCCAACGCAACTGTGCTGGTCAATGATTCAGGCCACATTAATCACAGGTTATTGAAGAGATTGCTGAGACAGCGGGACAACAGGTCGATCACCATCAAAGAATAATCTCTCATACTTTTTGTATTCTATCCTGTTTCTTTTTGTGCAGTTTTCATGGATGAACCTTGTTCTCTCAAGGTCCAGAGTAGTTTTTTATTTCAACTATTAAGATGGACATCGGCATTATTTTCGCGAACACATACACGTGATACTAAAGGAGTATCGATGACGCAAAAATGCTTAGTGTGCGACAAGGCATGCGATGAAAGTTCAGGCTGGAAAAATGCCAAGGAACAGTGGGTACACCGCAAATGCTTTGATATGGAGATAGCGAAAAAACCACCAGGTAAAAGTGTCTTTCATTGGCTGCTCCGGTGGGTTTGGTATTGCTGCTGGACCTACACAGCCACCTTCATTATTGTCGTGATCCTGCCCGCCGGCGTTCCCTGGAAGTTTGGATTATATTTATCGGCTTTGGGACCTTTTATTTTCTGGAGTATGCGCCGAAAGAATGAAAAAGACAGGGAATGGAACCGCGGTAAGTATAGCTGATGCTGAGCTTTTACCTGATGACAGAGGGAAGGCATGGATTGAATCAACACTGTTACTGGCATTTGCTAGGTGTGACCTGACCGGCTTGTATAACAAGTTGGATCAAGGTTTTTGATCCCAATCCTCAAGCCCTATGATGGGTAAAGCAAATTGAAAGGCACCTTCCCATTCAGGTGTGTCGGCTAGCCGAAAACATTCGTAGATGCGTTTCTTTGTTTTCGCCGTATCCCAACGTCGCAAACCCAGCAAAAGCCCCCCCTCATGTCGGTGATCGACATGCCGATGAAGAATGAAGGCGTCAATACCGGGCATTGATTCAATTTTCTTGTATGCGTAGCAGTACGCCGCAGCCTGAATCATTTCACCATCATCTGTTTTGGGAGTATCAAAGCCCTGTTCACTGAAAATAATGCGCCGAGCAACTCCATCATACAGCAATGAATGTCGTTCCATGTAATTTTCCAGGACTTCGATATTCTTGAAGGTAATGCGTTTGGTATTCGGCTCCATCGTAGCGGACTCATCGTTCCAAAAGCGAGGATCACGAAGATTTTCTGGATAGGGATGATAAGCGAGATGCCAATCAAAATCATTCCCAGCACGCGCACGCCTGGCAAAGTAATCCAGAAATTCTTTCCCAGGAAATGCCTGTTGTTCGTCCCCTGCGGGGTAACGAATCGACCAGTGATGCTCCAAAGAAATATAAACGCGTGCCCATGACGATTGTCCGCGGATGGCTCGATGTGCAAGCCGGACCGTATGCAGATAATCATCGGCAAAAGACTGCATGCTGACCCGCCCCATGTTGGCCCACCACCAATGAGAATTCACTTCGTTGCCGATGATGTAACCTACAATACGGCCATGCTTACGGTCAGGATGCGACCAGCGCTCCGCCATGAACTCGAGCGTTGCGGAAAACCAATGCCTGCTTTCTTCCGATCTGGTATTGAACGCGCAAAGGCGATTGGGTGGTTTTGCTACCGCGTTTGGATGAAGCATGAGCTGATTGATGCGTGCATCATGCGACTGGTAGGCAAGCACAATCAGGTTCACCAAGACTCCTTTCTCAGATAGGGCGTGGATCTGAGAATCCATGCGAGAAAGGTAACCAAGCTGAAAATGATAGGTTTTACCCTTGTGCTTCCAGACAGGATTTTTTGGATCAGCACTTGGATCAATCAACTGACTCAGGTTGATATTGAGTCCTGCGTGTTTGATGCCAAGATGCAGGGCATCATCGACGAGCTCTACTTGCAATCCTTTTTTTGATTCAGCCTTAGGATAGGGTTCTGTATAGCGAGACTTACCGGCACTGGAGCTCTGGGCCAAACTGACCAATGCTAACAAAAAATAAATAATTTTCAGACCGTGCTTCATATGATAACTGGGGTTCTAACTGACGAGCCGGGCAATGTGTCGCCTTCAAGCCATTGTTGTTTACTACTGGATTCGGTCATTGCGTCTCAATGGATCACCCGTTTTGCCCAAGGCTCTATTTTACAATTTTTTCAAGGGGACTTGCCTCCGATCACCGTGTTGTGGATGGTTGCGATTGATGCAGTTCAATTCCAGATCAGCGGACATTGCAGTGAGCTTCATATCGACCCAACCATGTGCGTGGCCTTTCCCAAAATAATAACTGACCGCTGGCTGGTTGATGAGTTGGAGATGGTCCCGTTGATCATGCTGCCACTCGTGGGTATGACCATAGAAATAAGCTTTGGCATGCTTGCGTTCGGCGAGCACTTTCAATAGCGACGCCCCGTCACGCATGCCATGGATGGGGCGCACACCACGATTGGGATACGGGTTGAAATGACTGAAAATGAGGGCGGGTTTATACGGTCGCGCGTCGAGTTGGCTGACCAGCCAGTTCAACTGTTCATCCCCCAGGACTCCGTTTCCTGAATCAAGCAATATGAGATTTGCGTGGGACAATTCAATCACATCCGCTTGAACACCCATGTGTTCCTCCTTTAACCAGGGGATCAATTTCCAAAGGTTCTGACGATTATCGTGATTACCAATGGTCACATGGACGGTAATGCCAGCGATACGCAATGGTTCCACCAGCTTGAGGAACTGTTCATATTCCGCTTCGCTGCCACGACCGAAAGTACAATCACCGTTGATTATCAAGTGAGCCGGTCGAGGTTTGAGTGCGATGACGCGTTTGACCGTTTGTATCAGGCAGTTCGCTATATGAACACTTTCATGCTCAGATTCCTTGACGGGCGAATCAGGCCATTTTGTCCCCGGGTAGACACGGTTTGCATTAGCACTGATATGTGTGTCCGCAAGTAAGGCCAATCGATTTGAGTCCACCCCAACATGATCGCTGCCCACGTCTGCCAATGCATGCGATGTCATCATCGCTATGCTGCCAGAGGCGAGCGAACTATGAAGAAATTGACGACGAGTAATCGGAGTCAGGATGATTGGCATATTGATATTTATTTAAGTGAGTGATCGACTTTAAAACGGATTCGCATTCTACAGTCCTCAATCGCACATGGCATAAGAGCAAACCTTCAGTACAGCATTTTATTCATAAACCTAACCATAACAAAAAATATGGATACTCATACATTTAAACACATGGGTCCGGAAAATTCTTGACGATCAAAACACATCATTCGTTAAGGCGCCCACAATCTGAAATATGCCTGGTTTCCTTCTGACGAAATCGTCACCGTATTTTGATCATTTACCGGCACGACAGGCTCATCGACATCGGACCACTCGCCTTCGATTGTCTCGGCACGCTGAAGGATGAGGTCCGATGCAGCAGAGGGCCAACTCAATTCAATCCCCTCACCTTCCAGGCGTTGGAACGTGATCGTGACATCGGGTGGCTGTGGGGTGGGTGGAACAAAGTTGCCTTTCACGATGTGAATATCATCCAGCAACAAGGTATGATCTCCCTCGGGAGCGGTGTCGAACTGGAGTATGCCGTCCTGAAAACTGGGCACGAACGTTACATACCGCAAGTGAAACGGCAAGTTACCTCCGGCCGGAATGACTTCCTCGTCAATAAGAACTTCCTCGTCGAAACTCACGGAATAAGCAGTGAACCCATCACCGCAACAATTACGGGCATTGACGTAGTAATACAGCGTATAGGTTTCGCCCGCTTCAAAGCCTTCGACCAATTGTGACATGGTTGCGGCGTTTTGAATGAACAACACTGAATCTTGATCCAGGCCGGAACCGTTATCAGCAAAAGGCCCACGGCCTGTCACATTCACGCCGCGGCCACCCGCGGAATATTCCCACCCCGCGAGATTGGACGGTTGGACGTAGCCCACGCCCACCGGACTCCCACTCGCTTCAAAACTTGGATTGCGAATAACGATCTCTTCCTTGCCGCGTGGTATTATGTTCACCGCATCCAAAAGGATAGTTGCATCCCCCTCAGCCGTAGTCACAAACTCCAGCAAACCCTTGGAGCTCGATGCTTTGAAGGACACATTTTGAAAGTAATAAGTTTCTAGACCGTCGACGGATGCAGGTAGCACATCCTCAATCGACCATAATTCTTCACCGGCATACTGGACACTGAAGTTGATCGTTCCGCCGCAGCAATCCCGGGCATTGTAATTGAATTGAATCCAATAAGATTCACCCTCCTTGAGTCCTTCAATTTCCTGGGACAAAGTATTGCTCCCTTGCAGGACGGCAACTTGTCGTCGATCAGGAATTGCACCGTTATCGTGGAAAGGCCCCGCAGCCAGATTTAATCCCGTCCCCCCATCCCAGGAAACAATCGAACCGATACCCACACCGCCGGGTGCCTCATTGCTCTCGAAGCTGGCGTTGCGTACAATAGAACTGACGACGTTGACGGCCGTGTCGTTAGTAAGTTCCAATCCACCTGGAGGATTGATCAACATACGAACCGCTCCTCTAAATCTTCCAACGATTTCAACCGTCTTGACGTTTTCACCGCCCTTTTCGAAATCGATGGTCAGTGTTCCATTCTCATCCGCACCCACAAAGCTCGCAATGCTTGGGTCCGGGCTGGTAAGAGTCATCTGGCCCGATTTGATTGCCAAATAAGCTTCAGGGACTGTAATCGTCACTTCGCCCGTCTGACCAGGAGCCAGCTCCAGCGCCATCGGCGAAACCTGCACTGGTGGGAATGACTCCCCTACTGCACCTTCTAATCGGATCGAATCCAGAAGAATTGTGTGATCCCCATCATTAGTTTGCTGGAAGCTGAGTAACTTCTGAACATCATCAGCCGTAAAACTAATCGAGCCCGTGCGATAGGCATTGTTGCCGCCTACGGGAGATACCGATTCTTGAAATACCTGATCTTCTCCCAGCACAACAGTCAATTGAGGTTTGTCCCCTGTTCGAGCATTGTATTCGAAACTCAATTTATAATCATTGCCAACGACGAGACTATCCAGAGTCTGAGTCAATGATCCCAAACCTGAAATGAATCCCACAAAATCGGATTCTGATGTGCGACCGTTGTCAACAAATGAACCTAATCCGTCCAAGTTGACACCATAGATTCCTTCTCCAACCCAGCCTGCGATATTTGCTGGGCTGATGATGCCGTCCGGATCCAAGGGTTCACCGCTGGCTTCAAAACTAGGGTTCATGACGGGCACTTCATTTTCACCACGAAGAACAAAACTGATCGCATCCAGATTCAGTGTGGCATCCCCTGCTGCGATGGTTTGAAAAGTAAGCACCCCGGCATCAAACTCAGGCACGAAGGGGATATTACGAAACTTGTAAGGATTACCATCAGTAGAAGACTTCACATTGTTGATCCGATCCAATTCCACGTCGTCAAGACTCACCACCAAATCAATGGTTCCTCCACAGCAGCCACGAGCATCGTAATAAAATTGGAGCCAATGAGATTCACCTGGCTCAAATCCGAAAACTTCCTGATCGAGAGTAGCTGAACCCTGAATAAAGGCAGCACGAGCTTGATCGGGGATAGGCGTACCCCCGTTATGGAAGGGGCCATCCGCTTGATTCACTCCGCTTCCTCCCTGCCACTCCTCAATTGCGCCATAGTGCGGCCAAGTTTCCGGGTAGTTGAATTCGAAACTTGGGTTCAACACGGAATTCTGCGCCAGGGCATGCGAACACAGTGACATCGCAATAGCCATGATACTGGCTTTCAAAGGGTATCTATTTTTCATTGGGTAGTAGCTGTAGCAAGATGGATGTAGATGAACAATCTTAACTTAAATTTCGAACAAGCACCCGCCAACTGCAAGCAGCTCAGAAAATCCATGGATCTCCATGAACTTTTTTTGGTGGAGTGGTTGAGGATTATTTACATATTAAAGTGGCTAAAAGTCAAGGTTGTAGACTAGGAAGAAAGCACCTCATGACGGGCACCGTCCTGTCATTTTCATATAATCACCTCAAAGGAGGCGGACAAAACCTTGAGAAATTTCTCTGGGGCTTACCGCCTCCTTTGAACAGCACTCGCATGCTGATTCAAACAGATGGCACCGTTTCAGACAGAGTACAAAGCATCCCATTCCATGAGACGCAGTCCATCATGTGTTCTCTTAACTTCACTTTTCAACCGCACGGAAAACCTCTGTGAATGAGTTGCCATCTGCGGTGATTACCCTGGACCGGGATTCGTTTGGCGAAATGCGTTCAATCATGATTACACCGTTGGTGATGTTGCCTTCCATGTCGCGCTTGCTGATCGTCCCACTCATTCTGTGACGTTCGACATGGCTGAGATCTACGGCAACGAAACTACCTTTCGGTCCGTGGGCATTGGCAACCAGATGACCACGATCGGATTGCCAACTGATCAACTCGTTCTGAACACCACCATCAGGATCGACCCATGTTCCATATAAAAAGTCAGTATCTTTTCTTGGTTTGGTCCAATTGATTCTGGCACTTGTTCCATCACTGCGTTCCACGGTCCAATCGCCCAGCATCCACTCCCAGGGGCATTCCGATGGGATGGGATTGGAATCCTGGTTTCGTTTCTTGCTCTTTCGTTGAAGAACGTGACGGTGTTTGATGTCCATGGCCTTGCCGGCAACCACCATGTCATAAAGATCCGATTGCAGCTTCCGAGCGGATAGTTTGGTATTTTTGACGGTGTAGGTAGATTCAGTACCGTTCAGTGTTTTTTCGCTGAGTTTGGTCACGATGCCACCTTTGAAGAACTCTATCGTTCCTGTATTCGACCACTGCGTATCTTTTCCATCTACCCCAAAACCTACCGTCACCATGTGATGGGTTCTCGCATCCATATAATACACTTGTGTTCCCGTACTATGGTTTCCCCCACTCTCCTTGAATGTCGCCTTCCACGTATTCTCCACAGCCGTCCTGTTGGATAACCAGCGCCACCGTGATTCCCATTCGACGATTCCCCCTTCTATCATTCCCTCAAAGCCACTGACCGCCTCAGAGCTCCCTTGCCAGTTCCCCATCAATGGAGCAAATTTCTTGAGGGATTCATTCACCGAAGCGGCGGAGGCTTCGGTGGATAGCAGGACTGTTAGAAGCGTTATGATGATTGCTCTCATGATATTCATCTCTTTAATGTTAAATTTTGATTAATGATTGTTCACAACAATGATCAGTATTCGTGTTATTCCACCTTGCGAGATATTTCAGGAAGATGGGTCAGATGAAAATGTTCTGTCTTGCGAGAGGCTCCTTCAAACAGGTCCATCATTTGTGCGTGCTTCTTTGAAGTCGCACGCATTTCATCACGTTTTGCCAAGCCTTGGAGATACTGAAGCTGACTTTTACCGGGTAGAACCATGGCGATCAAAGGCATTTCATCTCCAAAATCACATTCGTAGACATATCGATGCAATTGGATACCAAGCTCGGCATCGATTTCTTTCATCAGTTCAAGCGCTTTTTGAAAATCCAGCATCCTGTCTCTTTTAGGATAAGCCCAATAAATCCTGCGGTATGGATGATCTGCCATATTCAAGTCACCATTGACGTAGGATAAATCACTTCGATATCGAAACATTGAAACTGTATTGTGATGAGAGCCAGCTACCCATGATTCCATGAGACTTGTTTTGCCCGTCGCTTTATATTTGGAAAAAACCTCTTCCCACTGTTTTTTTTCTTCATCGACTTGAGCATAATTGGACAGGAAACTCACATCCCATATGCGGTGATTGGTATCTTCATAGAGGTCCCACCCCTTGAAGGAAGGAGCATTTTTTTCCACGAAGGATTTTAATTCTTTCCATACCCCCTTGAGCGCTTGAGCATCGTTTTTGGGTATCACGTTCACTCTGACGATATGTTCAGAGATATCCTCCTGCGCACGCACGGAAAAGGCCCCAACGAATGCACACAACAACAATATAAATTTTGCGTTTTTCATTATTTTTATGGGATTTATAGATAAAGCCACTAAAGCACACGGTATTCAGTGGTTCAATGCACTCACTGCTTGCAGCACATGTGTCCCACTGTAATTAGAAAACGTTCTCAGTTGATCAGGCGGGCCATTTTTTTTGAGATTTATTGCGGGGAAACGTCCTTTTGAAACCGAATCACTGGTTTCATTGATCTCCGATTCAATACCTGCAAAGTCGATTCGATCACGATAAAAGCCATCTTATTAGCAATGACAAAGGCAGGATCGCGTTTAGAAAGGATTCATAGATAAAGTTTCAAGATCTTCTCTTCCTTGAAGCCTCAATGTCATCGCTTTGACACTGGCTGCTCTTTTTTTGAGTCGATCTGAGCATGGATCGCGAAAATTTTATGGCTGCTATTGTTCCCTTCGGCCCCTTTATGATCGAACCCGATCTCCAACGAGAACAAAAGGTATCGATCAAAGTGACCCATCTACAATTGATGATCCGGCGGGGAAAACCACACGTTGATTCTCTTAAAGTAAAAAGTTTTGTCCATTAAGCATTCCCTTTATTCGAGCGTTTGGCCCCCTGCTCTCTCGTAAGTATTCTTGAAATGATCCCTCTAATGACAGTCCCAAGGAGAACAAGAAATGCGGCGAAGGACAGGACAACTGTTCGCCCCTCCTCGCCAAGGATTCCCAACAAACCCATCCATGCTCCCATGGCAAACAAGCTCCACATGACCATCCGGGAAGGGAATGGGTCGAATCCATGGTTTTCGTGTCCCAGTTCCCGTGCGTGCTGCTCTTTGATCCACTGCTCGACATTGGCTGCGCCCGCATCGGTCCCTTGTTTGAATAATTCAAATCCAAATAACATCAACAAGGGAAGGATCACACCGACGAGCACCTCGACATTCTTCGCGTTTTCCGAAAGAAATTGTGCAAAATTCCAAAAACGGTGTCCCTCGGAAATCAGCGGATTGACAGCGAAACCAAACCTGAGCATCAATCCGATCCCGAAACTAGTGAGAGCAACGATCACCATCTCGCGTATCCCAATCCGCTTGCTGAACAGTCCCCAGAGGGTGGGAGCAAAGAGCGGAACGACCAGCAAGGAATTAATGGATACGATCAGCTTCTCCGCCCCTCCCATTTTTGGTACGAGCAGAGCCATAATGACTAAGAGTACACCCAGCAAGATTGTAAAGAAGCGGCCCACTATCACCAGACGTCGCTCAGA
>Ga0233432_10002147_pt1 | contig 18531 bp, 18 predicted proteins | sample SI_122_August201_6_FD_179870 | JGI IMG/M metagenome (GOLD analysis project Ga0233432, IMG submission 179870) | Seawater microbial communities from Saanich Inlet, British Columbia, Canada - SI_122_August2016_10_MG | ecosystem: Environmental > Aquatic > Marine > Inlet | place: Canada: British... | reverse complement strand
CATTTTTGAAGCCAGCAAAGAACCTGGATTCACTGAAACACAGATGGGGCCATTAGGCATCGTCGCTGCTAATTGGGCCGACCATATGGTCATCGCTAATTTGCTCTGAGCGTAAGCTGCCATGTCATCCATCACCTTGTATTCCATCATTGCTTCAATGTCGACTGGCGCTTGTGCTGCCGATGACAAATTAATGATTCGACCACTTTTTGGAATAATATTGAGTAACTTTTGGGTCAAAATATACGGTGATAAGGTATTGACTTCAAACCGAACATCACGACCAGTTTTGGTTTTTGTATCCGCTGTTTTCAACACACCAGCGTTATTGATGAGCACGTCTAATTGCTGATATTCAGCCAAGATGGCGCTCGACAATGAAGTTACTTCATCGATGACGCTTAAATCAGCACAATAAGTAGGTGCCCCATCAAGTGACGCTGAAATTCGATTCAATTTATCTGGGTGTCGACCATGTAAAAGGACTTGATGTCCTCCGGCAATAAGCTTCTGAGCGGTTAGCAGCCCGATACCATCCGTCGCACCAGTAATGAAAATGGTCTTTCGCATCACAGAGTCCTCACTTCAGCTTCAAATAAATAATCGGCGAGCGCCGTCTCAATAATCATCTCAAACGACTTGTTCGTCTTCTCGAGTTCCACGACAACACGCATGCCTCGAACGCCCCCCGCGGTCACCGTTACCTGTGCTTTCGACAATCCTAATTCGTTATGCACCAAATTAGAAACAAATGAATGGGCTGCATCGCAACGAAGTGAAGGTTTGTAGATCTTACCAACCGTAGTCAAAGGTATGGCCTCCACAATGAAAAATTGCTTCGGCCAAGCCGGACGCTCATCAATGGTCGCTTCGGCATGCGACTTTAGGTCCTCCACACTGACCTCGGCACCCGGTCTCAACTCGACAAAGCAAACGGGCAATTCACCTGCGTAAGAGTCAGGCATACCAACAGCTGCGGCTAGAGCGACGTCCGGATGTGTACTCATAGCGTTCTCAATCATTGCCGGATCAATATTGTGACCACTTCGAATAATGAGGTCTTTGGAGCGCCCCGCAATATAGACTCGGCCCTCATCATCCTTGTACCCAAGATCACCGGAATTAAGCAAGCCGTTAGCGAATACGCCATCACTGTGATTGTGGCCTCGATAGCCTGGTGACACGTGATCACCTCGAACGGTGATGACGCCGATTTCCTCAGGAACACACGGCTCGCCAAGATTACCATCGGCTCCGATACGCAAGACGTCAACGCGAGTATAAGGTAGCGGCCACCCCACTGATCCAATGGCACCAGGTCCGGACAATGGATCAATACTGACCAACCCTTGAGACTCGGTCATTCCATATATTTCAAATAAATGACAGCCCGTCACCTCTTTAAATCGTCGGCCCACAGCGGGCGGCAACAAGGCTGCACCAGTTAGACCAGCCCGCAACGTACTGAGATCGTTGTCGCCAACTGGCACGCGTAACACCGCTCCTATCGCAGTCGGAACACCCCCCACCAATGTTGCGTTGTGTTGAGAAACTAATTTCCAGAAATTATTAACGACCGTCTGGTTGCGTAACCCCGCAGGCGTCATGATGAGTAATTCCACACCCGCCATAAAAGCACTCAATCCACCAACGATGGTTCCTGCCACATGAAAAAGAGGGAGTGTTGCCGTGAGAACATCCTTGGGCCCATAACCACACATGGCTGCTCCGCCGAGAGTGGACGTTAATTGACCGCGGTGAGTGTGAGCGACTAATTTGGGAATTCCTGTGGTACCGCCGGTATGAAAATAAGCTGCAACGTCGTCATCGCCGCGTGAATCACCAAACACCAAATAATCGTCGGGCTGCGCCTTCAACCCAGCGCCAAAGTCAACCACACCATCTTCGACCGGTTGCTCCGGAGGCGACACCCGGACCAGAGTCAGATCAGGCAACATATCACGCAATCGCAAAGCTTTTTGCCAAATGTCGAGTTTAGGATGCGGTCCTAGTGCCACGAGTATTTTTGCATCTGAGGCTTTTAAAAGTTCAACGATGCTATCGGGCTGTAATAAGAAATTGATCGGCACGGCATAACCTGCGGTTTCAGCACCCCACAAAGTAACGTGTGTTTCGACCAGCGATGGCAGCATATAAGCGACGCCAGGCGCCAGTCCGCCTAAATTGGAAAACATATTTGCGGCACGCCGTATAAGACATAACAGCTCACTGTAACTAACCCGACGAGGCTTTTCGTCGACTTCACCTGTCATCAACATGGTAATTGCGGTATCCGTCGGGCACTGCGCCGCTCTCTGTATGAACACATCAAGAACACAGCGCTCAGGCAGGCGTTGTGCGAGCGTCATATCAGATGCAAATTGCTCAAGATCAGCTCGGTTTCGTATTGGTTCCTTACCTAAATTAGCCATTCAATTTCTCCCGGACGATCACTCGTCTCATTTCATACATTGACCGTACGGCGATAACCGTTCAGTTTTACACATCGCCGCCGAATAATCACATCATCACACTCTTTAAATAAACAATTTGGGACGAGGACACCGAGCTTTTGTCGAATCATTTAAAGGGCCGGCCTTAAGGTAAAACTCAGACAAGTTTTACTCAGCCCTGATCTCATTTGAATGAACTCTCCAATGCGACCGGCGAAACCCGTAAGTCTCCCTGCAGATTAAGTAACTGCTTTCCCGCCGGCCGTCACCCTATTCCCACGGTCGCAACAATATAACTCGCCGCCCCTTTTTGATAATTGCCTGGCGATCAAGTCCTTTTTAACTAGTCGACTGGACCAGTAAAGAATCAGTTCACAGTGCGCGCCACCCGTTACTGGGTCCTCAGGCATCCCTAACTTGGGACCAAAGAACCGAGACAAAAAATCCACACGATCACCAGGCGCTGTCACGTTGCGAGGCTATCAATGGGTTTGATAAAAGTAACGCTAAGGTCTCGGGCACACGACGAATTTCCGCGCTCGACAAAGTACCACGCTTGGCCAATAGATTGTGACACCTGGGTAAATTGTAAAATGGAATAGACGGTATTAGGTGGTGTTCAATATGGAAATTTACATGGTGCGGGAACACAAACCACATCAACCATCCCGGACCGACATTTGTTCGTGCCGCCGTTAACGCTGAAGTTAGATCAGTCACGGCACCATGTTCCAAAACCGCGCGCAATCGCAAGAATAGCTGCATCACCGTAACAAGCGGTAATAACCATAAAACCAAGTACTCAAGCCACCAACCACCAATGAACGCCAAAACTAACATCCCACTATGCCAGGCAATGACCCACCAACGGTCGCGCCGCGCCGCCTCGCGCAAGGCCGGTGCCGTATCGTCCAAAGGACGGTCCGCTGAAGATGCTGCATCATTGATTACCGGTGCACCAAAAAAATACTTAAACGTTTTCCAAGCGGTCAGACCGAACAAGTCTTTACTTAACTTAACTAGAAGATAGCGGCGACCACGAGGGTAACCTGCAATCAACGGTACGTCCGGATCACGTTGTTCAAATAAATAGTTGTGATGCAGCCGATGAATAACACGGTAGGTGTGCATTGATATACCACCGGGCATGGCCAATATTTGGCCAACCCAATCATTGAGTGACCGGCTCTTAAATAGACGGTAGTGCGCTGCATCGTGAACCAACACGAACAATGCATGTTGACGACTAGCGATCACCAAAACCGCTGGAATGACAACTAACGGGTGCCAAAATACAACAGCCAAAGCGATGGTGAAAATTGTGACGGCGAGCGTCTGAAAAACACCCTGCGCAGCGCTTATGTTATTTAATTCGCAAAGTGACTGAACTTCCGCGGTTGACAACAAATGACGCTGCCGGCGACGACCTTCTCTAAATTCGTCTCCAGCAGCTGCTGCATTGCCTGTTTTTAATTCATCGTGACTCATAGAGGTCCATAATACGCGCCCCGTTTTTTGTTGTCACGATAGCAACGCCAAATTACCTACGTCGATAACGTGGACTCACTTTATAAGCTCACTTCTTGTTGAAAATATTGCCGCAAGCCAAGCACATCAGAGTTTAGATTGGCGCTCTCCACTCGCTCCTTCGCAACCGTCTCTGAGCGCCCAAAGCAATCCCTGATGTCATCGATATTTTTAATGGCTACCGTTGCCTTGATATTGAGGTTAGGGAATGCCTTTTTAGCCATTTTCTCTTTCTTATTTATCATCGCTCCGGAAAGTCGAGACTGATTGCCCTCAACGTAAACCTCAAACTGGCCGGTTTTTAATATCTCCTGGGCCAAGGAGTCAGCAACTGTAGCGTTCCAGCGATGTACCTTTGGTGTTTTATGTTCGATAAAGGTCTCCTCTCCGGATTTGATTGCCACGGTGTTGTACCACTCCCAGAGCGTCACTGAGTAGTTGTTTGATCGCTCTTGATTCAAGTCGAACCATTTTTTTCCATTTGAATAAACCAACACCTCACTATAATTTGAGTGGTTTTTGCACACAGCCGTTACCTCAGAAAACTTCTGATCTGCAGGAAAAAAATGAAGTGCGCTAGTGAAGTTATCGAACGTCACGTCAGTGCGATCTTCTTGATGCCAGTGCTTATGATGATTCAAATAACCTTCGTCAATATTTAACCAGCGATCCCAAACATCATCCACAATTTCTTTCGAGGTGCTGTCAAACACGGCCTGATCCACGGTTAACGAGGAATGTTTCGGATTATAGGTTTTTTCAATGGCGTTGATCATAGCCACGTCTTGTCCGGTTTGGGTCTGATTGCCATACATTTGTTTTTGTCCCAATGAACCCTTATCTAACATGGCCACTTGCTGTGGCAAAAGCACTTTATTTTTTTCCTGACTCTGATTATCGATGGGGATTGAGACCGCGGATATCACTGGTTTATTTTTCGGTAGGCTTTTAATTTCTTCTGTTCCGGTGCTAGCCATAAAATAGACAGCGACAAATACTCCGAGCAGCCCCATTACGGTAGCCCATGGCATGATTCTTCTCATAATAATTGCTCCTAATTAAACTTTGATTTTGAATTGAGTCATTTCTGACACAAGCCAAAGATTAATCAGAACTTATGGGGTTTAAATGACTGCTTTGTGACAATTTGCTTTCAAGAAAACTCGGGTATTCGCCATAAAATGGTCACATCTTCGCCCTAGGAATCCCACAAAATTTAACTATTCTTGGAAAGTAAATTTTTTTCTAGGAGGCCTCAAACGTTTTTGCTGTCAGTTTTGAAGCGACCAACAATTTTCCCTTCAAGGGTATCGGTTATTTTGAGACCCTCGCCTTTCTTAGGAGGCAAAAATACTCACGGAAAAACCCAAAAGATGAATGGCACTCACCAAGCAACATTTTAAACAGCAACTTAATAAATAAGGAAGTATTAATGAAATACTGGTTAGTAACCTGTTGGATTCTACCGCTGGTAACTGCAGTGCTCTTTGGATACGCTCACTATATTGATTACGCATTCGAAACAACTATTTTGATCGCCCTTCTCACATCACTGATTTTGGCTACGATCCCTTTACTCGCTACTCTTGGTCTCACTACAATGGCCGCCCGGGACGACTGACTTTACGCACAGTCAAAGCGCGACCCTTGTGACCCTCTAAGTCAAAATAACCTCACTCAACTCGATACCACGTTTGAGTTCGACCAAGCAGCGACACGCCACTGTAACCCCTGACGCGCATCGACTGATTGTCATCTTCGACTGCTAGTTTACAACGGTACGTTTTACCGTTGTTAGGGTCCATAATGTAACCCTCTTTCCACGTCGACCCTTCACCTTCGAAGCCCCACATAATTCTCATGCCGATCACCGGTTGGTCTTTAAGAGACCCCTCACAGGCCGTACAAAGCTGAGCTGGATCATCCCCGGGAAGCACGATAATCTCTTGAACAGAACCCTCTATGGACTGACCCACGGACTTGATGCGTATGAAAGATCGCTCCTCTCCAGTTTCATCATCCACCGTTTTCCAAAGCCCAACAGGGGATGCTGCCGAGGCGACTGAGATCGAAGACAGAAATAGTAGTGCGGCGAATGTGCGAAATGCATTTCTCATAAAAATCCTGACATGAATATCAAAAAAAGTTGGGTAAGTGTAGACGAATTTTGGCTTTAGCAATTAGCTTATCCAACCACCTGCTAAAGGAATCACCTGTCCGACCATATGATTGCAATTTTCATTTGCCAAATAAGCGGCGAGCTCCGAGGTCTCTGTAGCTAAGCCAACCTTATTCGTCGGGACATTTCTACGAACATGGTCGAGAAACTTATCATCAGACAACAATTGGTCAGGATAATACGTATCGTTGTTGATGTAGTTTTGCGCAATGGCGTTTACCTGAATTCCCGAACGCGCCATCTCGATGCCAACGGCCTTAATAAATGCATTTTGTGCACCACGTGCCGAGCAATAAGCCGCGTTATTCGCAATTCCTTTGAGCGGCGCCGCACTGGTAATCGCAATAATTTTTCCGGATTGACGTTTAAGCATCTGTGGGACTGCCGCCCTAACAAGGAACATCAGAGGATCTACCAACGTCTTAAACAAGACGTGCCAGTCTTCATTTTTTATACTTTGCACCGGCGCAGTCTTCGGCGGTTCAGCTAAGTTAAGAACCAACACATCAATGTCACCTACCGTTTGAATCAATCCCTCACACTGAGTTTGCGTCACTAACTCCTGGCAATCCGCGAACACATCGTAATCAAGCGTCTTAAATTTTTTAACAACCGCGCTACCCATATATTTATCAGCGCACGTGACGAGTATTTTTTTTGAGGACATCTCTATTCTCCTTTAAATTACATGAAGCCAATTATCAACAAGTACTGTAGTTTTTGGTGGATTCTCCCCGCACACAATCAATATCACACCCTTGAGATAACTAACTTACGACAGATCAATCATAAATATTTTAGGGCTGAGAACGGATTGTAGGGAATTAATTTGGTGACTACGGTCGTAAGATACATTAATCCTTAATTTGGTAGCACATGAATATTGTTTGGTTTAAAAGAGATCTGAGGGTGGCTGATCACGCACCCTTAAAATTCGCGACGCAAGAACATAGCGCTCTCGCTTTATACATCGTTGAACCTGAACTTTGGGTCCAAGCGGACTTAAGCGCTCGACATTACGCATTTTTAAAAGAATCTTTATCAGACTTAGAGTCGCAGCTCCTTGCGCTGAATTTACGTCTCCTTGTCAAGGTTGGGGAGGCAGCGGACATCTTCGCCAACCTGCACTCGATGTTCAACATCTCCGCTGTGTTTTCCCACCAAGAGACCTGGAACGACTGGACGTACCAAAGAGACAAACGCGTCTCGTCACTTTTCAAGAGTCTCTCCATTCCTTGGCATGAATCTCAACAAAATGGTGTCGTTAGAAAACTTAAGTCCAGGGATGGATGGGCAAAAAAATGGCATCAATATATGACGTCGCCTCAGATTGAGCCACCTGAAGCAGTCGCATCGACGGACATTGACATTAAAAGTGATGAAATGCCTTCAGTCGAACAATTGGGCACTTCGAGTGAAACCTGTGACACACCTCAATACGGCGGACGTAGCCGCGGACTAAAACTGTTGAATACATTTTTTGATTACCGAGGAGAGTCGTACACAAAAGAGATGTCCTCTCCGCTTACCGCATTTGAGAGTTGTTCCCGTCTTTCAACCTACCTTGCATACGGGTCCTTATCCATACGAGAGGTTTTTCAATTTGCACAAGCTCGAAAAACCGATATCTATGAGCAAAGTGCACCAGGCTCCCCTTGGCGATCGTCAGTAAGGTCCTTTCTCTCCCGTCTTCGGTGGCACTGTCACTTCATACAGAAACTAGAAGATGAGCCGTCCATTGAATTTAAGAACCTACATTCGGCTATCGACGGTCTCAGAGAAAACGACTTTAATAACGAGCACTTCAAGGCTTGGTGCGAAGGGCTCACCGGTTATCCGTTGATAGATGCCTGTATGCGAGCTCTTCGGGCGACGGGGTGGATTAACTTCCGCATGCGCGCCATGTTAGTTAGTTTTTCATCAAATCATCTCTGGCTTCATTGGCGTGAACCCTCGCTTCATCTAGCCAGACTCTTCGTGGACTACGAACCAGGCATTCACTATTCTCAAGTACAGATGCAGTCAGGGGCAACCGGTATCAACGCGATCCGAATATATAACCCCATCAAACAAGCCGTTGATCAAGATCCTGACGGAGAGTTCATTAGGCAATGGGTCCCCGAGCTTTCAGGGCTGTCATCTTTAGAAATACACACCCCGTGGCTAGCAAAAGACCCTCCAAAGGATTATCCTCAGCCGATCGTCGAAGAGGGCTCCGCGAGACGCGAGGCAAACCAAAGGCTTTACGCGATCAAGAGATCGAAAAACTTTAAAGCGATCTCCTCACGAATCGTAACAAAGCATGCCAGTCGGAAAAATACCGTCAAACGCAAAAAACCCAAATCATCAACCTCAAGCTCAAGTTCAAGCTCAACGGGGCAACAACATGAGTTGTTTTAAAATACATAACCATTTATGAAAAAAATCGCAATCATCGGCTCAGGCCTATCCGGATTAACCCTTGCAAAATGGCTAAAAACCGACTTCGAGGTCACTGTGTTCGAGAAAGCGCGAGGGGCCGGTGGCCGTTTAGCTACGAGACGAGAGGAGAACTTTCAATTTGACCACGGCGCACAATACTTCACAGCTCGGACTGACGCGTTTAAACGGTTTTTAGAACCATTTCTAGACAATGGCGTAGTGCAACAGTGGGCCCCAAAGCATGTGCAAATAAACGGTACTGAAATTGAACACGAAAACCACTGGGCGCGCGAAGAGCCTCGTTACGTCGGCGTACCAGGCATGAACAGTGTCGCTAAGCAATTAGCCCAAAATATTCAAATCGAAGTCAATACGAAAATCACCTCACTATTGCGGCACGACAAATGGCAACTTACCGATGAGGATGGCAAAATCTATGAAAATTATGACTGGGTGATTTCGACCCTACCAGCGCCGCAAGCGATAGAACTGCTTCCTCCAGAATTTGACTCATACCAACAGATTAAGAATATTGAGATGTCTGGTTGCTTTTCCCTGATGCTCGGTTTTGACAAGGCTCTTCCGATGAAATTCGAAGCTGCACACATTAGCAATTCCGACCTTAGCTGGTTGGCTGTGAACAGTCACAAGCCGGGACGTCAAAACCTATTCACTCTCATGATTCATTCCTCGGAAGCTTACGCAGCGAATAACATGGACGCCAATCGAGAACGTGTGATGCAGCACCTCATTCAAAAAACCAGCGAGATAATAGGATATGACGCCAACGAAGCGGTGCACAAAACCATTCATGGGTGGCGCTATGCGAACAATGTTGTACGCGCATCACATCCGGCTTTTATAGACCGCGATATGAATCTGGGTGCCTGTGGAGATTGGTGTGTCGGCGGGAGAGTTGAAGGCGCGTTCACCTCAGCATTTAATCTGTTTAACGCCCTAAAAATGAATACGGCCTGACATCGCAAGAGTTCGACGGTATCCAGCCTTACTCACTATTCACCACGGAATATCGGTCAACTCAAACGGTTCGACCTCGACGCTAAATAGAACCATTCTTGGTTGACTTGCGCATTGTTGTTCGGGAATACGATCCACCCGTCTTCGTGCGCAGTTAACTCGGATCCATCATGACGATGACCAATGAGTGTCCCTTTTTCAATTTTCTCAAAACTTAACCACTGTCGGCAAAACGAATCGTCTACATGAAGGCGATCAATGACACGATAGAGCCGAATAACCTCAGGCTCTTTAACAATTGCCGGTGCCGCGTCCAAGGTCATTCCCAAGCATGCGAGCGCGTTACGAATCGCAGCATACGCAGTATCTGGTGCAGTCACATCTGCATGTTGACCGCACTCAAGTGTCACTGCGATTCCGCCGCTTCGACGCATGGTTTCAGTCGTGCCGACACCATAATCAACATGGGACTCCACGCCTCTGGCCTGACGATCAGCTACGCCTTGAGCATAGGTGTCCAACCAACCTTCTACAAAACGATTCACACCCAAGCTCATCGCGAGCGTCTCCTCTTGAGCTGCCTTCGTAATTGGCTCAAGAGCTCCGGTATTATTAGGCGCACCGATTAATGCAAACGGAATACCGGGAGCCTGAAAAGAATGAAGGTCAAGCAATACGTCATGCTGCTCTAAAACAGGACATAGCGCATTACACACGAGATCCTCAAAGTCATTAGGTGCGTCACTGCGACTCATGTTCCGATTCAAATTTCTGTCACCATGACGACGCTCCAGTTGATAAGCGAGTGGATTAGTGACAGGGACCATTGTGAGCGTCCCCGCATCTATCCTAACCAAGCCGCTCTCAATTTCTTGCCGAAGCCGATTAATGGCTTGGGTACCGCACGTCTCATTTCCGTGCACTGCGCCTAAAATCACTAATTTAGGACCGGGCTTAAAGCCAATGAACTGATTGACTGATATCCCTGCAGGTATGCTTTGTACCGTCATAACATCCTCATAACCTTTTTAGTGTTGGTCCTGCCCTTGAGTTCAGGCACGCTACTCAAAAGTACTGTTTATACAATTCATGTTAACTCGGCAATTTGGCCTTACGTAAATAAGGCGTCAACGCTTCAAACTCACCAAATTTCGCTTTGGCATCTTCATCGCTAACAGCGGCAGGAATCACAACATCCTCCCCAACTTGCCAATTTGCTGGTGTCGCAACCCCGTTTGCAGAGGACGTTTGCAATGCATCAAGCGCTCTTAATACCTCGCCGAAGTTTCTCCCCACACTCATTGGATAGGTCATCGTCAATTTAAGCTGCTTATCCGGGCCGATAATAAAAACAGATCGAACAGTCGCGCTATGGTTTGGAGTACGACCGTCCGGTAGATATGCTTCAGCCGGCAACATATCAAATGCTTTTGAAACAACAAGGTTATCGTCAGCAATGATTGGAAACGTTGCTTTCGCACCGCCAACCTTCTCAATATCTTTTTTCCAATTACGATGCTCTTCCGCGCTATCAACAGAGATTCCTATGACCTTGGTACCACGTTTATCCCACTCCCCCTTCAGCTGGGCAACAACACCGAACTCCGTTGTACACACCGGCGTAAAGTCTTTAGGGTGAGAAAACAATATGGTCCAGCTGTCCCCAACATACTCATGGAGCGACAGCTTACCGCCATCAGTTTCGACCATCAGGTCGGGTATCGTGTCATTGATTCTTAAACTCATTTTTTCTCCAATCGGGTTACGTCAATCTAAAGACGAAATATATGCTGTGTTACAGAACATCAGTTTACATTGTGTCGTAATCAACAGTATAAATCATCAGTTGAAATAACTAATTCTCGCACCAGAAAATCTGGTTATCATGTAATCCAAACGCATAATAATATTCCCTACGTGAATAACACTTTCCTCTTTGATCGAAATCCCTCTATGATAGTAACGCTATGCTGTGAATCATAAAAATCGTGCGCTTCTTTGGAAAGCTATCCATGACTCGATCGTTGACTGTAATAAATAGTTTCTCACTACTCGTCGTAAGTCTCCTCGCTCATACGAATGCGGCCGCGCAATTTAATACGTCGATTACTGATTCCATCTATCACCAGCCATGGGTGCTACACACTGAAATTTTTAATGACTTGTCGAACACGCAGTTAGCCCTGCTGCGCGAAGAGCCTGGTGGCGAACTGAGTCGTAGTCTTATCTATTTAGAAACTGACGCGAAATATTTTGAGAGCAAGGTCTTAGAAGCCATTAACCAATTATTTGGCTTACCGGGATTTTCTAAAATTGCGGGGGATATTTCACAAAGCTGGAGCGAGCCTCTCACGCGAGTCAACCAAAATCTTGACATTGTTTATAGACATCTTGGCCTTCAAAATGACCCTCAAGTTATAGAGGCACGTGCGACCACTCAAACACTCATTAATATCTTGGCAAAGCAAAGAGCCTTTGAAAAAGATGTTTACAATTCACTTGGGAGAGGCCTGAAGCCGCTAGTGGTCGACATGGCCAACAGATGGTGGCTATGCTCAGAGGGGCTCACCGGGTTGGTCGTCAAAATCACAGGAAGACCGACTGAGTCAGATTAATTGCATTTCGTCATTTCACTTGAACACCAATCAGTGAAGCTCACATAAAGAAAACAACCGTTAACACCTGTCTGGATTTATAATTCGTTTAACTCCTACTATCGTATAAATTTTGAACTCTAAAAAAACATCCGACACCCTGGATCCCCAGTTCACGCGCCCAACAGATCTCGAGCGAACAATCAGAGAACACGGTTACGCGCTTGTATCCCCGGAAGACGTGCTTACTTTTATAAAGACCTCTTCACATGAATTGAGCGCGTTCAGCGAATCTTGGAATACGTTGACCCCTGACCAGTATTTAAAAGATGGGGGACGCTACAGAAAAAGACGACACGCGAGTTTAAAAATAATTAGCGATGACATTGAAGTCGTGCCACATCGAGCACATTGGCAGCCAGAGACTTACAACGCGTTACATGGTGGTATGCATCGGTGGTTCGATCCGATTGAGACCAACATACTTTCCTCCAATGTCATGACATCACTTCTATCCTGGCTATCATCGTTGGCATCAAAGCTAGATGGTGAGACCACCTGGTACGGCGAAACTCATCAATTTCGAATCGACACGACGCATGGAATCGGACGTCCGACGCCTGAGGGCGCTCATAGGGACGGAGTGGATTGGGTCGCTGTATTCCTCATCTGCCGTAACAATATAAAAGGCGGAGAGACACGAGTATTTGCTGTCGACAATCCAAATGGACAACGCTTCACGCTCAAAGAGCCATGGTCATTATTGTTACTTAACGACAGACGAATGATTCATGAAACCACACCCATTCAACCGACAGCAAACGAAGGTTGGCGTGACACGTTAGTCATGACGCTTAGGTCTAACTCGTTTTTAGACGAGTCCGCCAAACGGTAATGGCTCACGTACCGCTAAATTTTGTTCCACTTTTGATCTAAAGTCGCCGACGCATAATCTTTAGGTAACCCCTCAAAAAGACCGTGCCTACGCTTTAACCAGAGCATTTCCCGCTGCAGGTCTCTAATCTTCGCGTTTAACTTTATGATCTTAAAATAAAGTGCGGCATAAGCGGCTAAAAAAAGTATAAGTACTCCGATAAGTATTACGTAAATATGGCTCATCTGTGCCTCGTTGTTTGCATAATTTCATCGACCGTTTTGACCCTACACAAAATTCGCGTAAGCAAGGCTATGAGGTAGTCATCACGAGTAGAATTCACTACCGAATTGTGACTAGCTAACCGATTGATATATGTATTTTTATTCATATATAATGACCGAATGTTAAACCGCATTAATTAAAAACTCGCTACTGGAGCAATTCTTTCGAAAAATATAAGAACTTTATTTCATATAAGTAATTAAATTACGAAAAACTCACTTATATTTCATAATCTGCGCTTTTTCGCTTTCCTTTTCCCCCTAGATTTTCTAATATCTAATAACTTAAATAGATGGATTCAAACCTATTTGTTTTAGTAGCGCTGTTTTGTTATCAGCATTTTCCAATAGACCGGTGAATCTTCGGATTCATTGGGTATTTGAGTTCTACAAGTCACGGGGAGTTTCATGAAAAGTTTGGTTTTTGGTTTTTTATCTATATTCATTACTGTTTACGCAAGTTCTGCCACAAGCGGAGACATTGCGGCCGGGGAAACACGCTACGGGGTGAACTGTTTCATTTGCCACGGACAAGCGGGAAAAGGGATGGCTAGCTATCCTAAACTGGCCGGTAAAGAAGTAGCTTATTTAATCGACAAACTGGAAACGTACCGCGCAGGGACAAGAATAGGTCCAAATTCTGATCTTATGATCATGAACGCGGAACCCCTCTCGGATGAGGAAATAGCCAACTTAGCAGCGTACTTATCAAGTTTATAAACTAATTAGTGATTAATACTGGAGGAAGTATATGATTAATAAATATCTAGCCCTTATGGTGTCGGCTGTTGCGATTTTTGCAACGTCAGCTAACGCTGGGCACCACGGCCATAAAAGCGCTGTGGTACCAACCATTACCCAGGAAGCTGTTCTTACAGGCTTAGAGAATCCTTGGGATGTTGCATTTCTTGATGACGGAACGATGTTCTTCACTGAAAAGTGTAAGGGTTTCAGCGTCAGAATGCCTAACGGAGATGTTCACGCGCTATACGGCATGAAAGACTCTAGCGGCTACGCCGATATGGGTTCAGATCTTCATTGCTCAAACCAAGCAGGAATGCTCGGTCTAGCAGTTGACCCTGACTTTGCTAATAACCATCGAATCTACGTTGCTTCAGCATCTACCAAGTATCATGGTAATGGCTGCAAGACTAATTTCGAGCGTTGTGATGGAAACATCGTAATGCGGTTCGAAGTCAGCAAAGACATGAAGAGCGTTTCAGGTCGTACAGATATCGTTCAAGATATCCAGTTCAAGCCATTCGAATCTAACCACCCATTTGGTGGAAACGGTGCGCACAACGGAAACCGACCTACCTTCGGTCCTGACGGAGCGTTATGGATTACCACTGGTGATCGTCACAGAGGCGTTTGCCCACAGTCACCTACTTTGATCTGTGGAAAAGTGTTGAGAATCGATACAGACGGTAATGCACATCCAGGAAACAACCCACCTAAAGGTTACGATAAGCGTATTTACACATACGGTCATCGAAACGTTCAGGGTATTGCTTTCCGTGCAGACGGCGAAGTATTTACAGCTGAGCACGGACCTTGGCACAATGATGAGCTAACTATGCTCAGCAATGGTAAAAACGGCGGATGGGATCCACAGCAAAACGTTGGTGGACGTGGTGATTGTCCAGACGAGTACTGCGGATATATGCCTAACCAAAAGAAAGGTGTTATCCCAGCAGTTCGTGCCGCTTATATGCCTATGAGTGATACACGATTCCCAGACCTAATGAAGCCAGCATGGCAGAACAATGGTTACTCACAGGGAACATCTTCTATTGCTTTCCTAGAAGGTAGCCAGTGGGGAATGTATGAAGGCCGTGCAGTTGTCGGCATCATGGGTATTGCGTTTGGTGGCACACCAGCAGGTATGCGCCTTGACGTATATGATATCGCTCAAAACGGCGAGTCAATCAGAAGCGTTATTCATCTTCCAGTTGAGACCAAGCGTTACCGCGGTGTAACAATGGGTCCTGACGGTGCTTTGTACGCAAACACTGATGAAGGCGAAATCTACAAGATCACAGCTAAGTAATTTATTAGTTACCCTTGTTAGAGAAAGGCGCCGCATTCGTGCGGCGCCTTTTTTTTATTCTAAAAACGAATCAACCTCAACTTAAACGACAAAAACTGAACCAGTGCAACGCTCGACACTCAGAATAACTGAAGCACCGTTGTACGTTGTAGTCTACGATCCACTGCTAGCTATAGCTTTATCCTCAATCACTACTGTCATTAATGCACATGCTTAGAATCAACTGGACCTGCCCGCACACATGGAAAAGGGCGTCACAAAATACGTTATGGTGCCTACTTGGGTGCTCAATTGGGGATTTTGGGACTATTGCAGCGGCTCAATGGGCTGGGCTTGATTGGCCCGTATGGCTGATCATGACTTTGGCGATCATCAACGGACTTTTAACTTCGATTGCACTCGAGACCATCATTCTCAGTCGACAAATGTCACTGTACAACGCCTTTCACACCGCGATCGGGATGTCGCTTATTTCGATGATTGGGATGGAACTCGCGATGAACTTAACTGATGTGTTTTTGACCGGCGGCGCGGTCCTGACTTGGTGGGTCATTCCACCCATGCTGGTTGCTGGATTTATCACGCCACTACCATACAATTATTGGCGACTTAAAGCGCTCGGAAAATCATGTCACTGAATAAGACGTCAGACTGACAATGCCTCAGATGGATATCACTGCTTCTCGCTTAAAACATGCTCCTTAAACATACTGTTCAGCATAAAATTCCTCGCTGCGATCATTCTGGGCTCATCATAATTACGGTTGCGCATCAGCTGTAGAAGCAGCATTTGGTCCTCATAAAACTCATGAGCAGTTATTGCCGTGACTCCCTTCCGCAACAAGTCTGTAGTTTCCGCTTTTTCAAAAACACCGAACATGAGCTGTCGACTTTTCTCATCCATCTCTTTTATTTTCTTCTGCGTCTTTGATCCCATGTCTAGGATTGAGTCAGAAATCACTAGACCGTAAAAGCAGCATCCCTTGGCTTTTTGCGGGGGCTCAGGCCATTTTAAATTGACGTCTTCTATCCCATAAGTGGACAGGTCTTTTAGGACATTATCAAAGATAAATGCATCTATAATCAACTTGACCGCCATGGTCGGTGATTCACAAGCCTCTAATATAAGAACCCTCGGTAAAACATGCTCATTGGCATACTTGTCAATCACCGCGTTTACCAAGCCAGATTCGCCATCAAACTCCTTATAGATACCCGCACGGTCAAAACCAGATAACCGAGCTATCTTGGCCATACCGACGTTATCGATGCCGTGCCGCCAATAATTACACATGGCCACATCCACGACCTTATCTCGATCCAATAACTTCGGCCTACCCATGGTTCTCCCAAATTGCTCTTAATGTTATTTTTTACAGTCCCTGATTCTCACTACTCAAATAGACTGCGACGCGAACACTACACATACATTACGTTCTATCCGCTTTTTTTTGCAAACTATACACCTGTCATCTACGTTAATGAATGAAAATTGCTAACTTTTAGGCACTATCTTGCTTAATTTGACGGATATAAAGGTATGGTGGCGATTTAAAATTACCCGAACTTTAGTTACGTTGATAAACTCAAGGACTATCAATATATTTACCTAATCATTTTTTTTACTTCGGTGATGGATAACTTATGAAAAATTTAGCGATTTACGTCGTCACAACAACATTTCTATTAGCGGGATGTGCGTCACTGAATGACAATAAAGAGGTGGCAGAAACCGTAAAAAATGCGGCAACCGGCTCTGGGTCGCCTGAGCAAGCCATCACTGATGCTGCCAATCAAGTGACCGGTGAATTGTCAGGTCGAGCGGCCGCTGCGATTGATAATGCAATACCTAATTCTTCCACGGAGATCAGCGTCCAGGACGTCTCCAAAGGCGGGGACAGCAATATCGAAATCCTAAACGTGACCGGATTCGGAGAGAGTATTGACGGGCACACACAAAACTTTGTCCAAAGCTCTGCGATCCGAGCGGATAGTCGAACAACGATCAACTTAGGCCTTGGACGCAGATATTTAAGCGATGATGAAAGCATGATTTTTGGCCTCAATGCATTTTTCGATATTGATCCCGAATACGACCACCAAAGAGCCAGTATTGGCGCTGAGGTTAAAAGTTCTGCTGTAGAGCTCACAATCAACAACTACTATGGCCTCACAGGATTTAAAGACGGTAAAAACGGTAACAGCGAACGAGCACTTGGCGGCTATGACATCGAAGTGGGTGCGCAAATTCCATATATTCCTGCTGCAAAAATCTATGTCCAACAATTTGTCTGGGAGTCCCATGATGGCGTGGCTGACATTGAGGGTAATACTTACAGCTTAGAGTTTGCACAAGTATTCAATAGCGGAATCAGTCTCGAAGCCGGTCGACGTAATTTTGATGGACTGACCGAGGACGAAGACTTTGTAAAGCTCACCTACAATCTGCCATATGGTGACGCTCCTCAAAATAACGCAAGCAGCTTATTCTCAAAAAACATGTTCGAAAAACGCTCCATGAAAAAAGACATGCTTAAGAAAGTCAGACGACATAATCAAATTGTGGTCCAGACAAAATTCTCAACTGCGGTAGGCGCGAACTAACAGGAGGTAATCAACATGATTAAGGCTTTACTTAAATTCATAGTCAGCGGATGCATGTTAATTTTGCCCGCGCTATCTCACGCACAGGTTGGTGCGGTGACAGGTGATCTCGGGACTGCTTGCTCCGCTACTGGAGCCGTCATGGCAGCAGATGGAGCGTGTACGTTCACACCCACCACTTACAAAATACAGATTTTTGAAATGGGACTTTGTACAGCGCACCCGTTCGGACCGGCTCGTGACTTGGTTACGTTTGATCGTACGAATTGTGTGACCACCTACTTAGATGGAGCGCCGGCGCAGGTCGACATAGCATCGTCACTTGGTGGAGCACCAATAGCTTTGACCGGCACAAGCTCAGCACCGGCCGAAAACACTTATTCACACGCTTACATGATCATGGATGACACATTCATTGTGTCTGGTTCTTTCGTTGATGGTGGAGGTGATACTCATGTCAGTCAGGCCGATGGTACAGCTGATACCCTTGCCAACGGTGCCACGCTCGGAGAGGCCACAAATAATCTAGGTAACTTCGGAGACAATCCAAACTGTGACTCTGGTTTT
>Ga0233432_10002145_pt1 | contig 18547 bp, 18 predicted proteins | sample SI_122_August201_6_FD_179870 | JGI IMG/M metagenome (GOLD analysis project Ga0233432, IMG submission 179870) | Seawater microbial communities from Saanich Inlet, British Columbia, Canada - SI_122_August2016_10_MG | ecosystem: Environmental > Aquatic > Marine > Inlet | place: Canada: British... | reverse complement strand
ACCGCATTATGAACCAGACCTTTTTTCTGGGTACTTACCCAGGGCTAACAGGCGAACAAATTCAGTTTATGATTTCGGTTATCCGTGACTTTATATCATCATTGAAAGACTGAAATTCAACTCGAATTAAAACATGAATAGATTGCTGCATTTAAAGAAAAAGTTCCAGTCAGGAGTTGTCGATAAGGCTTCTTTTGTAACAGAGATGTATGATCTCCATAAACATCTATTTGAGTATCCTGAAGCTATCGCTGATACCAACATATCGGGTTTTAAAATTAGCAGGGAAGGTATTATCGCCGATTTTGTCGACCCGCCTATTTCTATGATCTGTCAGCCGGAAGACATGCGAATGGCTCCAGTAGAAGCATTTAATTTCGGTGACTACGAACCCAATGAAATTCAGGCTGTGTGCCGCATAATCGAGAAAATTGGAGGTAGTGGTTGCGTTTTTTTTGATATCGGAGCAAATGCCGGATTCTACAGCCTCAGTCTCAACTCATACTTCCCAGGTATTAAGGGGATTGCATTCGAGCCAATCCCAAAGACATATGCTACCTTACTGAAAAATTTTGATATCAACAAGGTTTCGAAAGTCCGAGCGCTGAACATTGGTTTGGCTGATAAAGAGGGGGAACTGTTATTCTACACCTACCCAAGTCAGTCAGGAGCCTCTTCAATGACTCGGAATGTAGATTCCAGTGATACAATTGAGGTTAGATGTAAGGTTGCAGTCTTGGATGATTTGTGCGAACAAGAAAAGTGTAAAGTTGATTTTATAAAATGTGATGTAGAGGGCGCTGAGCTTTTCGTATTCAAGGGTGCATCAAAAATAATTTCGAGAGACAAGCCTGTTATTTTCACTGAGATGCTGCGAAAGTGGTGTGCGAAATATGAATATCAGCCCAACGATATCATCGCATTTTTTGATAGACTGGGGTACTCTTGCCTCTCCATACTCGATGAAGAAATCAAGGAGTGTGATGAGGTGACCAAATCAACTATCGCAACCAACTACCTTTTCTTGCATCGCGAGAAACATCGGGAAATGTTCTCACACCTCACCTAAGAAAATTTTCTTACTTTGCACAATATAATAAAAGAAGATTTAGCATCGATTGTCAATGCTGAGCTAGATTGGTTTCGTTTTCAAGAGAAAACTATCCTGATTACCGGAGGTGCAGGCTTTCTTGCTTCACATATGGTTGAAACTCTTCTTTTCCTTAATGATACTATTCATCTGAAGTGTCGTATTTTATGCCTTATTCGTAGTAAACAAAAGGCTAGAAAGCGATTTGCTCATCACTCGTCACGAGCAGATCTTGTATTTATCGAGGGTGATGTTGCTGATTCATTCGATGTTCACCATCCCTGTGATTTTATTATTCATGCGGCTAGTCATGCTAGTCCTAGGTTTTACAGTGTTGACCCAGTTGGTGTAATGGCTGCAAATATAAAGGGAACATCCCGCTTGCTTGATCTTGCTCTAGAGTGGAAAACTGAAGGTTTATTGTTATTCAGCAGCGGCGAAGTCTATGGACAACTGACTCCTGAAAAGGTTCCTACTCGCGAAACTGACTACGGATACATTGACATCCTTAATTCCCGATCTTGTTACGCGGAAAGCAAACGAGCAGCCGAAACCTTAGCGGTGTGTCATTCCACTCAATTCGGCACACACAATGTCATAGTTAGGCCATTTCATACATATGGGCCGGGAATTTCATTCGACGACGGAAGGGTTTTTTCGGATTTTGTCCGTGATGTTGTTTATAAGCAAAACATAACGATTCACGGCAATGGTAGCGCAGTTCGCGCTTTCTGTTACACGAGTGATGCGATTTCTGGTTTTTTTACTGCTCTGTTAAAGGGAGAGAACGCCCATGCCTACAATATTGGTAACCCTAACGGAACAATTAGTATAGGTGAGCTTGCCGATCTTATAGCCGGCCTCTTTCCAGAGCGGGGTATTTCTGTTGATCGCCTTGCTAAGCCTACCGCCGGATACCTCAAAAGTCCCATTCAAATTAATTCCCCTGATATAGGGAAAATCGCAAAACTTGGCTGGAATCCTTGCGTTACGCCAACCGAAGGTTTTTCAAGAACAATCCGCTTTTACACGGAATAATGAAGCAAAAGCAAAAATTACCTATAGCGATCCTAGGAACTGGGAATATCGGCACCGATCTGCTGATCAAAGTGATGCGTTCCGATGTTCTTGAATGTGTTCTTTTCGCTGGGCGCAATTTGTCGTCTCCCGGAATGACAAAAGCTAATCTGCTAGGTGTTCCAGTCTCGGCTAAAGGCATCAAAGGAATCACTGAAACCGTCTCGAATATCTCTCTTGTTTTTGATGCAACCAGTGCGACTGATCATGTGGAGCATTCCAAAATCTTTGTAGAATTAGGTGTTCAAGCAGTTGACCTTACTCCAGCCAAAGTAGGAACCATGTGTGTTCCTGCTGTAAATCTAGAAGATTGCTTGGGCTTGCCTAATGTAAATATGGTTACTTGCGGTGGACAGGCATCCATCCCTCTTGCGTGTGCGATCACCGCCGCTAACAGAGCAGTCCAATACATTGAAACGACATCAAGCATAGCATCTCGCAGTGCTGGACCCGCTACTCGAATTAATCTAGATGAATATTTGCTAACAACCGAGACAGGACTCGGTTTGTTTTCATCTTGTGAAAGAACGAAGGCGATCCTTAATTTAAATCCAGCAGAACCATCTGTACATATGCAAACTACAGTAATGGCGAAAATCTTAAAACCTGATCTTGAGGCAACCCAAACTAAAGTTACAGAAATGGTAAGTAGAATTAAACATTATGTACCAGGCTACCATATAATTTTAAAACCCATGATAGAAAATGACCGCCTTATCACAACAGTAGGAGTTACAGGGCTGGGTGACCACCTGCCAAAATATGCTGGTAATTTAGATATTATTAACTGTGCAGCAATAGCTTACGCTGAAGCTTATGCAAAGCGGCAAAAATAATACTATGCCAAGCAGCAAGACAGATATTGTAGTTTGTGATGCCACCTTAAGAGATGGTTCACACGCTTACAGTCATCAAATCAATCTAGATCAAGTTCGCGAGTATGCTCGAGCATCCGAATCGGCAGGTTTCGATTTCTTGGAAGTGGGTCATGGCAACGGTCTAGGAGCATCTTCTCTTCAGGTCGGCGAAAGTCTTGTTCCCGAAAAAGAAATGTTGCAGGCAGCAAAGGAATGCCTCTCACATACTCGTCTTAGTGTTCATGTTATCCCCGGTTTTGCAACGGTCCGTCGTGAGATCGAGGGTGCAATTGAGTGTGGGGTTGAACTTTTCCGAATTGGTTGTCACTGCACTGAAGCTGATATCACTGAAAGGCATATTAGTCATGTAAGGACCACAGGATTGGAAGCATGGGGAGTGCTTATGATGAGTCACATGGCTGGGGCAGACTTACTTCTTGAGGAAGCAAAAAAAATGCAATCATATGGAGCACAAGGTATCGTCCTGATGGATTCAGCCGGAGCATACCTCCCCAATGATGTGTCATCAAAAGTAGGGCTACTTGCGGAAAGGTTAGAAGTACCTGTTGGTTTCCATGCCCATGAAAATCTTGGGCTCAGTATAGCAAACACCTTATCAGCACTTGAAGCTGGTGCTCGAATTATTGACGGAACAGCCAAGGGTTTTGGTGCTGGTGCTGGTAACGCACCACTCGAACTTGTTGCAACTGTCTTAAAGAAGTGTGGATACGAAAGTCGGATTGATCTATACCATGCACTAGATGCTGCAGATACAGCAGCTAGACTTTTCTCGGGTTCTTTGCCAGAATCCAATGATATTAGTATTGTGAGTGGTCTCGCCGGTGTATTCTCTGGATTTGCAAAACCAGTGCGTCGTGCCGCTAAGCAATTTGGAGTTGATCCTCGTGACATAATGCTTGAGCTTGGAAAACGTCATGCCGTTGGGGGACAAGAAGATCTTATTCTTGCTGTGGCCGATGAACTTGCAAAAAAAATAAAAAAATCCCCCGATAAAGAATGAAAACAGCAGAAGAAATTATTCTCTCAGATGCAGCAGAAGTCTTAAAGCTCAGTTCATGCGATTTATCCAATCTAAGAGAGAAGCACCTCTACATTACAGGTGGTACCGGCATGCTTGGTAAATGGCTTTTGGAGCTTATCGCTATTCTGAATAAAAAAGAGGCGATGGGCATTCGGGTAACTGTCCTTAGTCGAAATCCCCGTTCCTTTATCGCTGCAAACCCCCGTATTGGAAAGATGTCATGGCTTACCTTTATTGAAGGGGATATCCGATATTTGTCTGAATTACCATTTGATGTTAGCCACATTATCCATGCTGCCGCACTTACTGATCGACGGCTTTTCGCTTCTCAGCCCAGATTGGTCGGGGAAGTTAATACATTGGGTACTATGCGATTGATTGATGCAGCCAATTTACTCGAACGCGTACCGAAATTTATCCTGCTGAGCTCTTGTTTGGTCTACGGTACTCAACCGTGGGATATTAAGCAGATCAATGAAGCATTCGCGGGCCCGCTTCGGTCGAATGATGTAAATGTCATATATGCGGAATCAAAGCGCTTTGCTGAAACTTTAACGCATTGTGCAACAAGCGAAAATAAATTGCCTGTTGTTACGCTCCGTCCTTTTGCTGTCGTTGGACCCTACCAATCTTTGGAGCTTCCATGGGCGGTTACAGATTTCATACGTGATTCTTTGACAGGTGGACCTATTCGTATCATGGGAGATGGAACCACTGTCCGAAGCATTCTATACGCTTCGGATTTTGCATACTGGGTTCTTGCCGCTACAGCTAAAGGAAAACCACGAAACACCTATAATATTGGAAGTTCTGATGCCATCGACCTAATTTCGTTGGCAAATAAGATTACGGGGTATTGCGATCCGTCTCCTGAAATTCGTACCGGTGTCGGGCAATCGAAACATCGCCCCAATAGGTTGGTACCTGATGTTAGTCATGCCATTGAAGGTCTTGGTGTGAAGGTCACTGTGTCGATTGACGAGGCTATTCGTCGCTCCATTGAATGGCATCGCCTTTCTAGAAAAAAATGAAAACAAAAGTAAGTAATCTAATCGCTCGTTTCTTCGAGGAGAAAGGAGTCCGTCACTGTTTCGGTATCATCGGCTCTGCGAACGCGCACATATTCGATTCGATCTCGTGTAATTCCGATATTGAAATGGTCTGTAATCACCATGAGCAAGCATGCACCATGGCCGTCCAGACCTATTGGAAAGTCACTGGGCAGCCTACCTTCGCACTCGTTACCGCTGGAGCTGGCTCCACTAATGCAATCACCGGAGTTCTTTCCGCATGGGCGGATTCCATCCCCTGCCTGATACTTTCCGGGCAGGAAAATGCCCGCTATATCTCACCGGATCACGACCGCAGACTTTACGGAATCCAAGGCTACGACAGCCCTCACGCTGTCAGTAAAATGACTAAATACGCCACCCGCGTGATGGATCCAGAACAGACGCTATTTGAGTTGGAAAAAGCATGGCACCTCGCGACAACCGGTAGACCCGGGCCATGTTGGATCGATTTCCCCATGAGCGTACAAGGAGCAATGGTCGAAGAGGATACGCTTTCCCACTTTGTTCCCGAATTGGAGTACGAACCCATAGCCCCGCTCACTGGAGAAGCTCTAATCGCTGAGGTAAAAAGTGCCCTCAAGTCCGTTCACGAAGCGGAAAGGCCGCTCCTTTGGCTAGGTGTAGGCATTCGGATGGCTGATGCGGTAGAGGAAATCAAAGAACTTCTCGAACGCCTCGGGATACCTGCTCTTGTTACCTGGTCAGCAATAGACATGCTCGATTCCGAACACCCTCTTATTGTAGGGCGTGCCGGAACGTATGGACAGCGTGCGGCGAACCTTATTCTACAAAATTGTGATTACCTGCTCGCGATAGGTACTAGACTTGCTATACCCCAGGTGGGATATGAAGTGTCCGAACTGGCACGCTCGGCCAAACATATTACCGTGGTGGACACAGATGCCACGGAATTAGCAAAATACCCGGAACGCTTCAACCATCCGGTACACGCGGATGCCGGAGATTTCATCAGGGCGGCACTCGACCTTGCTCCACCGCCCACCCAAAATCACCTCGACTGGTTTAAGCGCAGCGGAAAAATCCGCACGCGTTTCCCGTGGATAGGTGAGGAGCATGCGGATCGCGATGGCTTTATCAATATCTACCGTTTCATGGAGAAACTGGAGCCGCACCTGAAGCACGACCAGATTCTGGTAACCGATATGGGCACTGCCCTTCTCTGTGGGCATCAAGCCCTATCAATTACCCCCCCCCAGCGACTATTGACATCACAAGGCCTTGGTGAAATGGGTTTTGGACTCCCTGGCGCCATAGGAGCATCCTTCGCAAAAAATCGCGGGGAGGTGATCTGTTTGAACTGTGATGGAGGTATGATGATGAACTTGCAGGAAATGCAAACCGTGGTCCACCACAAGCTGCCAATTAAACTCTTCGTCTTCAATAACGACGGATATCTAATGATTAAGCACACCCAAAAGGCCATGCTTCAAGGGCGGTATGTTGGAACGGATGCGGCTTCGGGTGTTAGTTGTCCCGACTTTTCAAAGCTGGCTTCAGCATTTGATATACCTGCGTGGACGATTCGCACTTGGCAGGATTTTGAAAAGGTCATGCCAGTAGTATCGGCTCACAAAGGGCCCTGCGTTATTGAGGTGTTTATGCATCCTGAGCAATGGTTCTATCCGAAGCTTTCGCTGGCTAGTCAGAAGGATGGTAGCTTGGTTTCGCCTCCACTGGAAGACTTGTCACCACTCCTGCCGCGCGATGTGTTAAACAGTGAAATGCTTGGCGGACTACATCCAAAATCGTTAGACCTCTAGCTTTATGAAGGAACAAAATGAATTAACGATCGCTATCCCTACATATAATAGAGCTGAAGCTCTTAAGAGGACTTTAGGTATTATTTTACCGCAAGTCGCAAAGCGCCATAACGTTTTTCTTCTTATTCTGGATAGTCATCTTAGAGTTTCATCGCTTGGACGCACTTTTGGACAGATATGGATATAAGCTGATTGACACCGCCTTCCGAAAACTTCTTCGGAATTTTGAAATTGTTCACATTCATCCAAATAAGCATCAACCCAAAAACGTATATTTAATATAAAATGAATACCCTTGAACTATATAGAAGGAAATTAAGAAACTTTTTCAGACAGAAGAAATTTGCGACAAAAAGCGGAGCATCTAATTTTAAGTTATTACCTGGATGGATGCTTAAGCGCCAACAGATTGACGATTGCTACCAGTCACAGTGCGCTCAGGATTGGTTTATCGATAAATTTGTATTTCCTGATCTTGAAGTAGGTGTTTTTGTGGATGTTGGAGCCAACCTCCCTGTTAAGATAAATAATACGTATTTCTTCGAAAAGAAGGGTTGGACCGGGCTTGCTTTTGAGCCTCAGGAAGAGCTTGTAAAGTTGTGGAAGGCAGAGAGAAAGACGGTATGTCATCCTTATGTCCTAGGCGATGAAGCAAAGGAGGTTGTATTCGAAGTCAGTGCTGAAGCGCACACCCTGAGTTCTGTTAGCGACGCAAACACCGAGGTTAGTTCACCGGATCAGAAAGTCTATCAGCAGCACCGACTCGATACAGTTCTGGTTGATTCGGGTATTACACATGTCGATTTTCTATCGATTGATGTAGAGGGGTATGAAATGCAAGTACTTGGCGGTCTCGATTTTGCTAAGGTCGATGTCACATGCCTAATTTTAGAAAATGACGAAACAAAGCAAGGGGATGATTCATTAAGGGATCATATGCTCAGTAATGCCTACCGGCATGTAGCCCGTTTGGGTGGCGACGATGTATTCATCAAGATAGGCAGTGATGCTGAAAAATCTTTTCTATAGTCTCATCATATAGTGTTTCAAGAGTCGCATATGAAGATCGGTTTCTACAGTGAGATGCAGTCCTTGATGATGAATCAGGTCTTCCATGATCCGAACGCACTATCGGGTGCTGGAGATGATCTACTGCTTCCATTCGTAAGACTGAAGGAAGCGGGCAATCAACACCGAATCGAGCTCGCAACTATGGACACCATGCCCATGGATTCTTTTGACGCCTTCTTGTTTTGTGAGATGCCTGCAGCAACGAACTCAACACTGCAGGAAGCAAAGGATAGCGGTAAGCCATGCTATTTGATTGTGTGTGAAAACCATTTTTTATGTAAACCAAATGGAGAATTTGAACGATACCAAGAGTTTGATCGGGTATTTACCTACAACGATGATGTTGTTGATGGGGATCAAGTTCAGAAACTTAACTACGCATTTGACCTACCGAAATCAATTACTGAAATTAAAGAATCAAAGGAGAAACTTGCGGTGATGATCTGCAGTAACCATAAGCGTGATATCAAACACTTAGTTTATGCGAAACGTCGAGAGACCATTAACTGGTTTCAAGAAAATCAGCCGGATTCCTTTGACCTTTATGGACTAGGGTGGGAGAGGGGAGCTTTACCTTTTCAGACGAAGCCAGTGCTCCAACGATTATTGAGAGGGATTGGATTACTTCGGATGTTTCCTTTGAAAAAGTACAGCTCATGGCGAGGCAGAGTCTTACGAAAGAGCGATGTCTTAGGGAAGTATCAATTTGGTTTTTGTTATGAAAATACGACAGAGATTCCGGGCTACATCACCGAAAAAATTTTTGATGTCATGATGTCGGGAACTGTCCCTGTCTACCTGGGACCTGAAAATGCAAACAGGCATATCCCCAAGGAATGCTTCATTGATCGCTCGAAGTTTCCGGATCATATGTCGTTATACTCTTATCTGTCGAATATGGCCGAAACTCGATACAACGAATATATAGAAGCTATACATGGTTTCCTTTCTAGCGAGAGCTCATATGAATTTTCAATCGATTGCTTCGTTGATCGTATTCTCGGCACACTAATTGGAAGAAGGACTTAATTGCATGGGGAAAATAAGTTGCTCAGATCTTCAAGTCTACCTTCCAACATTCAATAGACCAGAACTTCTACGTAAAACTATCAGTTCTGTTTTAGCACAAACCGTTCCAGTGGAACATCTTTGCGTCCTTGACAATGGGGGCTTTGCTGAGACTCGGGAAATGCTGATGGAATTTGAGGGGAGTGGTGTTGAATATCGTGATACTCGAGAATTTGGACTCTGGGGTAATTTGATAGCGGCTCAAAAGTTTTTGGAGAGTAAATATGTGCTATTATTACATGATGATGACCTCATTCATCCTGAGTACCTAAATGTGGTCTTACAGGTTATGGACAAGCATACCAGTGTTAATCTTTTGACGGCTAATGTTGCACCTTGGGATATCGATCAAGCACCTGTTGATTTACCACCATTGAGTCAAACGGGACATTTGTTTTCAGTGAGCGAGTATGCTACCTATGTTTACAATGCGGGTCATCCTTCGTATTCGTTGGCTGTTTACAAAAGGGATGCATTTAAGACACTTAATATATCGGCAAACTTTGATCGATATGGCAAATGGGGCGATGTCCCGTTGATGCTTGAATCCATCAAAAACGGTAAGGCGGCAGTTTTGACTGATGCCTGTGGTTGGATGGGAATTCATCCGGAGCAAGATTCCAATAATCAATCAACTCTCCCTTCTTACCAAGCGTGGATCAATCGTGAGGCAAACTTTTTGAATTACATGGGGGATAACCCTTTAACACTATCGGGATTTAGTTTTTGTATCATGAATTTCAGGCACCTACGTTCGGGCTATAAACGCCGTGTGAGTAAAGATATTTCCTTTAAGCAGTTTACAGCGGAAGCATACAATGCATCTGCTCTAACTAAAAAAGGACGATGGGCTCGCTGGATCTCGTTTGGATTAGTTCAAAAGATGTTAGAGCATTGCCTGAAGATATATTATCTGAAGCGATCCAAGCCACTTTTATGAAATTCTTAATTTCCACGAAGTACTTTTTTAATTTTTTTGATCGAATAATTTAAAGGGCCAAAGGCCATTTCATAATGCCGTTTTTCATACTTAATACCCCAACGACTACGATTGCGGCGGAAAGCCGTTTCAAGCGGCTGGTCAAAAATATTATGTAGGAAGTCTGTAAAAGTAGCATCTCTCCACTCCAGTGGTTCTTCGTCATTGATCAACCAAGGTTCTGAAAGCATATCCTTGTATACATTATCATCTTTATCCACATGGCGGATGTAAGAAATAAGTGCTTTCTGATCATCGAATTGGTGACAATTAACGAAAGCTTTCGGATTAAAATATTTAGCAATTGTAGGGTCTCCCCAGTAAATAGGCACTGCATTAGACTGAGCGGCTTGAGCAAATTTTTCAGTTAAGTAGCCAGGATGGGAATAATTCTCTATGGCCAGAACAAATTTATAATTCGCCTGAAAGGCAATTTTATCTGTTACTGGGCCGCCAATATTGTTTTTCCACTTACCCCCTGAGTCTACTTGCTTGTATTCGGAAATAGCATTGAAAATCTTCTCCCTTTCAGCTGCACTGTTCTTGGTATTTGACATTACATAAGCACAGAAACCTGACTTATTTTTTAATATTCCTTCAGGATTTGGCCTTGGTTTCAAAAACGTAGAATAAGCGTCTTTGAATAGCTTGATTAGGGGAAGTCTGCAGTAGCGGTCGCCAAATTGAATATGGTCAAACCCTAGAGCATAATCGCAGACATTAAAATTCGGAGTAACGCACTCACCAGTAGCAAATATTCTAATACCATCGTATTTGAGTACATCTTTACCCATGCATGAATGAAAAATGTAATCCGCCTCTCGTGGGTGGACGAAGTCAAAATGATAATCTTCTCTTACAAAATCTAAAACGGCATCGACAAAAGCGGTATCTTTTCCCGCATCTACAATAGCAATTCTTTTGATTGGCTTTGTCATTTAAACCAGAGGTTGCCAACAACGCGGAAGAACTACATCTCGCTTATTTGAAACACATTTTTTATCCAATGGGTGAGGATAGGGACTTGCCTGACCTCCTGAAAGTAGGCGGTCTTTGCGCAAGAATGTAAATTCCATAGTCGCAGGAATTTCTAATCCGTGAATTTTTAAAACTCTACGGTTATTGTTCGGATGAATGTGAACAACGCTATGCGTCTTTAACAATTTCCTTAGTGCTGGAGCCATAAGAGAGAAAGAAAAACGATCAGCGAGCTGATGTAGCTTGTGAAACTCTACGATAATAATCCTGAATTTCTTCAATAATTTGTCAGAAATATTGTGTAAAACTTCATATTCACAGCCTTCAATGTCCATTTGCAGAATGGCCTCAAATTTCGGGTCATTTGCCAATTCAGGAAGTTGTCCTTCAACCCAACTGTCCATGGTAATCAATCCTTCTTTTTCAGAATTTTGAGATGAGATAAATTTTTTTGTAAACCTAAAGGAGTCATTTTTAACAGCGGGGCCATCAACTGATTTATCTGCTAAAAAAACCTGCATTCCCCGGGAGGCCATTTCATCCTCAAAATTGCTACATCCAGCAACGCCTGGAGATAAACAATAGTTCACGCCATCAAGATCATCCGGTAATAAGTAACCGCCATCTCCACTTGGACCAACCCTGATGAGGTCATGACCAGTTGGTCTAACACTGAGTTCTCGAACAAGCGAACAAAGATCACTTTCCTTTGTATTTTTACCGAGAAAAATACCTAGGTTTGAAAAAATATTTCTTAAAATGTAATTCATTAATAATATGCTTTTGTCAGCTACAATAAATTTGTTTCTTAAGTTAGTATTTCACAATAGCGTACATCCTCTAACAATTTACCTTATTTTTCACTCCATCAACCAAATTATGCGTTCGATAACGAATCTACACACAATTATAGCCTTACACATATCATGACACAAAAATACCTGAAGGACGAAAAAATATATTGTATTGGTGATAGTCATGTATCTTTGTTTACAGGTTTAAACACAATCGCGTCTTATTGGCCGTCAAAAGCAATAAGTATTCTTCCCCAATTTTCGGTTTTCCATCTCGGCCCTGTCTTAGCCTACAACTTAGTTGAAAAGAAAAGCTCAACAGGCTTTTATGACAAAATATCTGAGATCTTGGAAAGGCATATACCACCTAGTAGCTGGGTTTTGCTTTCCAGCGGAGAAATTGATTGTCGTGCACATTTAATTAAACAAGCACTACGCAATAATTCTTCGTTTGAGGAAGTTGCCGAAATTTGTGTTGATCGATATTTTTACGGGATAGAAAAACTCATGCAAATGGGACATAAGTTTATAATTTATAATGCTATACCCTCGACTCGTAAAAATAAGCCAAATACTGAATTCCCGAGCTATGGAAATTGCAAAGAAAGAAATGAAATTACGATGCTCTTTAACAAATTCTCTCAAAATAAATGTACTTCTTCCAAAATAATTTTTTTAAATACTTACAATCTTTTCACCCATAAAAATGGACTGACAAATCGTAGATTTTACAAAGATAGAATTCATCTATCCCAAAGAGCGTTATTACCTACTATGAAAACGCTTGAGAAATCCTTGTCTGGCTTTATTTTTAATTTACCTAATTCTCGGAAAAACATCCTTCCTTCAACGAGGAGAATTTTCAGGGGAATTATAATGAAATTTGGTTTTTAATAGCAAGGCTCAGAAAGTTTGGTTTGGTCACCTAGAAGCAATGAATTAAGGTTATGATCAAGATAGTACTATCCTTGTTTTTTTAATAAAGCTTTATTACAAATATATATGTTAAATAATTAGCTGTAATTTAGATACTATTTTATGTTTAGGTAAAAGCTAACCTCGAATATTTTTTACAAAACCAACGCTTTTGTTTCGTATTTTTTCAAGTAATGTTATGAAAGCCTTGTGAGGAATTTTTCTAAGTTCATTTCGGCTGACGAGTAATTGATTTTGAGCAGTTATAGATTTTTCTTTTAAAAACTTTTGCTCAATTATATTTGAAGTTGTCGCATAAAAATTATATTTTTTTAAAACTTGCTCCCTTGCTTTATGGATGTGCGGTAGCCTCTTTTCGTATTCGTTGTTTTTTATTGTGTGACTGATTATTTCTGAGCTTTTTACTGGGTCATTTATATCAATCGGGATAAAACTCTCAGGGGGGAAGTATTCATCTGCATTAGGCGCACCGTAATAAAATGGAAGGGTAAGTCCCAGAAAGGCATCAGGAAGCTTTTCGGTAAACCAGTGGTTACATCGATGATTCTCTATAACAAGGTGGTATTTGTATGGGTCGAGTGCATCGGCTTTGTCGTTGATTTCACGAATCCCTCTGCCGAAGCGGTCGAGTTTAGGAAGCTTTTTTTGGAGCTCCTCGATGAAAAAATTACGCTTTTTGTGGAGTGTGTGACTTTGACATTTTGAAGAAGTAACAGTGGAAATATCCAGTGTTTTTTCTTGGGGAATTTCTTGGGCGATTTGGTCGTAGGTACGTGTGGTGCCATAGTACCAAAAAAGTCCTGGTTGGGAGAGGATTTTCCCCGGGTGTTTGAGTGCCCAATTCTCCTGCCCTGTGAGTACATAGCCGAATTGCCGAATGTAGGCAGATTCGTAAGTTTTGATTGAGGAGGGTTCAAGAGTGACCAAAAGAGTGTTTTGGGGAGGGCATTTTAGCTCAATCTTCCCGACGAAATCATCGTATACAACAAGCCAGTCGTAGTCCTGTTCATTTCCGAATACAAATTGGCATGACCCCCACTCAGGGATTTGCCTTGGGAATGCGGTGTTTTTAGTAGATGTGGGCTTATTCGCAATCAAATGACTGCTTTTAGTAATGACCTTAACCAGAATTTTATTTTTTTCTAAATTATTCAAAAAACTAGCTGTAGACTTCTGAAGACCAGGAGTAATTAAATGTGTAAGGGATATCAAATGTAGTTTCTATGATGAAGTTGATTATGTTCATTGCAGAAAACTGCTCATGATAAAGCTTTCTACCGGCAGCTGAGATTGCTTTCCTGTGATCATCATTATGATGAAAATGAATAATTTTTTTCTCAAGATCTTCCTGATTCTTGAAGAAAACCACTTGTTCATCACTGAGAAGCTTTCTCATTCCGCTTTCATCCGGTAAAAAACTGAGAATGCCATTCCCCATTAGTTGTGAGATTCTATCAGAGGAATACATAAACCAGCCTTCCTCGCGATTGAGGTTGAGTGCCATCTTAACTTGAGGAAGTAAGTCTTCATAATGAGATCCCCAAATAGGTGGTTTTCCATAAATGCCGTAGGACTGAAAATTGAGTGTTTCCCTGATGGTAGAATCTAACTCCTGAAGCATTTTGTAACGATTATCAGATTTACTACCAACTCCACAAAAAAGTAAATCAATACTCAAATTCTCCTTAGTAGAATTATCCGAAGTTTCAATCGATGCATCACATGGGTTGGGGATAAAGCACACCTTGTTTTTTCCTGTGCAAAACATGCTAAGTTGTTCTCCACCTGTGGTTATAAAAATACTATCAAGTTGATGAATTCTTTCTTTTAGCCTGCTAATATTTCTTTTAATCCATAAGGCATCAAGAAACCACTGTGAAATCCTTACTGATGGAAGGATCTTTCTGACCTCCGATAAAGTTTCGCTTGATATCAAGTCACAATGCCCAATCAGTAAAAAATCAGGTCTAAAATTCTCGCAAGTTTCGAGAAATTTCCTGTTCATTTTTTTGATACCAAGTGGACGAATGGCGAGGGGAGCCTCATAGCGAACGATATCTCGGTCGCTGAATTCATACAAATTATGGTTGGCACGAATGATTCCATTGGAGAGTTTTCTGCCACTGTATGAATTTCTTTTTCCGTAATGCCTTAGCATCAGGTTGTGTGCGTGCAAAATTCTCATTACCTTAACATTTCTTTATTGCTAGAGGTATTATAGTAAAGCTACTGAGACGATCTTAATTGTAAAAGCGAATTAGCTCTCGTTTTTCTCAACAAAGTATATCCGCTTTGAGTTAGAACTTTATTAAGATCTAACTGCCATAGCTTTTCGTGTGCATGTTCTAGAACGATTCTTTTGGGCCAGAGTTCTTTCGGTGCGTCCTGAAGGAAGGGTACAAGAGCACGGTCCTCATGCCCCTCGATGTCGATTTTCATTCCAGAAATTCCCTGCAAGCCATACTCCCGAACAATTGGCAGCAAGGGTTTGGTCTTGATCTTAATAAACTCTCCAGTTTCTTGATCATCAACAATCGAGGCACAACCTAGATCAATGCTTGAATTAAAGGAACTTTCTCCAAGCTCTCCAATCCCAGAACTTTCAATTTGGATTATATTTCCAAAGTCATTTGCGGCGATGTTAAACCGAAGTCTTTCAATCGTTCTTGGGTTAGGCTCGATAGCAAGAACGGTCCTCGCACCACTTTTTGCCAAATAGAGCGAATAGTACCCAATATTGGCACCGGCATCTACAAATACACCGTCATGGCAAGCCTCTTCCAGGAAGTGCAGTTCGGTACGATCATAAATCCTGGAGGAACAGAGAATTTTTTTATCAGTAATATTATCATTAATGTTTAACCGATAGTGTATTCTTCTTACAGAAGCGTCTACAGTTTCACCATGAAATTTAAGCCATAACTCGTAAATATTGTGGGTAAATTTACCTCGTCCCAACCCGATTGAAGTTAGGAACTTAATGATTTGGCATAAAGTCGATGGGGAGAAATGTCCCCATGGAAGTGATTCGGGTAATGAGTTTTTCATTTAGTTCCAATAATCTGCAATCCATAGAGTTGGCTTACAACACTTGTAAAGTTTTTTCCATATCTTCCAACGGTGTTTTTTTTTGTCATGCCATGTCCCAGTCAAGGCATCGTTCAAATCAGGGTGCCCATGAAATGCCAGTACTTTTGTGCCTAATGGGGGAGGGGCTGGATAAGAAAATCTCCTCATGAACCAAACTGGTAAGCAATGAAACTTGAAAGACTTAAACCATTCTTCGGGCCAAAAATGAAGTGAGCCAAAGAGCTCCTGGATTTGATCAGACAAATACTCTTGAGAGGCAGTCCCAAAGTTGTTAATCACATTCTCACTGTTTGCCTCAAAGTAGTCCTTAACCTGTCCTAACTTACCCACAACGAAGGAATAGCAAGTCGCTTGCCCAACTTCGTTCCCTCGGGTATTCCAGTCGTTAATTATATAAAAATTGTCAGCTTCAGGATAATCAAACAATTCGTCCAAATTACCAGTGATGAGTACATCTAGATCAAAGAAGAATACTCTTTCTCCTGAAAGCCCTCCTAACTGATCATCGCAAAGCCCTGCCTCTTTTCTGTAATTTAAAGAATCGGAATAAACATGAGAATTGTTTGCTGGTTCGGGTTTTTGAATAACACCTTCATCAAGGTCAATGAGCGAATTATTTGAAAAAAGGTAAAAATTTACATCAAATGTAGTATTTCTCGTTATCATCGAGAAGAGCCTATTTACATCATTTTCTGAATATTTTTTACCCCACAAAATTGTAATTATATTTACCTTCATACTGAAATCAGTTCTTGGCTGTAAACCGATAATGTTTTTTCTAAGGCTGAAGGAAGAGTGAATTTTTCATTCTTTGAAATTACTGGGACTTTATTCATCCACAGAGCAAGTTTACTGCACATAGCTTCAGTATCGCCTACATTGACCATGCCCGATGGGCATAGTGCTTCGAGTTGCTCCTTAACACCCCCGTGGGCATATCCAGCAACAGGTATCCCCAGTGATAAAGCCTCGAGGGAAACTCGCCCAAATGCTTCGGGGTCAGTAGAACAGGAAACCACCGCGTCTGAAACTGACATAATTTCCCGAAGATCACTACGGTTTCCTAAAAGAGTAAAATCTGTTGAGTAACCAGATGCCTGAATAGAATTGAGTACTTCTTTTTTGAACTTATTTTTTTTCGGATGGGCATCCCCAACAAGTAGTCCATGAACTGGATAGCCTTTTTTTCGTAAAGCAGAAATTACCTTAATGAAATCCAGTTGTCCCTTCCATCTCGTTATTCTCCCTGGTAGTAATACCAAGAATTTCCCCTTAAAGCATGTGTGATCAGCTTCCCAATTTTGTATCCAGTCCTTGGCTGGTCGAAAATCCTGATTAAAGAAATTCGCATCGACACCTCTGTGAATAACAGTCGTATTCTTTTCATCAAAAGTTGAATAGTTTTTCCTGGCATAATCCTTTGAACTGTTTGATACGCATATGACTTGATCCCCCCTAATCATTACCTCTGAATAAAAGTTGACTGAATAGAAGCCATGTACGGTTGTTACAAACTTTGGCTTAACTTTTAGTGCTAATGACTTTAAGGCAAGATAGGAAATCCAAGCTGGCACCCTGGACCTGGCATGCACAATATCTGGTTTTTCTTCCGTGAAAAGCTTTCTGATGCGGGGAACCTGAATTAAAGAAAGCAGGCTTTTCTTGTGGACGGGCATCTGAATATGCCTACTGCCTTCGCTTTTTAAACGGGGAACCATTGCGCCACCGTTGGATATAACGATCGATTCGTGATTGTTTTCACTCAAAAACTTCCCAAGCTCGAGAGTGCCCCGTTCGACCCCGCCGCTATTGAGTTCAGGTACAAGCTGAATTACTTTTATTGATTTTTTTTTGACGGTGCTCACGAATCTTTGATTAAAACATAAGGAGAATTTAACTAACTAAGGTCAATTTATTTTGCACCATCTATCGTAAAAGATTAAGAAAAATCCTCTATGATTAATATTTCAGACTTACGCGACGACCAAGATGGTATTAAAAAATGCATTTCAAGGAAAAAATTTGATTGCGATTTTGACTTGGTTTTAAACTTAGATAAAGCGCGGAGGACTGCGATTGCCGAGGCTGAGATGGCAAGGTCAGGGCAGAGGGCAGTTAATGGAGAAATGGCCAAGTTAGCTAAGGGTTCCCCAGGATTTATGTCTAAAGTTGGGGAGATGAAAGAGTTGGCCGTAAAAGTGAAAGAATTGGAAGCTATAGCCAAGCAGGCAGATAAAGATTTTAAGGCAGCTTTTATGACGATCCCCAATATCCCTCATGAATCGGTCCCGGATGGCAAAGGGGAAGAAGATAACCAAGCAATTTCAACTTGGGGAGATGTCGATGGAGAGTTCCGTCATGCACGAGCTCATTATGATATTCCGTGGTTTGAAGGAATGATTGACTTTCCAAGGGGCGTAAAAGTGGCAGGGGCAGGCTTTCCTTTTTACTTGGGGGATATGTCAAAGTTGGTACGGGCCCTAATTAATTTTTTCCTAGAGGAGGCAGGGGGCAAGGGATACGAGGAAATTCACTCACCTATCGTAGTAAACGCGGCAAGTGCTACAGCTACAGGCCAGTTACCTGATAAAGAAGGACAAATGTATGTTGACCCTAACGAGGATATTTACTTAATCCCCACAGCGGAAGTGCCCGTTACTAATTTCTTTAGGGATGAAATTCTTCCTGCGGATCAATTACCGGTAAAAAGG
>Ga0233432_10002142_pt1 | contig 18559 bp, 19 predicted proteins | sample SI_122_August201_6_FD_179870 | JGI IMG/M metagenome (GOLD analysis project Ga0233432, IMG submission 179870) | Seawater microbial communities from Saanich Inlet, British Columbia, Canada - SI_122_August2016_10_MG | ecosystem: Environmental > Aquatic > Marine > Inlet | place: Canada: British... | reverse complement strand
CCCTTCATCATCTCTCCCGGAATAATCCAGATATCTCCATCAAATTGATCTACCGTTGCATACCGTACTGGCCGAGATCTCAGTCCGGTTAGAATCAAAAGCTTCATGCAAAGATGAGTTGGGCTTAATTCAGTTAATGATTGGTAAAATTTGGAAGTATCTGTTGCGCTTAGGGCAGGCATCTTCTTTGGCTGATGCCGTGTTGGCCCTAGCAGCTGTCTTGTTTTATCAACAACACCAATATCAACGTTTAAGCCTAAGGCGGCAGCATATTTGATTATGACATTTAACCGGTTAAGAGCCTTACGCGCTGTCTCGTGCTTCGTATTCCAGAGAGGTTTTATTACTCTTTCCAAATCACGTTGAGTGATCTCCTCGACGGGGTAATTACCGAGCTTTGGAATTACATGCAGGCCGATGGGGGTAAACCAGCGCCCACTAACCCCATCACCGCGTAGTTCAGCTTTTTTAGACTCAAATGTTTGCAAGGCTATGGTCTTCAGCGTTGTGTCTAATTTGGATTGCTCGCGGAGTTGTTTGTCCCTTTGCTTGATTGGATCTAAACCGTCGCCAAGTCTTGTCCTGCATTTTTCAGCAAGGTCACGAGCTTGCTTAAGGCTAACATTCTGCAAGCTGCCAAGCCCCATCTCTCTTCGGTGACCTGCGATTGTGTATCTGAAAAACCAGCTGCTTCCTTCATTGCGTTTATTCAGCCATAGGCCGCCGCCATCGCAATGCTTTCCTAACGGAAGTGACTTGATCGCCGTTGCTGGGATTCTGTTTAAAGCTCTCATATTACATGTGCCTTTCATTCCACCTTTCTGTCCACCTTTTGTGGAGAGATGTTCTGATTGGTTATGAGATCTCATAATACTCTATGAGAAATCAACATATTGTAATATAACATAAAAATGAAGTAATTGAAATGGCCTGAGATTTATTAAGACGCTAAGATGGTGCCGCCCCCGGGCACCATTTTTTTCCTTATAAAACACCGGATTTTGTCAGTATTCACCGCAATGTGATGCCTGCCGACTCTCCTGATTCATGCCATTTTGTCAAAGTCTGGGTGACTGAGTTGTGACCGACGCATTATCAAAGTTGATCGTGTGGGTCCCATGTTCAGGCAAAAGACACCCCGGCGGGGAAAATAATCACTGATTCCACAAAAGAGGACTAGAGGGTCGGGCTGATGTTTATCATTCGGTTGAATCATGGTGCTTTGAGTCACGGTGCTTTGAGCCAAGGTGCTTTGCGTTGGAGCCGGTCAAACAAATTCTGTTTACTCTTGAAAAAATTAATGAAACCCTAAGCCGCCTGTAACAGTGACGTATTTATTTTTGAAAGAGAGCAGTATGAAAAATTTGTTAAAGACTGGGCTTGTCACCTTCTCAACATTATTGGGGGCATCTTTTATTAGCACCTCTGTTTTAAGCATCAGTGCTTTTGCACAAACCTTCCAGACTGCTCAAGAGGCGTTTGATGCCAAAGCGTGGAAGAAAGCTGCAAAGCTAGCGCGAAGTGAGGCATTAGACGGTAATGCAAATTCACAAGGATTGCTTGCCCAACTTTATCATTTTGGACAGGGCGTTCCCAAAGATGGTTCACTTGCGGTCATGTGGTACACGATGAGCATGGCCAACGGCAATATGTCGATTGAGGGCCTGAGCAATGGTGCTACATTTCATTTTAATGAGGCAGAATTAGTTGAAATCAGAAATCGGGCCACAGCCTGTTTAAAAAGCAATTATACAAACTGCGATTGATTTTTGACCCTTGGTAAGGTCAATGATTTCAAAGATGAGTGCATGTTCAGTTGAAAGGCAAAAAAGGCCCATCGGTGTGAATGAATGGGCCTTGCGCTCGTCTTTGCTTTGCATGGCCTTGCGAAGCGTTCTAATGCCAACGCAGCACATTAGGACGCGTGGCTAAAAGCAAGTAATGATAATCAGCCTAAGCTTGGCGTCTTCGCAAAAAACTCAAGGCTTAAAGACGCGCAATGGATAGCTAATACGACCAAAGGCAGCAATGACTTCATTTACGGTTCTCATCTAATCTACCGCGACGACCAGACTATAAACCCGGTAGCTGCAAGGTGGCTTGTGGGTTAGGATTGTCGCTTAGTTTCCATTTGTAGCTCAATGAGGTGAAACCGTGATGCGTGAAAAAGCAAAACCAACCGTTCAAATTGATGATGACAAGGTGAAAGTGACCCGATGGGACTTTTCACCAGGGGCGGAAACAGGATGGCATAGGCATGAGATGGATTATGTCGTCGTGCCTTTAACTGATGGCGTTCTGACGGCAGAAATGAAGGATGGCTCTATTGTTGAGAACAAATTGACCGTGGGCGCAAGCTACATACGTCCAGTGGGTGTTGAGCATAATATCATTAACAGCAACGATGGGCCGTATAGTTTCATTGAAGTTGAATTGAAGTAGTTCAAAAGAAATCAACTAGCTCATCAAAAACATCATCTGGTCTGCTGTTGCTAAAATTTGCACCGTTTCTTTTTTGGTTTTTTAATTCCAAAATTACCCCGTGGCTGTTGTCCTTAGGCACCATTTTTCTCTCAAGAAAATCCAAGTACTTGCCTAAATCAAAGCTTCTGTCGCCTGTTGCTATTGGAACTGTGTCTATAATCCGCAGTGGCGCTTTGCCATTGCAGAAACCGAATCCCTGTCTTTTTTGTGGCAATATCCTGCGACCAAAGCCTCCTGATCAGGGGAATTTTTAGCGCGCTTTTCGATCAGCAGCTCGCTGGGCTTCGGCGAGTGCATCGGCTTGGTTAGAATATTTATAAGGGCCAACGTGATAGACATCCGTTGAAACGCGCATAATGCCATGTTTTTTCAGTGACGTATCGCTCATATTCTTTTTCTCATTAATCATTTTTTTCCGTTTCTTGCGTTGATTATGCATCGTAAAGTTTTGGATAATTTTTTATTCAGCTAATTTGCCAATTAGCGTGCATTTATATTTTTGGTCGTCATTAAAAGACATTTCCCAAACTTGATTTTGGTAGATGAAAACCTCTCCTTTCCCTGTTGAAAGTCTGGTGCCTTTCGAAAGCGCATACAGGCACTCGTTCAAGGAAACATAGTTATCATCTGGTTTGCTCAGCTCGAATTGCTTTGCTTGCGCGTTCGTGAAAAGCGATATTGATATGGTTAAAAATATTAAGGTGGTTTTCATTTTATTTACTTTTCTGTGAGCCAAGTTGAATTGATCCTGCATTTGAAATTCGGTTTGCTGTTGCCCTTGGACATTTCATGTTTCTTCATTTGTTGATATCAAAAAGCAAAAGTCACTTTGTTAGCTGGCGTTTTAGGAAAGATCGGTTTCAATTGAGGTATTGAAAACTAGCGACCTGAAAATCTTCCAGCACAAAAGGCTGCTTGGGTAAGCTTGATTGGGGCTAAATTAACGCAAAAGCTCTATAGTTTGCTTGGGTTGGTTTCACCACGAAGCAAATGGCTGCAAATCCTGCAATGCTCGATCGTTATTTTGTGCGCTTGGATGCGTACCGAACGACCAAGATAGAACCATGAGCCTTTTGAAAAATTAAAGCAAGGTTTTTGGCGAAGCGGCAAAAACAACCGCCATAATGTTTAACTATTTTTTGGCGCTGTGAAATTTCGGTGGGGACTGAAGGGTGCCCCGGAAGTGGAATATCTGTCTTTTTGTGGCGAAATCTCTTGATCAAAGGCGGTTAGACAGATGCATTTCTAACGAGCTTTCCAACAAGGCGGCGGGTCAAGGGGGCAACAATCAAAATGGTTGGAAAAGCAACAACCCAGCTTTTCAGCCAAGCGGTCATCCAAAGACCGAAAAATCCGTCAATCAGCCCCGTTGTGTTAAACACCGAAACACCTGAAACAACGCATGACATGAATATTGATAGGAAAAAGCTAAAAATTAGCTGTGTATATTTGGCTGGAATCATGATGGCCTTCTAACTTTCTGAATTGCTCAGCTTCCTGACTAAACGTTGAACACCCATCCAAAATAAAATGGAACTCCCAGCATAGATGCCGCGCTCTTGAAGAGAGAAGTCATTCGATAGAATCAAATATAAACAAACAACCACTATGAGGCTGTTATTTAATCCTATTAATAAACTGGGGACGACCTGTTTCATGATTGTTACTCATCATATTGCTTGAACTGGCAGGCCTTGGCTTGAATAGCCAAGCCGAAACAGCATGACATTATAGTGACCGTAAAAGCAACTTGTTCACCTTTTACCATGCCCGTTTGGTGTCTTAACCGGATACAGCTAGCATGCGGCCAAACTTGTTCGCGATGGTCATTGTTGATTTGATGTTTGGCGTCCGTTTGTTTAGGCTTTGACATTCACGCCAAAAATAATGATGCAAGCCTATCAAATGAGCAAACATATACCAAAGGTTGCCTTACTCGGTCTCATACTCGAGTCAAATCGGTTTGCGCGGCCAGCTTCTTTAGAAGATTTCCAACGCCTCACGGTAAAACGTGGCAAGGCATTGATTGATGATGCAAGATCGACAACACCCTCAATAGCCATCGAGTTTTCTGCCTTTGTAAAAGCAATGGACGCAACTGGTGATTGGAAGCCTGAGCCGATCATTTTGATGGCTTCACGCCCCCTTGGCGTGGTGCAAAAAGAGGTTTTTGAAAGCTATTGTGCCGAAGCCATTACGCAATTAGACGAGAGTTATGATGCGGTTTATCTTTGTCATCATGGCGCCATGGTAGCAGAGCATTTACACGACCCCGACGGCGTCATTGCCGAAAAGATCCGATCTGCAGTCGGGCCGAAAACGCCAATCATTATGACGCTCGACCTTCATGCAAATATCTCTGACAGGATGTGTCATTCGGTTGATCTCATTTGCGGATACAGAACAAACCCTCACGTTGATCAATATGACCGAGGGCAAGAGGCTGCATTCGGACTTCGCCAAATTCTTGATGGTCTGGCGACGCCCAAAATTGCGCATATAAAGTTACCACTTGCGCCATCGTCTATAACGCTGCTTACCGCCAATGGGCCATTGGGACGTGCGATCGATTTTGGACAGCGACGCCTGGCCGAATTTGGTGGCAGGATATTGAATATTTCCATTTTTGGAAATTTCATTTTTTCAGATGTTCCGGAAAATGGTGTATCAATTGTTGTCACCGCACGAGATGATGTAGAGATTGCAACAAGGCTAGCCAATCAAATTGCCAAATTTATCTGGGAAACCCGAGATGATTTTGTGAAGTCGTTAACACCGTTTGATAAAGCCATTGAAATCGCATTAGATACAAGCCGTAAGCCAGTGATTTTCTCTGACTCGGGTGACAATCCGGGTGGTGGTGGTAGCGGCCGAACGACGGGGCTGTTATCAGCGTTGCTGGCATCGGATGCTTGCAATATTCTTTACGGCTCATTCTTTGATTCCGCACTTGCACGCGACGCGCATAGAAGGGGGATAGGCGCAACCTTTCCGGCGGTTTTCAACCGTGAAGGAAACGATGCCCCCTGGGAACAATGGGATGCGCGGCTTGCCGTTGATGCAAAGGTGATCGGCTTACATCATGGCGATGTTATTGGCAGATTGGGAATGATGGCGGGCCGGAAACTGTCGCTGGGATTATGCGCCTTGCTTGAAATAGCCGGTGTAAGGGTCGTTGTGATTTCCGAACGGTCGCAGACCGCCGATCCGGTTTTTTTCGAGATGTTCGATCAGGACATCGCCGCCGCCCATACGATCATCGTAAAATCCCGAGGGCATTTCAGGGCGGGTTTTGAACCTTGGTTTGATGGTTCAAACATATATGAAATCGATACGGTTGGTTTGACGTCACCGGTGCTTTCAAGATGGGATTTTAATAATGTCCCACACCCGTCTTTTCCGTTTCAGCCAAAAGCTGAGTGGAGCATGCGTCTTTGAGACAGGTGAAGGCTTAAAGCGTTTTGGCAAGGATGCTCTCGACAAGGGTCTGGATGCGGAAAGCCTCTTCCATTGTTGCAAGCCTGTTCGGTTTTGCCGCTAGGTGAAGCGAAAGATCATCAAGCTGCGCTTTCAGGCTTATTGCCCGCGGGTCTTGCGGTGGTTCGCGCAAGGCGATGAAATCACCACCATCACTAATCGCATCTTTGTGAAAATCAGTGACACGGCGGCTGGTTTTCGTCCCTTTTACGGTAAATTCCTGCCGGTCAGGCTGAGCACCGCCAATGGTTGCCAGAATAGAAACTTGCTGTCCTGTTCCCGATGTTAACCGTGCCAGAACCGCGGTTTCGCATAAAGACGGATCATCGGGATATGTCGTATGCGCTGATGCAAGCGATAGCGGCCCCAGAACGCGTTCGGTGAAAAACAGAAAGTGGGAAATCACCTCGCGGGTCATGCCGCCTTCGGCACGAAACCGCAGCCAATCAGCATCCTTTTGCCATTGGCGCGGCCAATCGGGATAGGTCACGACAATATCAACCCCAAGCACGGTACCCATGTCTCCGCGTTCCTGTGCCACCAATAAATCGGTCAAGGCGGCCCCTGATGCTTGCGTGAAATTCACTGCGACAGGAACATCATAAGCTTGCAATTGGGCCATAAGCCTTGCGCTATCGTTAAGATCAATGCCGAACGGCTTTTCCAGAAACAGGGCTTTGCCCGCTTTTGCCGCCGCAAGCGCATAGGGTTCCCGAACCGCCGGTGGGCAGGCAAGATAAACCAGATCAGCCTTGCCGATGGCGTCGCTTGCACTATCCATAATTTTTGATTGCGGGTCCAATAGGGTTGCCTGATGGCAAGCAGATTGATCCGGATCCCACAAATAATCCGGTTTGAAATCGCGGTGGAGCCGCATATGGGCAAGCATCCGCTGTCCCATTATGCCCAATCCGATAATTGCTACTTTTGTCGTCATGCTTGCGGCCTTTATCTAAGATGTCTTCGAACTGCTTGCGGCGCTCTTTGTGATATTTCTACAGGCTAGCACTACCGTGAATTGATGACTATCCTTCTGCAGCAACCAAAGCTATCTGGGATGCCTTTCGTGTCAGGTCGCAATCGGATTGTCTAGAAATTGTCGCCACGACATAGCGTTCTGAATAAAACGTCTTTGAGCGCCATTTCATCCTTTACGTCAGATCCTGTGAAGATCGAAAAGGCGTCAACGCCCTGATGAAAAAACAGCTCAAATCCGGAAATAAACTGAATCCCGCGGGCTTCTATCATTTGTTTGAAAGGTGTTTCAACCGGCTGATATACGGCATCAAAGGCCCAGTCGAAATCTGGTGGGATTAGCGTCTCAGGAAGCGGCAGCCCGCCATAACCATGCATACCGGCCGGACTGCAATTGACCAAGGCGTCAAATGCTTGCAGCTCGTCTAAATCGGCCACCATCGCAAGGCCGGGCATAAATTGATTGATCGCTTTTGCAAATCTTGCCGCTTTTTGCTGATCCGTGTCGAGAATAGTCAGCGCGCTAGCACCAAGTTGTGTTAGCGCAAACCCGATTGACCGGCCAACACCGCCAGCACCGATTAATAATACATGGCCCGCCATTTGATCGCCACGCGCGGTGCGATAGCTTTTCAAAAATCCAGTAAAATCGGTGTTTGCGCCGGTAAGGCCATCGGGTTCAAAACAAACCGTATTTATCGACCCCAATTGACATGAAAGATCGTTCAATCATCTAAATAGATGCAAAGCCAGACGTGCAAGATGTCTATAATGGCGTTTAAAGGCGGCTTTTTTGGAATTGGGTGAGATAGTCTTCTGCGCGTTTAACATCATAAAATTCGGACGCCTTATTTGCATGTAACGCGTTTAGGGCCTTGGCTGCCCAGACCACATTATTCTCCAGCGCTAAAAGCAAATAATATTTTGCCTTTGTATCATTTTTTTCGACGTCATCACCCAAAAGATAAGCCACGCCAAGGGTAAAATAACCTGCCGGATATGCGCGGGACGCCGATTTGTGAAATGATGATATCGCGCCGGCGGAGTCACCATTGCGCAATTGTCCACGGCCAAGCTGCAAATAATACCGCGCTTGGTCTTGCGATTTTGCAGCTGACGCAATGGCGGCGTGGCAGGCCATGATCAACCGCATAGCCTGAATATCTTCAAATCTAACGGGTTCAGACTGCCGTAACGGATCTGCCGCCAATGCTCCCAAAGAATCACAGCTTGGTGCTGGTTGGTCTAAAGCGTCGCTTTTGCTTGGTTCAGCAAAAATCAGCAAGCTGGCAATCAGGATGACAAGCCGCATTTTTCAAGCCTTCAGGAATTGCATCGGCGATTGATGCTATATTAGCGTTGTGTCAGTTTAAATGCCGCTCATGCCAAGTCAACCGGCGCGTTTACTGGTAAACTTGCGCCATCCCAGCCTGGCCATTGTGTTTTGCTATTTCGTGATGGCCAATTGAAATTGGCGGGCATATGCCCATTTAACTAGTAGGAACAACCAAAGGGTATGATTATGACGGCTCAAAAAATTTTCAGCATTGGCGCAATAATTATGGTGACTTTGCTTGGTACCCACGCATTTGCTGCGGGAAGTGATGATTATGCGCCAAATGCGGTCAAGCCAGCGGCCTATAATCAAGCGCTGGATTTGATTAAGGATAAAAATTACGATCAAGCGATTCTTAAGCTCAAGGAAGTTGAAGCCGTGGCCAAAAAGGATGCGGATGTTCAAAATTTGCTGGGTTTTGTACATCGGAAATCGGGCAAGCTGGACGAAGCGGCAGAATATTATAAATCTGCTTTGGCCCTCGATCCAAAGCATAAGGGGGCTTTGGAATATCAAGGCGAGTTGTTTTTGCTGCTTGGTGACAAGGCTGGTGCCGAAAAGAACCTGCAAAAACTGGATAAGATTTGCTGGCTTGGCTGCAGCGAATTGGATGATCTTCGCACGGCGATCAGAAATTATAAGCCATAAGCGGTTCGATTTTGCGCTTGCCTGATTTTGTGGCAGGGTCGTTGTTACAACGCTTATTTGTTTCTGCCAATTGATGATTGAGATGATAAGGAAGATCAATTTGCCCATAAACCCGTTACCGCAAAACCGACTTGGTAAGGTGATTATCGTCATTTCGGTTATTTTCGTGTTGCTGTTTGCATCAGCTGTGTTGATGCATTGGCTTGACAGTCCTGAAAGCCTGAACCCGGTATTTGGTTAGCCTGTTTTGCCCTGTTCGACAGATGGCCATTTGGCTTTGTCTTTTTTAAAATTTGCCATCATGGCCACCCGATATAAGGATTCATCAATTGCAGCTTTCAATTCTCATTCATGCCGCCAATATTGGGTTTATGGTCATGTTTTCGGCCGTTGTTGCGCCGACAGTGTTCACGGTTCTATCGCAAAAAGCGGCTGGCGCTTATCTTAGAAAACTATTTCCAAGAATGTTTATGTTTGGATTTATAACCTCAAGCTGTGCAGCGCTTGCCGCACTCCTTGATAGCCATTCATTGACTGCCATCATATCGGTTTTGGTTGCCTTGGGTTTCTTGGGCAATGCTTTTATCCTAACACCGCAGATCAACAAATATCGCGACGCGCTTCTTGCTGGTGATGCCGCTGCAAAAACAATGTTTGGCCGGCTGCATTTACTATCTGTTGCCGTGTTTCTTGGGCAATTGCTTGCAAGTGGTTACATCGTCATTGCTGCCTATTTATCAAGCTAGCAATCAATCATCATTGATCATTCATCTCTAGGCAAAATCGCGTTTCTTGCCTTTGCAGCAAATGTCACCGGCGTTTGCTTGGAACGCGCGAGTTGAAATCGGCTGGCCGCTTTTTGATCCAATTGATAAATTTGGCAATTCTTGGATGCTGCCGCAGGGTGTCAATCGAGTTATAGCCTCTTGCCAATTCTGCTTCGGTCAAAGTCGCGTGTATTTCTTTATGACAGATATGGTGCAAAAGAACCGTCTCACCGGTCTTTCCGCCTTTTAGCTTTGGTATCAAATGATGTTTCGATTGCGCAACATAGGCAGGAATCGGCCGAAGACAAAGCGGGCAAATTGGGTCATTTATGTCGTCCAAATTCGTCTCCCGAAATGCCGTTTGTCTTTACGCTTGCCAGAAGAATTTACTCCGAGGCTGGCGCAAATTGCGATGCTTCCAAACTATCATAGCCTTGATGGCTTATATGCTTCAATGAAACCGAAGCGATAAATGGTGCCAGCGGATAAAGGCCGATGACAAAAAAACTGTCCCGATGATTATTTTAAGTCAGTTCAGGCGTGCATGTGCTATGTAACGCACATGAAAACACAAACAAAAAATCAAAATGGTGGATGGGCAGGCAAAGAGCAGCGCAAGCAGCAAGCCGGCTATCTGAACAAGATCGCAAAGCAAAATAAGGGCAAGAATCTTTTGGCGTCCGAAAAGGCCGATGAGGCAACGAAAAACCAACCCAACTCAAAATAGAACCGGTCACCGCGTCAGCTGTGATCTTACGCAAGCGCCGCATAGATAATCGGATGTTTTGTCGTCATAGGTCACATGCACCCCGCGCAATGGTGGCAGATAGGGTGGCTTGATATTACGAATACAGCGATCGCAGCCCTGATTTTCATAAATGAAAAATTGGCGTTTCAGATAAATCCATGCGGATCCACTGACCAGATTTGGCGTAACATTCGGTGACAAAGGTTCTCACTCAATTTCTATTGCTTTGGTTGCCGCCAGAAATGTGATCAATGCCAATAGTTTGACCAGGGTATTTTGATCAGGGCATTTTGACCATAGCATTTTGGCTATATCATTATGGCGATGGCGTTTTATTTTGCCAGTGCAATGACGTTGCCTTGGCTTGTCATTTATGTGTTATTGATAGGCTGTGGCCTGTGGCTAGTGTTTTGGATGGTGAAACGAGGTACAAATGAAAATGAAATTTCGCGCCGCGCTTTTAGGGCTGAATTATATTTTGGCAGTGGCGGCAAGCCTGACGATATTGGTTTCAGAGCAACTTTCATTTGGTGAAAAAGCTGTCTATGGCATAAGCGCAATTTTGATTGGCATGGCGATTCGCAATTTTGTGAAAATCCGAATGCCAATCGAAGAATAGGCACCAGCCCTTTTGGGTTAGCACCAATCTTTTTATGTCTGTAATCGCTACAGCCGCCGTGCCAATGCATCATAGGCGCGCGAGCTTAGCAAACGACGAAAAATCATCATTAATGTGGTGGCGGTGGTGACGCGGTATCGCAGTTTTGGCCGTTTTGCCGTTGCCGCATGCATAACCGCCTTGGTGACTGCAACCGGCATCAATTCAAAAGTATCTGGTGGCGGATCAATGGCTGATAAGCGCGGTATGGCAATTTGTTCATACCAAGCTTCGCGGGCGGTTCCCTTCCAGCTTATCCAATGTTTGAATTGCATATAGGCATTTTCCCTGATTCGGGTTCGAATAGGCCCGGGTTCGACAAGGATTAGATGAATATTTGTCCCATGAAGCTCAAGCCGCATCGTGTCGGTCAGCCCCTCCAATGCAAATTTGGTGGCATTATAGGCGCCCCTGAATTTTAAGGGAGCAAAGCCAAGAACCGATGAATTCTGAATAATGCGGCCCTGTTTTTGCTTGCGCATCTGCGCGATGGCAAGCCGTGATAATGTATGCCAGCCAAAGAAATTCGCCTCAAAAATCGCCCGCAAGGCAGCTGTTGGAAGATCTTCAACAAGCGCCGGAATGCCATAGGCGCCATTATTGAATAAGACATCTAAATGCCCATCGGTGAAAGCAAGCGCATCAGCAAAGCCCTTGGTGATGCTTGCTTCATTTTCATAATCAATGCAGATGCTATGCATTTTATGCTGATCGCGCATGATGGCGCAATCTGCTGGCTTGCGACAGCTGGCGATTACCTTCCAGCCGGCATCACGAAAGGCAAGCGCCGCATCGAGACCGATGCCGCTTGAACATCCGGTGATTAAAATTGATTTCATGATAATAGCCCTTTTTAATCGGCGTTATGATTTTATGTAATCAGTCTTGGCGTCTAATTCGGGTCTATGCCTAATTTGCCGGTCATGCCATGTGTTTCAAGCTGCGCCGCGATCCAGCCATTTTCGATTGATTGTGCAATCAGCGCATTGATAAAGGCAATTGATTCCGCTTTGCCCTTGGCAAGGCCAATTGATTGCTTGACCGCGGTAAAGGGAGGATCGATCATCCGAAGGCCGCTATGATTTGCCACTTCTTCAAGAAGTTTTGGTTTCAGGCTAGCCAGAACATCAACCTTTTTTTCCAGAAATAAATCATGCGCCGCCTGAATTGATGACGCCCGAATAATCTGGGCTTTGCTGAAATGATCGGTAAGCCAAAGATCATAGGCGCTTCGTTCGGAAACGGCGATGCGTGTACCGGCTTTATCAACATCATCATTGGTCAAAAAATCATCATCATGCCGCACCAGAAAATTGGCTTCGATCACAACATAGGGATGACTGAAATCCAGTGTTTGGGCGCGTTCAGCCTCAAACGCGATATTGCCGATATCCCAGATATCCTGATTGACCGCATCGGCCAATTTTCCGGGCCGATCAAAGGTAACCAATTTGCAAGGCAGGCCAAGCGTTGCGGCAACCAGATTGGCGATATCGGGCGAAATCCCCTGTGGGCTGCCATCAGCAGCAGTGCCTGATACCAGCAGAAAATTGCTTAAATTAATACCGGCACGCAAAATGCCCGTTGGCGCCAATTGCTGTTTCACCACTTTTGATACAAACATAAAATATCTCCAAAATCAGGCCCAAGGTGGCCTAATGCAGATTGCCAAGCAATAGACCGCTCATCAGCTTGTCAACCGGCGCACGGTCATCGGTCAAAATTGGTAAATGCTGATTGGCGCTTGCCGATGCCAGCTTGGCATTTGGCCAACGCCACCAGCTTCTTTCAAAACCATTTTCGGCATTGATGAAATCATCTTCAAGCGGGGTATTTGCGCCGACAACAATATAGGTTGTTCGCCGTCCTTGCTGTCTTGGGTCAGGCTCGAACCAGACTTCGACCCGGTCAAAGGATCGCTGTAAGGTTTTGACATATGACAGTAAAAACAGGGGGCGTTTGGCATTATCGACAACATTCACAAGATAAACGCCATCATCATGCAGCCGCCGCGCAACAAGATCATTAAATTCTTGTGTAACCAGATGCTCGGGGATCGAGATATCATGAAAGGCATCACCAAAAACAAGATCGAATTTTACATCATCGGCCAGTTTGTTTAATTCATATCGCGCATCGCCATGAATGACTTTGGTGCGTGACCCATCGGGCGAAAACCATAATTTGGCTTTGGCGATATCCGTCACTTGCGGGTCAATTTCGGCAATCGTTAGATCGGCCTTGCCCTGATATTTTGCAATCCAGGCGCGTGGTAGTGAAAATCCGCCGCCGCCAATGAAAAATGTTTGTGGTGGACGGTCGCCAAAACGAAGGCTGATATATTCATCAACAAAATGCACATAAGGCGAATGCAGCCTTTCGGGTTGGTCTTTTTCATTGATGGAATGTACCAGATGATCAAGAGCAATCAGGCGGGTTTTAGCCCCGGCCATGCCGACATCTTGAATCTGGATGCAGAAATAATTGCTTTCGGTAACGCATTGGCTTTTTAGCGCACCAATTTTTTGCGCGCCAGCCATCATCGAAACACCAATGGCGAGCGGGATGATCATCACTTTTGCACCCTGTTTATAGCCAATCAGGAAAAAGATCGATCCAAGGGCAAAATAGATCACAGCCACTAAAATGACGGTATTTCGAGATCCAAGCGTTGAAATCAGAAAATAGCCAGCAAGAAGTGCCCCAAAAATAGCACCCGCTGAACCAAGCGCGTACATTCTGCCAATCACAACGCCTGACTCACCTTGCGGATGGATATCAATCGCCAGTTTCGTGGCAAGGGGTGAAACAATGCCAACAAACAGGCTAGGTAGGAAAAACAGAATGAGGGACGATAGCAAAATGGCCTTGATCACGCTTAGATTGGCCATTTGCACAACGGTCGGGATTAAATCAAGAAGCAGCAAAATAAGAAGGCTTGTCACCGATGATAGGAAAAGTGCATAGCCAATCTTGATGAATTGCGCGCGTTTAACAAAAGGGCCGCGCGTCAAATTACCACCAATCCAATGGCCGACCGATAATCCGGCAAGAACCACGGCAATGATCGACGTCCATGTGTAAAGCGACATCCCGAAGACAGGCGCCAAAAGCCTGCCAGCAACAATTTCAATAATCAGGCCGCAAGCCGAGCTGGCAAGGATGGTGATGGCAAGTAAAATTTGAAATATCATAAAAGCAAAACCTCACCCAAAAATCTTTCCACATAAAACGCTTCAGCTGACGCATCAGGCGCTAATAGTCGCATAAAGGGCGCGTCTAGCAAACACCAGAAAATGCCGGTTCTTTTTCAGATAAGTGACGTGTTTATCTTGCTTTACCCGCAGCGAAATTATGCGATAGTTAACCCAGCTAACCGCTTTGGTGAGCCGGTAAATGACCATTTTATTCGCATTTTAGGGGTTCTTGATGTCTGCATTTGACAAATTAATGGCCATTCGCGGCTTGCCACTTCCCGATAAAGACGAAGTCAGCATCACCGGATCGGATCCTGTGCTGAACACAAATTTCCGACTGGCGGCAACGGCATCGGCGGCGATTGCTGGTATTGGGGTTGCGGTCAATGATCTTTGGGAAATGAAAACGGGTCGCAGGCAGTCAATCGCCATTGATGCCATCGCGGCAACCGCCGCCCTGAAAAGCAAAAATTTCTTTCAGGCTAAAAATGCCGATGGTGTTTTTGAAAATGTCACTGATGCAAGCCATGAGGCAAATCGAGGCTTAACGGGTATCTTTCAGACCAAGGATGGGCGTTGGGTATTGCCGCATTTCGGGCTTGATCATTTGCGCCGCCGCATGCTGGATTTGTTGCAAGCCGACGCAAATACAGATTCGATTGCCAAAGCCGTTGCCAAATGGGATGCGCTGGATCTGGAGAACGCCATTGACGAGGCGCGTGTTTGTGGCGGGATGATCCGCACGAATGAAGAATGGCTAAAAGAACCACATGGCAAAATTCTGGCGGCAAAACCGGTTGTTGAAATTATCAAGATTGGCGATAGCGAACCAGAACCAATGCCAGCAGGCGATCGTCCATTATCAGGGATAAAGGCGCTTGATCTAACGCGCATCCTTGCCGGGCCGATCACTGGTCGCACCCTTGCTGAACATGGGGCCGATGTTTTGATGGTTTCGGCGCCGCATTTGCCGCAGGTTTGGTCTTATGTTGCCGATACAAGCCATGGCAAGCGAAGCTGTTATTTGGATTTGCGTGATCAAAGCGAAAGACAGACACTTCTTGATTTGGTCAAAACTGCCGATGTCTTTTCCCAAGGTTATCGTCCAGATAAAATCAGTCAAATGGGGTTGGGGCCAGACGCATTGGCAGAGATCCGCCCCGGTCTTGTTTATGTGTCAATCAATTGTTACGGCGCCGATGGGCCATTTAGCCATCGCGGTGGATGGGAACAGATTGCACAGATCATGACCGGCATCGCCGCGGAAGGTGTTCAATCTTCATCAGGCTATAAGCCGAAAACACTGCCCGCGGCGGCCAATGACTATATTACGGGTTACCTTGGCGCATATGGAACGCTGCTGGCATTGGCACGGCGCGCGCGCGAGGGCGGCAGCTATCATGTTCGCGTGTCATTATGCCAAACCGGAATGATGATTTATGACCAAGGCAAAGTGAGTGACCTGCCAGCAAATCTGGGCTTGGGGATTAGCGATGTTGATTCGCTTTGCGTTGAATCAGACAGCCATCTCGGCCGGATCAAACATCTGGCGCCCGTATTAAGCCTGTCCGAAACGCGGCCATATTGGGCTTTGCCAACACCAAAAATGGGGTCAAACGGCCCAAGCTGGCTTGGCTAAAAGTGCGATTTCATTGACGCCAAAACCCTATAGCTCGCGAAGGGCATTGAATTGATCAACATAGCCGCTGGCATCAATCTTGACGCCAATCACCGTTGTTTCGTTGCTTTTTAACGCCTGTTCAAGCGCCGCAATCAGGCCAGCTTCATTGTCAACATTGGTACCGTTCGCGCCAAAACCACGCGCCAGATGTTCCCAATCAATGCCGCCAAGATGCACGCCATAAGGGTCGATGCCTTTGATGCTTTGTTTGGTTCTTATCAGCCCAACCTCGCCATCATCAAAGACCAGAATGATAATGGGCAGATTTTCGCGAACCGATGTATGAATATCGGCAACCGCCATCAACAGGCCGCCATCACCGGTAAAGGCAAGAACCGGCTTGTCCCGATGCGCCAAGCGGGCGGCGAGGGCACCCGGGATCGCAAATCCCATTGATCCAAGGCCATTCGAGGTTAGAAACTCACGCGGGCCAAAGCTTTGCCATTTTTGCACCACTAATAGGCGGCTGGCACCTGCATCACAGGTGGCAATCGTGTCACGAGGCATAATCGCACGCGCACAGTCAACAACGCGTTGCGGTGACAAGCCGGTGGCGGGCGTGTCCAAGGCTGTATGAACGCGGTCACGGAATGTCTTGGCCGCGTCAAACCCCCAACCCGACCCTTGCGGCACATTTTCCACAATGGCCGTTAAAAGCGTGTCTAAAGAGCCAATCACTTCTTCATTACAAGCGACCAGCCCATCAAGCGATGGATGATTGGCAAAGGACAGAACCTTTGTCGTATAAGGCCATCCTTTGGGTTGCAATTCGACCGCGTCAAGACCGATGGTAATGATTAGATCGGCCTTGGAAACCAAATCACGCTCAATCAGCCCACCAATGATACAGCCCGCCCGCAGCAGGTGATCTTCGGGCATGGCACCTTTGCATTTTGATGTGGTTAGAACCGGCGCGCCAAGATGTTCGGCAAGCGCAACCATCGCTGGACAGGCATTGTCCCATAGCGTACCAAGCCCAACAAGCAGCACTGGCCGATCCGCCGCCTTGATCATGGTAACGGCATTTTCGATGCCGCGTGGGTCGGGTTTGGGATGGTAATAATTCGGCATCAGCTCGGGCAGATTCTGTGACGTGCCTGATGGTTTTTTTGTTTCGCTTTGTGGCAGATCAAAATGTACTGGCCCCGGCGCATAGGCAGTGGCGATGCGAACGGCGCGGCGTAATTGCTGTTTGATGACCTGCGCGTCAATCGCCGTTGACCATTTCACAATGGGCTGCATGATGGCCTGATGATCAAGCCGTTGGCGGATTCCGATTTCCTGTTCAGGCGATGAATAGCGATCGGTAATCGCAATTAGCGGCGCGCGATCCAAAAAGGCATGGGCAATGCCATTGACCATATTTGTGGCGCCGGGGCCGCGGGTTGATAAACATACCCCCGGACTGCCGGTAATCTCGCCCCATGTTGCCGCCAGCATCGCGCCAGCCACTTCCTGCTTCATCAGAATAAAGCGCATGCCTTGCGCTTTGGCAGCCTCCATCAATTCAACCGACTCGCCACCCGGATGGCCAACGATGAACGGGGTTCCCATCTGCTTGAAAGCGGCGGCCATTTCCTCAACAGTTGTCGTTGTCATGATGGTTATCTACCTTTTGAATTTGTCTTTAAAATCTAATTAAGTGAAGCAAAATTCTTGCAATCTGTCACTTGGCTATTGATGGCAATTGACCGATTGAAAGGGTGGTGGGGTATTTTGGAAAAACACGGCTGAAAAGCAAAAGAGCCACAATTGCGATGATGCAATCATGGCTCTTTTATCGTTGGGCTTCAAGCTGCTTGAATTGCCGCGATTGCGGCCAGCAGGTCTAGGCTTTCTTGTTTCTCGCAATTGTCGAATAGGCTCTAAAGCCCACGACAATTGCACCGATGATTAGAAAGATCGGGGCATAGGAAAATTTGTTCTGATATTCAAAATTAAAGAACACCATAATGCCGCTATCTGAAATGATCATGGACTGCCGGAAGGCTTCTTCCATGCTTGAGGTCAAGACAAAAGCGATGATGAATGCAGCGGCTGAGAAATTCGTCCGCCGCATGCCGTAGCCGATCACGCCAAACAAGATGGCAAAACCCACATCCCAGATTGACGCGCGCGATGAATAGCTGGCCGCAAGTGAAATCATGAAAATCACCGGATACAGATATTGTGTTGGCAAAACCGCAATCGCCTTACCAATCAGTGGCGCAGCAAAATAGCCGATGATGGCATAAGCGCCAATACCAACAAGACCGGCGGCAAACACACCGAAAATAAATTCGCGTGGGCTCATCATTTGGCCAGCGACAAACAAAGGTGGCTCGGTTGCAAAAATTTGTGGGCCAACCTGCAATCCATTGACAAGGAACATGCCAATCAGAACCGCCGCGATTGTTGAACCGGGAATACCTAAAGTTAGAAGGGGAATCATGGACGGCCCCGAGACAGCATTATTTGCCGATTCAGGTGCGGCAATGCCTTCAACAACTCCGGTTCCCCATTCAGCTTTGTTTTTTGCTCTACGCTTTTCCTCGCCATAGGCGACAAAACAGGCAACCGATGATCCCAAGCCAGGCATCATGCCGATT
>Ga0233432_10002140_pt1 | contig 18578 bp, 13 predicted proteins | sample SI_122_August201_6_FD_179870 | JGI IMG/M metagenome (GOLD analysis project Ga0233432, IMG submission 179870) | Seawater microbial communities from Saanich Inlet, British Columbia, Canada - SI_122_August2016_10_MG | ecosystem: Environmental > Aquatic > Marine > Inlet | place: Canada: British... | reverse complement strand
CGGACTCGCGTTTCTTCTCAGTCTCACCACGATTACAGCCGCGCGGGCCGAGACTCCCGAACCCATAGAATCCTTCACTAAAACTTACTGTATCCAATGTCATGGTACGGATAAGCAAAAGGGCGATTTTCGCATCGACACTTTGCCCTGGGACCTGACGTCGTCCGACTCGCGAGAACAATGGGACCTGGTTTACGAATATGTAGAGCTGGGAGACATGCCGGAAGAGAAAGCAAAGAAGCATCCCGGTAAGGCTAAGATTGAATCGTTTCTCGGAAAAATTAGTGCAGCCATGGCCCAGGCCGACGAAAGCGCCCAACCCGGAGGAACTCCCCTACGCCGCCTTAATCGTACCGAATATCTAAATACAGTACGCGATCTTTTTGGAATCCGCGGAATCGATCTGCCCCTTTCTTTCCCGGCGGATGCACCTGGCGCGGAATTCGATACCATGCCCAAGGGGCTCTTTCTCTCCCCTGCTGTATTGGACGCCTACCATGAAACGGCGACCGATATTGCTGATCGCGTTGCGCCCCTGCTGAACGGGTCAATCTACAAGGCAAAGTATACGACGGAGGCCATTGGCGGAGACGAAATCCGTACCTGGTATGGGCCGCCTATGACGGATCTCAATGGTCAGTTTTGGAAAAGGTATAAGAAAAAAGATTACCTGATGTTCACCGGCAGCAATAATTCGGGATGGATGGGGGCAGTGTGGGATCCCCTTCTACTTGCACCCCGCTCTGGCGTCTACCGGGTGCGCCTGCTTGCTAATGGGCAAGCAGAAGTCGGCGCAGATGGAAAACCGCTCCGACTGGGTTTCTACGCATTCGATCCAACCAACGCTGGGGAGTTGCCCAAACGTTACCGTCGAGAATGGGCCACCCGCGTCGCGGAGGTCCATGTCCCAGATGGCAACCCCACCTGGGTCGACTGCTATGTACCGCTCGAGGCAGGCGAAACGTTTCACATCTATTGCGAGAATCGCTATCCCGAAGGTCGTTTCCCGGATGAAACCTATCTCATCACCAAACCAGAGTCCATCAGTCTGACTAAAGAGGCGATGCTAGACCCCACCCCGACTATTGAACTACGAGGCATGGAAGTGGAGGGTCCGATGGACGCCTTGCCTCGCACGAAAAAGTTATTCGGAACCTGGCCCCCGCAGCTGAATCGGGTTAAAATAGAATCGAAGCTTCTGCCCTTAGCAGCTCGCGCGTTTCGCCGCCCTCTGACCCCTCTCGAGAGTGAAAAACTGGTTACGGCCGTTCTCGAGCATGGCAAACAGACAGGACAATCTGAATACGCCTGGCACTATGCTATTCGCCGCCTTCTTTGTTCCCCGGCATTTTTATACCGCGAAGTGGAAGACTCGGATTTCCTAAGCCAGTATGCACTCGCATCCCGGCTCTCCTATTTCCTCTGGAGCAGCTTGCCGGACGATGAACTGATCAGGCTTGCCGCGACTGAAAAGCTCTCTGATCCCGCTGTACTTGCAGCTCAGGTTCAACGTTTGCTTGACGCTCCGAAATCGCATCAGTTCGTGAAACACTTCACCGGTCAGTGGCTCGGAAATCGTGAGGTAGAAGCTATCAATGTCTGCGACATTCGTTACGAATGGGATAAAAACGTGCGCTACGGTTTCGTGCGCTCCACCGAGGAATTCTTCGAGGAAATCCTCCGCGAAAATCTACCCATTTCCACTTTCGTCGATTCCGATTTCACCTATGCCAATACCGCTATGCAAGCGGTCTGGGGAATGAAAGGCGGCGCTAGTCTCGATTCGGTAGCGGCCCTTCAAAGACATAGTCAAGTTTGGCCGGAGCCTGAACGTCTCAACCTGAACGATCTGCCCGAAGGCACCCCTGAGCATGTAAGTAACCGCGGTGGCGTGCTCGGCCTGCCTGGCGTCCTCGCAGTGACCGGCGACGGGGTCGAGTCCTCTCCTATCCTGCGTGGAGTCTGGGTGCTCGGAAATCTATTCGGCAAACATCCACCACCACCACCCAAGGATGTTCCTGCCCTCGATATCGATACCAGCAAAGCGACAAGCGTCCGTGAAACGCTGAAGGCCCACACCGAGTTGGGAAGCTGCACCAAGTGTCACCGCGACATTGATCCCTTGGGTCTCGCCCTCGAAAATTACGATGCCATCGGAGGCTGGCGCACTCGTTACGTAGGCGACAAGACCTTCATAGACGCCAGCTCCACCATGCCCGACGGCGCTGCCCTTGACGGCCCCGCATCGATCAAACGTATCCTCAAGGAATGCCCCGAGATTTTCACCAATTGCCTACTGACCAAGCTTCTTGAATACGGCGCGGGACGAGAACTTTCAGTAGGTGACAGACGCATCGTAAACGAGATCGTCAACGCCGAACCCTCCGAAGGCTATCGCTTTGGCGACCTCATCAACCTCGCCGTCCAGAGCGAAGTGTTCCGAGCAAAATAAGCTCAATCATAGCTGCCATATCTAAACCCATTTCTCCAAACGGAAAAATCTACTAGGCCCGCAACGAAGCTATATGAAATCGTGCCCGCGGAACGCTGTTTAGAAAAACCACGGTTTGACCCTTTTGCGTCTCTCCCATTCTATCCACTTCAACTATGAAACTACTGACGATTCTATTATGCGCGTTTAGCGCGACGATTTACGCCGCTGACAGGCCCAATGTGGTGATCCTGTACGCCGATGATATGGGAGTCGGAGATGTTTCCTACGGCGACACGGATGCGAAGATCCAGACGCCGAACATCGATCGGTTGGCGACCGGAGGGATGACTTTCTCCGACGGGCACAGCTCTTCCGGCATTTGTACGCCGAGCCGTTTTGCTATGCTGACCGGACAACATCACTGGCGTCGGTTCCATGGAATTGCCCAAGCATTTGGCGGACCTGTTTTCGAACCGGGCGACTTTACCATCGCTGAGATGTTCAAGACAAAGGGCTATCGTACGGCCGCTTTCGGCAAGTGGCATCTAGGCTGGGATTTCGATGCCATTCGCAAACCCGGAGTGGAAAAGAAGGACTGGCCCAAGCCCGATTCCTACTATTGGACGAAGCGCTTTCCAGGCGGTCCGCTTGAGCGCGGGTTCGATCATTATTTCGGCGATGGAACGATCAATTTTCCGCCGTATTGTTGGATCGAAGACGATCGCTTCGTGACCATCCCGACTCAGCCTGTCATCAAATCAGCACCATTGGCTGGTGGCGGTACCTTCCGTCCGGGACCGATGGCCGCGAGCTGGAGTCCTTATGATATCCTGCCGACCGTCACCGAGAAAACCGTCGAGTGGATTTCCAAGCAGACATCCGATCAGCCGTTTTTCGTCTACCTCGCGTTCAACTCCCCGCACTATCCGATTGTCCCGAATAAGGAATTCCACGGAAAATCGAAGGCCGGCTACTACGGCGACTTTGTCATCGAGACCGATGCCATGGTCGGCAAAGTCCTGGCGGCGCTTGAAGCGAGCGGCTTAGCCGAAAATACGATGGTGATCTTCTCCGCCGACAACGGAACGGAAAACCTCGCTTTCGAACGCTTGGAAAAACACGACCAATGGAGCTCAGGAGATTTTCGGGGAGTGAAACGCGACCTTTACGAAGGTGGACATCGAGTTCCCCTCATCGTTCGCTGGCCTGGACAGATCGAGGCGGGTGCCGTTTCCGACGAAGTGGTGAGCCAGGTGGATTTGGCAGCCACCTTCGCCGCTATGATTGACTACCCAATGGGCAAGGAAGAGGCCATCGACAGTTATAATTTGCTGCCCGTGCTACACAGTGAGGACTATGCCCGTCCCTTGCGAACCGCGACCGTGCAGAACACATCTGCCGGCAAGTTTGCCTTGCGCCAGGGAGATTGGGTTTTGATCGATGCCCCCTCGGGAGCTGTCAGGAAAGTAACGGAAAGCTATTTGGATCATTTCGGATTAGAGGATTACGGAAAAGACAATCCGGGTCTCCTATTCAACCTAAAGGACGACCCGCGCCAGTCCAAAAACCTCTACGCAAAACACCCCGAAAAGGTCGAGAGCATGCGCAGCCTTCTCAAGAGCTATGTCGAAGGCGAACCGTGCGCTCCACGATGACCCAGTAGGCATCGGTCCTCCGTTTTAGATACCGTTCAGAGGACTGAAGCAGTCCTCCCTACCGAGACAGAATTTCGTTCAATCCTGCTAGGTTTTCGCGCAGACGCGTTTCCGAATCGGCTGACGGCATGTGATCAATAAGCCCAATTAAACCACCGTATCCAGATTCCAATACTAAACGTATCATCTGAGCTTCGTATTTACCTGAACCGATCGGAAGAATTTTGTTCTCCAAGGTTTTGTGATCGACGATCTCCTTATCCGTCATGCCGCTCAAATTGATGCACAGCAAATAGGGCATCATCAGTTCCAAATATTCGGCGAAACGATCCACCTAGTCTGACTTGTTCTTCGGCCGTCTACACTGCTCCACTCCAAAAACGGGAAATAACCACCATCACCGGCTTCACAGTTTTCTCTTTTCGGAAATCGCCCCATTGCATTGTGCTGTAGCCCACCCACCTTTTCCAATCAATCCTGTGAACATTCTTGTGTTCGTTTAGAAGAAATCCGGTCCTATCGACAAAAAAGATCGATTCTGTCTGCATTAGCCTCTTGACGCTATTGAAACTGGCTCCCATTCATTTGCTAATGAGATTCAGTAGCATTTAATATGTTCGGATGTCCCTTCAAGGCTCCTGCAGTGATTTCGTTGTCTTTCGGCAAGCGAGAAGTACCCAGCATGCGGTTTGACCAGATAGAGGGCCTCTCTTTCTCATCGTACAGGTTTTCGACCGACGCCACCGAAACTTTCACTGTTTGGCCCTTTAAATCTTTCTCTCAGATCGTATTTGTCCTTCGTGGAAAAATAGACTTTTCGTTCCCGATAATCGGTGCCCGCACAGCCAAAACAGGAGAATGGTTCGCTTTGTCCATAAACAATCAACAGATGACCGGAACCTTCTCCGGTGATGTTGAGTTGGCCGTTATCGAATGTTCCAGCGAGATTTGGCAGGGCTTGGCCAATGAGAAAGATACTTTCTCGCACACGCGAAGAGCCTGCTTGGGTTGTTCTCAACGGACAGAAACAATTTTCCTTAAGAGTCAGATGGATTCCTCTGTAACTGGACTGGCGAAGGATCTTGCGTCAGCACAAGGAAATAACCCTAGCGAGCTCTTGCTTATTCAAGCTAAGACACTCGAACTTCTTTCGCTCGTATCCCGTGCCTCGCCGCTCGACCACACTCCACAAAAAGATCCGTGCTCGCGGAAGGACGATCATAATTCCATAGCTGCCGCAGCCAATTACCTTGAAGACAATCTAGCTGCTGATCATTCTCTTGCCGGCTTGAGCCGACAAGTTTCGTTGAACGAGTTCAAGCTTAAGAAGGGGTTCCGTGATCGTTTTGGAGTGACCGTATTCGGATACCTAAGGCAAAAACGAATGGAACATGCTCGCGAATTGTTGAAAACACGGGACTCTACGGTATTGGAAGTCGCTAACACGGTCGGCTATTCCAACCCAAGTCACTTTACGCGAGCATTCCGGGGAGCTTTTGGCATTAATCCCAAAGTTTTTATCTCCGACAGCAGGCGATGACCCTGGAGGCGGAAAGTTGCGGTCTTCTCAAGAGATCCACCTTCATTAGCAATTTAGACTAATTGCAGAAGATCGTAAGCCGCCCAGTATTCGGTTGCCGTAAATACGCCCGGTTGGCCAGCCAAAGCTGCTTCCTCTGCAAAGTTAAAAAACTAAGTGAAGTTTAACCCATCAAAATAAAAAATCCGTCTCGGGGCGCTTTTGATCCGTCTCGGAGTAGCCTGTTAAGCCCAATTTCCTGTATTTTGCCTTCTTATGAAAAAGCGACAGACCTCAAATCTTGTAGGGGTCACCGCAGTTTTAAGAATCGAAACTATACTAAAAATGAAAAAATGTAACTTAGCGTGTTTAGCTATCACGACTTTATTTTCAACAGCATTTGTTGACTTGCATGGACAAGAAAACAAAGCTGTTGAACTAGACGACCTTGTTGTTGTGGGCAAGTACCTGCAATCGGATCAGATCAACGCACTTAAGTCGCCTACTCCCATTGACGAAGTGCCTCAAAGTTTAACGATTTTGACATCTGACCTGATGTCTCTGCAGGACATAACATCTATGGCCGACATCGCTGATTATGTTCCTGGCATTGACGCTGGGCAAGGTGAAGGCCATAGAGATGACATCCTCTTTAGAGGAGTTAAATCAACAGCCGACTTCTTTGTGGACGGTGTAAGAGATGATGTTCAGTACTTTAGGCCACTTTACAATATAGAACAGGTCGAAGTGCTTAAGGGAGCAAATGCATTATTCTTTGGGCGCGGTGGAACGGGCGGACTTATTAACCGAGTTAGCAAGACTGCTCTAATTGGCGAGAATTCCACAGGTTATACGATTTCTCTCGATGAATTGGGCGAACAATATTTTGATATAGACGCAAATGTAGCGATTGGAGCAAACGTGGCATTTCGTTTGAATGCTTATACTGAAGACCTTGAAAATCATCGTGATTTTTATTATGGAGATAACACTGGATTCAATCCAACTTTAAAATTTGAATTGAGTGAGAAAACAACTGTTAATGTCTCTTACGAAAACCTTGACCACAAACGCTTTATAGATCGTGGTATTCCGTCTGAAAACGGGGTACCGGTCAAGTCACTAGCGGGTATAACTTTTGGCGATAAAAATGATAACTATTCATCCTTAGATGCAGATACTATCAGATTAAGTATCGACCAAGCATTAGATGATAGCACGAAATTACGTTTCAACTACACCGATAACGACTTTTCAAAGCTATATCAGAATCTTTACGCAAAAAGTTATGATTCTGCAGCAGGCACGGTACAACTAGAGGGGTATCGTGATACAACTAACAGGAGTAGCAAAATTTATTCTCTAGATTTGATTGGAGAAAAGAAAATCGGTACCATGACACACAAATTCGTGTTCGGTCTAGAGGACGTTGATACTAGCAACAATAATGATCGTTTCTATATGGATACAGATAACTTAGATAATAACTCTAAGGGAGAAAAGATTACTACCAACGTAACTAACCCGCTATCGATATCTCCTCATAATTTTACGACCGAAAAATATGATGAGACTAAAGCTGACCTTAGTGTCAGTTCTATCTATTTCAGTGACGAAATCGCATTATCAGAACAATTTGACTTAGTTTTGGGCGGTAGAATTGATGACTTCAGTCTTTCAGTAAAAGATGTGTACGGCAACTCTGGTGGTAGTGCGTCCAAGACAGATGAAGAATTCTCTCCTCGCCTAGGATTTGTATATAAGCCACAGCGAAATGTTTCATATTATGCAAGTTACAGCGAATCTTTTATACCCAAAAGTGGGGGTCAATATGCTGATTTAAAAGGTAGTACGAAGCAAAAGACAGATCCAGATGTTTACGAGAATACTGAATTTGGGGTAAAATTCGACCTTGATAACGGGGTGGCTTTAAGTGCTGCATTATACAGTTCAGATGCTGTTAAACCAACTGGATCAGTGGCTGATGGCGACTTTGCAGTTACAAAGACTTCCACAAAAGGGATGGAACTACAAGCGACTGGTAATGTAACCGACAATTGGTTCATTTCAGCTGGAGCTAATATAGTGAACGGAAGGGTTCCAGCAGAGGTAGCTGAGAAGAGTTACTCAATTTGGAATCTTTTTAAACTAGATGACAAACTAAGCTTTGGCCTAGGTGTAGTTCATAAAGGTGATACTATTGGAAAAGGTAGTACCAAATTACCATCTTATACTCGCGTTGATGCATCTGCTTATTATAAAATTGATGAAAATATGCGGATTCAACTTAACATAGAAAACGTAACCGATAGGCTTTATTTTCCACACTCATACGGAAGTGGACAGGTGACAGTTGGAGCTCCTATTCACGCAACTCTGAAAATTGTTGGACGCTTCTAGGTGTAGGATATACTAATTTGAATTTTAAGCGGGCTATGGTTAAACGTAGCCTGCTTTTTTGTTTGTCTATAGAAATGATAAAAGTTCTTAGATCAAATCGAAATATTTCTAATTCTTTTTCACAAGCATCCCATATACCGTTTTCGAATGACGCAAAGCATTAAGCGCAAGGATAGGTTCTTGAGCTTCGGGAAAACGCTATTCCTACTTTTTGCGATTCTAGGGCGGCTTCATGCTCCGTGCGGCCCTATCCATTTCGGTTACCTGGGTGCAAGCCTGGGCAAATAGGTTTGGTCGGGAGTCGCGACTACCCACGTTATTTCGAATCCTTTTCTAAGGTCGCTATCGTCACGCATGGGCTAGAAGCCGCAGATGTAGATGGTAAACTGATCCCCTTTCGCACCGACGATGTATTCGTCATACACGGCAACCGTCCAAACGACTATTTCGGTACGGAGAACCTGACAATGACCAACGTCTAATATAATCCAAAGCCCACCGAACTCAATCGCTTCGACCCGGTAGCCCTGGATGTCCCAGAGTACAGTGAAGGCCATATCTGCAATGAACCATGCGATCCATTTTTAGATGCACTTACGGCTAAGTATCCATTAAGCGAGGATCGAGCGGGAAGTGACAAACGCATCGAGGCAGGGGAAGGCCCCTTCCGTGTACCGCGACAAAACTGTCAGGTTTCCATGGTAGCTAATAGGCCAATCCCGCCAACGGCTATTCGCTGCCTGGAAGTCAGTTTGCCTATCGCGAACAATTCATTAGAGGAATGGGCTTTTCTTCTAGTGAGGACATTCCCCATTTCAACCTGCCGTAAACTGAAAACAGGATGAAACAGGCATTCAACATGATAGCCGCGGCATTCCGAAGGCGCAATACCCCAACTATCAACAAGAAAATTCAGATCCGCTCCAGTGTTAGCCTATAAAATTATATCCAAATAAAGCTTCTGCTAGCCGCGAGCCATAAGCACAGGCGGATGAGTAAAATTAACCTTCCTTGTGGCCAATTCCTCTTCTGAAATATCGAGACCAATTCGGCGGGCAGCAACATCTAGCTCAATCATGTCTAGATTTTGAAGTAGTGCCAGTGGGCGACATGATGCGACAGCCCGAAGTGGGGTCTATTATGGAGACTTCCTCCCAGGATGGTCGGTACACATCTCAGGGCGTCTATGGCAAACACAAAGCATGCGTTCGGAACGATCACCAAGAAGCTCTTCAATGAAGCAAGTGGGATATTGTCTATTCATGCGCTGTGCTCAAACGTAGTGGCGCCAACTCAGTTCGAGCCACAGTACGACTCCAACCTGCAGACCCGCTTCCTGGTTGATTTGTTTCAAAAAACGGTAACGGCTAGCCCTGTGTAATTGGTCGAGGTTACGACGCCTGATATGTATCATACTTTCGACATCATACACTAGTCTTTCCAAATACCTGTGGCCGGTATTTCGCCCAGGGTGATGACGAGGCTCTCGAGCCGTGCATGCCGATTATAGCAACCGTAGCGGTTTTCAGAAAATTGCGACGGGTAGTTAGCGTATTTATAAGAAGTTTAAACGGTTGATTTTTGGATAGGTTCTAAGTGTGATACTGCTTGTCTGTGTGTAGGGTAGTAGGTTCGAAAAGGCACGTTTCTAATTCGAAATCTCCGACAAACTCTTTGGCGACGGGGACCTAAAGGCATATCAACGAGAAGAAATTGATAAAATAATCCCCTTTATTGACAAATGATCAATGACCCGTTTGCTCTCTTCGAAATGATTGATTCAATCCTGGATCACAACTGAACCGCAATTTACAATGGCATCAACACCCAGCAAAGACTACAAGCGCCTCGAGCGCGAACAAAAGAAACGCGACAAACGCATGGCACGCGAGGAGGCGAAAGCTGAAAAGCTGAGAGTCGCCGAGGAAGCCAAGGTCAAAGCAGCCGAAGAGGCTGAGACCGAAACCGAAGAAGAATAGAGGTCCTCGACCTCGGTTTTAAACCATCCCGATCTATCTGGGTAGCTACGTCCTCGTTGACCCTGAGCTCCGTCGAAGGGCGAGGAACTCGAGTGGATTCGGATGAGAAAGGATGGACGATTAGTTCAAATCCCTTCGCACCCGTACCTGACCACCGAACATATAAATTCGGTTGAGGTTTCCACACAACGGCCTAGCGGCCTTGTGTCTCCGCTAACGCGGAACCAATAGGTTTTTTCCAAATCGTTGGATAGTTCGAACTTTTTTGTTCCCGCGTCAGCGGGAGCACCTATTTGTTCTGACCTGTCTCGCCGTAGCGCAGCGAAGGCGGAAAGAACAACAAGCGAAGCGTTGTTATAAAAATCCCCCCAGATTCCATTGATTCGCTACTTTTTAACCTTCGGTAGCTCTGAATTCGGGACCGGCATCTCGGCACGCCAAGCAGTATAGAGAGCGTGCAGCGACTTCACTTTTTCGGGATGCCGCTTGGCGAGATCCGTCGCTTCGGAAGGGTCCTTTTTCAAATCGTAGAGCTCGATGGCTTTCGCGTTTCCCTTCAATTTCCAATCGCCTTTGCGGACAGCCCATCCTTTTTTCGGATCCGCGGTATCCCAGTATAGGACATCGTGATGCACCTTCGATTTCCCTTCGATCAGGGGAAGGATGCTTTTGCCATCGAAGCCCTTCGCTTCCGGAGGAGACTCGCCAAGGGCATCCATGACGGTTGGCAATATGTCGAAAGATATTATGGGTATATCGACCACGCTTCCACCTTTGAATCGATCAGGCCAGCTAATCATCCAAGGGGTACGGATGCCACCTTCGTAGACGCTTTGCTTAAAGTCACGCAGGTGGCCGTTGTCCGCATCCATGGCGGCAGCTCCGCCATTGTCGGTCAGGAAGAACAAAAGCGTATTATTCCATAACTTCTCCTGCTTCAGCTTATCGACCACCATCCCAACTCCATCGTCGAGGTGCTTAAGCATCGCCATGAGCGTTGCTCGCGTTTCCGAGAGATGCGGGAATTTATTTTTGTAGAAATCGATGTCTTCCTGAGGCGCTTGAGCGGGAGTGTGGACAGCGTTATAGGCGAGATAGAGGAAAAAAGGATTGTCCTTTTCTCTATCGATAAAGGCGACCGCTTCTTCGCTGAGACGAGTGGTAAGGTAACCTTCGTATTCGTCGCCTTCGAGACGCTCCTTATTGCGGTAGATCGGGGCATAGTCGCCTTTGATGCCTTTTTGTTCGAAATAGTCATGAGCGCCGCGTCCCATGAATTTGAAGGCTTCATCAAAGCCACGATTTACGGCGTGCCATTTGAGCTCAGGGAAATCGGCATCGAGCCCAAGGTGCCATTTTCCGATCGCCATGCTCGAGTATTCTTCCGGCAAATACGAAGGGAAAATCTTCATATTCGGATCAAACCCATTCCCGCCTTCGCCCGCAGTGTAGATGCCGACACGTTGTTGGTAGCGTCCAAGCATCAAGCCAGCTCTGGTGGGCGAGCATACGACACCACTCGTGTAGGCTTGGGAAAAGAACACCCCTTCCTTGGCCAGCCTATCCATATGCGGAGTGGAAACCTCTTTCGCGTGACGCGGGTTGTAACTAATGTCGGCATAACCCTGATCGTCGGTCATTATTACGACGATATTCGGATTTCGTGCGTTTGTAGACGCGAAAGCCAACGCCATTACGAACGTGGTGATGAGAGTCGTTAGGTTTATCGATATTTTCATTTTATCAAATTGAGCTGTAATTGTTTTCTGCACATGATTCCCTGGGTTCCCCACTCGCGATTAGGCTTCTCGCCGATATTCAGTTTTCGCTTTTAAAAACGTCATCTGTGAAGATCTGAGCAATCTGTGGGCAAAAGTCCGTAGGTTAAGCATTTCATTTGTAATTTCAAAATAAAGCTGACGCTTTTACTAGGCCATTGATTATTGAGCGACTAGTCACTTATTAGGCAAGGGTTCCAATTGGGATATGTCGATTGGCGGGGTTACGTAACGCAATATTTCAAAAAAACGCCTATTGAATCAATCGAGAAAATTGCAACAGGGCCGTTACCCATCTGCTCTTTTCGTCATTTCCCACTTATCAAGCGCTTCGTGCCTCCCCTGCATCAACCGAAGAAATAGCCTCAACCAGGATAAAAAGCCACGATAGAAGATCGCTCTCGGCTTGCACGACACGGTGGAAGCGCACAGCCCTATAGCTAACCTGTTCGACAATCTACAGCACCTCATGAACCAACTCTCCAAATTTCTCCTCATTGTCTCTGCCCTGCTGGCCTTCGCAGCCAACTTTACCCAAGCCAAGCGACCGAACATCATCCTCATTCTGACAGACGATCAGGACAAGGATTCAATCGGCGCCTACGGCGGCGATGTCTGGACGCCGAACCTAGATCGCATGGCTGAAGAAGGCATGCTTTTCCACAACGGATTCGTTACCAGCACCGTCTGCACCCCTTCGCGCTACGCCTTTCTGACGGGCCGCTACCCAAGCCGCTCCTCCTCGGAGATCTTTCTCGAAGAAAACCCCGAGGGCCAACAAGCCTTCCCCTCATTCAACATGGGCCTAGAGCCCGACAACATGAATGTCGCCGCCATGCTTTCAAAGGCTGGCTACCGCACGGGCTTCGTTGGGAAATACCACGCGAGCGGAGTTGAGGGTCTAAGAAAGCCATCCGATTACGAGGCCCACGGCCTGAAGTACATAGCGAAAGATGCGAAAGCCTCAGACGAAATGAACGAAGCATTTCGCTTCAACGAACTACAGTATCGCAAGATGCTAACGGGTAGGGGATTCGACTGGGCCAAGAATATCTACATGGGAAACCTCCAGAAACCCTATAACCAACACAACCTGGAATGGACCGTAGATGCCGCTCTCGAGTTCATCGAAGACAGCGTCGGCTCCGGAAAGGCCGAAAAGCCCTTCTATCTCCATTTTTGCACTACACTCGTACATGGACCGGACGGCTCTTGGAGTCGTTCAATAGCTGAACCGCTCGTATCGGGATCCGGCGTCCTCGAATCGTCTATTGTCCCTGAAGGGATGCTATCTCGAAAGGAGATCCTAAACGAGCTGAATCAACGCAATCTCGACCCGGCCAAAGGCCACGCAGGTTATTCCTGGATCGATTCGGGCGTCGGAGCCATCCTAGCAAAGCTCAAGAAACTAGGTATCGACGACAATACGCTCGTCATCTTCACCGCCGATCATGGTTCCCGCCTCAAAGGCTCCCTTTACGATATCGACGGTGCCAGCGTACCGTTTATCATGCGCTGGCCAGGCAAGGTGAAAGCCGACGTCGAAAGCTCCGAACTCGTACAAAGCATTGATATCGTCGCCACCGCCTTCGGCCTCGGCGAAGTTACGCTTCCGAAACAGTACGTTCTCGACGGACGCAGCATGGCCCCGCTATTTGGCGGCAAACCATCCGATTCCTGGAGAGATTATCTTTATCTAGAGCTAGGATTTAGCCGTGCCATCCGAACCCAGGAATTCAAATACATAGCGACACGGTATCCCGAGGAGCACCTGATAGAAATCCGAAACGGCGACCCTGCAAAGCTGCCAGCCCTACTTTCCCCCATCAACCGAGCTGGCATCGGAACGCGCGGATCGGCGAATCCAAACTTCTACTACGACGATGCGCTTTTCCGAATCGAGAAAGACCAACGCGAGATGAAGAACCTTGTGAACGATCCCGAATACTCAGTCGCGCTAAAGGAAATGAAACAGCTCCTAATCAAAACGATTGAAACGACCGACCGTCCCTACGGCGAACTAGTCCCCGGAGGCAACGCCACCGCGCCCAGACAAGCCGTCGAACAACAGGAGCTCACAAGAAGAATGAAAATTCAGGGCAAGAGAGTCACCCTCCCTAACTAATGTATTCCTTTGACCGAGATTCCATCCAACCGCAGGGCTGGCGCTTGCGCCAGCCCTAAGAACGCACAACACACACATCCGTGTGTTAAAACTCAAGAAATCGATTCGTCGTCGATTGATCGCTTGCCAGTAAGCCCTCTCCCTACAATCTTCGAAAAGCCAACACCTCACGCCCCCATTTCATAATTCATAATTCATAATTTTTCCCATGCCCCATATCAACGCAGGTAAAACCAAGCCGGAATACGATGTCATCATCGTCGGTTCCGGAGCCGCTGGCGGACAGACCGCCTACACGCTCGCAATGGAAGGCGTCAAAGTCCTTATGCTCGAAGCCGGACGCGACTACGATCCCGTTAAAGAAACCCCCATGTTTCAGACACGCCAGCAAGCTCCCTTGCGCGACGCGTCTACACCAGAAAAAGCATTCGGCTTCTACGATGCGACTGTAGATGGTGGCTGGAAGGTTCCTCACGAACCGTACACCAACGCCTCCGAAAAGTCCGAAGAGCAGTTTTGGTGGTGGCGAGCCCGGATGCTCGGCGGACGCACCAATCACTGGGGGCGCATTTCCCTTCGAAACGGCGATTACGATTTCAAAGGCAAGAGCCGCGACGGCGTCGGTATCGATTGGCCGCTCGGTTACCAAGACGTCGCTCCTTACTACGACCGAGTCGAATCGCTCATCGGCGTTTACGGCAGCAACGAAGGTCTCGAAAACACCCCCAACTCTCCGGACGGCGTTCTTCAGCCAGCCCCCAAAGCCCGAGCCAGCGAGATCTACACGCGCAAGCACGCCAAGAAACTCGGTATCCCCGTCATCCCCATCCATCGCGCCGTTCTCAGCAAGCGTCTCGATTCGAAGAACATCCCCAAGCGCCTCCACCCCAACAATCCTAAGGCCGCCAAAATCCTCTCTCAAGAGATGGATCAACGCCTCGCTTGCTTCTGGGCAACTCCCTGCGGACGCGGTTGCTCGATCAAAGCGAACTACCAATCGACCACCGTCCATCTCCCACCAGCCCTCGCGACCGGCAATCTGGATATCATCACCAACGCCATGGCTCGCAAAATCGAAATCGACGAGACGGGCAAAGCTACTGGCGTCAACTTCGTCGACAAGCGCACCGGTCGGGACTACTCAGTCAAAGGACGCATCATCACGCTCGCCGCCGGTTCATGCGAATCAGTCCGTATTCTCCTCAACTCGAAGAGCCCAATCCATCCCGATGGCCTCGCCAATTCCTCCGGAAAAGTTGGCAAGTATATTATGGATACGGTCGGAGCCGGGCTAGGCGGTCAAATCCCTGCGTGGGAAAACATGCCGCCTCACAACGAAGACGGAGCGGGCGGCAGTCATTCCTACGTTCCCTGGTGGCTATACAAGGAACAGCTCGCCGGTAAGCTTGATTTTCCGCGAGGCTATCATATCGAAATGGGAGGTAGTCGCGGTACACCAAGAGTAGGCACTTTCAACGGACTCGAAAAATTTACCGGCGGAAGCTACGGCAAACAGCTCAAAGAAGACGCCCGTCGTTACTACGGCTCGTTCATGAGTTACGCCGGACGTGGCGAAATGGTCCCCAACGATGATTGCTTCACCGAAATCGACAATCGAGTTAAAGACAAATGGGGCATTCCCGTTTTGAAATTCCATTGGAAGTGGAGCGACTACGAAATTCGTCAGGCCGCTCACATGCACAAGACCTTTGCCGAACTGATCACCGAAATGGGTGGGGCAGTTACGAGCGAGATCGATACGACCGGCAAGAAAGCCATTCTTCCAGGCGGTATGATCATTCACGAAGTTGGCGGCACCATTATGGGCGAAAATGCCAAGTCATCCGTAACCAACCAATACAACCAAACCTGGGATGTGAAAAACCTCTTCATCACCGACGGTGGCCCCTTCTGTTCTAACGCCGACAAAAACCCGACGCTCACCATCATGGCTCTCGCTTGGCGATCCGCCGACTACATGATAGATGCCATGAAAAAAGGAGATCTTTAAGATGAACAATTCAAACGATCCAAAACGTCTAGATCGCCGGGTAGCCATTAAATGGATACTATTCGCATCCGCGAGCGTGCCCTTTCTCAACTCAAACAGCTTCGGCCAGTCTGGTCCCTCTATTCCCACTCCCAGAGGTTACGGGTCCGATCCGAACCTCCTCATACCGGAGGCCGCTCCTTGGGAACGCATCCTGACTCCTGAACAGTTTAAGACAACCACCACACTCGCCGACATCATTCTACCGGCCAACGGCGAATCGCCTAGTGCCAGCGGGCTGAATGTCCCCGACTTCATCGACGAGTGGATCAGCGCCCCTTATCCGGCCCAGGAGAAAGACCGCAAAACAATTCTCGAAGGAATCGACTGGATCAACGCCGAGTCGCACTACCGTTTTGGTAAAGCCTTTCACGATCTCGATTCCAGCCAACAGAAAACGATCTGCGACGACATTTGCTACCAGCCGAAAGCGAAAACGGAACACCTAGCCGGAGCCACGTTCTTCGCCACGTTCCGTAATCTCACTATGGGCGGCTACTACACGACTGATCACGGCACCCGAGAAGTCGGCTACGTCGGCAATGTGGCACTCGCCTCCTTCGATGGTCCGCCACCCGAGGTCCTCAAACACCTTGGCCTCGAAAAGCATCCTTGGTAGTTTTTCCCTAATACGGAAATAGCCCTTCGAGCGTCTATGTTTCCAACATCCTATTCGGCATGATCAAAACCCTGTCTAATCTTCGCTAAGTCGCCGACATGGCAAGAATAGAACTGCCCAAATATTTCCGCGAAATCTCGGAGACTCGAGCAACCCGTCGATTAGCCGAAACTACGTAAGCATTTTGAAAACCCAAAAGAGGGCCCAAGCGGTCCTCTATTTTATAATAGCATACCCCTACCCGACCGTATAATGAATCGTATCATCATCCACCGCGAGCCTTAGCTCCAAGCTGCGTTCTTCGAAGGGATGGCGGTCTAGAGCAAAGTGAGTTTTAACTACATCTCCTTTTTTCACGTCGCGTGGTGGAAACATAAAATGCGTTTGTCCCCAATGCGTTGGAACGCAGTCAGGCCCTGTATCCAAAGTTATCTCGGGTGAAAGATCAGATACGAACCAACCGACGAACCCGTCCATTTTACCGTCTTCTTCGATTACGAATTCAAGATCCCCGCTTCGCCAAGGATCGTCTTTCTTCACCGTTTTCAGATCAAACGCCATCAACGATTCTCCCCGCGACAGTAATGCATCTACGGGTACAACTGATTTCCCCGCAATCGCTTGTTTAAGCTCCATCGCCTCCAAGGGCGCATAGTCGATCCCACGAACCGGAAAACTCCAAAACCCCGGCCCGGTCTCTCCGTAGATCCAAGGAACGCTAATCGGCGCCATAAATAGCTCAATACTAGATGGCATCATCTTACCATCGGGTTTCAAATTCCTATCCCGGGCCAGGATCACATCATCTAACATCATTTCCACAAAGCCAAAGTGCCCCAACCACTCGCTCACCAACAAATCAACTTTCTCAGGAAGCTCAAAATTCTTCGCGTTGCCTTTGGTGATTTGCACCTTGTCCGACAATCCGTTATGTTCGACTAGCTTGGTCGCAAGCGCTACCACCGATGCTTGGTCGATTCCATAGACCTTCTTCGCCCCGGCCTTCGCCGCCAACATAGCAAGCAATCCTGTGCCCGTACCTACATCGAGAACGGTGTCCCCGTCCTTCACTACCTCGGCAATCGCATCGGCAAACGCATCCGTCCGCACCTGGTCTGAAACCATTGCCCGCTGAAGCGTCAAATCCCCATAGGAATCGAAATAAAAATCCATCTACCCCGACTGATCGCTCAAGCCTGACTGAGCAATCAAAAAACGCCGGTGCGATGTCATACATGGAGGTGATCGGTTTAGGTGATCCGCGTGATACTATTTTATTAACAAGACACGCCCATCACCCCAAGTCCGTAAATCCTTCAGGCGCCTCGTCCGTAAAATAGACATCCCGATCTGGGCGAGAACCTGGACAATGTAAATCGAGCATCACCAAAGCAGCCTCTCCCGTCTCGAATCGATGCCGCGTCCCAGGTGGCAAACGTAGAAAATCCCCGACCTCGAGGCGATACTCTTGATCATCCAATACCGCCAATCCCGAACCCTCGATCACGTAATAACATTCTTCCGCAATCTTGTGATAACTCTCGTTTGTCCTTTGCTCTGGCTCGATGCGCACGCGATAAGCAGTAAGTGCTCCCTCCTCCGTTGGCGAAACCAACGATTCGATTTGATACGGACCCAATTCCCGAACTTCCCCGTCACCTGACTGCTTACTATGCAGAATTTTCATGAGAATCGTGATACGGCGATCACATCAATCACTCAAGGCTCATGTCAGAGACTTCGGAATGAGTAGGTGTAAGAGCGGGTTTACCCCGCGATTGTGTTGATGCCCTTAAGATGGAAATGAGGAATCACGAGATAAACCCGCCCCTATCAATTGACTCTCCAAAGGCATTCTCGAATAAATCCTCCCTTCCCACTCGTCGATATCCGCGCTGTCCGGCATATTCCCAGGAAACGTAAGGTACCTACATTCCTCGTCTAAAACGAACCCGACCGGAGGCGTTTTCATCCCATTGGGAATCACCATCATCGAGCTCGCCCAACCACCCTTAGCCG
>Ga0233432_10002138_pt1 | contig 18584 bp, 19 predicted proteins | sample SI_122_August201_6_FD_179870 | JGI IMG/M metagenome (GOLD analysis project Ga0233432, IMG submission 179870) | Seawater microbial communities from Saanich Inlet, British Columbia, Canada - SI_122_August2016_10_MG | ecosystem: Environmental > Aquatic > Marine > Inlet | place: Canada: British... | reverse complement strand
AAAATTTAAAAAAATTTAATGGAGATTTTGTTGCGCAAAATATTTCACTAACTGAAGAAGCTCTATTTGATGGAATTGAGCCTGTTGACGAAAATAATCATTTTCAGAAACCTTATGTTATAAAAACAATAAACAAACAAAGAGTTGCTGTTATTGGTCAAGCATTCCCATATACTCCTATTGCTAATCCAAGCAGGTTGATACCAAATCTTACTTTTGGCATCCGTGATAATGATCTTCAAGAGCTAGTTGACAAGATTAAGCTCAAGGAAAATGTATCCTTGATTGTCTTATTATCTCACAATGGTGTCGATGTCGATAAGAAAATGGCATCTAAGGTCGAGGGTATTGATATTATTTTCGGCGGCCATACTCATGATGTGTTACCTAAACCAATAGAAGTTATTAACGGAAGCTCTAGAACTATAATACTCAATTCGGGATGTAATGGAAAATTTGTATCAATGATTGACGTTAAAGTTGGACGATCTTCATTTGATTATAGATATAAGCTCCTTCCAATTCTTTCTAATCAGATAAAACCATCTTCTGAAATGAATAACTATATTACAAATATAAAAAAACCACATCTAGGAGAATTAAACGAGAAAATTGGAAAATCAAACTTTGATTTATATAGAAGAGGTAACTTTAATGGGTCTTTTGATAATCTTATCTGTGACTCAATGTCTAGCGTTCTTGATGCAGAAATTTGCTTATCTCCTGGATTTAGATGGGGCCCCACTGTCCTTGCCGGTGAAGATATATTGATGTCTGATATTTACAATCATACCGCTATCACATATCCAAATGTCTACCGAAGAGAAATGACCGGCCTAACTATTAAAAACATTCTTGAAGACGTGGCTGATAATATATTTAATCCAGATCCTTATTTGCAACAAGGTGGAGATATGGTAAGAACTACTGGAATAAATTATGATATTACTCCAAAGAATACTATTAATAACAGGATAAACAATATTACATTAAAAACTGGTAAATCATTGATTAATAATAAGAAATATGTTGTAAGTGGCTGGGCTAGTGTGAACTCTGAGGAGAGTGGCAGCCCTATCTGGGAAGTAACAAAAGAGTATCTTAGTAGCATTAAACACTATGATTTAAATAGGGTTAAACAACCCAATATAACCTTAGAAGATGATAATGATGGAGTAGAAATTTAGTTACAAAAAATAGATTAAATGTTAATATTTCATTTGAATTTAGACACTATACTTGTAAAAGGAGACCCATATGTTTGATGTAGATATGAAAATTGCTGGCTTTGATGATGAACTGAATGATTCAATTAAAAAGGAAATTATTCGTCAAGAAGAACATGTGGAGCTTATAGCTTCTGAAAACTATGCTAGCCCTAGGGTTTTAGAGGCACAAGGATCAGTTTTAACTAATAAATACGCAGAAGGATACCCTTATAAGAGATATTATGGCGGGTGTGAAAATGTAGATATAGCAGAACAATTAGCTATTGATAGATTAAAAGAGATATATGGAGCAGATTATGCAAATGTGCAGCCTCATTCAGGATCACAAGCAAATGCTGCAGTCTATCTTGCCCTGTTAAATGCCGGTGATACTATATTAGGAATGAGCTTAGACGCTGGTGGTCATTTAACGCATGGTTCAAAAGTAAATTTTTCAGGAAAATTATTTAATGCTATTCAGTATGGTATAGATGAAAATGGTATGCTTGATTATGATGAGATAGAAAAATTAGCAGTTGAACATAAACCTAAGATGCTAATAGGTGGATTCTCAGCTTATTCACAAGTAATTGACTGGGAAAGAATGTCTAAAATTGCAAAAAAAGTAAATGCTTATTTTGTTGTCGACATGGCTCATGTTTCTGGACTAGTTGCAGGTGGTGTTTATCCATCCCCAGTTCCGTTTGCTGATGTAGTTACATCGACAACTCATAAAACATTAAGAGGACCTAGAGGTGGAATCATCATATGTAAATCTAATCCAGAACTAGAGAAAAAATTTAATTCTTTAGTATTTCCTGGAACACAAGGTGGACCATTAATGCATGTTATTGCGGCAAAAGCAGTTGCATTTAAAGAAGCATTGCAGCCTGAATTCAAAGAATATATGAAGCAAGTTGTCCTAAATGCCGATCTTTTAGCGAAAACAATAATTTCTAGAGGCTTTGAAATTGTATCAGGTGGGACTAAAAATCACTTGATGTTAGTTAGTCTAGTAAAACAAGGTTTAACTGGAAAAGCTGCGGATGCGGCTTTACATAAAGCCAATATTACCGTTAACAAGAATTCAGTTCCAAATGATCCACAAAGTCCTTTTGTGACGAGTGGTATTAGACTTGGCACGGCAGCTATTACGACAAGAGGTTTTAAAGAAGCTGAAACTACTATCCTTGGAAATTTAATATGTGACGTGCTAGATGATATCGAAGATGAGTCTAAAATTGCTTCTGTTAAAGAAAAAATATTAAACTTAACATCTCAGTTCCCAGTTTATTCTACGAATAAAAAAGCTGTAGCTTAGAGGTATTTAATATGCGCTGTCCTTTCTGTGGGGAGCCCGAGACAAAGGTAATTGATTCTCGATTAGTCGGTGAAATTAATGCTATAAAAAGGAGACGTGAGTGTATTTCTTGTGGTGTACGTTTTAATACATCCGAGCAATCAGAATTGTCATATCCTCGTGTAACTAAAACAGATAATTCATCAGAATTATTCTCTGAAGATAAAGTTAAGAAAGGCGTGTATATAGCTCTTGAGAAAAGAGAAAACACTATAGTTGATATTGACAATACATTTAACAATATCTTCAAAAGATGTAGAACGCATATTGATAAAGAAATATCTTCAAATCAAATTGGTAAAATAGTAATGGATGAGTTATTGAAGTTAGATCATGTCGCATACTTACGATTTGCATCCGTCTATTTAAATTTTGAGGACAAAGAAGCTTTTACTAGGGTTATAAAAGATTTAGAGAAAGATTTATCTCCAGAAATGAAAAAACTTCAGAAGAACCTATTGCAAGATGAATAAGGAAGAAACTGACAAATATTATATAGGAGAAACTTTCAAATTAGCTCTTAATGGAAAACATACTGTGCACCCAAACCCTATGGTTGGAGCAGTTATAGTTAAAAATGGTAAAATAATGGGTCAAGGTTATCATTTAAAGCCTGGTTCACCACATGCAGAACAAGAAGCTATTAATGATGCTGGAAAATCTGCTCATAATTCAACTCTATATATAAATTTAGAACCATGTTGTCATTATGGTAGAACACCGCCATGTTCTGACTTAATAATAAGAAGTAAAATTAAGAGAGTAGTAGTTTCATCTTTAGATCCTAATCCTGTTGTAAATGGAAAAAGTATTGAGCAACTCAAAAGATCAGGTATAGAGGTTAAGATTGGAGTATTGAAAGATGATGCAATAAAATTAAACCAAGGATTTTTTAATAAATTTCTATTAAAAAGACCTTCAGTTACATGTAAATCAGGAATATCATTGGATGGCAAAATATCTTTAAGCAACGGCAGTAGCAAATGGATAACTTCGGAAGAATCAAGACAAGATGTTCAGATGGAAAGGTCAATTGCATCGCTAATATTTTCTTCTTCAAAGACAGTGATACTAGATGATCCAAGTTTAAATGTAAGAGATCCGTTGCTATTAAAAAAGATTTTAAAACAACCAGATCTTGCAATAGTTGATACTAGATTAAAAATACCATTGAAGAGTAAAATATTTAATAATTCATCGAGGAAGATATATTTATTTACATCTATTAAGAATACTACTAAAAAATATAAAAAGAATGTCACTATTGTCTATATGGAGACTATAGATAAAAGAATAAATATTTCTAAATGTATGAAATATCTAGCTGATCAAGATATAAATAATATATTTATCGAGGCTGGTCCTACACTCATCAAATCTTTCTTAAAAAAATCTTTAATAGATGAGATGATACTATATATCTCTCCAAAAATTATTGGCTCTACAGGAAAAACATTTTCTGGCGTTACTCATATAAAAAATCTTTCTAAAAAGATAAAATTTAGAATAAGTGATATGATTCCTATTGGTAATAATATAAAAGTGAGATTAGAGAAGTAAGATGTTCACAGGTATCGTTGAAAATATTGGGAAAATTGTATCTATAGATGAAGTTAAGCAAGGCTATGTAATTTCAATAGAAATTCTAGGTTTATCTATTAATATATCTAATGGTGACAGTGTTGCGGTTAATGGAGCTTGTCTAACAGTAATTGAGCATCATAATAATATTTTTAGTTTTAATTTATCCCCAGAAACTTTAAAATTAACTTCATTAAAATCTCTGAATAAAAATAGCCTAGTAAATATAGAATTTCCTTTAACTTTAAATAAATTCATTAGTGGACATATAACTACTGGTCATGTCGATACAGTTGGAATAATTGTTAACATTTTACAAAAAATAGATTCATGGTTTCTTCAGATAAAAATTAATCAAATATATTTTAAATATATAGTTCAAAAAGGATCAATTTGTATAGATGGTGTTAGTTTAACTATCAATAATGTAGATGACGATATGATAGACTTAATGATAATTCCGCATACTTATGAAAACACGATTATTAATGGTTATGAAATAGGTGACAACGTCAATATTGAAGTAGACTATATAGCCAAACACTTAGAGAAACTAAAGAATGATTAATACTACTGAAGAAATACTTAAATCGCTCAAGAAAGGTAAAATGGTTATTATCATGGATGATGAAAATCGTGAGAATGAAGGTGATCTAGTAATGGCTGCTGAGTTTGTTAAAGCTAAAGATATTAATTTTATGGCGTCTATGGGCCGTGGCCTAATTTGCTTAACTTTAACAAGTGCTAAATGCAAGAAATTGGGTTTGCCACTTATTAAAAAAACAGGAGAAACATCCAAAGAAACTAATTTCACAGTATCCATAGAGGCTGCAAAAGGTGTAACTACTGGTATATCTGCAGCAGATAGAGCTAAAACTATTCAAACTGCAGTTAATAAAAAATCTAAAGCTAGTGATTTAGTTCAGCCTGGTCATATATTCCCACTTATGGCAAAAGATGGTGGTGTTCTTGTAAGAGCTGGTCATACAGAAGCTGGATGCGATCTAGCTAAATTAGCTGGACTAGAACCTTCTTCGGTCATTGTAGAAATCCTAAATGATGATGGAACAATGGCTAGAAAAAAAGACTTATTAACATTTGCGAAAAAGCATAAATTAAAGATAGGGACAATCGAAGATTTAATTAAATATAAAATATCTAATGAAAAAACTATTGTTAGAATACGCGAAGAAATTATTAAAACTGAATATGGACAATTCACTGCAGTTTTCTATGAGGATACATTAACTACGATGACTCACTTTGCTTTAATTAAAAATAAAATAATTCCTGATGAACCTACAACTGTTAGAGTTCATGTCCAGAATATTTTGACAGATACTGTTAAGTCTACTAATTTCTCAACATGGCCAATTGATAGTGCGCTAAAAAAAATATCCAAGTCTAAACAAGGAGTTGTGGTATTCATTACTGAAAATCTTACAAGTAATCAGATCAATAATTTAAAATTATCTAAGTCAACAGTTACAAAAAATAAAGCTAAATTTGATGATTTTCGAACAGTAGGTATAGGTGCTCAAATATTAAGTGATATTGGTGTAAAAGATATGATATTGTTAAGCAGTCCTATAATTTATCATGGTATAAATGCTTTTGGGCTTAATGTAATTAAGTATGTGACTAAGTGAATGAAGAATACAAATAAGAAGACGTCTGAGCTATATGAGCATCCAGAGGTTAAATATAAAAATAGTTATTTAGAGCTTTTAAAGTTAGTAAATAAAAATACAATTATTGTTTCAACATCATACCATAGATATATTACAGGAAGCATGGCAACAGATTTCATAGAATCCTCTGGCATAAATTTATCTGAAATTGGTTTCATTGAAGCACCAGGAGCTTTTGAATTACCATTGATAATTAAAGTAATTTTAGATAAATACAAACCAGAAGTGATTCTAGCATTAGGGTGCATCATAAAAGGTGACACTAATCATGACGACTATTTATCATCATCAGTAATTAATGGGTTAAGAAATCTTAATCTTGAATTTGAAAAGCCAGTGATAAATGGAGTATTGACAACTAATACAGAGCAACAAGCTATTGATAGAGCTGGGCATAAGTATAAGAAAGGTTCGGAATATGCAAAGACTAGACAGGATTTGTTGAATATTCTCAAAACAATAAAAAAATAATGATCATTGTGAACTCTAAACATAGAAGTATAGCAAGAGAAAATATACTGAAAGTTTTGTATCAACAAGACTTGAATGAATATAAATTTTCAGAAATTCTTAAGACATTCGTTGAGAAAAGGCAATATGACAAAGAATATTTTGAAAGCATAATACTTTTGATAGAGCAAAACGATGATGAAATTCTTAATTTTATAGAAAAAAATACAGATCTAAAAATTCAGTCTCTTATTCCAATTGACAGATCAATTTTAAAATTATCTGTATGTGAGTTTATGTATAGAAGTGATGTGCCAAAAAAAGTCATTCTCAATGAGAGTATAAATATTGCTAAAAAATATTCAACGGACGAATCATATAAATTCATCAACAATATTCTTGATCAACTACTTAAGTGCTTTGATAAAAATGATTAGAACTGAAGAAGATGTTATTAATTATATCAAATCTAATATTAAAACAACTTCCTCTAATGTTGTTAAAAGTATAGGTGATGATTGTGCAACTATTAAAGTTGCTAAGAATAAGTATTTAGTCATTACAACTGATACGTCATTGTTAGGTCCTCATTTCTCAAAAGATTATAGTCCTTATGAGATTGGATATAAGTGTTTAGCTACTAATTTGAGTGACATTGCTGCAATGGGTTGCGATCCTAAGTATATATTTATGGCTTTAACAATACCCAAGTTAGAATCTAATTGGATTAAATCTTTTTACAAGGGTATCAAAAAACTAACAGAAAAATATAATATTGCACTGATTGGAGGTGACACAAACCGTGGACCATTAAGCGTTTCTATTCAAGTTATAGGAGAAAATAAACACAATATCTTATACCGTGATGGTGCGAAAATTGATGATGATATATATATCACTGGTAAATTAGGATGCGCTAGAGCAGCATTAATGATTACTGGTGTCAAAAAATATAAGAAAGAGTTTGGATTACTTAAAAAATACCTACATTTACCTGAACCCAGGATTGATATAGGTATTAATATTTCTAAATTTGCAACTAGTTGTATAGATGTATCTGATGGAATTGCAAAGGATCTATATAACATAACTAAAAGCAGCAAGTGTGGCGCAGATATTTTTATTGATAAGATTCCAACTCACAAGTTACTTAAGAAAATTATACCGTCAAAACTCTTCTATGAGGTGCTTATTGGAGGAGGAGAAGACTACGAACTTTGTTTTACTGCAAATAAGAAAGATGCAAAAAAAATAGCTCTAATATCAAAAAAATACTCTTTACCTATCACCAAAATTGGGTTGATAACAAGAAATAAACTGAGATATTTTGATAATAATAAAAAAGTAGATATATGTTTAAAAGGGTTTGATCATTTCTCTGAATAAAATACTTATGATTTATAACCGAGTTTTTCCAAATATGTTATGAGAGTTATAAGCGGTAATCCAATTACAGATGTTGGGTCCTCACCAGTTGCTTTTTCAATCAAACTTATTGCTAAACCTTCAATACGTATACTAGCAGCACAATTAAGCATATCTTCCTTATCGATATAATTATTTATAGTATTTTTAGATATTTTTCTCATTTTTATACTATAATTAACCACTGAAGATAACTTTTTCATTGTATTGGTATCTATTACACAAATCCCTGTTTTAAATATTACTTTTTTACCAGAAATAAGATTAAGTTGTTTGCGTGCGTTTTTTTTAGTTAAAGGTTTGCCTAGTATTTTATCATCAACTACAGCAATTTCATCTGATCCGATTACTATCGAGTTTTTCCTTAACACTGCTATTTTCATAGCTTTTTCAATCGATAATCTTTTTACAAATTTATTGACCGATTCATTCTTATTTCTTGACTCATCTATATCTGGAGAAATAGCTATAAAATTTAACTTTATCTGTTTTAAAAGCTTTTTTCGATGGATAGAACTAGATGCCAGTATTATTTTTCTCATATGATATAAACTATATAGTAGATTTTAGACATAATGATATTATCAGAAAGACGCTTAATATTAAATTATATATGTCATTTTAATAAAAAAGTAAGCAAAAAGTTCAGATATAAATTGCTTGCCAAGGATTTATTGCTTAGAATAGCGTATATTTTATAATAATTAGATGGTACAAACTCATGGCAGTTCAAAAAAGTAGAAAATCTAAATCTAAAAAAGGTATGAGAAGATCTCATCATGGTTTATCTGGGGCTTCTATGTCTGTGGATAAAACTACTGGTGTTAGACACTTAAGACATCATGTTGCTAAAGATGGTTATTATATGGGCAAGGAAGTTATTGCACCCAAAGTGAAGAAAGAAAAGCAAGAAGAGTCGCAAACTTCATAAAATCTTAGTAAACTAACGATAATGCATCAAAAAATTACCATAGCGTTAGACATGATGAGTGGAGATCATGGCTTATCCGCATCTGTGCCAGGTGCAATCAAATCATTAGAAGATCATGACGACTTATTTCTGATACTTATTGGCGATGAAAGTTTAATTTTGCCATTAATACCAAACAACTTGAAAAGTACTGAAAATACTAGATATATCATAAACCATACAACTGAGCACATTGCTATGGATGATGAAATAATCACAGCAATTAGATCAAAAAAGAAATCATCCATGAGGCTTGGAATTAATGCTGTTAAGAACAAAGATGCTGATGCATGTGTGAGTGCCGGGAATACAGGTGCTTTGATGGCTTTATCAAAGATTATATTGAAGATGATCCCCGGTATTGATAGACCAGCTATATGTGGCTCTTTGCCTACAAAAAAAGGACAATGTCATATATTAGATCTAGGTGCAAATGTTGAATGCAGTGCAGAGCATTTGTATCAATTCTCAATACTAGGGTCTGCTCTTGTACAGTCTCTAGAGCTTAGTGCTAAACCAATAATAGGATTATTAAATGTAGGTTCTGAAGAATTCAAAGGCAATGATACAATAAAAAATGCAGGACAATTGATTCAGAAATCAAAATTAAACTATGCTGGATTTATTGAGGGTGACGAAATGTTTAATGGTAACTTTGATGTGATTGTTTCCGATGGATTCGCTGGAAATATTGCACTGAAAAGTATTGAAGGTGTAGCAAAATTAATTAGTCACTTCATAAGAACAGAGTTTAATAAATCATTGTTAACTAGAATTTCTGCATTAATTAGTTATCCAGTAATGAAAGCTGTCAAAAGTAAAGTAGATCCAAGGAAATATAATGGTGCGAGTCTTCTAGGTCTTCAAGGTGTTGTTGTTAAAAGTCATGGGGGAGCGGATTCTTATGCATTTAGTCAAGCTATAAACACAGCATACTATGAAGTTAAAAACCAAATACTTGATAAAATTGAATCATTAGTTCACTCTGAAGGTTCTCATGAGTAATTTACATTCAAAGATAATTGGTTGCGGAAGCTATCTACCTGAAAAAATATTAACTAATTACGATATTGAAAAGATAGTCGATACTTCACATGATTGGATCTTTGAGAGAACTGGGATTGTGCAAAGACACATTGCATCAGAAAACGAATCATCTGTAGACATGGCATTACATGCATCTTTAAAAGCATTATCTATGGCAGAGTTATCAGCTAATGAGATAGATATGATTATTGTAGCAACAGCAACTCCAGAGAGAAAGTTTCCAAGCACAGCTGTATTACTCCAGAATAGATTGAAGATCCAGCAAGGATTTGCCTTTGATATAAATGCTGCCTGCACAGGATTCGTTTATGCTCTTGATGTTGCACATAAGTATATTCAGAATAAAGCCGCCAAAAACATCCTTGTAGTTGGAACTGAAAAAATGAGCTCTTTACTGGACTGGACAGATAGGAATACATGTGTGTTGTTTGGTGATGGAGCAGGGGCAGTTATATTGTCAGAGTCTAATAATCCCGGAATATTATCAACTACTATAGGATCCGATGGATCATATAAAGATTTACTAACAGTCGATATTGATTCTGAATTTATAAAAATGAAGGGTAACGATGTATTTAAAATAGCCGTAAAAACTATGGGCAAACTAGCAGTTTCAACGCTCCAAAAAAATAATATAACTATTAATGAGATTGACTGGCTAATCCCACACCAGGCTAATAGCCGAATTATAAATGCAATTGCTAAAAAAATATCTTTATCAAACGAAAAAGTAATATTAACAGTCGATAAACATGGAAATACATCTGCAGCATCCATTCCATTAGCTTTAGATGATGCGTATCATAATGGTTCCTTACAAGAAGGTGATCTAATTATGTTTGAGGCATTTGGAGCTGGATTCACATGGGGCTCGGCTTTATTAAAGTTTTAAAATGAAAGAACCTTTAGATTCATGTACAAAATGTCATAGAATCTCCAAGAATCTTTTGGATCTAAAAAATATTTATACTGACTATCATAACAAACCTGTTCAAGGAGTTGGTTCAAAAGACTCCAGTATCTGTATAGTTGGTTTAGCTCCGGGTTTACATGGAGCAAATAAAACAGGTATTGTTTTTAATGGAGATTTCTCTGGCAATATACTAAGTAACTGTCTTAAATCTGTTGGATTTATAGATCCATTAGAAAAAGATTATCCATATATTACTAATTCAGTTAAATGTTATCCACCAAATAACAAACCATACATTTCTGAAGTAGATAATTGCTCAAGGTTTTTAAAAAAAGAAATATTCAGTATGAGTAAATTAAGAGTAATTATAGCACTTGGAAAGTTATCACATCTTGCTGTTTTAAAAATATATAAACTAATCCCATCAAAGTATATTTTTCAGCATGGAAAAATACATAAACTTTTAAACAATATAATATTAATTGACTCATATCATTGTAGTAAACTTAATATAAATACAAAAAGAGTTACAATTCAAATGTTAAATAATATTTTATTCAAAGCAAAACAGTACAAGCATAAACATGATTGATTCGATAATTTTAAATTTAACTAGTAGGCCAGGAATATATAAGTTTTTAAATAAGAATTCTAAGATTTTATATATTGGCAAAGCTTTAAATTTAAAAAAAAGAGTTTCTTCATACTTTAATAAGTCTAGCGATAGTATTAAAACTAGAAAACTCGTTGAGCATATTACTAATATTGAAGTAATAATAACTGAAAATGAAGAAGAAGCTTTAATATTAGAAAATACACTGATCAAGAAGCATAAACCAAAATATAATATCCTCCTAAGAGATGATAAGTCATATCCATATATTTATATAGATACAACTCACAACTTCCCATCTATAAAATTTTTCAGGGGACAAAAAGATATGTCAAACGGTATTTTTTTTGGTCCTTATACTCAAGTTATGCATGTAAGATATATGTTGAATCTCACTCAGAAGATTTTTAAAATAAGGGCATGCGAAGATTCTTATTTTAATAATAGAAAGAAACCATGTCTTCAACATCAAATTAACCGATGCGATGCACCTTGTGTAAATTTAGTAAGCAAGGATGATTATAGTGTTTCTGTATCCAATACTATTCTTTTTTTGCAAGGAAAAAATGAATCACTCCTGAGTGGGTATAATAAAAAAATGGAAGACTATTCATCAAGACAAGAATTCGAAGATGCATCTATTATGCGAGATAAAATTTCAATGATTAGGAGCTTGACTAAGTCTAAAAATATTATTAACAATCAGAAAGAACTAGATATTATTACTCTAAGCAGTGCTGGTGAAATTTATTGCATTGATGTATTTCTTGTTAGAGATGGTGTAAACCTGGGTAATAAGAAATTCGAATTCAAAAACATCGATGACTCTCGCCAGGTACTTTTGACCTCTTTTTTTAAGCAATATTATCTTACTCATCTTCCTCCAGATAAAATCATCATACCATTTAAACTAGAAGACTCTAGTTTACTAACAAATGTATTATCTAAAAAATATAATAAATCAATTAAGCTAATCCATGCCACCAGAAAACCATATTCTGTATGGTCAAGAATATGTCAAACCAACACAGATGATCGTTTGAAATTGATATTAAATGCTAGAGCAAAAGATGATTTATTTGCCTCATTAAATATTGATCTTAATAAAGTATCTATTATTGAAAATATAATTTGTTTTGATGTAAGTCACCTTAGCGGTTCTAGCACCGTAGGTTCATGTGTGTGGTTTACCAGAGAAGGTCCACAGAAGAATCTTTATAGGAGATATAATGTCATAGATGTTAAGAAATCTGATGACTATGGAGCAATGAAATTTATTTTATATAAACGCTTAAAAAAACTTAAAGAAGAAAATAATCTACCAGAACTTATTGTCGTTGATGGAGGAAAAGGGCAAATTACACAAGCTCAGATGGTATTAAGGGAATTAGAAATATTTGAACTTGATGTCTTGGGCGTGGTAAAAGGTCATAAGCGCAAAACAGATAATGATAGAATATTAGATATTAACTTTAATGATATTACTATAACTTTATCTGATCATACGATTAAAGTAATACAGCAAATAAGAGATGAAGCTCACAGATTTGCTATTATGGGACAAAGGAAAAAAGCAAATAGTAAACAATATAATTCTAAGCTAGACTCTATTTCAGGAATAGGTAAAATTAAAAAAATAGAATTATTAAAATATTTTGGAGGGATACAAGGTGTCATGAAGTCATCAATGGAAGATTTAACGAATGTACCAGGTATAAGTACACACTTAGCTAACATCATTTATAATCATCTACATAATAATGAAATTTAATATACCCAACTCTTTGACCTTAATACGAATATTGCTTATACCGGTAATAGTATTTTTGTTTTTATCTAATCAGGAAGGCTATAGATTTATTATATTCTCCCTTTTTCTTTTAGCAACGATAACAGATTATCTTGATGGTTTTTTTGCACGATATATGAAGCAAGCAACTAATTTTGGAGCATTTCTAGACCCTGTTGCAGATAAGCTTCTAGTGATAATTACTTTAATTCTCTTAATCACTGAAAATCAAGATATTTTTTTTCTTGTACCAGTTCTAATTATTGTTACACGTGAGTTTCTGGTTATAGCGATTAGACAGAGGTTAGCTGAAGTCGGGGATAGTATAAAGTTGAGTGTACTATTGATATCAAAGGTTAAGACAGCTATTCAGTTAATATCTTTATTATTTTTATTATTTAAATTTCCAATTTTTGGAATAGATATTTATCAGTTAGGCATACATTTATTGCAAATTGCATCTTTATTGACGTTGATATCTTTTTTTTATTATGTTAAAAAGTCTTGGAATGTTATCATTAAGTAAGTCAAATATATTAATTTAAGCGAGAATAGCTCAGTTGATAGAGCGCAACCTTGCCAAGGTTGAGGTCGCGGGTTTGAGCCCCGTTTCTCGCTCCATAATAATGGCTAAGTGGCAGAGTGGTCATGCAGCGGCCTGCAAAGCCGTCAACGCCGGTTCGATTCCGACCTTAGCCTTCATGCAAGTGATCAACTTATAATTAATCATATTTTTTATAATAGAGATCACCATCTAGTTATTAATTATTCTCTCTCAATATCTTCTTCGACGCATTTGACTCCATACTGAACTTCTAGGATATGACAATCTTTGTCAGAGGAGTTAATTGCTTTATGCCATGTCTTGGTTGGGATCAAATATCCTTTACTTAATGCTGACAGATTTATGATTTCTTCTATACCATTCTTTTTTATTATTAAATGACACTTTCCATCCAATAGATACCAATGTTCAGATCGTAAAAAATGCCTTTGCATACTCAATGATTTCCCCGACAGAATAACTAATTCTTTTACCTTATAGTTTATTTTGTCATTCAAGACTTTGTACCATCCCCATGATCTGACTACTTTGGCATTTTTATAATCCATTATTTAATATTATCATTTAAGGCTATGATTCTTTAGTTACGATTCAAAAAAATAACATTTTAATTCTCAAGCTTTCCTTTATATGCTATCTTTAGTGGTGATTCTGGCCCGGGTGGCGGAATTGGTAGACGCAAGGGACTTAAAATCCCTCGAGGGCAACCTCGTGCCGGTTCGACTCCGGCCCTGGGCAGAATTATGAAAAAAATCGTACTTATATCATTGGCATTAATTATTACAGGTTGCGCAAAAAGTTTATTGCCCACAGGATTAATTATGCCTGAATACAATACAGAAATTGTTTCAGATAGAAGTTATGGTCAATATCCAGAAAATTATCAAAAAATTCTTAAAGATTATCTGCAAAAAAAACTGCTTAACCATGAAGATGCGAAAGTTGAGTTTATTAACAAGCCAAGAAAATCGTCTATAAATCAAACAGGTGATACATATACAGGTTATAGATTATGTCTATCTATTAACTCAAGAAATGGCAAGTCAATTTATACTGGTTATAAGACACATTTATTTGTAATTAATAATTCAGAAGTAACTCTCCATCTATTTGATAGTGGGTTACTAAAAATTCCATTTAACCTTTGCGTAGATAGAAGTGAGTCAAATAGTATCTATTTAAATGAAATACCAGATATGACAGAAGATATACCTTTGAATGAAATGGATAATATCGATCTTAATGATACGCAAGATATAACTCCTATAAATAAGAATAATATATATATATTATGTCAAGTTAATGAAACTGTTCGTACATTATATTTCAATGAATATAAGAGGAAGCTAGTTGAGTCATTGGGAGCTGAAGAAGTAGAACTTGAAGACGTTAAATTTTCTACTACTCATATTTTAGGTATGAATGGATCCGAGGAGATATTAATCAATAGAGTCTCTGGATCAATTATAATTACAGAGCTAGACTCTGATCCTATTGTGGGTAATTGTAAATTACTTGATGATAAAAAATTCTAATTCATGCTCGACTTTTCTTGAATATCGTATGAATACAGATTATAGTTATTATTCATTTGGGGTTAAATATGAAAAGCGATATTGAAATAGCTCAAGCAGCAAAATTAGAAAAAATATCTTCGATAGCAAAAAAATTAGATATTCCAGAAGATTCTTTGGAGCCATACGGCCATTATAAAGCAAAAATATCCTTAGATTTCTTGAAATCACTAGATGATAAGAAGGATGGAAAATTAATTTTAGTTACTGCAATTAGCCCAACACCGGCTGGCGAAGGTAAGACAACTACTTCTGTGGGACTTGGTGATGCCCTTAATCAAATAGGAAAAAAAGCTCTTATCACTATCAGAGAACCTTCTTTAGGCCCGGTATTTGGAATGAAAGGAGGGGCGGCCGGAGGAGGTATGTCTCAGGTGATTCCAATGGAAGACATTAACCTTCATTTTACCGGAGATTTCAATGCTATTCAGCTAGCTAATAATCTATTATCTGCAATGTTAGACAATCATATACATCATGGCAATAAACTTAATATTGATGTTAGAAGAGTCACTTGGAAAAGAGTTTTAGATATGAATGATAGAGCTTTAAGAAAAACCGTGTGCTCTTTAGGATCAATTGGCAATGGATATCCTAGAGAAGATGGATTCGATATTGTGGTTGCATCAGAAGTCATGGCAATATTTTGTTTAGCGACATCTCTTGCAGATTTGAAAGAAAGGTTGGGGGACATAGTGATCGCTTATACAAGAGAGAGAGAACCAATTCTTGCTAAGCAAATAAATGCTCATGGTGCAATGACAGTTCTGCTTAAAGACGCAGTGATGCCAAACCTTGTTCAAACTCTTGAAAACAATCCTGCTATAATTCATGGAGGACCATTTGCTAATATTGCACATGGTTGCAACTCAGTTATTGCCACTAAAGCATCCCTTAAATTGGCGGACTATGTGGTTACGGAAGCTGGCTTTGGTGCTGATTTAGGTGCAGAGAAATTTTTAGATATAAAATGTAGAAAAGCAAATCTAACACCATCAGTTGTTGTTTTAGTAGCAACAATAAGGGCTTTAAAATATCATGGTGGTTGTCCTAAAGAGGAGTTCTCTAAAGAGGGTTGCGATTATCTAAAAAAAGGTCTTGTTAATTTAGATAGACATGTAAAAAATTTAAAAGGACATTATGGATTACCGGTAGTCGTTGGTATTAATGGTTTTGCAACAGACACCGATGCAGAAAGAAAAATATTGCAAGATAAGTCAGATGAGCTAGATGTGCCTATAGTTTCTTCAACACATCATGCAAACGGCGGAGATGGCGCGAAAGAGTTAGCTGAAACTGTTGTTAAGGTAATTGATGAAGCTAAAAATAATTTTAAATACTTATATGAAGATGACATGGACTTGTGGTCTAAAATGGAAACAATTGCAAAAAAAATATATGGAGCATCAGGGATATCAGCTCCGGCAAATATTAAAAAACAAATTGATGATTTGCAAAACAACGGTTATGGTAAATATCCGGTTTGTGTTGCTAAAACTCAATATTCATTTTCTACAGATCCAACTCTTAGAGGTGCACCATCTGGACATGAAATTACTATAAGAGAGGTTAGACTAGCGGCAGGGGCAGAATTTGTTGTCATGGTTTGCGGAGACATCATGACTATGCCAGGCCTCCCGAAAGTTCCAGCCGCAGAGAAAATTGATCTCGACAAAGATGGAAATATAATTGGATTATTTTAACCGTGGGAGTTTTCCATTATTTCCTCTCTAATAAGAGGCTTTTCTTATTATTATTTGCATCATCTTTGTTATTTCTTTCAGTTTTGGGTTCACCTGATACAAAGATATATCATCTTGTAATCAGTTTAGATATAAATTCTTTAAATAATTTGTTTTATAGTTCTGATACATTTTTTAGAACTCCAAATACATCTTTGAGATTTATATTATTTACCATTGCAATTATCATTATAATATTTATACCAATGGTTAGCTTATCTAATGAAAAATACTATCATAAATATATTCATCTCATAACAAAGTATTTAGTAGTTCTATTTTTATTAACTATATTATCTACACAAAACTTATATAACTATGCTGCATTAATTTTATTACTTTTATCTCTTTATTATTTACTTTTCTACTCATCTAAAGAGCTTAGTCGCATTGAGATATACTTTCTAACTTCTTATATTTTATTATTCTACTACCCTTTCTTACATTCTTTTTTTATAGAAACAAATTTATCTGAAATGGACAACTATGTCCGATTTTTGTTTGCGCTACCACTTTATTTACTAATTAGGGAAATAAATATTAAAGAAGTGTATTTTAAACTCATAATCAATCATGCATCTCTAGTTATAGGAGTATCAGCTATATATTTTCATATATATCATGACTCAGTTCGTATCAATGGTTATACGAGCACTGCGACTATATTTGGGAACATTTCTTTATTATTCGCATGCTTATCATTGCTTTCGATTAAACCTTTAAAGGATAGTTTGTTTAAATATTATCCAATAATTTCAGCGATTCTTGCATTTCATGCCTGGAGCTTAACGGGCGCTAGAAGTTCTTTATTAATTATACCTATCTTTATAATTATATTTTTATTTTCTAAAGATCTTCGAGAAAACTTCCTTCCAAAAGTAAATTTAAAGTTAGTAAGCATATTTTTAATAGTTATTGCTATAATTATTTCTCAATCTAATGTCTACAAAAGAAGTATAGATTCATATGAGACCTCCTATTCTTATTTCTTCGAAAATGGTGAATTTAACTGGAAGCATAGGAATAGCCTTGTTCCTAGACTATTGATATGGAAGGGAACCATGAACATCATTAAAGAGAATCCACTCATGGGTGTTGGTCAGAATAATTTTAATCAATATTTGAATTCTCAGATTAAGGATAAAAAGATTGATCCTATAAGAAACAATCAGCAAAATCCTACTGCTGGCCTCAATCATGCACATAATCAATATTTGGATATATTTGCTAAAACAGGTATTACAGGATTATTTCTTTTATTATTCTTCTTAATCATGAATTTATTCTTTTTCTTAAAAAGATATTTACATAATAAAAATTGTTTTTATGCAAAGTCTGGTTTATTAACTATAATTGCATATTCGACATATATGTTAAATCACACTATAATCTCTCACCAACAGTCATCATTATTTTTATCATTTTTTTTAATAATAATGGCAGGTTTAAGTAATCATATGAAGAATGCGAAGCTATGAAAATTACTATAATAGGATGCGGCTATGTTGGTTTGGTAACAGGTGCTTGTATGGCTGATATTGGTCATGATGTTCTTTGCCTTGATATCAATGCTACTAAGATAAATAATTTAAAGAAAGGAGTGATTCCAATTTATGAGAAAGAGTTGGATAATATAGTAATACTTAACTTAAAGAA
>Ga0233432_10002133_pt1 | contig 18594 bp, 12 predicted proteins | sample SI_122_August201_6_FD_179870 | JGI IMG/M metagenome (GOLD analysis project Ga0233432, IMG submission 179870) | Seawater microbial communities from Saanich Inlet, British Columbia, Canada - SI_122_August2016_10_MG | ecosystem: Environmental > Aquatic > Marine > Inlet | place: Canada: British... | reverse complement strand
GACTTTGGATTACGATTGTTGATCAGGTATGGTTGATTTTTACTATCAAAGGCCATGGCAGTTGGGGCCTCAAGTTTGTTTTCTCCTAAGAGCTGCCCTGGCTTACCATGGGGTGGAACATCAAAAGGAACGGCCAATTCACCTCCTCTAAGGTCATAACCTGCAAAAAACAGCGTCACGCCAACGAAAAAGAGTTTATACATACGGTAAATCCTTTGAACGAAAGCGAGAACCGGCGTTCATACACCCGATATCACGAGATGAAGAAAAAGGAATCCACAGCATGACTGAAGCTACGAACAGGCGCCTCAAGGTCCGGTTCATCGCCTGGTTAGGTGCCTAGCCCAAGGCTTGGTAACTGCTTCTGGAGAATAATTTTTTGGTTCTTGCCTCGGTCTAGGAAAGTGCCAGTTATATTAAAACCTGATTTAAGGTTTAAGATTAACATGGCATTATTTTCGGATGCTACTATTGTATTTATGTAATGATACTCATTTTTTGAGCACCAATTGTGTTGAATTTCAATTAAATGAGTTCCAACACCCTTTCTGCGGTAATTTGGGCTCACAAAACCCAAAAAGCTTTCAAATAATTTAGGCCTCGGTTGGTAACCAATTTTAAATGCAATCAACTCCTCTCGGTCAAATGCTAGGCATGAGAGAATGTTTTTCTGCTGTGAAAGCTGGTTATTAAAAAGCTCAGAAGGATAGGTCGGTATGCTCAAGCTACAGATTTGTTGAACCAACGACTCGGAAGGATAACCTTCAATGATTTCAAAGCGCATTGTTTTAATAGGCACCTAACAGGGAATTCGGCGAACGGAGGTGTTCGGTTTATGTGAAGTGCTCAAAGATCTTAACGCTTTAAAATTCAGAGTTTAATCAATCATGAGGGATGTTATACGAACGGAGAATAGCTCCCATGCTATAGTCCTAGATTTGGTTGTGAAACACTCATGCTTTATAGGGAAAGTGGATTTATGGCTAGCCAGGAGAGTAGGTCTTTAGGCTTTTCGTTTGGATAAAATTAAATGGATATAACTTTGAGATCATTGCAATTTAGAAGACCTGAAATATCAACCCTGCAAACCTCACAACCCGTCACCGACGTCCTCCCGGGTTCCATTCACTCATTTTGTGAAAAGCCTAGGAACTGCTGGGCTATTTAATTCTGATCAGGCATCATCTCGATGACATGGCTTTACATATCCAGCTCGACCATTATCAGGATGAACTTGCCCAGGCTCTTTAGATATGGAGAATTTAACTTCATCACCTTCTTGAAAATCGAACATTTCCGTTCCAGAGGGAATATGATTTGGGAAAAAGATATATGAATGACCTTCATATTCAATAAAACCAAATTTTCGACCTGAATTCTTAATCACCCCGATTTCCAATTCTTTGTTTAGATTTTCATCATCATTTCGGTGGTCTTGTTCTTGTGAACTAGAAGCCTTATTCTTTGCTTTTTGAGGCTTAAGTTTTATGTTATAATTTGGAAAAGGGTTTTCAGATTCAGGAATTGCATCCCATCCCATTTCAGTCATATCTTCTGGTCCTAGTTCTTCATGCCATTGCTGTGTATCAATTTTGACGATGGCCTGGAACTTCTGTTCATTGATATCAAAAACACAAAACAGTGTTTTATAGCTGACCCCATGATCGATTAAGTTACGGTGATCCATGGGTAAAAATGGAAGCTTGGCATCTTTTTTAAATGATTGGGTTTCATCATTAGAGACCAAAAGAAAAAATAACGAACATTCATAACTCATCAAATTCAAACATCCAAACATAAATAACGAAAAATTTAAGTCGAGGATCTAATCTTAAGAGAAGATCCTCTCTAGAATTATTAGAAGTCGTTTCAAACGACTAAAAATTCATGTTCTATGATGCTCAGATCGGAATTAAAAAGACTCTCGTCTTATGTCATGGCTGATCAGAACAACCACAGAACATGAAATATTTTTTTAGTTATTTCCCAAAAGCCCCAAGAATTCTAGTTTTGATGAATCATCAAAACTAGAAACTTAGAAATGTTACTTTTGGGCTTTATTTTCTTCTTTTAATCTGGACAACTTATCAGAAATCTGCCCAATATATCTTTGATACTGATTCACTGATGGCTTATCTATATTTCAAGAAGATAACTAGTGAGTTTTACCGTACGTTTTCAGCGCAAGGTCCTTTCTTGCCTGAACCGACATCAAACTCAACTTCTTGATTTTCTGACAATTCGTCACCACCTTGAATGCCTGAAACATGAACAAACAGGTCTTCACCTCCATCATCAGGTGCAATAAACCCGAATCCCTTAGACGAATTGAAAAACTTAACTTTACCTTTTGGCATAACTGCCTCCTACTTAATTTGGTGGGAATTATACAGGTTAACATAGATTGAGAAGTATAATTGAGCTCCTCAGGAAAAATATTTCTAGAAAGATGATCTTTTTCACTCAATTTAACCAAAAAAGCATGGATATGTTATCCTTCTGCTCTCATTTTCCTCAGAAAGATACCCATCTCCAAAAGAGATCATCAGGCAACAATCATTGAAAATGTTGTTGCCACTGGCCTTCGATGGAAAATCCTCAAGGTTGACCTCATTATCAACCAAAATAACAAAACACATCACTTATGGGTCCATCCCTCAATAGATAAAACAAAATAATTATCTGAAATTCAATAAGATAGGATCTTCTTAGTTCATAGGGCTTCACCAAAACACACCTTTTCTTCGTTATTTGATGATTCAGATTGATGCTAATATTTAATCCAATTTAATAAAAAATTCGATACTTAACACTTGAATTCAGACTTCGAAACGAACTTCAGGCTTCTACCCTCTGTCACCAACCAAGTCTTATCAGGGCTCAGCCAACATCAGAACTCATTCATGCACGGTGAATGCACTTGATTCATTTTAAAATATGGCGCGATCCGATGAAAGCCAAGAGCCCTCTTCAACATTTTTTCATCTAGTCGTCGAAAATCTCTAACTTGATCGATCAGAACCTCCTCCCGCATTCTCCCTTAAACCGGACCGGTGGAATCACTCAACTGATAGCCGCAGTTCATCAACTTGCTGAAGATTTACATCGTCAACTTTCAGATCAAATATATATTCCCCTTTAGCAAAAACGACCACGGTGGTTTCCGCATGATTTGGATCAGAAAACACAACCTTTCCTGGCCCCTTTTTTAACGTCCACAAAGTCGATAATCGATCACCGTCTGCATCGTTCACTTTCCCATAGAGATCAATCACCCTGGGGGGAAATGATCTAAAAGGGTGTTCTTCAGGTAATCGTTCGGCTGTTTCCCATTTATGGGCAAGATAGCCTTCAATAACCGCTCTCATCTCTTCACTCTCAGAGCCATCGGTTGCAATCAGCTCACAAAGGGGGCCATCCCAAGAATTTCTGCTTTTACTGAGCCCATATCCGACTAACCACTTCTGAGTCGCATCAAGGTCGAACTGACAGACACTAAGGGGCATGGGCAAAACCTTCGACGCCAGAATGTCGACACCATTAACTCTAATCGTTTCTTCTTCAGAGCCAAAAGATGCGTGTTTTTTTCTTCCAATGATTTCATGGTGACGTACCACTCCACTCAATAAGGCCGATCGCACATCAAAAACGGCCTCTTCTCCCTTCCCGTAACCCGTAACCATGTACCAACGTTTAACCGAAAACTTTGGCAATTCAAATCCACCCTTTTCGATGGACTTGGCTGTTAGCATTGAGGGCTGCCCACCTGCTCGTTCATCATGAGCTATATACAGAGGTCGTTTTTTATCGTGGGACTGAGAAGCATGGTGGTGATGCCCACTTTTATCGGCCCACTCAACCACCTGGTCGCCGTTAAGAGATATTGAACTTTTATCTTTCGCATCGTACCATGCAGCTGGTTTCAGCTTAGTAGGAGACCACAGGTTTTCTTCGGCTAAGATCAGCTTGCGATCTACGCCTGCCTCAGCCTCGGGGGGGCGGTTATCATTGTCATGAATGATGATCTCTCCCATGCCTTTTCCTACAACATAATTTGAGCCTGGAACAATCATGAGACGTACCGATTCTGACCTTTCACCGAATTCAGTATCATCAATGGGTGTTAAAATGAGAGACATGGAACTTTTTCCCGTTCTGAAAGTCATCGGGCTTTTCGCAGAAAGGGTGTAATCCTTCCCTAAATGAGCTTGACCAGTATTCCCGAATGAAACTGAAAGTTCTCTCGAGACATCACCTGTCCTCTGAAACGTAAAGGTGATTGGAATCCGGTCCATTTCATCTGTCACTTTCCTGTCAGTGAAGATAGAGACCCAACCCTCAGGAATGCCTTCCTTTACTTCCACCGTTATATACCCAAAGGCCTGAGACTTTCCGGTTGTCGTGGCATATCCAAATACATCAACACCTATAAATCCATCGTGGGGAGTGTAGATAACACTCTCATCAGCCCAAATCACAGATCCATGGGAAGGCTTGCTAATAACGGTATTCTCCGATTGAGCGTCACGGTCTCCAAGGAGGATCGTTTTTGAATACCCAACGAAGGTCGTTTCGTTAAAATCCTGACGATCCCGTGACAACTTCGACACCTCTGATCGCTCAACGGTATAAGTCCAGCTATCACTCAGGCCATCGTAAACCATGTCCTGGGATTTCGTGAGAAAAGCAACCGAAAACGCTTCTAAAGATTTCTCCCCTGGGATGACTGTGAGGTTCACCTCTTGAGGGATATTATAGTTTTCTGGTGTAAAAGTTAGACTTTGCGGACTCAACAAAGCCACCGATGATGGAATCGAGACTTTTACGCTCACTGGGCTTTGTGGCTTCATATAAAACCTTACTTGCATTGTCTCTGTTGCGTTTGGTCTCAAAGTTAACGCATCACTTGCTGAAGGTAACACTTGAAAACCTGGAGCCCTCACTTGTCGTTGGCCCATCTTCCAGGCCGTTTCATAACCAATTTTTTGAGCGTGCCAAAAGTGGGTCATTTCCTCTGGTTCAGGCTCTAGAGGGCAACGACCTGAAAAAAGTGTGTACATAAAGGTGCCCACTGCGTGATCGACCTCATAGCCGAGATGTGGCCCCCAACCATCGCGCTGAGGTAATAAGTCAGGATATGCCTTGTGAAGTTGCGCCCACAAAGTTCTCACAGGCAATGCTCTTGCCCCTTGGGGAGCGAAGTCATACATTGATTGACTCAGACGAAGATCATGGTTGTCTATCAAAGCCACATGATGGTCGTTCTGTTTGGGAACAGGATGTCCCCATGAATTCCAATGATAGACATAACCAAAAGATAGATCCCAGTAGATAGGATTCACAACATACTTTTTATGTCCATGACTTCGGCCATGGTTCCAGGCTAGAGGAGAAGGGATTTTTTCTGACCAACCCTTGTCGTCATCAACGGGTATTTCGTCGGTGTATTTATCACTATTCGCATCATCGTAATTCACTCTAGCACGCTTCATGGCCAATTTTACAGTTTTCTTAAAGCCTTCCTCGGTACTCGTTCCCTTTTCCGAGTAATGGATCATCCTTCGCGTATCTCCACGCAATAAAAAGGGAGTTGGGCTAGAGGGTTTACGCTGATAAGCTTTTAGTTTCTTATCGCCTTCAACCACAGAGTGAGCAATTGCAGCCAAGGATTGATTATATTTATAGGTAGACGTCTCAGCACTTTGCCCCCACAGTTTGCTATAAAGAGTCGCCGCAACCAGATAAGCCATGTCATGCACAGTCTTGGGCTGAAGGTCACGGTCTTTATTGAGCGCCTCAGACCACACATGACCCACCGGAGCAACTTGATATCCACCCGATTGAGCAACTCGGCCGACTAGCTCCTGATAATGATCTAAACTCACTTTAGATTCTTTCGACGGCCATGACGACAGCAACACCAATTCTCCACTCCCCTTCGCAACTTCTTGAGCAATAGCACTCACTCCATAGGCATACATTCCTGGCGCGAATGTCATCGTCCCCCTATCACCGATGACTATCACATAATCCCATTTAACCCCGTTTTCCCCTCGAAGGTTTGGCCAACGATGAGTGACCTCCACATCCGCAGGATAAGGATAATGAAACCATTGCGCTAAAGAGTAGCAATGGCTTTCACAATCACCAACCCCAGTCTTATGAACATCATATCGATCTTCGACCTGAACCCTAATCTTTCCTAAAGAAGCACCCTCAAGGATATGCTTCAACTCTTGCCCCATTTTCTTTGAACTAAAAGGGGGAAGAGTTGGTTTTTCTGAGTCACGCCCCGTGGAATCATACTCCGTGCCAATAATAAGAATATGGCTGTCTCCATAGACCCAACTGGAAACGACAAGAACTGCCATCGTTAAAAATAAGCTACGGATCATTGGCTGATTCATCAAGGAACAGGAATTTGTCAAAAGGTTATGGTACAATGATAGGGTTGATGTTGTCTTCGTCAGAGGAACAAATCAACATTAAATCTTTACCTCGAATTCATTGATGACTCTCCTTTGAGTCGACGAATTCGTTCACTCTTTTCTTTACCAACTTATCACTTATCTTTTTCTAGAAGTTCATTCCTGTCATGTCACCTAAAGCCACTATTTCAGGTCAGTAGCCACTCAGCGAATTGAAATGATGGTTCCACATGCCGACAACCTTTTGAACGCCATCGAAATGGGGCTGCCGATGCTTACGGCATCATTATCCCATTCCGTACTGTACATACCTGCAGTAGAAACAAGAGCACTGGCCCCCGCTGCAGTTCCACCGGCTCCACCTGAATAACTTGCCGGGATGTCCAAGAGAAGATCTGCACTTCCACTAATATCAAGAGAAGAAGACATGTCTCCATTCGCCCACCCCCAACTAACAATGAAACGTCCTGTGTCCGTCGTGGTGATGGAGTCGCTCGTAGAAATGATCGGAGACTCCGTGAGGTCCATTCGTTTAAGTTCCCAGGCACCGATAAAAGTATCTCCGACCACATCTGCCCTAAAAGATAGCCCCGCACTCGTTGAAGGGTTTAGAAAATAAGCCATGGCTCCTCGTGTGTCTTGAACAAATCCATCCGCTGCTTGGTCTCCACTTCCGATACCGCCACCATCTCCAAAACGTACATTATTAAATACAGGAGCACCAGCATCTCCATACATCCCAATCACCAAAATGCTACTCTCGTTATCGACTTGGATTGCCTGACTGATGGCCCCACTCCCTAACTCTAATGTCACAGGCAAAACCTTGACGGTGCCATAATTTATTGAAACGCTAAGGCTCGATTCACACTGAGCCGGGTCGGTCTCACTTCCGTTGACATTGTTCACTGCAGATAAGCGGTACTGCCAGTCACCCACTTGAGGGACAGTATCTCTATAGGATGTCGTATTGGTAGAAAGGGACACCAGATCAGAAAAAGCTCCACCATCGAAAGCCCGTTGTAGTCGATAAGAGCTTTCAGTAATAGCATTGTCCGCCCAGGAAAGGTCAACGATCAAGTGACCCTGAACCTGGCTGACAGAAGAAAAGGTAGGGGTTTGTGCTGCAGAGAGGTTCGTCGAAAAGGTTCCCGAGGTGAGAGACCAACCCTCTGTGCCAAAATCAGCATTCTGCCCATAAAAAGCAAATGAATATGTGGTATCTGCTACCAAACTCGATGTGACATAACTCACCGCCCCCGTACTCGATCCTCCGATATTCCCAGACCCATCCCAACCCACATGACTTGAAGGGTCAGACACAGCTCCGGCTTCCCAATATACCATGACATTTGAACTGGTTCCTTGAAGCTGACCTGTCAAATTAGCCGATGTGCCAGTCACGTCACTAACAACCTCTGAAGTAAAGCCAATCGCACCGACAATGGCTTCAAAAAAAGCGACACTCATGGGTCCATAGGGTTCGTCATCACCATTCCAACCAACATCTTGGGCTCCGGCGGTGGCAGCCAGAAGGTTCCCCCCTATGGACGTGCCTGTACCTCCCCCATCAAAAAGACTAATATCAATCGACATACTACCATTGTCAGCAGTAATCGTTGCTGCACCGGCGTTCTTTGTTGCAAAACTCACGATCATCATATTCGCTGAAGTCGTTGTCAGTGAGTTGTCGACATCTGTGATGGGCGTCTGCCCCACATCAACCCCCGTAAGAACCCAAGCGCAGACGTAACCGTTCGCACCATTGTCCAATTGAATCGACAAACCACCCGCCGTTGACGGGTTGAAAAAGTAGGCCATGGCCGCTCGACCATCCTTAAAAATCAGATCGGCATCTACGTCACCCGTCCCGACTCCACCACCATCCCCAAAACGAACATAATTAAAAGCTGTATCTCCGTCTTGGTAAATCCCCACAACCATGACGGTCTCTGACTGACTGACGGTGAAGGCCTGATCAATATTCGCCCCTCCATTTCCTGGAATCTGAAGGGTCTGCACCACCTTGATTTCGCTGCAAACATTGGTCGCCAACACCAATAGCAAGAAGGTGAGAAATAAGACATCTCTCCTATACGCTTCTGTTTTGATAAAGACCATCGTTATTGTGCACTAAAGCTGAATTTTTATTCAATCTTCATATTTCGACACAAAAGCAAGAAGTCCTTTATTTAGTGAAATTTATAAAAAATACAAAAAAAATAGTTCAAAAACGCCTATAACTTGACATTTAAGCTGATTATTTGATAATTATTGAATGCTATCCTATTTCGATTCGGGAGAAAGAGATTTTTTACTCTATCCCGTTGCTCCAAACCGAAGGCCTGGGTGGGAGTTTTTCGTGAGCCTTGGCGGGTCCTCTTTAGGCCCAGTTTTCGACGAAAAAAGCCATTTACCCAAAACTGACCACCCAACCCTTTGGGCATTTCCTCCCCTTTCCCTACATGGTTGGGTCAGTGATGGCAAAACGAATCGAATCGTTTTTCATCACACCCAAGTCCCAACAGTTCTAGAGGAAAATCTTCCTTCGCGGGGGTTTTATACTCTTTCGTTGACCTCCAGTGATTGTCAGCGATTTCATGATATAGAAAAAACAACAAGAACATGGCTCCTTCACCCCACTCCTCTAAGAGACCTCCAAACCCAAACCCTCATTGGAGAATTATCTCTGATGGCCCTTCGTGACTCTCCTCTACCAAGCTCTTCATTACCCCAACAAACCGATGACCGTGTCGATCAGGCTGTCATTTGGTTTTTGGAGCACCTCAATGAGGACCCAAAATATATCGACATCTGCAAAGCTGTTGAATGTTCTCCAGCCCACTTGAGGCACCTTTTCCACAAACATCGTCAACAAAGCCCCCGTGAAGTTTTTCAAAAAATGCGGATGGAGGTCATTAGGAATTATCTGTCTGAAGCCAATATAACATTAGAAGATATCGCCTCAAGAGTTGGCTTCTCCTCTGCCTCGGCACTTTCTCGAGCCGTGAAATCCTATTTTGGTCATCCACCACTGAAAGTTAGGAATTGGAGAGTCAGTAAGAATATCTAATTATTGGGTCGGAATTGATCTCTCGCCTCAAGCCCGTCTTCGTCACTTTCACTGTATCATGGGGCTCATCTTCGTCTCAACTCACCCGATCAACGACTCACCCTCACCTCTTTCATAATATCAAATCACATAGAAACAATCGATTCAACAATGGCATTGATTCCTCACTAGAATTTAAAGTTTTCTGATCACCGTTTTCATAGCACAGCTCTAAATCCAATAGAAATTTTGGTTCTCCATATGAGTACCCCTCACAACCTTCAATCACCTCACCATTTATATTTTTTTCTTTGATTCTTTTTCCCCAGACACGGTTTTGATGATACCAACCATTCCCTAGCAATACAACAATACTATTTATTCCATCTTCAATTAAATCTTTTACATTATATTCGAGATAAAAAACTCTTTTCTCATAATCCGTTTGCGAAGGGTCTAGAACGTGATCACCCACCCTATGACCGTTGAGAAATACCTCGTAATACCCCAAGCCAGAAATACCTAATTTTGCTGAATGCAACTTCTTCGAACTGTCAAAATCTTTTCTAAAATATGGAGCACTTTTTATTGAAGGATTTGCACTAATCCATTTTGAATTTTCAAATAGCATTATTTTCTAATCTTTGATGCACAAAATGAAGTTAAAATGAGATAACGATGGATCAGGGTTTGCTTCCAAAAAAAATGTAATAGAACATAAATTGGCAAAGACAACCCTCTCCGTTATGTCCCGCCAGCATTAAGGGAAATCTTAAACGCTACCTCACTCTCGAGTTGCAGAAAGTTTTGCAACGACTATCTCTTAGAATCCAAGGTCACTTTCCCCTGTTTTCGAAAATGGTTAGAAGAAAAGGACTGAGACAATCGATTTGTTTACTCAGGCTTTAACAGGGCCCGAATTCGCGTAGACGAGAGGGAAAGCCTCCCCGCTAATAACCTCTCCATCTTCAACATTCACATAAGACTTCATGAGGTGGGACTTCTCTTCGACATAACGAGTCTGCTCTGTCATGTAGTGCAGGGCGATGGCTCTCCTTGGCCGACCGCTAGTGTTGGGGTGGGAGCCATGCCAGGTTAGCCCATGGTGAAAATGCACATGCCCCTTTGGCACCCTACACAGCTTCTGCTTCACCTCACCAAACTCGCTCTCCTTAGGGATATCAAAAAAGAAAGCTGGGTCGATGCCTTTCTCCTCATTCCCATCTCTCCAGGAGTGGAGAAGATTGATCTGATCCCCCCAGAGGTGAGATCCTTCCACCATACTCATGCAACCGTTGTCTTCATCGGCATCGTCGAGGGCAACCCAAGCGGTGACCTGAGTCGGCTGGCTCAAAATTCCCCAGTAGGGCCAGTCTTGATGCCAGAAATTCCTCCCTCCTTTTTGGGCTGGCTTATATTGAATCTGGTCATGCCAGATGCGCAACTCCTTTGCATCAGCCAAATCAGCCACAGCAGTGGTGATCTCAGGATGATGAACCAGAGATCTGAAAGAATCGCTCGCCATAAAAATATCGACGATCTGCCAGACCGGGTTCTCCATCCCCCCAAGGGAGGATATCGATACAGGGCGCTTGCCTTCGGCTAATTTTTCCCTGTTCTCCACAAGGTGCTCAACCACTTCGCAGAGTTCATCGCACTGATCATCGCTCAGAACACGCCCGCCCAAGGCGAATCCATTTCTCTGAAATTCTGCTTTAGGTACTCTCATAGATTTACTCTAATCTGATTTTCGGATAATTAGACTCCTATTTTATGAATTAATCCTTTACGGTGAATGGCACCTAAAAAGAAGAACATGTCTTATAGTAAGATCTAGTCATGAGCATATCGATACGAGCTCTAACAGCAATACAGACTCATTCTTAAGCTCAAAGTCGACAACAGCCCCCACGGAACCATCATTATTATAAATTAAAAAATAACAATTTTCTTCGAGCTAGAAGAGGAAAGAGTTGGGTTTTATCAGTCACGTCCTGTAGAGTCATATTCCGTGCCAATCACTAGAGGATGTCCGCATAGACCCAACTGGAAACGAAAAGAACTATCATCGTTAAAATTAAGCTACCGATCATTGGCTGATTCATCAAGAATTAGGAATTAATCAAATTTTTATAGTACAATTATTGTGCTATTTTTTTCCTAAGTATTCAACCGTATGAATCCCTTTATTTATTCTCAATGACAAGATACCTTTACTGGTCTATGACTTCCACGACTTTTTTCCCCAAGGCTTCTCGACCTTCTGGAGTGAAGTGGACCCCATCAATAAAATAGTCTGGTCGATCAACAACTACTGAAAACAAATCATTGATCTCGAGTCCTCTTTCCTCAACCAGACTTGTTGCCGTTCGATTCCTAACACGCACTCGCTCTGTGATTTCTTCGTTAAACTGTAACCACCCTTCACCTTCACGCTTTGGCGTCGTCTGTGCCCAAATCAGTCGTGCTTTTGGAGCAGTCTTGATCAGCCAGTCAAAAGATTCAGCAAGGCCATCGGCGTACTGTTTTTCAGTATAATCCCAACCGTGCATGCCGTTATTGAAATGGATAACCTCAAAGTCACCCTCACAGAATGCCAACTCAAACTCTTTAATCAATCGAGGATCTCCTACACATTTAGATGTGGCCAATTGTCCACAACAAAATCTTCCCTTTAAGGCCTTATCTACATAGTGAAAATAAGACTTTGTTATGGAGTCGCCAATCATCAAAACACGTGGCAAGTCCGTTCCAGTGCACCCTCGAATCCAAATATCACACCACTCAATGGGTTCGCGGCGAATATGACTATCTTCCATATGATTTCCTTTTTATCCCAATAGTGGAATACTTTATAAAAATAAGAACGAGAGACTCTATGTCTTAAAATTTGATGATTGGATGATACTCCGTGATTTAATTTTGCCTTGTGAAAAATATACTCTCAGGCCTACGCTCCTCGCCCCTCCCCCAACAATATGGATTCATCACAAACTAATTTTTATAAATGATCTTATCAAAAAGACTGACCCCCACCCGTCATTATTTTGGCATCTCAAAATTGGAGCCTCTTTTGTTCTATTTCACCGATCCTTACAAGCCCTGGATGATTTTTCTGAAAATTCTGGCCCAACTCTATGATTCCTTGCCCTAAGAAACTCAGAAGAATGATGGATTGATGATCTCTGAGAAACTTACTCCTTGAAAGGGGCTACCCCTATCCAGCGCCGTGGGATGGCCTTTGCTGTTGGCACTCAGTGTCTAGGCAGCTTTGCCGCTGTTTTCGTTAATCATGGCCTTTTTCTACTTTATCTACTCTCCTTAAACTTTGAGGAATCCCTTGCTCTAGCCCTCACAGGTGGATTTCACTTGATGAACTTCACTGCCATCTTTTTTGCTCAGTGGGCCGAAAAGAAAGGTCTCAAGTGGGTTGGAGGCATGGGACTCATCCTCATCGCTCTTGGGTTTGGCACAATGGGATTGGTTTACTTCATCCCACAAGACTCTAGACTTCTCATGATGCTATTCGCAATGGGTATCTGCGCCATTGGCAAACCAGCTTACGCTTCCATTTTTTTTCCCCTGATCAGAGGAGTTGTTCCTGAAGCACTCAGAGGCCGTTTCTTTGGTGTTTTGCGGTTTTCTTGGCAACTGACTGGCCTAGCCTTTCTCATGATCTGCCCATTTTTGGTTGGTGAGGATGGCGACCCGAGCATCTATGCTCTTTTACTCGGTGGCATCGCCATCACTCAACTGATCAGGTTTTTTGTTTTATCCAAGATTCCCGACACACAAAAAAGCTCTAAGACTCAAGAAAATCTCAACTTATATGAAGCTGTTCGCTATGCCATCCACTGGCCAGGGTTCTCTTCATTTTGCGCTTATGTTTTTTTGATGAGTTTTGCCACTGGTATCACGGCAACCTCCTACGCTCTATCTGAGAAAATGACCCTTCACCTATCCGATGCAACCGTGGTTGGTCTTGGCAACCTAGGCCTCTTGGGCACCATCCTAGGAGCTCTTTTCGGAGGCATGATCATCGATCGCTACGGAACCAAGGTCGTTTTCATCGTTGGCCACTTCGGCATCGGAGGCTTGATGTTCCTTTTTGTTGCCCGAGGAGTCGTTCCCTTACCCAACTTATGGACCCTAGGGCTATGCCACAGCCTAACGGGCCTCTTGATCAGCTCCGTGATGCTTGGAGTCACCACAGAGATGTTCTCCTTAGAGCCCGATAAAGGAAAAAATGTAGCTTTCTCTATTGTTAGTGCCTGCACTGCTCTAGGAGGTTCTCTATCTGGAGTCCTAGGAGCTGGAGCCGTCAAAATTGGCTTACTTCAACACAACTGGGAATTTCTCGGAGAAAATATGGGTGCTTACGATGGGCTCTTACTGATTCTGTCGGGAGCTGTGATGATGTTGGTGGTCACGTTGTGTTTGGTTCCTTCTGTCTTGAAAGCTAAACCTCACAGAATCATACCCCAAGCTTAAACCAATTTTAGGAAATCCATCTCCTCTTCTCAATGAGTCTGGTCTATCCGTTGATCCACACATCTGATCATTGAGCTGAAGTCAACAACCATCGGGAATTATGATACCAATTGATTCCTAATGAGAAGGCCCTATCGACGATATCTATTGTCGAATATTGATGAAAGTCAGCTAAATATTTTTGGCAAAGGACCCGTGCTGTCACCAAAGCTCTTAACGGGCACATCTACCGCCCTTAGCATGCTGAGGTATAAATCACAGGCTCGTTCATGCTTTTCATTAAAAACTGTGTATTGCCCATGGTCCACTCCGAAACGACCTCCTCCAGCCAGAATCAAAGGGTAATTTCTTGCATTATGAGAATTTGAACAGGCACTTCCATAAAGGACCAAGGTGTTGTCTAGCAAAGGGCCAAACTCATCCGATGTGGTGTTCAGTTTTTCAAGAAACTCCGCCACCCTCCGATTCAACCATTGATCGTATGATCCCCAGTTTTTCCAGCGATCTTCACCCTTGTCATGAGAAAGTTTATGATGTCCAGCTTTCACCCCAACAGCTTTTGTGGGGAAGCCATCGCTCACTCCCATACCATCTTCCCTGGCCATTTGAAATGTGACCACCCTCGTGAGGTCAATCTGGAAGGCGAGAACAATAAGGTCGAACATGGACTGTAGGTATGCCTTAGGATCCTGCTTCGCTGCAGCATCGAAGTCTAGCTTTGAAGCGTCGAAAGGTGGAAGGGGAACATCTAACCAACGCTCATTGCGCTGAACTTGTTCCTCAACACTAGAAAGGGATGACAAGAATGCGTCCATCTTTTGCTGATCATTCTTCCCAAGGCGACGCTGAAGCCGTCGACTATCATCAAGAATGAGGTCTACTATTTTTTTCCCCTGCTTCAAGCTCTTACGGCGTTGATCAACATCTTCACCTCGGGAGAAGAACCGTTCAAAAATGTCCCTCTGTTTATGCATCGCTGGAATAGCCGTTCCAGAACGATCAAATGACAATGTGGTCGCTCGAGATTTATAGCCAACACCGCCATCAGTAGAAAGCACCATCGAAGGATAACGAGTCTGACGTGCTAGGTGCTCAGCTGCCACCTGATCCACAGAGATGGAGTTTTGATAAGTCACCCTCAGGTCACCTCCAGTTAGCCATGTGTCGCCGGCTATATGCCCAAGAAGCTTTCTGCTGTAGGGGTGAGACAAACCACCCAGGACCGAAATTTTATCTCGGTAAGGCTCAAAACAGGAACCAACAGGAGTGAAGGTGTAATCTCGCCCCTCTCCCATGGGAAACCATCCCCACTGAGATCTCTCTGGGCTTTTCTCATCTGGAAGGGTGACTCCATTGGGAATGTAAGCAAAACATAACCTTTTCGGAGCACCTGAGCTCTTCACTGAATCACCCATGCATTCAAGCAAAGGTAAAAAGCACGTAGCTCCTAGTCCTCTTAGCACCGTTCTTCGATTCAAATGCCATGATTTTTCAGCCATGATCAGGAGCCTCCGGTTAACTGAAGAAAAGAAGAACTGTTGACGATATGCCATACAACTGAGCGAAAGGCATAATCCTCCTCGCGAACCTTATCTAGGATGTTAGAGATATCTCCTTCATCAGCAAAACCGATGGGCCTTCCCAAGGCATAGGAATAAAGGTGCTCGATCAATGATCGGGCAAAGTCATCCATTCGCTCCTCCAAAATGTAGTTCCGTATCCCCTCAACACCCTCCACCACGGTTCCATCAGGAAGTGTCACTTTCGCATCCACAGTCTTATCACCATGTTTCGTCACATATCGTCCCGTCGCATCAAAGTTTTCGAAGACGATGCCGTAAGGGTCGATCTTGAGGTGACAATCAACGCAGGAAGCTTTGTTGCGATGGAGTTCCAATTGCTCCTTCAGTGTCAGCTTCTCAAACCCTGGGGTGTCAGGGTCAAGCTCAGGAACATTAGGAGGCGGAGGTGGAGCCTTTTCGCCAAGGATTTTCTCTTTGAGCCAAACCGCTCTTTTGATCGGATGAGAGTGAGTTCCATCTGAGTGACCACTCAAAAAAGCCCCCTGCGTGAGCAAACCTCCCCGTTTAGAACCTTCAGGCAAATCCACTTTAACCAGACCCGTGGCCTCCACTCCATCGATTCCATAAAATCGAGCCAAGTTTTTATTTAGCATCGCGAAGTTGGAGGCAATCAGATCTTCGATTCCGCCATCGTCCAACAATACTTGGTGCACATAACGGAAGGTCTCTTCGGCCATGTCTTCTTTAATAAAACGATTGAAGCTAGGAAACTTCCCAATATTGGCATTTAAATCTTCCAAACGGTCGATCCGTAGCCACTCACGGGTGAAAGCCCTCACCATCTCCAAACTACGTGGATCATCAATCATTCTATCCACCTGATTGTTTAGTTCCTCTTTCAGCTTCCCCTTCCCAGCCAAGTTCCTCAATGTTTCATCGGGAGAACGGTTCCATAGAAAAAAAGATAAGCGAGAGGCCAGACTTGATTCCTCGTTGACTCGATCTCCTTTTGACTCAGTCTGGACCATATAAAAAAACTTGGGTGAACAGAGAATGCCCACCAAGACTTCTTTCACGCTGTCCTCATACCTTTCGAACTCTGAGCGTGCGTCTTTCCAAAAATTCAGGTATGGTTCAAGTTCCTTCTCTTCAATAGGACGCCTAAAAGCTTTTTCGCAAAAGCGCTTGAGGATTTGCCTCGTGTATAGCTCCTCTTGGTTCTTTTCCTTAGAATCAAAAAAGATTGTGCTGTGACTCTCAGGAGGCCAAACAGGATAATAAGGAGCTTCCAGTTCAATCGATTCAATCAGCATAGGAGGCCCTGAATCCGCCTTGTTGTTCACTAAGTTTGCATTCCAAAGACCAAGGATGAGCGTGTTCGAAAGATCTCCGCTCGTGAATTTCTCTGCGGGAGGCACCGGTAAATTCGAAAAGTTATCCAAAAACTCATAAACCTTAGAGCTTTCTCCATCGACGACCTGCGGCTCTGCGAAGTTAGCGTAATCCATGCCATCGTCCGTTCGAGTTCCAGCAAAAACCCTCAACACTGGATTTTGTCCACCAAATTTTTTTACGTTGTTGTCGGCCTCAGACATCAACTTCCGGTATGTCTCACTATTTTTTGGAATCGGAGTGAAGATGAGTTCTCGAAAACCGACAAAGAACTTTCCCCCAAGTTCCAACTTGTAGGTACCTTGATTGATCAGAGCCATGGTGATTGGTGTCGTGACGTTCTCTTCTTTTGACAGGGAAGCCTCAAGATGAAGACGTTCTTCAATTTTATCTCGACCGATCGAGAATCGCACCGAAGGAAGCTGAGCTTCTTCTAGGTAAGGGTGAACTAAGTCGACTTGGTACAGTCCCTTTTCGGAAATAGTCAACGTGGTTGTTCCTTTGCTATCTTCATTGCTGGCAATGGGTCTTAAAAACCCAGACGCCTCATCCCACTTCATGTTTTTGGGGTTCTTAATATCCTCAGCCTTAATCGTGATCGCATCAGCGTTGAGCTCAGCAGGTTTCGAATCTCGCAGATCAATAAAGCCCACTTTGGGGTGTGTGTCAAAAGGTCCCTTTGAGGCCTTAACCCGCAAAGCAAATGGTGTATCGACAGGAAATCCACTGCGAATAAGAACCTTCAGGTTCGGTGAAGGCCCCTGCCATGATTTGGGGGCTTTCTCTCGATGAGGTAAAGCTGAATAGAGATTGATTCCTTCTTCTAAGACAGTGAATCGTTCTCTGGAAGACCCTCGCATACCAATACCAATTTTTTTCTTGATTTCATCTAACTCTTTTTGCTCAAGTGTTGTTGCCCTCGAATCGAGCACTCCCACTTCAAAATCATCAGCAGAGATTCTCACCGACTGATAACCACCAAAACTTCCCCCTGGCTTTCCCTTTCCACGGCCTTTGCCTATATCTAAGCTATAGTGAATGACCTCAGGTTTTTTAGGAGGAGCGATGGCTCGACCAAGTGCATCCCGAGCAATGGCTTGAAAAGTTTCAAGATGAAGGGGAGAGGTTTGAAGCGTTTCTGCATCGTTACTGAATCCCATTTTAGACTTTCCATCGTCGGGAAGGCGTGTGGCAAAATCAACATTCAATCCCAGTAAGTCGTTGAGAGCATTGCTATACTGTACCCGTGTGAGTCGCCTCATGACTTGCTGGGGCTCTTTTTTCTTGGCTAAGGTTGCTGCCTCCAATCCCTCAGTGATCCAATTTACCAAACGACGTCGCTCCTCATCCGTCGGTTGGCTTTTTCCCTCCGGTGGCATCTCTCCAGCGTTGATCTGATCTAATACTGTGTGCCACCCCTCGGCATCTGGTCCATTCATGATATCCCAGTTCAACTCATCCAGGCGAATATTTCCTTTCTGTTTCTCTGGCCCGTGACATTGAATACAATACTGAGACATCACCGGTCGAATGCTTTCGGCAAAGAACAGCTCCTCTTTCGTGTTTTCTTTTAAGGACTCATCTTCTTCTTGATCCATCAGCCCCATCACCACCTTGAGTTCAGAAGGCATATAACGAGTTAGGTAATCAGAACCGTGGGTAAGAGAACCACCGTGATGTCCCGCCAGAGATATCAGGCCCACGTTGA
>Ga0233432_10002130_pt1 | contig 18598 bp, 18 predicted proteins | sample SI_122_August201_6_FD_179870 | JGI IMG/M metagenome (GOLD analysis project Ga0233432, IMG submission 179870) | Seawater microbial communities from Saanich Inlet, British Columbia, Canada - SI_122_August2016_10_MG | ecosystem: Environmental > Aquatic > Marine > Inlet | place: Canada: British... | reverse complement strand
GCCTACGTGGCGAGAACGCGTGTGGCGACTGTGTGGCGTTTGTCTGGCTTCTGCACGGCTGGCGTCGCTGACACTGTGCTCGTGTGAGCCGGCTGAAATCGACAAAATACACCGCACGTGTGCCTACGTGGCGAGAACGCGTGCCGACTCTCTGGCGTTTGTTTTGGCTCTCGCAAAAGCGTGCCGCACGCACGCGCCGACTCTCTGGCGTTTGTTTTGGCTCTCGCAAAAGCGTGCCGCACGCACGCGCCGCGTGCCAAAGCACTAGAATTGCTTGCGCACGGCGAGTCAGGCTCAAAGCTCGCGCTGCAAGCGACAAAAATATATAAAGTTTGCACGTGCTGTACACAGGCATGTACTATATCCTAACGACACCCCCCCCGCAAGAGGCGGTGCTGAAGGAGCTCGCCGTCGCAGGCGAAGAGTCGCGCGCGGTGTTCCAGGGCGTCGTCGGACCAGACGGCTTCCGCTGGCAGTGCGAGCGCGCGTTGCAAGAAGCACGCGCCCCGTCGACGGAGGTAGTCACACACGCATACACCGACGGCGGCGCGTACGTCAAATACGCGGAGCTGCTCTCCGAGGTCGGGGGCACGGCCGTGCCGTCGGTCGTGCACTGCGGCGTCTTTCCCGTGCACGAAATGCACGCGCTCGTGCAACGCGTGCTCAGACAGACAGCGTCTGCGTCTCTCGCGCAGCACAGCAACACACAGCAGCTGCTCAAAACGCTGCAGACAACGACCGCGCCCGTGCACCTCGTTGTCTTTTCAGGCAATGGCCTGTCGTTTGCAGAGGCGCGCGCGCACATGCAGCGCGCTCTATGCGAGCCCGCGCCGTGTGCAAAACTGCAGCGCGCAATAGGTGCCTTTGTGCACGGCCTGTCCCTTGTGCTCAAGGCGGGGCACGTGCACGGGGGCGTGGACGCACAGGCGCTGCGCATCACTCAGAACATGCGCATATGCCTGCACGGGTGGGCGCTGCCAAAGCCCGACGGGCACAGCGGCATGGCCACCGTGCACGCCTGGTACACGGCAACCGAGCACGTGCCGCACCAGCACCCGCTCGTGTGGATGCTTACGCTGTGTTGGTACAAGTGGCTCGGCGTCCAGCGCCAGGAAAACCCCAGCGAGTTTTTTGTGCAGCTCTCGCTCAAGACGACGCTCGCGCACATGGCATACGATAGCGTGGGCGAGCCGTGCCCGCAGGAGCTGCACGAGCGCTCGTGGGTCAACGACCTGCACGCGATGCTTACGCGCGCACCACCAAGGCAGCCAGGCATGGCGTGGGTCGCCGGAGTGGCCTGCGACGTGAAAGCGGCCGCCGACGCCAAGCTGTACCCCGTGCTCGACCGCATGTGGACGAACGCAAAGCGCGTGTTTGTCAAGGCATTTGCCGAGTCGCACAAATCGTACCGCAAGCAACTCAAAGATGCAATGAAACAGCGACAGGCAGAGTTTCCGCACTCGTTTGTCTTGCGCTGCATCAGCGCGCGCGCGTGCACGCAGAACGTGCCAGCCGAGTGCACCGAGCGCATGCTCGGTATCTTTTTTTCCGGCATTGCCAACCTGCCGATCGAGGTGCGCGGCGACCGCGAGTTTGTGTGCCGCGAGCTCTGCCGCTGGACCGACCTCTACCTTGCATGCCACGAGCTGTGGCTGGTGCTCTCTGCATGCCCCAACGCCGCCACACAGCCGGCCATCAGCGCCCTGCGCGAGACCCTAGGCTCGAGTCTGCAGAACACCGACACGACCGTAAAGCGCCTCTGCGCCGTCTTGAATCAAGAGCCAACCGGCGCCGAGCACGGCAGCACAGCCCGGGCGTCTGGCGTCACGTGGGGCGCCGACATGCTGTGACTTTGTCGGGCATGCGCTCTCTGGCTTGACACAATAATCTATTTTCGGCACCGTCGGCAAATTTTGGCTATAAATTGAATTGCCAGAGAGACCGGGGTTTCACCAACCCCGACACGGAACACTGGCATGGCTCCCCGTAAGGATATGAAGAACACGAACAACCTGGACAAGTGCCTCCAGTCCGCAACTGGTGTCGCCGCCCGGATCGAGAAGGAAGACAGGAACACGCGCAACGCCGTGAAGGCCGCCCTTGATCGTGCGCTCAAGACCAATTCTACGGACGCCAAGCAGGCGAAGGACAAGGCTGCGGACCCCGAGCCTGCGAAGGACGAGGCTGTGGACGCCGAGCCCGCGAAGGACAAGGCTGTGGACGCCGAGCCCGCGAAGGATGAGGCTGTGAACGCCGAGCACGCGAAGGACGAGGTTGCAGACGCAGAGCACGTGAAGGACGAGGTTGCAGACGCCGAGCAAGCCAAGGACGAGGCTGCCGACGACGACGAAGCCAAGCAACAGCAAGATTCGCAGGCAGATGACAGCGACCGTGAGAACAGCGCTGAGGAGAGCGAGTAATAGCCTGAATAGGACAAAATACGAGATGGTGTGTTCAAACGCAAATAAACACTTGCTTGTGCACTAGCCTTGTGTTTCCTGCGACACAAGACCGAAAGCGCCCTGCGCCGGCATAGAGCACGAGGAAAGAAAAAAATACGAGATGGTGTGTTCAAACGCAAATAAACACTTGCCTGTTCACTAGCCTTGTGTTTCCTGCGACATAAGACCGAAAGCGCCCTGCGCCGGCATAGAGCACGAGCAGAGAAAAAAACTGCTATTTTGGGATAAATTGAAAATGTGGACAAATAAACGCGAGAACGAGAAGAAAGGCACGCGAAAGAACGAACGCGCGATGGCACACAGCGCGGCGGATGTGTGTCACATTTGTTTTGAGGGGAGCCCGGAGACAATACAGTCAGGCTGCGCATGCCGCGGAGCCGCGGGACTGGCGCATCCCGCCTGCCGGGAGAAGGCGGCAACGGAGTTGGCGAAGCGCAAAGGGTACACGAGGAGGCTTACGTGCCAGACGTGTAAGAAAGAGTTTACGGGGGCGATGCGCAGAAAGCTTGTGAACGCCTGGTGGCTGCAGGTGCAAGGTTATGCTGAGGAGGACACCGAGAGGCTTGCCGCTGGGAACGCGCTTGCCACTTTGCTCTGCTACGAAGGAAATTCCACAGAAGCCGAGCGCATCGAGCGCGAGGTCCTTGCAACACAAACGCGTGTGCACGGAGCGAAGCATCCCGACACGGTCACAACCCTGAACAACTTGGCCTCGACCCTTTCTGAACAAGGAAAGCACAAGGCAGCGGAGAAGATACAGCGTGAGGTCCTGGCGGTGCGCGGGCGGGTGTTTGGCGCGGAGCACCCTGATACGCTTTCGGCCCAGAACAACCTGGCGCGATTTCTGTGTAGGCAAGGCAAGCTTGCCAGGGCGGAGAAGATGCAGCGCGAGTGTGTAGGGGTGCGCGAGAGAGTTTTTGGCGCAGAGCACCACGACACCCTCGGTGCCAAGAACAACCTTGCCCGCACGCTGCACAAGCGCGGGAGCTACGTAGAGGCGGAGGGCATTGAGCGCAAAGTGTTGGCGCTGCGGACCCGAGTGCAGGGCGCTGCGCATCCGGACACCCTCTTGAGCGCAAACAACTTGGCCTTGACGTTGGGGAAGCGAGGCGAGCACCAGGAGGCGGAAGAGCTGGAGCGGAGCACACTCAAGCTTTCAGAATCAGTGCTTGGCCCACAGCACCCCAGGACGCTGACGACCGCGAAAAATTTGGCATGGTCCATAAGGATGCAAGGTAAGCACGACGAGGCGCAAGGTGAGCAAGCAGATGTGCGCTCGCCGCAGACCTCGCCGAAGAACGCGACTGCATTGACGGGCGTCGGCGCGGGCAAGCGTAAACGATCATCTGAGCACGGCGTGCAGGCTGCAGACGGGAGCCGTGCCGACAGCACCAGCACCGCGGGGCGCGTTGAAAGCATGCGTGCACGCTGCTAACCAAGCCGTCAGGCCAGGGCCAGCATGCCGGTGCGCGAGAAAGGCCGATGCGCGAGAAAGGCCGATGCGCGAGAAAGGCCGATGCGCGAGAAAGGCCGATGCGCGAGAAAGGCCGATGCGCGAGAAAGGCCGATGCGCGAGAAAGGCCGATGCGTGAGAAAGGGGGGTGGAGGATGCAGACCGAAAACGTGAGGCCAGGACGACGGTCACAGCGGGCGCGCGTGGAACGACCCGCGCAAATACACTGAAATTCTCCGGATTTAGAACAGGATTTACTTAAGTTTTGGGATTATATAACCAAACCAAAAATTGATTCCCGAAAACCAGGCCATGGCGGACCACGCCACGCCCGGGACGCGGTTTGTGAACGGGGCATACAGCGTGCAGCGCGGGTGGCTGTGCTTGGAGCTTGGAGACGGTACCTCGCTGACGGCGCCCGTAAAGGTCGGGTCGTCGATCATCCACAAGTCTATACGCCAGTTGGAAGACGAGAATGTTCCATGGATCTTCCGCGAGGTGAGCACGGCGATCCAGGCGGCCGACGGCAAGGGCAACGGGGTGCTCACCAACCTCATCAACCGCTTTGCGTGCGCGTTGGTCGAAGACGGTCCGGTCGTCTTGATGCACAACCAGCCGAAGTTTCTGCACTCGCTGTTTGAGGACCTGATCGCCATGGCGCTGTGCAACACGCCGGACAACCCCGCCAGGTTCGAGACGTGCCGCATCCTCGTTGGTCGCATCACGTGGAACCTGAAGACGTGCACGCAGCGCGTGCGGTACCTGTCGCTGGCGACCATGCTTGTGCGCATGAACAAGCTCGAGCACAAGCTCCAGGACCCGCTCTATGCAGACCTGCAGCAGCGGCTGCAGGAGCCGGCCCTCCAGCTTGCCTGGGAGAAGGGCTGTAAGCGCATGGACGAGCTTGAAGGGCTGTGCCCGGGTTTGGCGACGCTCATGCAGAAGACCAAGTGCAAGCAAAACAGAGAGCTCAACCGCCTGTGCGAGATCCTGACGGCGGTGTGGAAGCTGCTGCCGTCTGTGTTCGATTATGGCACCGTCGTGTACGACAAGGAGGGCAGCCTTGGACCGCAGGCGATGACGCAGAAAGATTTTGAGCGGCTGGGCATCATGGACCAACACGTGGTGCCGGGCGAAAAAGGACGCAGTGTGTGGAAGCGCGTGTCCAACAAGGTGCTCGGCGCGGAGACCAACCCTCCTCTCTTTGGGGTTGCGTACCTCGAGCTTCAGAACATGTACGAGGGCGAGGACCGCAGCGCGAGCACAGCTGCGAAAAGCGCCTGCGGGAAGAGGTCACTCGCACCAGCGACGCCGGCTGCGGCGTTTGAAAACGCTGCCAAGGACGAGGACCGCAGCGCAAGCACGTCGGCTCAGCCGCGGCCCGCGAAGGGACGCAAGGTTGCGAAAGGTGGCGCTCGAAGCCCGGGCGTGCAGCGGTTTCCGCCGCCGGCCAAACCGGCGGGCGTGTTGCAGAAGCTCTCGGCACTGTTCCAGTTGTGTGACGAGAGCTATCCGTTTGGTTTCAAGCCCTGCACTACGGTGGCGAGGGACAAGGACGGCAAGCAAACGCATTTGAAGTGCAAGCAGGACATGCGGACTGTGATGATGACTATCAAGGCCTTGGGCGTGATGGACGCGCTCGGTTTTACCGTGCCCAAGGCGGAGGCGGTCTGGGTCACGCACGAGGCTGCGTTTTGGCAGAAGGTTACCGAGCATCCACAGTCCAACCCCAACTGGCAGGGCTGGTACAAGCATTGGCTCAAGGACGACGGCAAGGAGATGCTCGCGCTTGTGACGACCTATGTCGGCGGCCGGACGATGCAGAATGTTACCGACGCGGATTACCGCGCACATATGCCCGATGTCGCGAGTCTCCTCGTCGGGCTGGTCGTGTCCAAGTACATGGGCGCTGGCGACATAAACCAGAAGAACATCGTTGTCACGCCCCATGGTTTTGTGCGCTTCGACTCCTGCTACGTCGACCCGGACACGATTGTGCACGAGTTCAACGCGCGTGGGCTGCAGACGTCGCAGCCGATGTGCTTTCCCGACGCGCTGAAGCGTGCGATCGAGGCCTACATCCAGGCGAGCTACGCAGCACTGGCCGGGTACATTGAGCGCCTGCTCACCGAGCATGCAGACGTGCGCCACCCGCTCGTGCGCTACCGCCTCTTCGACGACGCGGAGCAGCTTGCGCGCCTGCGCGAGGGCAGCACGGAGGCTTGCCGCGCGCTGTACAACGACGTTGTGCTGACGCCGGCCAAGTTCCGCAGCCTGGCCACCGCGCAGGCACAGTCGTAAGCCTTCGACGCTGTACAACGACGTTGTGCTGACGCCGGCCAAGTTCCGCAGCCTGGCCACCGCGCAGGCACAGTCGTAAGCCTTCGACGCTGTACAACGACGTTGTGCTGACGCCGGCCAAGTTCCGCAGCCTGGCCACCGCGCAGGCACAGTCGTAAGCCTTCGACGCTGTACAACGACGTTGTGCTGACGCCGGTCAAGTTCCGCAGCCTGGCCACCGCGCAGGCACAGTCGTAAGCCTTCGACGCTGTACAACGACGTTGTGCTGACGCCGGTCAAGTTCCGCAGCCTGGCCACCGCGCAGGCGTCTGGGTTTAAACCCGGTGCACGCGCACGCGCGAGGGCGCGACACTGAATGTTCTATTTCCGTTTTATCTCCGTCTATCGAATAAATACCACTGATTTGTGAATGCCCAGAAACCACCGTGTAGAATGGCCCAGAACGAGCATACCGCGTGGCAGCGCTCCGCGATGGAGTTTGAAGCCGACATGCTTGGGTTGACCTCGTTTGCGTACTCGGGCGCGGCGGACGAGTGCTTGCACCTGCACAGCGACCAGTGGGGGCTGCCGCGCCTCGGCGCGTACGAGCCACACCGCCGCTACGCGACGCAGGAGGCCGCGATGGTGTACGCGCGCGCCGTCAAGGCGCTCGTCGAGCGGTTTCTGGGCGAGCAGGAGAGGCTGGCGGTGTCATTTTCGGAGTAAGTACTTGGAATACTGGAAGTCGTCTTCTGATACACAAGAACCACGAATGCCAGTAAACAAGCAAAAGTACAAAACCGCTTACGCACGTTCAGACGAAGACCGCTGTCCATTTCATAGCACAAAGCGCTGCTCAACGCTTACAAGGCCGCGCTTGGGCCTGACACGATGCCAGCGTCATTGTGTCTGGAGGAGGAATGTATACTGATGCAGGAAAAGTCTATCCACACACAAGCTCACGTGCGGCCAAGTCGTATATAAAAGAGTGTAAAGGGCAACTGGCGCGCATGCAGACGGTAGTCCCTGGTGCGTATGTGGGCTATACGCTGCATGCAACCTGCACGAATCAATTATGTGAAGCCTGGACGAGGCACGACCAGCGCGGGATGGTGCTTGGGCTTGTTTGCCACTCTGGCGTGCAAGCGCCTCTGTGCATAGGCCTACTGGCCGGAACATGCCCGTTTGCACACGGGCGCCCACCTCTGGCATATGTCCCGGGGCATGCTGCGCACGTAAGCGGCACCGCGGTGCTTGCTGGCATGGACAAAAGGTTTGAGACCGCCAAGAAAACCGCAGAAACCATGCAAAATGACATAGAAGCATTCTCCACCGCCGGTGTACAGCTTGAATTGCAGTCCTTCGACACCTCGTGTCGAAACGCAGTGAGAATTTTTTGCCAAGCGGCTCAAGACCACTGGCAGAAAATGTTTGCGTTGTCATTGGCATCGCAGGAACCGCGCGACGCACACTCAGAGCGTGTGTTGTTACAGATGGCTTGTATCAGCATTGACGAGGATGTCGACCCGTGGATTGGTATTTTGGATCACGAAGATTCCGTCGTGGCGCAACTTGAAGTCATTGTAAGCAAAGGCGAAGAGGGTCACTTTTGCGTTGAATCCAAACACTTTAGCGTTGTAGACTGCCTACACGGCATGCAGCTGGACTTGCTGCTTGAAGCATGCGGACTGCTATGCGCACTACAATTTGCATGCCTCGCAGGCCACGGACAACGCGTTCAGATTAAGAGTAATTTTCTGGCGCAACATCTGCCAAGCCATAGGGGCACAGTGCCTTTTAGTATGCAGACAGTGGCTAACAGCTTGTGGAAATGGTATGAAGATAGCGCGCACATGTACACAACGCCATTGGCGCAGCAAATAAAACAACAAGTTTTGGGCAAACGTAACCAAGAAGCGATGCAAGCAGAGCAAGTCCAGCATATACACAACAATCTGCGTGATTTTGTAAAAAAGTTGAAACTTGAACTCAAAAATGACAATTTATTTCACATCGGGTGTTTCGAGCGTGCGTTGCAAAACGCCGCACAGGTCATGAACGAAGAGGCAGGCACATATTGGCGCAAGTTTTTCCGATTCACGGTACCAGCAGTTCCTGTGGATAAATCGGAATCCATATCTCCACAGACTGCTTGCTACTACTTGCAAATCATCTGCACACAAAGTATCAACATTGCGCAATGTGCGAATTTGCGCTCGAAAAATGCGGAAGCAGTCGTTGCGCGCCTTAAGCTCAGAGTGGAGAAACAATGCCCCAGCGATTTTAAGTGTGCAGGTCCATTCTGTACTTTTGATGTTACAATGTGGAGCGGTGTGACGGTGATTTGTTTGCGGTACATGCACTTGGCCGCACTACTGCGCGCATGCGCACTGCTTGCCGCCCAGCAATTTGCGTACTTTGCCACGGGGGAGCAGACCGTTGGCTTTCAAGGCCACGCTGTGAGCAACGGCACAAAAAAAATCTACAAAAAACTCTTTGCTGACATACCGGCACGGACCGACGAAGAGACTTTAGAGCACTGTGCAATACTCGGCAGCAGTCACAAAACAGTACCGCCGAGCCTGACTAACGTCGCAACGCTGCTCACACACGCCCGGTGCAGCAGCGTCTTGCTCTGGCACGCCCCGCTGCCTACGCAAATCAAGCGCAAAGAATAAATACGTTATTTGATTCATGTACAAAATAAATTTTCAAATCAAACATATAGAAACAATATACCATCATTGCAGGTCCGGGTGTGCACGCAGCATGCCAAGGTGGTGGTTTGTGTCGACGCTCTCAAAGCACGGGCATGTGTCAGCGGCGCTCTGCACGCGGCGCCGCTTGCGGGCTCGCATTGACATTTCTACGAATGAACGTTTATACGAAATTCATTTCAAATGTACTTGTTTCGCATGCACACTCCAACGCGCGCATATCACACCGCGCTCGCCTGCCGCGCGCGCAGCATCGCGGCGACGTCGCGCAGAAACACACCCGCCACGCGGGCGTGGGCGGTGCGCGGGGGCGCGTCGAGCGCGGTCTTGGTGCCGGTGCTCGGGATGCAGTCCCCGATGCCCGGGGGCACGGCAAAGGCTAGCTCTTGCGCACAGTCGGCGGAAGCGTCGACGGAGTCCACGTCGTCCGCGCTGAACACAACGCCGGCAACCGCGCAGAGGACCTCGGCCAGCTCCGCGCAGCGCCCGTCGCTGCGGAGCTGCTGCAGCGCGCCGCGCACGGCGGGCAGGTGCACGTGCGGGGCGTGTGTGCCGAGCCGCCAGCCCGCCGTGCACCGGTTGTGCACGACAAGCAGCTCGTGGACGAACACGTCGTTGCGGAACTGCGTGTCCGCGTCCGGCGCCGGCCGTGCCAGCCTCTCACACAAGCGCTGCAGCACGGCGTCGCGCGCGTCGGGGGGCTCGGGCACCTCCGGCATTGGGGCCTCGGACACAGCCCGCGCTGCTTCCCAGAGCACCTCGGCGCTGAGCGCCCTCCGCATGCCCTGGCGCGCGCCGTCGCGCTCAAATGCGGGCGTCGCGGTGAGCACGTCGAGCCGCCACAGCAGGTCCCGGCGGTGCCGGATAACGAGCCTCTGCTCCCACGGGTGCATCTGTCTGAACGCCTGCACGTCGCGTTCGATCATGTCTGAGCAAATCTCGCGTTTGTCAGGACTGTGCGCCGTGCTTTTGCTGCGTTCAGGTGCCACGTCAAGAAATTTACGGGCAGCCATGTCAGGCACAATGGCACGGCTCAGCACGTGCGAAAGTGCAATTTGGCGATGCTTGCGGACTCAACAATGCACGCGCTTGCGGTCTGCCGCGCCTTGTGTGCAAGGACTGTGCGCCGTGTTTTTGCTGCGTTCAGGTGCCACGTCGAAACGTCCACCGGCAGCGACGTCAAGCACGCTGGCACGGGTTCAGCACGTGCGAAAGTGCAATTTGGCGATGCTTGCGGACTCAACAATGCACGCGCTTGCGGTCTGCCGCGCCTTGTGCGCCGTGATTTTGCTGCGTTCAGGTGCCACGTCAAGAAATTTACGGGCAGCCATGTCAGGCGCAATGGCACGGATTGAGTACATACGAAAGCGCCATTTTGTCCCGCGTCTGTGCGTACACGATGCACCCGCTGACGGGGCCGCAGCCCAATGCGTGATCGCCAGAGGCGTGTGGGCTGCCCGCTGAAGTGCTCACTACTGCGTGCTGCTGTGCGGGGTCGGCAGTCATTGTCCGCGACCGCGTGTGCATTGTCAGGCCACGACTGTGCTAAGAGTTCACGCACGCGGCTACGCCAGAGCAAATACTCAACCCACCGCGATGGCCCTCGTGAAATAGCAAAGTGTGGAATTTCGACACCCGGCACTGACGTGGCACCGCAAAGGCATTGCCTCACGCGCCCGCCGGCCGGGGTCGGCTGTGGCTGAGAAAGCGGTTTTTGCGCACGCGAGACGGTTTTGATTCGCATATTCGGTGGTCTATATATGCACATTTGCAACGCAGGCAAACATGAGCCGGCAGGTGTGCACGGTCATGGGCACCGCGGACCCCGGCACGGCGACCGAGGACAACACGATGTTCTTCAACACCGCGCAGCTCGAGGCGGTCGTGGCCGAGGGGCAGATGAAGCGGCTGCCGGTGTGGCTCGAGCACGGGGACGCGACCAAGGAGCAGATCGGGGAGGTCGTGTACGCGTGGGTCGACGAGTCTGGCATGCACGTGCTGATTGCGCTGGACCTGCAGCTCGTGCGCTCGCGCGTGGTGATGCAGTGGATCTCGTCGGGCATTTTCCAGGGACTGTCGCTCGGCTACACGGCGACGCTGGACAAGGCGTTCAACGTGACGCACAAGCGCATCCACGAGCTTAGCATCGTGCGCCGCCCGTACCACAAGTCGTGCAAGATCTTCTACACCGGCCTGCTGCCGTCGGACCTGTTGAAGCGCGTCGCGCCGGGGCATAAGCCCAAAAACACCTGCGCACTTGATGCGTTTGCGTGCGACGAGCAGGCGACGCAAGTGTCCACGCTTGACGTTCCATGCACGGATACGGCTAAATACACCATTCCAGCAGAGATGTCTGGGGTCTTGTCTACGTACATGCAGGGGTGACGCAGGACGTCAAAACACAGCACGTGTCTTGATTGTGCCTATGTGCGTGCATGCATAATTCCGAGTGCGTTGAGAGAGCAAGTGTTCTGGTCTTGGCTGCGCGCGTGCACGTATAATTGTCAGTGTACTTGGAGAGTGGGTGTCAAGGTCTTCGCAGCTTACAAGCAACGACATGCCACCCAAAGGCAGGTACAGGTCCGTGTGTCGTTGTGAAAAACACACACGTCGCATGCGCGTGGTATATATGTCCGTGGCGCGCACAAGCACGCGATGTCTACGACAGCGGTTGGCACAGACAAAGCAGAGACGACGAGCACAACGGCCCCGGCGGCGCCGGCGGTCGAGGAGCACACGCAAGCAGCCTCCGGCGCAGACGCCGGTTCGGGGCAGCACACCCCCGGGTCCATGCGCATGGCGGCAGGTCAGGAGGGCGACCTCCAGAAGCTGCTGCTGCACATGGAGGGGCTGCAGAACCAGAACGCCGAGATGGTCGATGTGCTCGAGTCCTTGGCTGCGGCCAAGAAGACCGAGCTCGACCAGATTCTGAACGACAAGATCATGCCGTGGATCAAGCAGCTCAACATCCCCGACGAGCTCCGCGACAAGGTAATCGAGGGCATTAAGGGAGCCTGCCTCAAGCCCGCGGATCGTAAGAATTACCGGAAGATGCTGGACTTGAACACGAACCCGGTCATCGAGGTCATGTGCGCGGCCGCGCAGGCGCACGGCGAGGCCATCCGCAAAGTCGAGGAAACCCGGCAGCAGCTGCACGATGCGTCTTCGACGGCCGAGCGCATTTCGCGCGAAAAGTTCCAGCTGGACTCGCGGCTGGACTCAGCTTCCAATCTCCTTACCAAGTCACGCCCGGGCGGCGCGCACGCCGGCGACAAGCGCGGCATCGACGAGGTTGATCAGAACCAGGAGGTGAACTCGCAATGCTGGTCGAATCTCTTTGAGAGCTTTGCTTAGTTTCGTTTGGTTTGTTTTATTTTAATACAACACCACATTTTCTACCAAAACCTTGGCATATGTTGAATTCTTGCCTACACGGGCAAATTTGAGGTGTTTGGCAGGAACTCCCAGAGGCCGTCCTGCTGCATGCCCCGTGCGTTGTGCCACTTGACGTCGTCCTCGTCGTCGTATTGAACCTTGTGTGTTCGGACGTTTGCTGTGGTGCTGTGCTCAATGACAGTGCCAGGGAACCAGAGCATCTTGCTCTTGGGCGGGTTCCTGGCTTTGACATAGTGCGGGATCCACTTGACACGCACCCGCCGCCCGACGTCGCTCGCTGCATGCCTTGCACGCACGACGCCATTCGGCCTCTTTACGATGCCCTTGGAAGTGCGCCCAACACAGAGCTGCCGTGGACGCATCGGTGAAAACTGCGGTGTGTTGTCGGCACGCTCAAGCACGTCGGCCTGCTCGGGCGTCTCGGGTGTCTTGCAAACCTCCGAGTGTGCTTGTCGCAGGAGTTGGCGGGGGGTCTCCGATGCGTCGTAGATAGTCTCGGCTCCGCTGGAAAACCCGAGAAGCAGCTGCGTGTGGCTCGTGACAACGCGTGGAAAGCCGTCATAGCGTGTCATGGGAGGTGTTGATCAGGACCGGGGACTCGAGAACGCTTTTATGATACCCTTCCCAAAATAGAACATTTCATCCCAGCCAAGTTGCTTGCCCGCACAAGAGTCGAGATGGAGACAGGCGCCAGTGCCCCGCAAGCACTCCTTTATCTTCAAGCACGCCACAAGCTTGCGTGGTATGGTAGACTGGGGTTTGGAGTTGTGACGTAAGAACGCTATTACAGTGTCTTTTTCAAATAAAACATTGAACTGAGACTAGTGAGCAGGCGTGCGCGCAAGCCGCAACGGCTGGAAATGGGTGTCGAGACAGAGGCAGGCACGAGCACCCGCCAGTGGCCCTTTATCTTTAAGCACACCCCCAAGCTCGCGGACAAGCGCGACTTCACCGGCAAGACGCGCAGCGCGGCGCGCACGTTTGTGACCGCCGCTGTCGCCGAGCGCCGCTACTGGCCGTGACACCTGACGCAGGGCTGGCACTTACGTACAAGTACGGATAGCTGTGCAGAGTGCTTTGTGCGTGTGATATATAAACGCGTTGTGCACGCGAATACGATGTTTCTGCGCGTATTCTCGGCGCACCATGCGCAGTTTACGCCGCAGCGCTCGGGTGCGCCTGCACCGCCGCGGTGGTCGGCGCCGCTGGCGTACAAGCACCCGGAGCGCAAAGCCAAGGCCAAGTCGCGCGCGGGGAGCAAGGACGGGGTGCGCGCGTGCCGGCAGCAGCAGCCGTGCGCACCCACGCCGGCGTGCAGCCCCGACGAGAACCCTGCCGAGGACTACGAGGTGGTCTCGGACGGCGACGTGGACACCGAGTTTGAGTTTGTCTGACGCAGCTCGTGCCTGTACCCACAAGATTGAAGACAGCCGCATATAAGCACGCGCGCGCGCATGCGCAATGGCCGCGCCTCCAAACACCTTCCGCGTCTACGACAATGTAGCACGCCAGGAGCGGTTTTTGACTCCCAGTGAGTACTGTGCGAGGTACGGGTACACGCGGCAGGAGCGCGCGGACATCCTCTGGCAAGAGTCGAATCCCCAGTCTAACGATTTTCTGCTTCGCCCACGTACATTGAGCGTTATTTCGCAGACCCAGCGGATTCCCAAAAAACACACGGTGTACTTGGACGCATTGCGGATGCCCGTCTCGTGCACGTGTGAAGATTTTCGCAACAACACGCTGCAAAACGACGATTTTATGTGCAAGCACATGATTCTGTATGAGGACCGCAAGAATCAAATCCAATAACCGCCTTGTGTGAGCATGTAACACGCCACGATGCTCGTGACTCTTGTTGCTTAAAAGGCCCAAAATAAAACAAACGCTATATACACTGGCTATTTCGTGCATACCAAACAGAAGTCCGATGCTAGGGCTTGCGCCATTCGCGCCGCAGATGCTCGTGCGGCCTCTGCCCTCGCACACGCTCACGCTCGCCCGTCCAGCGTATGCCAGGACGCCTGAGACGGTGCACGCAGGCAACTTTGCGCCGCGCAGCCGCTTGTTTCCTGCCGAAGACCTGTTGTCCCTGATCGAAGACGCTCCGCAGAAGCCTTGCTACGCGTCATGCACTGGAGAGATTGTGTCGCACATTGACGACGCCACGCGCCTCCAGGCCAACTTGCTGCTTTTTGTGGCCTGGCTGCACTTTGTGCTGGTATTAGCGTCGTTGCGCGATTGAACACTTGGTTATGTGTGGAGGGCATGTTTATTAAACAAAACCAACATTTCGGCATTCCCTAACTGCCATGTCCACGCATGTGCCGTTTGTTCACGTGGAACGTTCGAGCATGCGCAACGACCACGCAGTTTTGCGGCCGTCGGCCTGCGCATCGGCCCACCCCTGCTTCCACTCGCTCCGAAGCTTTTCCAACGACCGGACGTAAGGCGTGTCAAAGTTGAAAACAACCTCAATGTCTCCCAAGTCGTTGTCCTCGGCCAGATACGACACGAGGAAGACCACGGTGCCGTAAAACGAGCAGGCATCCTCGCCGTACATGCACCAGATGTCCGACATCATGTCGGAGACGTACTGGTTGCGCGGAAGGCCACACTTCTCCTGGTGAAGGCTAAGCACCGCCCTCATCGTGAACACCGCACGAGCGTCCGAGACCTCGAGCTTCAAGCGGTCGTCCATGCCAACGGACTCTGCACTGCACTCGTGGTGCAAGCTCCCTAACAAGCGCTGCACCTGTTGAAGGACGTCCTCTATGAGAGGACGGTCCGACTGTGGAAGCATGTACAGTCTGGGCGGTGCGTTGCACGGGCAGAACATGACGGAGAGAGTCCTGGTCACGGCCGGTGATGCCATGGATGCCATGGCGTGGGAGGGTGACGAGTGGCCGGGCCTCAGTGCGATGTCTTTTATGCAGTTTTCAGTTCGCGAGTGAGAAATTCGACGAAAATAGATTTTCAACTCCTGAAATGCAGTTTGACACCCAGTGCGTGCGTGCTTAACTTTTGTGGTTGCGCAGGTTGCACGGGCAGGCACTTTTGCTTCACCGACAGGGCTCGGTTCATATGCTGGCGGAATTCGACGCAAATACCCCAAACTGCGGGCGCGCAGGTTGCGCATACACCGAGTCGTGCTTCACCGGCAGGGCTTTGTTCATGTGCTTCATTTCCAAGGCTCGGTTCATATGCTTGATTTCCAAGGCTCGGTTCACATGCGGGCGAGCGTGTGGACTACAAAGCCTCAACGTTGACGTCGCGCTTGTTGCTGCGCGGTGACCCTGACCGCTTGCGTTTGTGGCGGTGCGGCAGCTCCTGCTTGCGCTCCTGCGTCGCGGCAAACCCGTGCGCAGACGCGGTGTACGCAAGGTCCTCCTTGTTCATGCTGACCTCGCACGTTGCCTTGGGCCCCGAGTACAGCGCGAGAAGCGCGATGCCCTCGTCGCACTGCGCAGCCGATTTTGCGCGGGCGTGCGGGGCGCGGGGCTTGCGCGGGGCCACGTCGACGAGCTTGTCGAGGAGCGAGGGGTCGCAGAGCACAGAGGCGAGGACCGTCAAAAACTGCGCAAACACTGTGCGCTGCAGGCGCACGCCCATGGGCTCGGCTGGCATGCTCGCGCTTTCGGAGCGCCCCGCGCCGCTCGTGACGCGCTCGGGGATGCCAAAGAGCTTGGCGATGGCGGAGTGCAGATTCCTGCTGGTGTCGCTGCCCGACGCAAACGACGCGCGCGCGTTGCCGGCCGCGGAGACGCGGGTGTCCTTGGGCAGGATGATAAACTGCTGGCGGCGCTGCTCCAGAAAATGCATGCGCGACATCTCGGTCATCTCGACCTGGCGGTCAAGCACCTCGCGCGTGTACGCAAAGTCGTGATTCGACGAGAGCGCGTCGAGCCCCTTGCGGTACTCGAGCTCTTCCTGGCTCTGCATGCTCGCATCAATGACGGTGTTCGAGGTCAGCGTCGCCTGCTTTTCACTCGACGACTCGATGTAGTTGACCGAGTTTGCGTGCTCGGACAACACAATCGAGTTGTGCTCGCGAACTTTCAGCACCTCAATGTAGGCGCTGATCAGCGTTGAGAGCGGGCCAAGCGAAAAGGCGTCGAGCAGCGTCGACGGGAACTTGTACACGAGGATCTGCGGGCGCTGCTCCCCGCTGGCGTCAACGTGCCCGAAGAGCGAGCCGGCGTCGCGGTAGCACACGGCGGGCGTCTTGTGCGTGGACACAAAGTCGTCCGTGCGCATCGCGTACGAAATCTGTCGGATCGGGATGCAGTGCGGCTCGAGCACGCGTTTGTTTTGCGCGTTTGGCACGAGGCGAAACGCCACAAAGCCCAGCAGGTAGTAGTACACGAGCGAGTCCTTGCAAAAGTTGCGCAGGAGCATCACGTCGTCCGTCAATTTGTGCGTGTCAGACGACGGCTGTGTCATGGCAAACTCCATGCAATCGATATACGCACGGTGGAAGGCGAGCGCGTTGTGCAGCGCCGGCTCGTCGTCGACCATGCGACAGAGCATGTCAAACAGGGAGACGGGCTCGCTTGCCCGCCCCCCGTCGTTGTTTTTGTTGAGGTACACAATGGTGGGCCCCTGTGGCATGGCGCCGCTTGCGCGCCACTCGCACCCTGCATATATAGAACGCGCGATTTCACGCACGTCTTGTCCAAACTCCGGGTCCTGCACCCAACACCTCAGAACACGACCGCCCTCGTGTGCAAGCACACACACACCGCAAACGCCTGTAAACGTCATGAAACGACGTGCATCTTGGCGCACGACATGCGAATGCAACGGCGTGGCGCTGCAAGACGGCAGGCAAAGGACAGAGACTGCCGAAGAGTTTACTCAGTGACACGCAAGTGTAGTCGTACGCAGCAGGCTCAGAGCCCGAGGTCGCCCACGAGCCCCGCGCCAGGCGAATGCAACGGCGTGGCGCTGCAAGACGAGATGGACGGACAGAAAGTGCTAGAGAGTTTACTCAGTGACACGCAAGTGTAGTCGTACGCAGCAGGCTCGGGGCGAGGCCACCCACGGCCCCGCGCCAGGCGAATGCAACGGTGTGGCGCTGCAAGACGGGATGGACGGGACAGAAAGTGCTAGAGAGTTTATTCAGTGACACGCAAGTGTAGTCGTACGCAGCAGGTTCAGAGCCCGAGGTCGCCCATGAGCCCCACGCTGCTGGAGGCCGCGCCGGCCGAGATGACCCGGGGCACCGCAGGCATGACGGCGGGCTCGAGCAGCGCGCACTGCAGGACGCTGCAGAGCTTGGCGGCGGCGTCGACGCGGCAGAGCAGGACGACGTAGAACACGGTGCCGGGCAGGCGCCGGATCTCGCGCAGCGCGCACATGGCCGAGCAGCCCGGTGCGAGCACCACCGCCGCAGACTCCTCGTTGCGCTTCATCGACTTTTTCATCGCAAAGGCATAAAACGCGTCCTTGCACCCCGGGGCCGCCTCCAACAGCCACGCGCAGTACTTGCTCGCGGCGTCGCCGCCGTCAGCGGACATGATGACCAGCGGGTCGCGCAGCTGCTTGGCCGCGAGGTCGGGGCACGCGAGGTCCTTGAGCAGCGACTCGGGCACGTCGAACGCGCCGGTCGGTGTGCTCGGCGGCGCAAACAGCGCCTCCTCGCGCACCAGCACGAGGCACTGCAACGCGTGCGCGCCGTCGCCCTTGAGCGCACGCTCGTCATAGCTCACGACGACCAAGGCCTTGCCGGCTTCGAGGGCCATGCGGTAAAAGTCGCACACCCAGTGCATGTCGATGCCCCCTGCGTTTGCAAATGCGTTCTTGTGCACCTGCACGTTCATCGGCTTGCGGTCCAGCCGGCTCTTGGTGCTGTGCAACACCAGCTCCATGGTGGCCCCGTCGGCGCCCATGCACACGCTGTACGCCTCCGTCACGCCGTCTATCTTGCGCCCCGAGTCGATCACGATGAACGGGCGCGAGTACTGCGAGTGCTTGTTGGTGATGCTCTCGAACGCGCGGTTGTCGCTCTTGTTGTCGGCGTCCTCGACCTCGTTGTCCTCAAAGTTTTTGCGCGCCAGCAGGCGCTTCGTCTGGTCCTCGACGTCCTCGAGGTCGTTGTAGTAGGCCCCGACGTTTTCAAAGAGGGCCGCGGTCGGCGCGCACTTGTACACCTCGACCTTGGCGATCTTGAGGCCGTACCCGTCGTTGACCTTGTTGCGGCGCTGCGAGACCATGCCGAGGCGCCCGACGACCCACGTGTCGATCTCCTTCTTGTCGCCCTTTTCGAACGGATCCGCCCGGTCTCCGTC
>Ga0233432_10002128_pt1 | contig 18609 bp, 18 predicted proteins | sample SI_122_August201_6_FD_179870 | JGI IMG/M metagenome (GOLD analysis project Ga0233432, IMG submission 179870) | Seawater microbial communities from Saanich Inlet, British Columbia, Canada - SI_122_August2016_10_MG | ecosystem: Environmental > Aquatic > Marine > Inlet | place: Canada: British... | reverse complement strand
GAGGCAAAGTGTATTAATTTTGTTGGCCACTGCCTACGCTGCTGGAATCAGCATCAAGTGTTTGACCTGGAGAAGTACCTGTAGCCGTCATGGTAATACTGCGAGCATTAACACGTGGCGTACCATTTCTCGCCAGGAAACCATCTACCGTAATAGGTGTTCCTATGGCCAGAGTATTTCGACGCCAGCCACGACGTTGTAGACCATGCGGGGGACCCATTTCAGCACCCCAGTTAACCACGGCACCGGTTTCAGGATCTTTAACATTGACATAAATCCAGACATGGGGATTTGTCCACTCTACTTTGGTGACAATACCCTGCAACTGAATAGGTTTATTGGAGTCAAACTCAGCCACAAATGAGTGGTGAGCAAAGGAAGTGCCGGCGAACAGCAGTGTGCCGGCCAAGATAAGTTTCATCACGTTTTTCATTTCAGTTTTCCTCAGTTATTGCCTGTTATGCTGACATAAAGAAAAGGGTAGTTCTTGTCCACCTACCCAGCTCATTTCCCAGCTAGCAGTCCAGGGCCTTGTATAGGCACCCGGGTCATCGATAGTTACTTCATAATGCAGTGTATCGAAATTGGTACGCGTAAATTTTTCCACCATGGCAAGTTTTTCAGTATGTGGCAAACCGCCGTTGGTGAACCAGAAGCCCTCATTAAATCCCCGGGTATCGACGACAAGAGTGTCCCCTTCCCAGCTTCCTGTAGAGCGACCATAAAAGAGAGGGTTATCATCATCGCCACCTACCTGACCGGAAGGATCTCTTCCGTCGAGGTAAATTATGCGGTAATTTCTGTTACCACTGCCAAGCAGAACAAAAATTCGCTCATTCTGCTTGTCTTCAATTAACTGGAATCCCAGATCGGACTGGTATTGACGAGGTCCACCAGGTGGTTTGCAGTCCAGATACATTGGGTCATCGCGCAGACTACGTTGCTGGCGATGCACATATCGGGCAAGAGCCCAGTCCTGCATGGGAGCTACAAGCGCGGCATCATTGATATCTTCCAGTAAGCCATAGTCGTTCATAGCTACACTCACACCATCTTCAACCAGGGCTTTTTCGGTAGGATAATTCCATAATCCGCCGATGCCACCTGGAGTTGCACCCAATGCCGGTTTGTTATCTTGTGGCCAGCGCGGTACAGGCCTTGGGGAAAGCGGCTTGTTCGGACTTAGTTCAGACACCGAGTATACGGAACGGCCAGTGTCAGAGAGGCTGACTTGTTCGCCCCAGATCTGCCTGCTTCCATCCCTTGCCAGTATTCCCGCTACAGTGATCGCATCACCCGGGCGTAGCGAATTTTCTTTCCAGCCGTTATTAACGAGTATCATTGGATTTTCCAGCTCAACTGCCCAGTTCACTGATTGATTATTATCGGTGACATTCACACACATGGACGTGAGGACTGCGCCAATCTACTTTGGTTACCTGCCCTGAAAATTGCATCTCTTCATCGGGATCAAATTTCCCCTGAACAGGATGATGGGCATTGACACTGACAGCGCTCAGCAATATAAGCAGCGAACCCGCCAGGATTGTCATTGAATTAATATTTTTCATCATAATTGTGTCTGCAACTCTTTCAATAAATAATCTTTGTGCTTATTGCCTGACTATTTCGAAGTCACCTCGTCCATCACGGCTTCTCCAGCTTCCTACCAGCGCACGCGAAGGTAGCTCCAGACTTTGTATAGTTGCATCAATGGTATAACCATCAGCACTAATTTCTACAGACCAGTCTGATGTATCCAATTCAACATTATCAATTTCCATGTTGTCTGTGCCTGGATTAATCATCCCTGTTACATTCTCCCCATCCCAGTCCATTACAATCAGGACAAAGTCACCCAGCGCTGTATTGCCTGACCATTCACCGATCCAGGATCCCTTTAAAGGATGACCTTCCTGAGCCATGGCCGAACTGACCATTAAGCTCAAACCAAAAACAACTGATATACCTTTGATTAGCCCTTTGTACATTGATAGTAACTCCAACTTTTAATTTTTTTTAAACGGGTAGCAGATTCAGTAAGAAATGAGACAAATCCCCCATGTGCCAGATGCCGACTTTATCATATATTTCATCGAGAAATAGCGTTTTGCTGATTGTTTTCATATTTCCAAAAAGCCTGATTCAGCCCGCAATATCCTTCTTATAAAAAAAGGCCCGAACAGGTAATAGCTGATCGGACCTCTTGGACTATTCCTCCATGACCTGGTACAAACCAAGTGGTCTTGAGAATGAAAACCTATACCCGCTGTTCACGGTGATAGGCTTCATTATTCGGGGTATGATCACCTGCCAGCCAGCGCTTGAGCTCACTATGCGCTATAGGCAGTACTGCCTCATTGATTTTTTCAACATCAGGATGATCAGTACAAAACTCTACGATCAAGCCATCCGGGTCAATCATATAAAGAGAATGGCAATAGCCATGCTCCAGAAAATAATATTTGTCTTCTGGATAATCTGAACTCTTAATCCTCTGCACCATCTCATCCTGGAGATCCTGCTCAACTTTCAGGGCTATATGGCGAAATCCGGACAAAGGAAGTTCTGGTCCAAATTCAGCCGCATCTTCTTCGGTGGCAAACTGAAAGAATGCCAGAGCACCTTCGTCAGCAATACTAAAAAAGCAATGACAATAAACTCTTTCTTTACCAAACAATTCAGTTTTTTCACACCAGGTTGCAGTCAAGGGCAGGCCAAGAAGATCTTCATAAAACTGGCGCGTTCTCTCCAGGTCTTTCACCACATAGGCATTATGATGAAGCCGGGAAGGCAGCTTGTTTTGTGCGTTCATATATAATTCCTCGTTTAATTCCGATGTTCTCTACAATCAATCAGCAATAATATGTTAATTAAAAACGTTTCACAAAATCCAGACCATATCTGGCCGGCAATGCTTTGAAGACAAATCCGCCGGTTGAATACTCGGTATTGTATTCTTCATCAAAAGCATTTTTTCCCCAGGCAGTCACGGACCAGTCATCCGGTAGCTCTATCCCCATCCTGAAGTCCACAAGCTGAACATCATCCCGGTCATTGGTGCCTATTTGATTATTATCGAAAAAGGCTGTCTCCCCAATTATCTGATAATCAACACGGAAAAATGCTTCCAGACCCTGTCCAAATGACGTGATGGGTCGATGATAGTCCAAGCCTACATTGAGTGTATATTCAGACACGTTGGGTGCTTTGTCACCTATATCATTTACATTTTGTGACGATGTGATTTCACTATCGACATAGCCTAATCCAAAGTTGATGTTGACATAGTCATTCACGCTACCTGCCAGATCAAACTCAAAACCCTGATATTCCACTTCATTCAAATTACCCAGATTCTGGGTAGAGTTGGCCGCGAGGAAAATGAAAAAATAGGTGCCTTCTGCTTCAGACTTAAAAACACTGAAATTGGCTCTTACTCTTCCTTCCATGAACTGCCCTTTAACACCCGCTTCAATTGTATCCACGACTTCTGCATCGAAGGTATCCCCTACTCCCTGGAAACCATTGGCAAATGCCACGGCCCCGACACCAGTCTGATTAAATCCGCCACTGCGAAAGCCGCGGCTTAATGAGGCGTAATAACTTAATGTATCCGATGGTTTATGACGTATAGTAAATTTGGGCTGCCACTCATCCCAGCTGTTATTTCTGACTTCACCAGTAAATCCCTGTGGAAAGCCTGCGACATTGGGCAAGAAAGCGCTTGGTGTTAACGTAGTATTTTCTCTGTCGTCGTCATCGTAACGCAGAGAAAAAGCAAGCTCGGTTGCATCAGAATAATCATAAGCTACCTCACCAAAGACTGCCCAGGCAGAATTATCCTGGGAATCAGCGAGATAGGTAACCTGGGGGTTTAAACCATCGGTAGCAAAATCAAAGGGGAAATTACCTCGAGGTTGTTTAAACACCGGAAATACGCCATTTCCCGTATCCACCATATTACCCGTAGAAATAAAACGATCTGTTTGCACGGCATAAGCGCCTACAATCCAGCGAAATCTGTCCTCAGATGGCGAGGTAAAGCGGATTTCCTGGCTAATAGATTCCACCTCCAGATATTGGCTTTGATTCTGATCTGGAAAACCAAAAAATGTTGGTATAACAGCTTCGTCGGTAGGTAAAAAATCCCAGGCATCACCGGTGGATAATTCCTCAAGGGAGTCGAAAGACGTGATCGCGGTTAAGGTACCGTTACCCAGCTCCCAATCCAGTTTGAGGGAGGCATTAGATAAATCCCTTTCATTCACGCCCGGATTATTCACTCTAATAGGAAGGCTGGTGTCATTCACTGAATTCGGGTAACCATTGTCACGCCCAAAAGCCAATGGGGCTCCTGGAAATGGGGCCGCTGCCGACTCGCGTATATTGTAATAAAAAGCCTGGGTTTCCAGTTTTGACTGATAAAACCTGAGATCAGCTCTGAAAGTATCACTGGGATCCCATATAAACCTTAAGCGTGCTGAAGTGTCTTTATAGGGGTCTGCTTTTTCGTTCAGGTAGGCATTATCAAGATAGCCCTCTACATCCTTACGTGAAATTGCCGCTCTGAATTTTAAGGTATCTGATTCACCTACCGGACCACTAACCATTGCCTGGGCTCGATAACCTTCACCGGAGTCATAACCTGCCCTGACAGCTCCTTCAAGAAAGTCTGACGGTTCTCTTGTGGTAACAGTAATAGCGCCACCAATTGCATTACGTCCATACAGGGCCCCTTGTGGACCTTTCAAAACTTCGATCTGCTGAATATCGAATAATTCCTGGTTGAACTGAGCAGGATTAACCATCAACACCCCATCCATAAGGACTGCCACTGACATTTCAGTATTACGGTTTTGAGATATACCACGCGCTGTGACAAATGAATTACCTGCATTCTGTACTTGCACAAGAGTGACATTAGGGGTGAGAGCAATGAAATCTGCAGGGGTTTCAATACCGGCAGATTCGACCTCTGTTTCAGTAAATACTGTCACTGATACAGGGACATCCACATAAGACTCTTCCCTTTTCCTTGAAGTAACTACGATTTCCTCAATACCAATATTTCCTGAAGGACTGGACTGAGCCAGGCCAAGATTACTTGTTGAAAGTGTGACCGCCGCGATCGCCAATGAAAGTATTTTTTTTCCATGAAGCATAGGATTTCCTCCCTTCTTTTTTTATTAAAAGTTTTGAAACATATTTTTATAATTTTTTCGAATAGCGAAATAATTTGCGCCAGAATATCCTTTCAACAAACATGTTTCAATATAAAAAAGGGACTAATCATCTGGTTTTACAGGGTAAGGGGACAAGACATGTTTATTTCTCGTGAAAAGCCAATGACACATTAAATCCGATACTACAGATGGCTGGTCAAGGATTACCATGTGGCCGGCATCAGGAATTACTTCCATTCGAGCTTCAGGAATCTGCTGCCTGATATTTTCATGTTGACTGACAGTGCTCCAGGTATCTTTTTCACCGACAATTAACAGCACCGGTATTTTGATATGAGGCAAATATAAGGTCTGATCTTTTCTACCAAGTCCGGCCGTGATATGGGCGATAAAAGTATCCAGACTCTGGCGCCGGGCCATTGCTTCAATGCATTCCCTGACTTGCGGATTTTGCTTCTCCTGAAAACCAAGCATCAGATTCGCCCAACTAACAGCATATCTTTGCATGCCAATGCTGGCGGCTTCTTCCACCAGAGAGCTGCGCTGTTCGCACTCCTCGTCATTAACTGGATGTGCACCTATACTTAAAAGGATCAAGTGATCAACGCGTTCGGGCGCCATGTTGATGATTTCCAGTGCCACACGCCCCCCCATTGAGTGACCAACCACAGAAAATTTATCAGGCGCATCAGCCAGCACTTTCTCAGCCATAGCCAGGAGTGAATCCAGGCCACTGAAGTCGGGTATTCTGATCTCCGCTCTGTCCGCAAGCGCTTCCTGCTGGTATTGCCAGACACTCTCATCGCAGAGAAGTCCGGGGAGGAGATAAACTAGAGGTTTACTTGTCATTTGCAGATAAATAGAATTTATTGGGTTATTGAGAAGCTAGCGCCTGATGAGGCAAGGCGCGGGATTATAAAGCGTAAAAATTATTACACAATGGTGAGAGCAATGTCCGCATTTGAGAAACACATGAAATAAACCCTCAAAGCCTTTATGATGCAGCGGTTATGATATTTTGGAGTCAGTCGGGAGACAAATATGAGCAAAATCCTCGTTTTATACTACAGCATGTACGGCCACATAGAAGTAATGGCGAATGCTATTGCCGAAGGTGCCGCAAAAGTTGAAAACACAGAAGTGACTATTAAACGTGTTCCCGAATTAATGCCAGAAGAGGCGGCTAAAAATGCCGGCGTAAAACTGGATCAAGCGGCCGCGATAGCCACCCCTGACGAGCTGGCTGATTACGATGCCATTATTTTCGGTACACCTACCCGTTTCGGCAATATGACGGCACAAATGCGGAATTTCCTTGATCAAACCGGAGGCCTCTGGTTTGAAGGCAAATTAATTGGCAAGGTTGGCAGCGTATTCACCTCTACGGCCTCCCAGCACGGCGGCCAGGAAACCACGATTACGTCATTCCATACCACCCTCTTGCATCACGGCATGGTCGTGGTCGGAGTCCCCTACTCCATTCCCCAGTTAACCAACATGGATGCCATCTCCGGTGGTTCACCCTATGGCGCATCAACTATTACGGGGGGAGACGGCAGCCGCATGCCTTCTGATGATGAATTGGAAATAGCCCGCTTTCAGGGCGAGCATGTCGCTGCTATTACCGCCAAATTAAGCTAATTCAGTATTTTTCAGCATAATCCATCTTAATGGCAGATCCGTACTGTTTACTGGCACGGGTCTGGCGCATTACAATTAATGCTTCATCCCAGACCCTGAACCATTTTTATTACTGATTTTTACCAAATTCAACAGTACATTAGGAATATGATGACTTTACCAATGTTTAACCTGCAGTTTCCAAGGCTTACTTTAGTCTTATCCTCGATACTGGCCCTGGCGCCATTCAATACAATCCAGGCTCAGGAACAAGCTTTACAAGCCATGGCTAATGGCGATGCCCAGTGGGAGTTCATCAATCAATATTGTACCGAATGTCATAATTTTGAGGATTATTCCGGCGGGCTTGATTTCACCACCATGTTTGTTGATGAAATTCCTGAGAATGCACATGTCTGGGAAAAAGCTATACAGAAATTAAGAGGCCGAATGATGCCTCCTCCAGGGCAGGAAAAACCTGGCGAAGAAACCCTGTTCAGCTTTGTCAGTTGGCTTGAATCTTATCTTGATGAAGCCTCGGAAGTAGATCCGGTCTATCACGGAATTCCCATTCACCGTTTAAACAGAAAAGAATATGCCAATGCAATCAGAGATCTGACAGGCATTGAGATCAACCCTGCAGACATCCTTCCGGAAGATAACTCCCTGGAAGGCTTCGACAACATCGCTGAAGCGCTTGATGTTACGCCTGCCTTCATTAACCAGTATGTCCTGGCTGCCCGCTCTATTATGGAACAGGCAATCGGTGATAAAACTCCCAGCACTGGCAGCACGACCTATTTTCCAGAAGAAGAATTGCCTATCAGAATGCAAGGTGGCGGTTCCCAGCAGCAACACATCGCTGGTCTCCCGCTGGGTACTCGCGGCGGCATGCTGATTGACCACTGGTTCCCTGCTGACGGCGAATACGCAGTCAATGTGGGAGATTTCAATCTGTTTGCCTGGATGTTCAACATCGAATTTGAAAATACCATGATCGTCACCGTAGATGGTGAGAAGGTCTATCAAACAGTATTGGGGGGAGACAATGACCGTATCGCTCTGGACCTGGATCAGGCGGCCCCGATGGACGACATCAACGGACGCACAAAAAACATTCCCTTCACCACTACTGCCGGCCCACATAAAGTCGGCGTGACTTTCATACGTCGTACTTTTGCAGAATCAGATGACCGTCTTGAACCACCTATTCCCGGCACTTTACAGGATAGAATTCTTTCTATTCCCTCTGTTGAAATAAGAGGTCCTTTCAACCCCACTGGACTTAGCGCAACGCCCAGCAGAGATAAAATTTTTTCCTGCTATCCGGAAAATACTGCTCAGGAAAATGACTGCGCAATCTCGCTTATTACCGATTTCGCGACACTGGCATATCGCCGTCCAGTGACCGAAGAGGACATGGAGCCGCTTCTCGCATTCTATGAACAGGGTTATGGACTCGGCGGCTTTGAAGAAGGCGTACGCCGTGCGCTGACACGTACACTTGCCAGCCCTAACTTTCTCTATCGAACCCAGACAACGCCAGCAAACATTGCTCCTGGAGCAATCTACGCACTGGATGATCTGGAACTGGCCACGCGCCTTTCCTTCTTTCTATGGAGCAGTATTCCTGATCGGGAACTACTGGATCTGGCCAAAGCTGGTCAATTATCAGAGCCAGACGTCATGAATCAGCAAATAGACCGCATGATAGCTGATCCCAGATCTTCCATACTTGCCTCTAATTTTGCTTACCAGTGGCTCGGCCTTTCCAAGCTGGATGAAATCAATCCAGATGGCGCCATCTATCCTTATGCTTATGGTGCTGGCGACCTCAGGCCCGACTTTAAAGTTGAGCTGGAGTTATTTATTGACAGTCTTATCAAGGACGATCGCAGTGTTATTGATTTACTTGATGCCAATTTCAGCTATCTGAATGAAAGACTCGCTCTGCATTACGGTATAAACACGGTAAAGGGCAATCGCTTTCGCCGCGTTGAATTACAAGATTCCACACGCTGGGGTCTTATGGGCAAAGGCGGAATTTTGATGTCTTCGGCATATCCTAACCGAACCTCTCCAGTATTACGCGGAGCCTGGATACTGGAAAACATCATGGGAACCCCTCCTCCTGTGCCACCACCAAATGTGGAAGATCTGCCTGAAAACGTCGCAGGAGAAGCTGCTACAACAGTCAGGGAAAGGCTGGAACAACATCGCGCAAACCCAACCTGTAACGCCTGTCATGCGGTGATGGATCCTCTGGGTTTTGCCCTGGAAAATTTCGATGCCGTAGGCCACTGGCGTGAAATTGATCGTTTTTCCCGTGATCCAATCGACTCTTCCGGTGTCCTTCCCAGTGGCGCTCCGGTTAACGGCCCTGATGATTTGCGCGAATCCCTGATTGCCGATCCGGCGATGTTCTCACGTACTGTGACAACCCGTTTGATGACATTTGCACTGGGTCGACCTGTGGAAGCTTCGGATATGCCTTTAGTGCGCTCTCTGGTGCAAAATGCTGCCACTGAAGAATATCGCTTTTCCAGTTTGATCAAAGGGATCGTCAGCAGCGCGGCATTTAAATACAACATCGCCCCTTCTTCTGAGCAGGATCATTTAGTGGCTGAAAACTAGGCTATTTATAGCTAACGAACTCACCTTAGCTCTTACCCCGCCCGCCCTGTTTTCAGCGCGGGCTTTTTCCTGCAAAAAATCCAGGCCAACTACATTTACATGATCTTCTGCCTGTGCGATATTTCGCATATCGAAGTTTATTTCGTTTAATTTCCATTACTAATTACCGTCTTCCCCTATTGGCACCTTACTGGCAAAAGGATTTGTGTAAGGTGCCAATGACTTGTTTATGGCTACTCCACTTGGGGTCAGACACAAAAAAGCCGGCTTAAAGCCGGCTTTTTTGTGCTGTTAAACACTACTCAATTAAATTCATTTATAAAACACTATCAACAATGCTTTTAAATTCGTCATGAGAAATGATGGTTTTTTTCTGGATACCCAGTGCTTTAACCTGGCTAAGGATTTCTGCAACAGCCTCATCGCTGTAACCGCTGATCCCCATTTGTTCCAGAGAGTAGGTAACCGAACGCTTACCACTTTTTTTGCCCAGAACAATATCACCAGTTCGTCCAGTAAGATGGGGATGCGTGCCAAACATCGCCAAAGGCTCTTCCATGACAAGGTCAACACCAATGCCAGACTCTCGGGTAAAGTTTCGTGACCCACCCACTGGCTTGTTTGCCGCTATGGGGACATTGCTGAGTTTGGATACAAGCTCGAACAACTCTGGAAATTTCTTCATGTCGTAATCCATCTTGATGCCATACAAGACTTCCAGGGCCAGCACCAATTCTTCCATGGCGGCATTCCCTGTTCGCTCTCCCAGACCATTAACACAGGAATGTACGACTGAGGCACCTACTTCAACAGCAGCAAGCTCGGTTGCTACACCCATGCCAAAATCATTGTGGGTATGAATTTCCACTGGCAGATTGGTAAGCTTTTTGACTTTCTTTACCAAATATTTGATCGCTTCAGGCAAAGCGCAACCCATTGTGTCAACTACCCCAACAGAGTCAGGGGGACAGTTATCCATAACCGCATTAAGCAGGTTTTCCAGATCATCCTCACGCGCACGTGTAGTGTCGTATGGAAAGAAAACTGTATGCAGGCCGTTGTCTTTAGCATATTTGATAATCGGGGCTGATTTCTTGTACACATCTTCCCAGGTCCAGCCAAACTGATATTTCAGTTTTGGATAGCCAATTGGAACTTCAATAATGACGCCATCGGCACCACACTCAATCGCAGAATCAATATCGCTCTGCATAGCACGGGCAAACGTGTAAATTTTTGATTTCAGGCCAAGTGAACAGATTTGCTTGATAGCCTTGTAATCATCAGGAGATACCGCTGGCATTCCTGCCTCAATTCGATCAACACCTACTTCAGACATTTTTTCTGCAATAGCTATTTTATCTTCCGGGCTGAAAACAACACCGGGAGTCTGCTCGCCATCGCGGAGCGTGGCATCGTGGATTTCTACTTTTTCAGGAAGGTCAAACGTTGACGTGACTTCGTCAATGGTATTGTAGGGACTAACCCACCACTCACCTTCCTTAAAATATTCAACTGACATATTTACACCTTTAGTTGTAACCGAATAAAAAATTTGTATTCATTCTGAAAAAGTCGCCCAGAATAATTGCAGGTCCTCTTTCAGTCAATGCTGAAATTGTCACCAATTATAATACAGAAAACCCGATATACCTTTATCTTTGCTTATGGTTATAATCCGGGGCTTTATTTTCAGAGAAATAAGAACCTTATTATGACTAAAATACGCACAGCCCTAGTGGGCAGTTACGCACAACCAGACTGGCTGATCGATCGAGAAGCCTTACGCAACCGTCTTCCAGCCCGAATTCTTACCGGTGATATGTGGAAAATCCCCCCTGAAGACCGCCAGGAAGCAATGGATGATGCCGTCCTGAGCATCCTCGATGATCAGGAAATTGCTGGCATCGATATTGTTACTGATGGAGAAGTCCGCCGCGAAAGCTATTCAGCGCCTTTTGCCAATGCTCCTGAGGGTATTGATCGGGAAAGAGTAGAAACCTTAATTGGTCGTGCTGGCAAGCCCAACAAAGTTCCACTGATCTCCGGCCCGCTGAAAAGGGTCAGTCCTGTGCATGTTGATGATGTGAAGTTTATGAGAGCACATACAGACCGGACTTTAAAAATTACTATTCCAGGCCCTTTTACTCTTTCACAATTAGCCGTGAGCGAGTATTACAAGACACCTGCAGAAGTGGCAATGGCTTACGCTGAATGCCTCAATGAAGAGATCCACGATCTTTTCGCCGCCGGTGCCGACATCGTACAGTTTGATGAGCCCTATCTACAGGCCAGATACGAAGATGCCAAGGCTTACGGTGCTGAAGCAGTCAACAGAGCGCTTGAGGGCGTTAAGGGCACTACAGCCCTACATGTATGCTTTGGTTACGCCGCCATGGTTTCAGAAAAATCTGGTGACGGTTATTCCTGCCTGCCATTGGTTAATGACATTAACGTCGATCAGGTGTCTATTGAAGCTGCTCAGCCTCAACTGGATCTGGGTGCCGCGTTAAATGCGCTGCCCAGCAAGATTATTATGGTAGGTGTTTTGAACCTGGGTGATGAAACTCCTGAAACCGCTGAAATAGTGGCTGACCGACTTAGAGCTGCTCTTGAATTTGTACCACCGGAAAGGATTATTGCAGCACCTGACTGCGGACTTAAATATCTGCCCAGAGCCTCTGCACGCGCCAAGCTGAAAGCACTGGCTGATGGTGCTGCCATTGTTAATGCGGAATTGAACTAACTTAAAGTCGCAAGTCGCAAGTCGCAAGTCGCAAATATGATAATTCGAGAGAATTTATCATCAAGAAGAAGAACTGATAGTTTTTCCTTGAAACTTGTGACTTGAAACTTGTGACTATTTTTTCAAGAAATTATTGAATGCGCCAGCATAGGACAACGGCGCAATTCGAATTCTATCTCTCTGGCAGCCTCCTGCAATTCCGGCACTATTTCTTCTATCATTTTCTGTTCAGTAGTCCGTGCTGAAGCTGTAGAGCATGAAATAGAAGCAATAATTTTCTGCTCCTCATTAAAAACAGGGACAGCCACTGACACTACCCCGAAATCCAGCTCTCCCTCAGTGGAAGAATAGCGATTTTTCTTCACATTACTGAGGATACTTTTCATTTCTTTTTTTGTAGCAACCGTCTTCTCAGTCAAAGCCTCCATATGGACCTTGCTGAAATAATCATCCACTGTGCCTTTATCTGCATAGGCTAGCAATACGCGCCCTGCAGATGTCGCATATGCAGGAAATCGCGTTCCTACTCCTGCAACAATGCGAGTGAGCTGCTTGGTCGAAACATAGACCAGGAACAAAACATCAAGATCAGAAAGAACGGCCAGCGCGACACTGTTATCGGTTTTATCCCTGATTCTTTGCAGTGACGGTCTGACGACTTCCTCCAGATTCATGGATTCTATATAGGCAGCACCCAGACTGAATACTTCTGGTCGTAATAGAAAAAGTTTATCTTTTTTGCCCACATAACCCAGATGCTGCAATGTAATCAGACAACGGCGCACCACTGCAGGATTCAGATCAGTCTGTACGGCTAATTCGCTGAGAGTCATCTCCGGTTTTTCTCGGCTGAACGCTCTTAGCACGGCCAGGCCACGGGCCAGAGAATTTAAATATTCACCATCGCTTCTTGGGTTCTTCTCTACCATTCTTGTTTCTTTCCCTAAATTTAAAGACTTGTATATAGCTCAAATCAAACCGGTTTTTCTCCACTAACAACGGAATAATACCCATAAGAGTGACAGCTACTAATATTCGTGAAACCTGCTGACTCCAAAATTTCTATTAACTGTGGGAGGGTAAATTGCTGCCCCATAGTTCCAATCGTCATCAGAAGAGAGAATGCAATTACCGGATATGGAACCTTACCACTGTCATGAAGCAACATCTCATGAAGAAGGATTCGTCCTCCAGGTAGCAAAGCATCAAAGCTTTGTTTTGCCAGTTCACGGCAAGTTTCAAAGCTCCAGTCGTGAAAAATATTGGAAAAGAAATGGGCATCATAACCTTCAGGCCAACTAGCCCTGAACATGTCTATCGTAATTGTATCAACTTGCTCGGAAACACCGGCATTAGCAATGTATTCTTGAGCAAGTTCACATATGGCTGGTAATTCCATTACTGTGCAACGCATGCTATCCCTCATACCAGCCAGGGCAATAGCAAAACAGCCTGAACCACCGCCAACATCCAACACCCGGTTAATACTGCTGAAATCAATTGATTTCGTCATACCCACCGCAGATGCTTGAGAATGGCTATGCATGAAAGCTGTTACTTCTCTGGCCATCTGTATATCCACCTGGCCGCTTTCCCAACTTTCTGCAGGCCTGTCACGGCCATCGTGCACTTCCTTTTTGCCGGTAATAGCTTCCACCAGTAACTTGTGTCGAACCAGCATCCGCCCTTCTCTTCTGAAAACTCCACCCCAGGAAAACTCACTGTCGTTGAGCAGATAGCTCCTGGCACTGGCCGTCAGCTGATATGCGCCGTTGTAATCATTCAAAAAACCAAGATGACTCAAAACAGGTAACAGCGCCTTAAGGGCTCTTTCTTGGTAGCCCATTTGCGTCGCCAAATCTTCTGCAGAGGCGGGCTGTCCATCAAGCGATTCAAAAATTTTCAATTCCATTGCTACTGAAATAGCCGGGACATTCAGCATCGACATCCAGGCGCCCCAAACGCCAGTATCGTCTACTATGGGGAGTTCCAAAGTCATAGTTCATTCCTCAAAATCAGAACGTAACTTTACTGTGTCTTGGGCAATAAATAAACCGAAGACAGCTAAGGGTCATGATATTATTTGGCTTTAACTTGGAAGCAGCTATAAGTAGTTTTTAACTTGATTTATGGCTAAGAATCACTCTTGACCACCAGCATTAACTTATAAGAAATTGGAAAAGTAAATATGATAAAACCGGACTATGAATTTGTTTTTTCAGCTGAAGCTGAACTCGCCGATCCTATTCAGTTTGGTGATACCTATGAAGGCCCAAGACGCATGATTGCCATACTTGATGGTTCTTTTGAAGGACCAAATATTCGCGGCAGTATCATTTCCGAGGGTGCTGCTGATTGGCAGCATACGCGAGCTGACGGAGTTACTCAGGCGGAAGCCACCTATGCCATTAAAACTGATGACGATGTCATCATACAGATTGAGAATTATGGGCTACGCTTTGGCCCGGACGAGGTGATGCAACGACTGGCAAAAGGTGAGGATGTTGACCCAGGTGAGTATTATTTTCGCACTAATCCACGCTTCAAGGCCCCTGAAGGAAAATACGACTGGCTCAATAAAGGAATTTTTATTGGTACTGGTGCCCGATATGCAAACTCAATCAAACTTTGGTTTTTCAAAGTAATCTGATATATATCATATAGTTATAGAACATTCTTTAATTTTATTTTAATAAGGTTTTCTACAATGCCACTGAACTTAATGGAACATTATCTGGTCCTCACTGATGACAACGAGCTTACGCGGGATTTTTATCTCAATGTGCTTGGCCTGAAAGACGGATTTCGTCCGGAACTGGGATTTCCCGGATACTGGCTTTATCTGGATGAGACGCCTGTCCTGCATATCGCAGAGTGGTCAACTTACACAGCGCATTCCAACGAGCTGGGGATACCTGTCAGCACTCGCTCAGATAGCACCGGCGCATTTGACCATATCGCCTTTAATGGGACAAAACCTGATGAAATGGTGATTCAACTGGAAAAGTTTAATGTAGCCTATGAACGCAATGACGTGCCTCACGCCAACCTGGTTCAATTTTTTCTGAATGACCCCAATGGCGTCAAAATTGAATTGAATTTCAGCGTTTAATCCTCGGCTGTAAAATATTTTATGTTGTAAAGATTATTCTCCCGCTCTGGCGGGAAATTTTCCAACCCTTTTCAGTCAATTGAAAATCTATATAAAACTCTCCGACCAACTGAGATGCATCTGCCTTCACACCAAACCTGGCAGGCTCAGCATCGCTCGGCGACATAAACAGGGTTGCATAACAAATACCTTTTGCTGACTTTTCATCGAGCACATCTATTATCACATTACTGATTATGTGACGGGTAATACGGTCATTTGGACGAGACTTAAAGGCTGCGAGTATGTTTTGTGCGCCTGTTGTGAAATTATCCGGATCTGTGGGACGTGCAAAAGCTGCCTGCTCAGTAAACAAGCTACACAAGGACTCATAGTCTCCCTGATCGTTATAATTGGAGAATTGCATAACCAGTCGAGTACACGCCTGTTCAATCTCCTGCCGCTTCTTAGTGTTGATAGTAACTACCCCTCAATATAGGTGGAACTGATACTGTCGCGTTCATACATAGCAGTATACCAGCGTTGCGCACTTGCAAGATTATCAGGCAGGGTTTTCTTGCTTCGTTTTGCCATATCGACAGCTATGACTCCGGTTATATCTGCCATGGAAAAATTATCTCCTCCGACATACTCACTTTCCTCCAGGCGCTGATTCAAGCGCGAGAAGAAAATATCCAAACGCCGCAGCCCTCTCACCGCCAGTGCCGGGATGGCCTTAAACTCTTCTGCCACACCGGCAACTGCATAATTCGCAAATCGTTCTGCCGTGTTACGAAAAGCATCCTGAGCGGCTAAATAGCCATCAAATTCCATATGCCTTTCCCAGGAATCAATAATGGCTTTTTCAACTGGGGTCTTACCAAACAGCGGTCGCTCAGGATAAAGCGCTTCGAGATAGCAACATATCGCCGGAGACTCATCCAGAAACAAACCGTTATCCAACTCGAGTACAGGTAATACACCACGATTATTTTTCTTCAGAAAACTTTCCTGCAGATTTTCTTTTGTGCCCAGATGTATTTCTTCTCTGGGAATATCAATACCCTTTTCATGAAGGAAAATATAAACTTTTCTTGCATGAGGGGCCCTGGGAAAATGATAAAGTTTGATAATTTTCTCTCCAGACAACTTACACAAAAAATATAAACAGGATGCAGCCCAACAAGAGTCTATAGATCACAAATGGCATAAATCCGAGCTTATTGATGGCTTGTAAGAAAAAATAAATACAGAAATAGGCCACTATGCCAGCGACAAGCATGCCATAAACAATTTCACTCCAGTTAACAAATTCCTGCTCCAGTAAATCAAGAGTTAATAATAGCGCAGCACCAGCAATTACAGGGATTGAAAGCAAAAAAGAAAACCTTGAGCTACTTTCTCTATCAAGATTACAAAACAAAGCAGCAGTCATGGTAATACCTGAACGAGATGTACCCGGCACTAATGACAGGACCTGGGCGAATCCAATAATGAAGACCGATTTCCATGGTAGGTGAGCAAGAGTGCCCTGTTTGGAAGATTTTCTATCCGAAAATGAAAGTAACAGTGCAAAAATAATTGTGGTACTGGCAATTACTGACGTTTCTCTTAAATACAGGTCCACATAATCCTTAAGCAGAAAACCAATAATTACCACCGGAATAGTAGCTACAAGCAATTGCCAGCCGAGCCTGCTTTCGACAGAAGCCTGGCGCCTGAACAGGTGAAGAGAGCATCCTGTCAAGAGTGCCCAGACATCCTTTCTGAAATACATCAGCACTGCGGATAATGTACCAAAATGTACAGCAACATCGAATGCCAGGCCCTGATCTTCCCAGCCAAACAAGGCCGAAGGTAAAATCAAATGAGCAGAACTGGAAATGGGTAGAAATTCTGTCAAGCCCTGAATAAGAGCAAGGAAGGTTGCGCGAAAAACATCAAAATCCATAATAAATTCTGCCTGAATCAGGAATGTGTCACTTTATCTCTTAAATAAACAGGCTGTACCTGCTCCGGAGCCTGCACTTTACCAAGATCATAGTAAGAGCCAGCCAATGCAGCTATAGCCCCGGCACGCGGATATAAGTCATTGTTAAGCACATGGATCTGATCTCTGTAAGCCTCAGGCATCCTGTTTTGAAAATTCATCCCACTTCCAGCACCCAATATAGAAGCTGATTTTTCTACTAACTCCACTGGTAAAATTTCCGGTTTACAGAGTCCCTCTTTACCAACAAGCTCAATATTACCGTCATTAAGTCCATAGAAACCCCAATAAACCTCATCAATACGAGCGTCCAGTGTACAAAAAGCCAGCCCCTTGCCTATCTCACTTTTCACCTGAAAGGCTAATGAAGCCAATGAAGAAACAGGTATAGCAGACAAACCAAGACCATAAGCAAGGCCTTGCGTCACTCCTGCTGCAATCCTCAATCCTGTAAAGGATCCAGGGCCCTGTCCATAGGCAACTGCATCCAGATCTGCAAAAGAAAGATTCTGGCTAACGAGCAACTTTTTAATCATTGGCAATAACTGATTGGCATGCTGCCTGGGAATTATTTCAAACAATTCACTGACACTGCCTTCTGCATTAAGAGCGCAGGAACAGGCCTCAGTCGAGGTATCTATGGCAAGAATAATGGACATAATATTTCTGCATAAAAAAATCCCCCACAGTGAACTGCGGAGGATTAATTATTTGTGAATCAATAGGTTGGGTATAAGCAACCAGCAATTCAGGCTTTAAATAAGCCCCCTTAATCTTTACAAGGAAAAGGGAGCTCACCTACCCGGTTATTTTTTCTTTTTACCGGTTTTTTTCTTCGCGACTTTCTTTTTAGCCACTTTTTTCTTGGCAGCCTTCTTGGCGACTTTCTTTTTCGCCACTTTCTTCCTGGCAGCCTTTTTAGCGACCTTCTTCTTCGCTACTTTTTTCTTGGCAGCCTTCTTCACCACTTTCTTTTTCGCCACTTTCTTCTTGGCTACCTTCTTTTTGGCTGCCTTCTTGGCGACTTTCTTCTTGGCAGCCTTCTTGGCCACCTTCTTCTTCGCTACTTTCTTTTTTGTAGCTTTTTTAGCAGCTTTCTTTTTAGGCGCAGTCTTTTTTGCAACTGTCTTGCGTTTAGCTGCAGCCTTTTTGGCTTTTTTCTTCTTGGCGACTTTCTTTTTCGCCACTTTCTTCTTCGCTACCTTCTTCTTCGCAGCCTTTTTAGCCACTTTCTTCTTCGCTACTTTTTTCTTGGCAGCCTTTTTAGCCACTTTCTTCTTCGCTACTTTCTTCTTGGCAGCCTTTTTAGCGACCTTCTTCTTCGCTACTTTCTTCTTGGCTG
>Ga0233432_10002125_pt1 | contig 18614 bp, 16 predicted proteins | sample SI_122_August201_6_FD_179870 | JGI IMG/M metagenome (GOLD analysis project Ga0233432, IMG submission 179870) | Seawater microbial communities from Saanich Inlet, British Columbia, Canada - SI_122_August2016_10_MG | ecosystem: Environmental > Aquatic > Marine > Inlet | place: Canada: British... | reverse complement strand
GAGCTCTTGACGCAAGATACCGTTGAAGCGTTCGTTATAGCCATTCTCCCAAGGGCTACCTGGATAGATTTGGATCGGCCTTACGCCGACCTTTCTTAGCCAATCCTGAAGGTGCTGAGCAACGAACTCCCCGCCATTATCAGAACGGATAAATTCGGGTTTCCCGTGTTTCATCAGCAGGCGGTGCATCACTTCCAAAACATCGTCGGAACCCATCTTGTCTCGCACCTCAACGCAAAGCGCCTGGCGGGTATATTCATCCAGGACAGTCAGCATCTTGTAGCTGCGCCCGTTACTCAGCCTGTCATGTACAAAATCCATGGCCCAAACGTGGTTTGGATGTGTCGGGCGTAGACGAATGACCGAGCTATCTTTGTGATAAAGCCGCCGTCGCTTTTTGTGCCGCTCAGGCAGTTTTAGCCCCTCTTCGCGCCATAAGCGCTCGACTTTCTTGTGATTGACGTTCCAGCCCTCGATCCGCAACAGTTCAGTGACTTTACGATACCCGTATCGTCCATACCGCTTGGCATAGCGGATCATGGCGAGACGCAAGGCATCATCATCTTGAACCTTGGTTTTATAATGCAGGCTGGAGCGCGACACGCCAAGCACCGCACAGGTGCGCCGTTCTGATGTATCCAGTTTCTGACGGGTGTGGATCACGGCCTGACGCACCCCATCAACCGTCAGGCCTTCGGCTTTAAATAATCGAGGCTCTCCTTCAAGATCAGCTTGTCGAGCTGAAGGTCCGCAACGATTTTCTTCAGCCTCTCATTTTCCTTCTTCAATGCTCTCATCTCTGAAAGTTGAGGCCGGCCAAGGCCACCAAACTTCTTACGCCAGTAATAATACGTCTTGTCCGAAATCCCCGCTTTGCGACATGCGCTCACGACGTCCAAACCATCGTGCAAATGAACATCAATCTCGCGCAATATCTTCAGTGCGTCCTCATCCGAATACCGTTTCCGTGCCATTCTTTGCCACTACATTGGTCAACAAATACTGGCACAGTTTTAGGGGGCCAAGACAGTCGCTGATCTATCCAAAAATAATGAAAAGGATGCAGACGATTGAGAGCCGTAATAGGCCCTCCCTAGGTTTTTGAGACTGCACAGCGTAAAGGTGCTTTGTGGACATTGCAGCAGACCACAGTCGTATTATGTTTGACAACATCGTGGAGGGCAGGAAATGCGATCAATTTATGTAATTTTTATTGTGTTATTATCGACAAACGCCAATGCGCAAATGCGAGAATCGCACCTCAAAACACTTTTATCCATTTGTGAGACTGCTCAATCCAATAACGATCCTGGTACGATTAAAAATATTGCTACTCAGATCAAAAACGAGCCGTTGCACTCGGATAAAGTGCTGGCGTTCAAAATGAAAAAGTGTCTGTCCGCAGCATTTGGTGTTGAGATAGTAAAAGTGGATAGTGCAGGTTTAGTTAAATCGATCACAGAAAAGATGTCAGCTATTGAAAGTGATTGTAAACTACTTTTAGAAAATGCTCCAAATATTGCATTAAACAACAAGATATGCAGACGAGTCTTTCTAACAGACAACTCGGGTCTATGACCAAACTTAGCACCATCCCACAGCACCAACTCAGCATCACCTGCGGCCTCTGTAAGCACCATACGATGCTAGAGGTAGCAAACCTGATTACTGTCGTTGGAGGCGATACTACAGCCCACGAGGTACGTCAGAGGTTGTGTCCCGAATATCAAATCGAGGGCAGCAGGAAGTCCTTTAGGATAGCTGGATGTTTTTAAACCTCAGAAAAGTTCGAGTATGTTAAGCCAAGTGGTTCTGATAAAATAGGCTCGAGGACATCAAGCAAACCTGTTTCTCCACGGTATTGAAGATATGCCTGATGATCTTCTTTGCTGTCCCATCTTTCGTACAGGTACAATTCACTGCTTGATGTCTTCAGGTTACGCCAAGGATGCTTGGTAACTCGGACATATGGTAGATCCGTATCAAGCCCTGCAAAATCCTCCTTAAGTAGCCCTGCCCCTTCAGCCAAACGCATTCCAGTGTCAGAGATCAAAGCTATCAGCCACCTCATATCATCATCGATTGCATGGCACTCTGATTGTACGTTTTTAATGGCTTCCATCGGTATTGGCTTACGAACTAAGACCCCAGCACTGCGATCGTGATAGATACCAACAAAGGGGTTACGAATATCCAAGGCATACTCTGACAGAGCAAAGTTTATGACAGCCTTAAGATATGAGAAGTTGCGGGTAATGCTGGAGCCTGTAAGTCCACGAGCCACAAGCCAATCCCTGAACTGCAGAGCATCTTGACGGGTATAATGAGACAATGGCTTATTCCCACTAAGGCCAATCAAGTAGTTACAGGTTCGCCTTGCAGCCACACGGAAGGTTTTAGGGCGACCTTTACCCTTCTGCTTAAGGTAAACTTCCAAGGCATCTAAAAGTGACGGACAGTTGGTTTGAGACTGGTTCGAGGCTACTTCTTGGCTGCTTCTGGAAGAGTCCCTAACCAACGACATACCAATCACGTCAGACTTCGCCAATCGCATCTGGCTCCAGTACGCCTCTAGCTTGGCAGCCGTAATACTGGCTTGCACCTTAGCTTTCTGAGGGGACGTTGTATGCAGCCCTTGGACAATGCGATGGTAAGAATAATGGCATCGTAGGTCAGCGGGGATACGGCGGGAGAAGTAGAAATAGCCGCCACGGACGAAGGTATATGGGATAGTTTTGGTCAGCAATTTGGTCAGTACTCACGTGCGGCATTACAAGCGCCGGGCCAGAAGAACTGAGTTATAACTGATGCTTATCGAGGATATGCCACTGCTAGTAGGGCAGTTTGTGGCGGAGACGAAGTCTGTCGAATTAATTGTGTAATTTATTGATTTTGATGTATTTAATTATCTATAAAATAATTAATACCACTTTTAATACCACGCAGCGTTTAACTTTCGACGGAATTTGACGTAACTGTTCAAGCCATTTCTAGTTTAGCTTTGCGCACGGCTCCATCACCAAATTCGACCATATCCATCATCCAACACCAATGCCTTTGAAGGTTAGCACTGGGCTAAACCAATACTACCCTGCCGTCGGGTCGCGCTGCGGTATTGGCGGCCGGGGGTTACTGCGCCCAACCCCCACGCTCCATGAGCCACGGCACACAGGCCAACCCCCCTTAATGCAGGGGCACGGTCCACGCGCAGGGTGTTAAGAGTTGGGGTGGCGGATTCATTTGGATGGGGTTTTGTTTCGCGCCACCAACTGCGGTAGCAGACATTTTTAGGCCAAGCACTAAAGACTGCTTTGCGGACAAGTAAACTTTCGCTGCGATTGCCCCTAAGGCAGCTTTCAGTGCTTCGCTGCAGCAACGAAATGCGCCTGTGATGGAGAGTGGACGCTCGAACAATTATGGCCGAGACTGAGTTTGCAAGTCGTCAACAATTGGAAGATAGACATAAAATGATCGCCTGTGTTTCGGTAACATGCCACTAAACTGAATTTCTATTCCCAGATCGAGACGGACACAAATTGATTTGATCAGACAAGTCCTCGAAGAAGCGTCTCACGGTTTTTATAGCGCCAAATCTCAATGAGCTGCTCCTGACGTAAATGCCAGCATCACGCCGAGGCATCCCTTTATGCGTAGGCCGGATGACCAGACCGTCCTTCTACACAAACCTCTCAAGTTGCAGTGGTGCGGACATGATAAAGCTGCCGCTTTTGACAAGTTGAACACCTGTTGCGAATGACGTGGTGCGGATCGTTATAAGTGAGCTCTTACTGCCTTTGGGCAGCGTGTATCGCTCGATGGATCGCTCGGTGACCGGATCGGTAACGAAACTGACCCAGTCGTAGTCTTTTAAGCGCGCGGGATCGACAGTCTCGCCTTGTGAATTGGGGTCATCGTCCCTCATGACAATCCCGTGCTCGATTTGTATCAAGACATGTGCGGCAACCGAGTTGTCAATTTTTTCCTCCGGAATCATGCCGAGATAAACGTCGATTTCGCCCGAGGTCAGCTGTTCCGCAGGTTCTTCATTATTCAACGTCCGTAAGTCGATGTTCAAATCGGGGAATTCTTGTTTCAGCGCCCCGATCAATCTCGCCGCCCAGTTGAGGTGGAACACGGGGCCCGCGCCGATCCTTAGATTGGAAAGGCCAGCAGAGGCAATTGCCGAGATCTCATCTTTGCCATCTCGGTATTCTCGCTCGATCAGTCTCGCTCGTGCCAGGAACATCTCTCCTGCCTCGGTTAGGGACATCCCGCGATACTCACGAAGGAACAAGGCGGTACCGAGTTCGTGTTCAAGATTTGCAATCCGTTTTGTCACTGCAGATTGAGCGACGTTCAGGTGGTTTGCGGCGGCTGTCGTTGTGCCGTTTCTGGCGACAGCCAAGAATGCGGTAAGCTGTTTGTCGATATGGTATTCCAATTTGTGATGGAGATAGTCCCAGATTGAATTATACAGACTAGCACTTTCTGTGTAACAAATCAATTGTGATGACGATGTTCTGGGGAGGCAGCTTGTGAGAACGGTTTTCGTACTTTTCGATTCCCTGAATCGTATGGCGCTTGGTGCCTACGGCGGCACGTCGATTGCGACCCCAAACTTTGACCGGTTTTCGAGAAAGTCCGTGACCTTTGACAAGCACTATGTCGGCTCGCTGCCATGCATGCCCGCTCGGCGCGATATGCATACCGGTCGGCTGAATTTTACCCATCGCAATTGGGGACCGCTGGAGCCGTTTGACGAAAGCTTCGCCCGAATACTGAGCACGAATAGTGTCTACACACATCTGATTTCAGATCATCTGCACTACTTCGAAAACGGCGGCTGGGGCTATGCAAACGCCTTTGACAGTTGGGATTTCGTGCGCGGTCAGGAGTACGACGCACTGAAGGTCATGGTGCGCCCGCCGGTCGAACGCCTTCGTGAGCGCTTCGACGACAGACACTACCCGTTGCACAAGCTGCCCGATGAGGGTGCAATCACACGGGGCAATACCGACAAGACAGCCTTTAAAAGGATGCGCGGGGCAATTACCGAAGAGTCCTTGACCGAGGAAGACGAATTCCCGACGGCCAAGTGCTTTGCAAAGGCATTCGATTTCCTCAACACCAACCGCGGCGAGGACGACTGGTTCTTGCAGCTTGAATGCTTCGACCCTCACGAGCCGTTCGTTGCGCCAGAGCGATTTAAGGCCGCCTACGACACAGGCTACAACGGCAAGATACTCGACTGGCCGCTCTACGAGAAGAATGCTAATTCGCCCGAAGAGATAGCAGCCATTCGCGGCAACTACGCTGCGCTTGTCGCGATGTGCGACGAGTATTTTGGGCGGCTCTTGGACTATTTCGACGAGCACGATCTTTGGAAGGACACTGCACTGGTCCTGACCACCGATCACGGTTTCCTTTTGTCCGAACACGATTGGTGGGCGAAGAACCGGATGCCCTACTACGAAGAGATCAGCCACATCCCGTTGATGGTCTGGCATCCCGATCACGACGCGAAGGCTGGCGAGCGGCGCCAATCGCTGACCCAGACCACCGACTTGATGCCCACTTTCCTCGAACTGCATGGCTGCACGGTCCCGAAAACCGTGACAGGTAGCTCTATCCTGCCAATGCTGAAAGACGACACGCCCAACCACGGAAGCAAGATCTTCGGTATGTTCGGCGGTCCGGTAGGCGTGACCGATGGAACCTACACCTACTACCGCTATCCAGAGGATCTGTCGGGAAAGAACCTGCATCTCTACACGCTGATGCCTGCCCACATGATCGATCTCTTCGACATCGGCGAGCTTCAATCCAGCGAATTGGCCCCGCCGTTCAATTTTACCAAGGGCGCACCGACGCTCAAGATGAAGCTTGACCCAAAAAACACGCAGGTGGGCCAGGACGGCGACACCTTGGAGGATTGTGAGACGGCGCTTTACGACGTCGAGGCAGACCCGCAGCAAGAAAAGCCGCTGGACGACCCGGCCGTGGCAAAACGCCTGGAGGCAGAGATCTCGCATCACTTTGCGCTGCATGACGCACCGCCCGAACTTTTTACGCATTTCGACTTGGCGCAACCGGATGTCGCGCTGGCGGGAGAATGAAACGAAACCAATTCACAGTCTTATGGGAGGACAATCATGAAACTTATCGGAACACTTAAAGGCACCCTTTTGGCGGGGGCCGTTGTGGCGGCGTCAGCCACCGCCGCGCTAGCGGAATTCCCCGAGCGCAACATCGAAATCATCCACCCCTGGGGGCCCGGCAATGCGATGGCCATGAGCCAAGTCGTTGCCAAGGCCATGGGTGAAGAGTTGGGCACGGATATGCCGGTGATCTCACGGCCAGGGGCGGCAGGAACCAAGGCGCAAACGACGGCCATGGGAAAACCTGCCGATGGCTACACAATCTTTGACGGTTATGTTGCGCCGTTGGTTCTGCAACCGATCCTGGGCAACGCGGACTGGAGTTTCAAAGACTTTAAGCCACTCAGCGCCGCCGTTGCGAACGCTTTCGCTATTGCGGGACAAGTGGACGAAACCCGTTGGTCCAGCTTCGAAGAGATGATGGCCTACTGCAAAGGGAACCGTGGCGAATTGCGCTATTCCTCTGGGTCGCGGAACAACCTGCCGCATATGGTCATCGCAAAGGCTTTGCAGTCCTATGACTGTGTGGCTCAAAACGTCCCCTACACCCAGGACGGCAATGTCTTCAAAGACCTCAGCTCGAAAGTTCTGGATTTTGCGTTCGTCAACGTTGGCAACTTCAGGTCTAACCCTGACAAGGTGAAAATCTTGCTGGTTCTTTCTGAACTGGAAAGTTCGAAGAAGGCATTCCACGGCGCGCCGACCATCGGCGAGCTTGGCGTCGATCTTGGTCTCTCGAATCTTGGGCCGATGGGTTGGACCTGGTGGATCGTTAATCCGGATACGCCTGACGACGTAACCGAAAAACTGCGTGGCGCGATGGAGCGTGCAATGGCCCGTCCTGAAGTTATTGAAGCTGTGGAAGCGATTGGATTTGTCCCACTCGATTGGGACCACACGATGTACGAAGAAATCGTGGGCGGGGTGGATGCGCAGCTTAACTCGATGGGCAATGCTTTGGCTTGGGAAGAAGAAGAGCTTAAAAAGCTCAACTAAGGAGATTGCACGGTGGCATCGTCAAGAACTTTGAACTTCATTGCTCTCGGGTTTCTTCTCGTTGTCATCGTGACCGTCTTTTGGCAGATTGGAACTGATCTGAAAGAACAGGGGATCGCCAGCGGCGGCCCTTACGACAACGCGGCTGCTTATCCGCGTACCGTTGCGATTTTTATTGGCGTTCTTCTGGTTCTTCAACTCGCGATAGAACTTCTCAAGGAAAAGGCCGCGCCGCAGAAGGAAGCACTGGAGGCGGCGAAGAATATTCAAGCACCTGACCTCCGTCGTAGTGGGATGATGCTCGCTATCTTTGCCGTCTATGTGATGGTTCTGACGACGATCGGATACCACCTCGCAACCGCCCCGATGATCTGCGCCATCATGTGGATTTGCGGAATGCGCAACACTGTGAAAATAGCAATCTCATCCGTTGCCATTGCTACGGGCTTTGCGTTCATTTTCGAAGTTTTCCTGAATGTCGTTCTTCCGCTCGGCATCTGGGACATCTTTATCCCCTGGTAGGTGCGCCATGATCTTTGAATTTCTATCCGCCGGGCTTGATGTCTTTCTATCGCCACTTGCCCTCGGCCTGACATTTGCCGGGATCATCATTGGCCTGATTGTTGGCGCCATGCCTGGTCTAGGGCCGCTCATGGGGATCATCCTTTTGCTCCCGGTAGCCATCGGCTTGCCACCTGTCCCGGCAATGGGCTTTCTCATTGCCATATTCGTCGGCGGTTCCTGCGGCGGTTCGATTTCTGCAATACTGTTGCGTATTCCTGGTACTCCGCTGGCGGCGGCGACGCTTTTTGATGGTTACCCAATGGCGCAAAAGGGCCGCGCCTCTGATGCCATCGGGATTGCCATCACCAGTTCGGCGATTGGCGGATTGATTGGCGGCGTTGTTCTGGTCTTTTGCGCCCCGATATTAGCGAGTTTTGCTGCAAACTTCGCACCGCCCGAATATGCCATGCTGGCGATAATGGGGCTTTTCGCCATCGCGGTCATTTCTGGAGGCTCTATCATCAAGGGCCTTCTGGCGGGTAGCTTCGGTCTGCTCATCGCCACGATCGGAACCGACTCTTTTTCGACCGGTCTTCGCTTCACCTTCGGGTCGAACAACCTGCTGAATGGGTTTCACATCGTGGCTGTCGTGGTCGGCTTGTTCGCAATCTCCGAAATGGCCGCCCAGATGACGAAGAGGGACCTCTTGAAGATACCCGATGTGAAGGTGGCCAGGCCCGGCTTGCACACCATCGGATTGACGCTGAAGCATTATGGCAACTTGATACGCTCCTCGGCGATCGGCACATTCTTTGGCGCGATCCCCGGCGCGGGCGGTGTGATCAGCTCCTTTACCAGCTACGCAGTGGCCAAGGCTTCTGCCAAACCGGGCGAGAACTACGGCGAAGGCGCCGAAGGCGGTGTTGTTGCGACAGAAGCCGCGAACAACGCGACCGTCGGTGGCACGCTCGTGCCGACGCTGTCCCTTGGCATTCCGGGAGATGCGTCCTCGGCCATGCTTCTTGGCGCGCTACTCATTCTGGGCTTTATCCCCGGACCGGCCATGTTCGAGAACAATCCGGACGTCGTTGGCGGCATCTTCATGGTGTATCTGGCGTCAAACGTTTTCCTTCTCATTGCAGGAATCCTGGCGACGCCGATCTTTGTCTATATCTTGCGCATTCCAAAAGTGTATTTGATCCCGAGCATCTTGCTGCTCTGTTCAATTGGCACCTTTGCGCTTCAAGCCTCGGTCTTCGATTTGCAGATCATGCTGATCTTCGGGCTGATCGGAATTCTTTTCCGGGCGGCTGACTATCCGTTGGCACCTGTTGTCATTGGCATGATCCTTGGCCCGATCCTGGAAGCCAACTTTCGCCGCTCACTGCTGATCTCGCGAGACGGGTACTGGATATTTCTTGACCGACCAGTCTCGGGAACCCTTGTTGCCATTAACGCGCTGCTTTTGGCGGCGATGGTCTATCTCACCATAAAACGGATGCGCGGTTCAAAAAAGAGCGATCTGGCAAAAGCGATGTCTGCGGAAGAATAATGAACCCCGGTCGTCTCTCAGAGCGTAGGAAAATCATGCTTTCCGAAGATCATCAACCATCCGTTTGATTGCTACCGCAGCGACAGCGCCGATGTTGTGCAAATTACGGCGGCATTCCGTCCCGCCTCCCAATTCTCACATGAACACTACGCGGCTACCAAGAATACCACTTTCGAAAAGCCGCACCGCACCGTTGCTCGCTCCATCCGAGTGTCCGCTACCGACCATCTCTGGCAGGGCTAATATCTGCTTTTCGCGGTTCGCGAACCTCGGTGCATATTGCAGCATCAGATACTTTGGGCTCTGAACTGCCATTCGCTGCAATTTGAAGGGATGACCGCTCTAGCCTCATACCTAGAGGTTAGCCGCTGGAGCAGGGACGGGGGACCACGAGCCACGTGCCACCGACCATAGAGTAGCCACCTCACAAGCAGCTATTAGTTATGCATAGAACCAATTTGCGTTATCTAGTTTTGCTCGGACTAAGGTGTAAGGACCGAGCCACCCAACCCTCGCGCTGCCACCAATAATGGGGTATAATAAAACCCCATGGCAGCGGTAGGTTTTAAGGTGACTAAAGGTAGGTTCCAAAAAGGTAACAATTTCCGCTTTGGCCCCGATTGGCCCGGCCAACGGTGCGGGGCCAAGACCCACAAAGGTACGCCCTGCCAGAGGCCGGCGTACAAGCGCAATGGACGCTGCTCCCTGCACGGTGGCAGATCTACAGGGCCCAAGACGGAGGATGGCCTGGCGCGGCTTACAGCGGCTCGCACGACCCATGGTAAATACACAAAGGAGAAGCGTGCAGCGGCCAAGCGTTTTGCAGAACAGGGCCGGCAGATGCGGGCAGAGTTGGCTGAGATTGAGGCGTGGTTCGTGGACCACGGGCATTTGGACAAGAACTGGCGGGATTGGTTTAAATAACAGGCGATAGGTGAACGAGGTGAACGAAAAAATGGGTAAAGTTAATTATTTTGGAGAGAAATGCTGTTGAAATATAAAGATTGGTCGGTTTTTCGTTCACCTCGTTCACCCAACGTGCCTTTTCAGGATCACTTTGTTCAGCCTCGGTTTTTTAGCGGTTAGGTTATCGTAATGGCTCGATGCTGCTGTACGCTCCTTGTTCCACTTACTCTTGGAACCATCATCCCGGTGGACCTTGGGTCGTCCATGTATTAACGATCATCTCGGACCAGTTTATTTTAGCTGATCAATTAATTCTTTCGGCTACGGATGTTCTGAACTGGAAAGACGAGCAATATGACGACCGCAAACCGCTCTGGTACTTATCTTTCCGTTCTAGTGATTTTGAGTTCAACACACCTGTTGAACGACCTGATGCAATCGCTAATCCCAGCGTCCTATCCAGTCTTGAAGGAAACATACTCGCTGGACTTTGTTCAAATCGGCATGATCACTCTGACTTTCCAGATCGCCGGTGCCTTGCTGCAACCAGTGATTGGTATGGTGACTGACAGGCATGCGGCACCCTATTCGCCAGTAATAGGAATGATGTTCACTCTTTGCGGCCTGGTTAATCTCGCTTTCGCCCAGACCTATGAAATGATCCTCGTCTCTGTGGCGTTGATTGGCATAGGTTCATCAATTTTCCATCCAGAGGCAACGCGGATGGCCAGGTATGCAGCAGGAAAACGTCAGGGACTTGCACAGGGCATCTTTCAGGTTGGCGGCCAGACAGGTGGCGCGCTCGGGCCTGTGTTTGCCGCGTTCATAATTGTGCCATGGGGGCTGTCTAGCCTTGCGTGGTTCGCGGTTCTAGCCCTTTTGGCGATGATGCTTTTGATATGGATTGGGAGCAAACAGCGTGAGATCAGCGCTGAATTCATGGCCATGCGGGCACGGCGTGAAACTGAAGTCCAAACGCCGATACACACGCCTATGACCATTGGTATCGGTCTGGTCGTTCTGACCTTTCTGATGTTCACCAAGAATTTCTATGGCGAAAGTTTTCGATCCTTTTACACATTCTACCTGATCGAACGCTTTGGTCTTTCTATCCCTGCGTCTCAGTTGATGCTCTTTATTTTCCTTTTTGCAGCGGTAGTGGGCGTGTTAATTGGTGGTATCGTGGGTGACCGAATTGGACGTTACAAGATTATTTGGATCTCGGTGCTTGGGCCGTTGCCGTTCACTTTGGCACTGCCCTACGCAGATTTGCTCTGGACTGGTGTGTTGACGATTACGATAAACGTGATCATGGCCAGTGCGTTCGCGTCAATCCTGATCTATGCTATGGAACTTATGCCCAACCGGATCGGTTTGATTGGCGGATTGTTCTACGGGCTGAACTTTGGGCTTGGCGGTGTTGCTGCAGCCTTCCTTGGTGTGCTCGCCGAGAACTACGGCGTTGAGAGGATGTATTTTATTTGTTCATTTTTGCCGCTTGCGGGATTAATGGCTTGGTTCCTGCCAAGAATCGAAGAAGACTGACGCTGGCGAGCTTACTTATAACTCGTGTCTTTTGAACCTTTGTTTGCGATATTGACCCATTCCAAAAATCATATTGAATATTGAGTTGCGCGTGAATCTAACGGCATTGATTTCAATTTTCACTACTCGGGTGGAGGTTTCGCATCTCTTGGTCCGGCTGGAAATGACAGACTCGCCACATCACAAAATACCGTTCCTCAATACCCTCTTTACATTGCGATTTTTGGCAAAAGTGTTATGATTTATTGGCTAAAAGTCGAAGCCACTAAAGGGCGAAAGACATGGGAATTAGTAACATAGAAGGCAAGGAGGCGGCGCTTGGTCAGGCTGCAAAGTGTGGCGACCTCTCGCTGGTTAACTATTTCCTAGCCTTGAATGCAGATCCGAACATTTGGGACGAGCACCACATATTCCCCCTGCATTGGGCGGTCCAAAGTGGTGATGCTCGTATTTGTGAAGTCCTAATTAAAGCAGGGGCTGACGTAAACGCGAGAACTGACGTTTGGAATAGGGTAGGGGGGCACACAGCGCTCCATTACTGCAATATCCCATCAGCAAATTTATCGGTAATTAAATTAATGTTGGATCACGGTGCAGATCCTAATTTGAGGTGTAGATCTTTTCCATCCTCACACACAGCGTTGCAAAATCTCATATTGAGAGGGCGGCCAATTGTGGTTTTCGAAGTCATCGACCTACTAGGGGACAGGTCCTGGTTCTCAAAACTTCAAGCAATGATATATTCTGAGAACCTGGAGGTTGTCCGCTCAATGCTTGGTAACGGGTTTGATGCTAAATCAAAGGTGCCACAGGGAGGTTCCGTTCTGGCTTATGCAAAGCGATTAAACCGAAGGCGCCAAACTGCCAAGCTCAATGCAATCATTGAATTGCTTGAAAGCCACAGGCGTTGACATGGACTTGGGTTATTAGTCGGGTTTCCGAGGCGGGCGGCCTTCTGACAGAATTGTATCGGCCGTTTTTGATAGCCGTTTGATCTCTCGCCGTAGTGCCACGCCTTCCTTCCGCTTTCGGACAGCGTCCGCTGATCGCTGACCATGTTTCCAGTTTGCTTTGCGGATATTCTCTATACCCTCCGCGGTTTTTGGGCCGGTGCTTGCGCCGCCGTGGATGCGGCACCTGCCGTTGGCCATTGCAGGCGATCCGCAGGGTGTTCCCTTACGTCGTTTCTTAGCCCCGCAGCGAGGTGCTGCGTTGGCAGCCAAGAGCGACTTGCGCCAGCCAGGAACGTAAGGTTTTGTGTTAGTTTTCATGGTGGTCCCCTGTGCTAATACCCCCGGTTACCAGGGCCTGTCCGCCATCGGTGACGTTGACGTGCTGGACGGTAACGACCTGTTTGCCGCCTGTTTTGAGCTTGTGTAGGGCTAGAGTGCCCTTCTGGAACGCATCCATCATGCGGGCTGCAGAATTGGCCACACGGGCTGCCTCTGCGGCACAGGCAGCATCCTGTCGCTGCCAACTGCCGCCTTCCTCCTCAATCAATGACTTTGCCTTGCCTGCAAATGTCATTGCCAGCTTGTGGGCCGCTGCCAGCTGGTGAGCCATCATCTTCTCAATGCTGTTTGCCGCCTGTATTGTTTCTGCCGCATCGACTGCTAAGGCTACACACTCAATGCCGCCATCTGCCAGCTTGAGGCGGTCCATGCTTGCTTCAGCTGTGGTGGCATCTGGACGCTCTACGGTGTCAATAAAATTTGCCCCACGCTTTCTCTGATCGTTCTCAGGGACCAGCTCGCCGCCCGTGCCGATGGAAGGTTTGGTGTTGAGCGCGAGGACTGCGGCTGCACCTTTCTCAAGCTCGGCGGCATCAGAGCGCATAAATTCCGCTAAGAGTGGGTCTTGGTTTGCTAACCTTTCAATATTGTTAGCTTCTGACCGGAGCGATTTCGCTTCTGCCTGATTAATGACGGCTTCAGCCGTGGCATTGTTTTTTTGGATGCCGCTCATACCCATCTACCGTGTTTGGAACTGTGTTTCTGGTGTTTCTGGAGGTGTAGCACTAAGCCCATAATGGCTGGGGAAAACCAAGAAAGCTGCACCCCCAAAAATACCAGAAACATCTCTCTCTCTTCTATCTATTATTATAAATTTTGTAAATTTTATCAGTGAGTTGGCACGGTAAAAGGTGTTTCTGCCCCGGTTAGAAACCAGGGTGGTGTTTCTGGTAAACACCTTCGGCTGGTTCACCTGTTTCGGCAGAAACACCTTAGCTGTTTCTGCAGGCAGGGTCGCTTGGTTCAGTTCCTTACTTGACCACTGTTTCATCGGCGCTCATCAACCTGCAGGCCGCGTGACCGGTAAAAATGCGAGGACTGACCATTTATTTCACACTCCTTGACCTCCAAATCGCCGGCCTCAACCAGAGTTGCAATAGCCTCGTCACGATCCCGTTTTTTGACGCCGTTCTTAAACTTCAAGGTGATCAAAGTACGTGGTACCCAACCGTCAATGAGGTGATTTCGCAATTTTTCCCGATCGGGAGGTATATTAATGGACCGAGGGTTACGGATACAGTCTTTGCAGAACTCTAGTATGCTAACTGGTAGTCGTCCTGTGTCGGTAGATATGAGCTGTTCGTCCACAAAGGTCAGCATTTCATTCATTGAATATTGAACAAGATCCAGGCCATACTTTGCATGGCTCTGCTCTAGCGCGCATTCATCAGGTCCTTTTGCCGCACCGACGGCGACAACACCCGCAACTCGGATAGCTAATTCAGTGGCGCGTGCTGCAAGCGCAGCTCTTACGCCACCAGCCTCTTTCACTTTATCTAGTTTACGATCAAAACTTTCAAAGGATTTGTGGGCTCCCTCGGTCATCTGGACAATACGGTAAGTTTGGTTAGCCTGCTTAATTGTATTTGTAGCTTCGCTCATTTTAAGCGCAGCGACTAGTTGTATGGGAGAATCTGTTCCCATCCAAAATTTCCGGCATTGTTCAACTATTTTCTCAGGAATTTCTTTAAATGAACAATGATCATTGCGGATTAACTTTACGGGCTGGGGTAGATACAAAAACCGATTTAACGTTCCATCAAAGATGGCCATATTTTCAAGTGCTAAAGCCCAGGGTTCCAATGTAGTTACGGCCAGCTGACAGACGTAAGGCTGCTCGGCGGGCTTTACGTCATCTTTTGCTTTGGCATATGCTCGCCCTGCATAAGTACCCAAAGCTAGAGGAAAGAGTTCCAGTAGCATCGCATTTACTGCCGCCTCGTAGGCCCCCGAGCCAGAGTTAGCATGGGCCAGTTTTTTTCCATATTCATCCTGAAAAAGCAGTAACGAAGTCCGCGGGGCTTCGGACAGCATTCTACCTAGAGCCTGAGGCGAGGCAGGATTGCTGGCCACCAAGTTCTCATTAGCCACGCTTTGGCCGATCTCGTTCAAGACTGTTCGACAAGTCTCCTTACCGGCGCCAGATTGAGCAGTTGCAACGATGAACAGATTGAGAGGCGTTTTGCGGCCTGTTGGTGCAACTATCATCATTTGGTTACTTATCATTCTTGAGACGGCAGATAATGCAGTGGCCAACGCTATATTCGGCATTTTGTATGCTATTTGTTCTTGAACAAACTGAGCTATGTCGCCGACAAGACCAGGAGGGTGGCCCGGCAAGTCATACCTATTCACGGGCTCTTTGTCTGAGATTAAAGAGGTGTTTGGATCGCCGTCAGAATTAACGATTGGCTCTGCTTCTACCGGAGCGTTAAATGCTTTCGACATCATAAGCGTTTCTGTGTCTCTGATAGCTTGCTGTTGTATGCATTTTAGGTTTTCAACGTCTTCTCCTTGCTTGCCCAGCCATTTTAGAAGGTCTTTTATGGTCCTTTGCTCACAATGGGCGTGGTGGCATTTGAAGCCGCCGCCCGCGAAATAGGCTGCGCCATCGTCCTTCTTATCGGTATGCAAGTTCACCCATGGGCAGGTGATGTTTACCTTCTCTGTCTCGTTATTAGTTCGTCGGATAAAGGGCTCTTCAATCAAGCGACCTCGACGTTTGAGGGCCATGAATACCGGGTCTTGACTTAAATTGATAAGCGACGGTGGCCGGGTAGGTAATGCCTGCCAAGAACTCAAAAAATCTGGTAGCTCGGCGCAAGCGCCAATGCTGATAAATGGTTTGTCCCATCTATATCGCACCTTAGTCTCAGGGTGAAGAGATGGAGCAACTACAATGTATCCAGCATCAACTATGTCGATGCCAGCGCCAGGCGACCTGCTTGACTTGCCACATTTGCGAAACACATAATGCTCACCACCGCCACCCGTGAGTTGCTTGGGGGTTTCGGGCAAAGGTCCATGTGCCTCCAAAAGAGAAGCCAGCGTATCATCGCCGTCGTTTCGTGGATCAATATCCAGCGCCAATAAACCGTTGGTCCCCATGGCTAAACCGATATTTGCGTCGGGATACTCTGTCCACCATTCCATAATTTTTACGGGATCGGATGACGCATCGAGATAGCTTTTTCCACCCTTGATACGTGGACTTTTACCATTTAGTGGAATTATCTTCAGACCTTTCTCAGCATAGTCGAGAGCCGCGGCCAACATCGATGGTTGATCGTTATATTCGCTTGTCAAGGGTTGTAGCCTTCCGTTACTCCCTTACCTATAGTCTGCATCAGGTAGTCGATGTCTTGTTCAAGCCAATAGACACGGCCTCCCAGCCTCAGGGGGGGAGGAAGCCGACCCAGATCAATGTCGCGGTATATTGACGAGCGGCCTCTGCCACCCAGCTTTTGGCTTAGCTGTTTCAATGTAAGATAATTCATGCTCGGCTTTCTGTTTCAAAAAGAATATCACCGTCAATCTGAGCTCTACATAGGCAGTCTAAGAGGCCCTATATCGCTGCCCAATGTTGCTGATGGTTACTCTTGATTTAAGTTGAAACTAAAAGAGCACAGTTGGCACTGGTCCGTCTGACCATGTTTGGTCCACCTGATTTAGGGTGCTGATGGACCAGCTAGTTCCAGTCCTTGTGGTGTCGCTTCATGGTAGTCACGCCAGGACAACGATTTCCATAGCGGTCTGCGTAATCGCTTCGTGTTTGGTCTATCACTTTGTTTGTTGACCAACCAGGATTGTCAAACTCCACTCTTTTAAAAATAGTTCTTATTTCGTCCCAGTCAAACAGGGTTTTGTCTCTGGTTTCGTCGGAACCACGCCACAGTTTTTTGATGCTTGCACTTTCAACGCGGATGTTTGTCCAAGGTTCATGCATGAAGGCAAGCTCCCGGGCGTCATATGCATGTGGAGGGCGCAATTGAAGGTCTGGCCAGATTGAAGCTGGAATATCACCAAGTGTGTTTGGATTTTCCTTTGCATAACCTTTGGCGGTCAACTCCCCGTGGGTCAGTTTTCTTTGAAGGTCGGCGAGGTTCGCAGTTTGCTTACGGTTATCAGGCCACATCGTTGGGTACGCTGAAATTGCGCCAAATGAGTGTTGTGTGGGATTGGCTAGTTGCTCGACCAGCTTCCTCTCTCGATATACAACCCACGCTGCAGCTTGAGCCAGGTTCCAATACCGGCTGTTAAAACTGCTCACGGTCATTCTACTCTCTCAACTAGATTAACGACCCCAGTTGCACTGCCAGTGACGAAGTCAGCCCAACGTTCCAGCAGGACAAGCCGCTGGTCTAAGTAGTCAGTCCGCCGATAAGTGCGCACCACCTTACTGTCTGTCATATGGGCTAGCATGGCCTCAGCGACCTCGTGCGTTGCGTCTGTGGTTTCTGCCAGCCAAGTCCTCAGACTAGATCGAAAGCCATGCGGGCGAGCTTCCATACCTCTGCGCTCCATTAATCGTGCCATGGTAGCATCGCTAATCACACCCTTTCTAACTGATGGAAACAGGAAGCCATCACGCTCAAATGGCCGGGCCTGGTTAATGATACGCACCGCTTGTGCAGATAGGGGAACTCTAAAGTCCTCCGCGGCACCTAGGCGTGCCTTCATATTTTTCGCAGGTACCGTCCAGACGCTATTTTTGATTTCGTCCAATCTAATGAACCGGATCGGCCTGGCCCGGAGACCTGTGAGGATCAGCAGCCGTAGGGCAAGGTGTGTGACTGTCGCTTCTTCCAGCGTCGCATAAAAAGCTGGCACGTCTTGCCAGGGCAAACTGGGGATGGATTTCACCGTATGCCGTTGACGGCCCAACAAGGCCTTGGCCTTCGCAACTGCCTGAAGGTCAACGTCTAGGCCCAGTGCTGCTGCGTGGTTTAATACTATGTTCAGCCGATCTGCTGCCTTCTTTGCCGTAGCGGCCTTAATATGCCAGATTGGGGCAAGCGCATCACGAATGTCGCGCTGGTCGATATCAGCGATTGGAACTCGTCCAAGCTTCGGAAGAACGTGCAGTTCGAGCGGGCTGAACCATCTTCCAGCCTTGCCGTCCCCTTTCAGCTCGGCCTTTCGGCTTTCAAATGCATCAATCGACACATCAGCCAGCAGGTGCAGGTTCCGCGCTGCTTCTCGCTTCTCATGTTCACGCTCCCTGATGGGGTCGGTGCCTTTGGCCGCTAGTCCTCTGAAATGGGCAGCAAGTTCACGGGCCTCTTTTAGGGATACCGATTTCAATCCACCCAAGCCCATTTCCCGACGACGTCCGTGGATGGTAACTCGCAGCACCCATTGACCTGCGCCATCGGCGCGCTTGACTAGGCGCAGACCGGAGCCATCCTCGTGTTTACCGGGTGGGGCGTTCTTGATCGCGACGGCAGTAAGTTTTCCCATGATAGCATCCCCCAAAATATCCCCCATATTATGGGGGATGCAATGGAACATCACAAGACTCTATGGGACATTTATAATATAAAAACTATTTATTATCAGTACCTGATATACACATTGGGATAGTTTGAAGCACTAGTTCAATGCAGTGTGGGGGCACCATTAAAATCAATGACTTAGCGGGTTTCTACCCTTCCTCATAAT
>Ga0233432_10002124_pt1 | contig 18618 bp, 12 predicted proteins | sample SI_122_August201_6_FD_179870 | JGI IMG/M metagenome (GOLD analysis project Ga0233432, IMG submission 179870) | Seawater microbial communities from Saanich Inlet, British Columbia, Canada - SI_122_August2016_10_MG | ecosystem: Environmental > Aquatic > Marine > Inlet | place: Canada: British... | reverse complement strand
AAAACATGAAGTCTTGGCCTCACAGTGAGTCCCAGACTTGGGTTGGTTCTTTGATATCGTGTTTAGAAAAAAAGAGGCTGGAGTGTTTAGGGCAGTATCAGTCTCGAGGATTAATCTCCCATCATAGGCTGCAATTTTCTCATGGGTCAGAGGAGGTTAAAGGTCAGTTGTTGTATGAAGAGGCTGAAAGTGAAGAACACTCAAAAGTTACTCTCATAGGAGAAAAATTCATTAAGCGTGATGGTGGTAATAAACGCGTTTGGGATCAACTTAGTTTTTTGGCTGACCTTACATGTCATATACTCAAACATGCTAGTAAAAAAACTTTATACTACGGCTATTACTCAAATAAAAAACGGGGGACTAAGAAAAAAAGTAGAAAAGGATACGAAGGTAGACGTTTTAGTTGAGTCAAAAGAAGAGGGTTCTAGTTTATCAAAATCGCACTGGGCGAGGATGATAAAAAAGGTTTATGAAATTGACCCTTTAGAATGTCCTAACTGTCATAAGGAAATGAATATTATTTCTTGTATCGATCGGCCAGATTTGATTTACAAGATTCTGAAACAACTTAATTTGCTGGGCTAAGACTTAGGTGCTGACGATGAAGCTGAGTAATCGGTTAGAGGGCCTCCTTAAAATTTTGTGGGTTTGTTTATTAAGGGGAGAATTGGGATGTTTTTTTTAAGGTAAATGTTTGAAGGGTGAGGTAACGGCTTGGAAAGATATAATTGGTGAAATTGGAATAAAAAATACAAGAAATGGTTAAAAAACGCCCCCCTGCTCAAATATATGAGGTTTTAACCTCATATATTTGAGCAGGGATAGAATTTGGTGTTAAAATTGTCTCAAATTTGTTATATTTGGTTTTTGACTAAAATCTATTGTCTTATTGAGTGTTCATACAGAAACTCGAGAAATTGACAGGGCACACACTACAACGAGGATCCCCCCAGACGTCCAAAGGTTGATATTAAAAGGTGAGTGTCCCCGGATTCTCTAAGTGAGATAACGAGGTGAGCTTCGTGGAAACAATCAATTGTTCATGATTAATTTAAAATACACCATTATGTTTATTTCCCATGAATGAGTATTTCTTGTACTTAAATGTATTTTTTATGTCAGTCTACTGACCTTAGAGCTAGTTCCCTATTTGCCACATTGATGACCTAAGGAAGACAAGTATTCTTCAAACTCTTTCACCATCTCTGAACTTCCGTGAGACTTTACCTTATTATAGGCTTCACCCAATGTGTCTCTCAGTAATATTTCATCCTCAGATAATAATGATTCATATTCCTCATGAAATAAATAGTTGTGAGAAGTATAGACCAAACTTGTCACATAATCCAAAAATGAATCGTGCCAACCAATAGCTCCTAGAAGATCATTTTCTTTAATATCAGAGTTCACAAAATTCAATTCGTGAGTCCAAAGTTCTTCTTGGAACGTCGAGTGTACGGGAGAGAGAACAGTTCCAAATTTATGACCCTCTTGATTAGCTAGCATTCCAGAAAGAGCTTTGTGAACCCCAAAAATGAGCTGAATAAAATGATCGTCAGTGAGGGAAAATCCCAAGAACAACATATGTTTAGTCACTAACAAGGCTTGAACAATTCCAGATAGTGCCGACTTACTATAGTCGTAGTCTAAATAATCTGTACGTGATAAGACAATGTCTTCAGGAGCAGTTACACACCCATGCATTTTCAAAAGCCACTTTGGGCTTTCATTCTCAAAAGTATATGGAATCACTGAAAGAGGTTTTTCACTGTCACGACAGGCTCTCTCAAACATATCGTCATAATTTTGAGTTACAGCTTCATTCACTGGCCAGTCTGAAATAAGAGTATGTGCAAGCGAATAAATATCTTTAGATGAAAGAAGAGCTGCTATTTCCCGATTCATGTCAATACCTAATTTTTTAAGTTCTTTTTTAAGAATTTCAGCCTGATCTAAAAAATTAAACTGACTTAATGCCTTTTTTTGATCATCAGACATATTTGCTTGATTAGAAAGGTGATCTAGTAATTGACCCCAACTGGGTAACCCTGCGCCTGCACTGACTCCTGCCCCTAAAAACAAAACTAACTTCCCTTCATTTGCATATTCGGCTATTTTCTTGCCTGAAGCCCTTTGATCACCTGTAAGCTCAGGCCAATAATTAAACTCTTTATCTAAACGTTTGCGTTCCATTTGACAAACGCCATAGTGGAATGAATTCAGAGTTGTAATCACGATATCAACATCATATTTTATCACCAAACCTTGAGTGCATATTAGAATGGCCTTGATAATAGATGCCACCCTATCTACAGCTCCGCCGCTTCCAGTACCCACGAGAGGAATTGCAAGCAGAGGCCTCACTCTAAAAGATAAGTATCTCTTGCTTGTTTTGAGATACTCCTCAACAAATTGAGTCACGCTATTACTATACCAATCAATTTCTTGATATTCATCACTAGCTGTAATGGTGAATACTGGCATAGGGTATTCTGCACTATCTGGCCAATCTTTAGGAATGGCTGTTATACATTCATCTCCAAAATTAACTGGGAAAGCTATTTTGGAAAAATCACCATCACCCACACCGAGTTCTTTCACAGGTGTATTGATCCAATGGTCTAGAACAACTTTATCTTTATTTGTAGGGACTAGCCAAGAATCACATGCCAATTTGGTTATATCACAATTGCTAACAAAAACATGTCCCAACATTGATTCTCTTCCTTTAGAAATTAAGTCTCTCAACATAGTAATAACAAGAGTTCATCGTAAACCTTTTAATTTTTTTGACAAAGAAAAATCTATCCGAAAAATATAATAACTTGTGAAACAGCCGTTTAATAGAAAATCAACTTTTTGGTAATCCGGTGACACTCACAGCTTCCTGGTTACAGTTGACCAATAGCTATATTGGCTCGTGTAACCATCCCCGGTATTCTTCACCACATAACCCAGCGAGGTACTCGTCGTGCTGACGTATTTTTTGAAGCGGATGCCAAACTAGCACTGCATTTAATGATGTCACAGGAATCTCAAGAATAGAAACGGTCTGTCAATTATTTTCCTCGCTATCAATAAAGCCAAAGCCTAAATGATTTATGCCTACATGCAAATATGAGTAAACCCCATCTTATCAGTGAGTTTCGAAAATATATAGACATGCCTCCTATAGATTATTTGATTCAAACTCGCTTGGGTCATGCTAAGTCGTTACTACTCAGTAGAATTTTTCAAGTTGAATAATAAACCTTGTTTGAAATTATTTCTCTGTTCCTAAACTACTGAAAATAAATAAAATAAATTTTTATATAAATAATTGTCCAATAATATATTTAAACTCGTATATATTAGTGAGTATTAAATTATTCTTTAAAATGCGGGTTTGGTTAGTCAAAAAGAGTGTGCTTTATAAAGTTAGAAAATATAAATTAAAATTATGAAATTGAATTGTAATAGGAAGAATTTCTTGTATGGGTCAGGAGCTTTTGTGCTTTTGCCAGCTTTAGAATCTCTAGGTTTTAAAAGGTTTTTATCTGCTGAATCAAATAAAAAGAAAAAACCACCAAAAAGAATAGCTTATTTAGGATTTGGTTGGGGTGTAACTCAAGAAACCTGGTATCCAGATAAAAAACAAACTGGTGAGGCGTATATTTTACCCGATGGGCTAAAACCATTAAATAAACTTAAAAAGGATATCACGATAGTTCAAGGGTGTACTCATAAGTATTCGCATGAGGCTCATTGGGGAAGTACTTTTTGGTTAACAGGTGCAAATCGCTATGGAGTTCCAGGCCAAAGTTTTGCCAATACAATTTCTGCCGACCAAGTCGCAGCAAAGCAATTAGGTCGAGAAACACGTTTTTCATCATTGCAGTTATGTAGTAAAGATAAAAACTCAGGTCACGGACCAGGTTTATCACTAGCTTGGAATCAAGGAGGTAAACCACTAGCTGGATTAGATTCACCTGTACAAGTTTACCACCGTCTTTTTTCTGCGGAGAAAATGTCATTATCACAACGTATAGCAGAATTGAAAAAGAAGAGAAGTGTATTAGATACTGTTTTACTAGATGCAAAACATCTCCAGAAGGGTTTATCCAAAAATGATACTGAAAAGTTAGATGAATATTATCAAAGCATTCGTGATATAGAAATACAACTTAGCAAAGATGAGAAATGGATGACCATCCCAAAACAGAAAGCTCCACTTACGATTCCCAAAAATGGTTTAAAGGGTTATGATGAAATAAAGCTTATGTATGATCTGATGGTAGCAGCTTTTCAAACTGACAATACAAGGGTCATAACTTACAGGCAACCTGTAAGCAATCTTCTTAAAAGCATGTCTATTGCTACGTCTCCACATAATATGAGTCACTATACTCCAGGAAAGCGGATGGAAGCATCACAAAAAAGAGATGTTGCACAGAGTGAACTACTTGCTGGCTTGATAAATAAGATGAAGGCAATCAAAGAAATCGACGGATCAACCTTATTTGATAATGTAGCATTGGCATATGGTTCTAATATCCGTTCAATTCATTACTTAAATAATTGTCCAACAATCCTAACTGGTGGCGGAGCAAATATTGCATTGGGTCAACACATCGTATTAAAAAAAGATACACCCTTGAATAATGTTTGGTTAACAATGTTAAAAGGGATTGGTATTGATGTAGAACAACATGGTGACAGCACTGGTGTTGTAAAAGAGTTGTTGGTATGAAAAATAAATTAATAAACGTTTTTTGTTATTGGTTATTAGCATATATGTTTTATGCTCCTTTTGCTTTTTCAGCTACTTCATTAACGGACAATAAAAACAGTAGCGTGGTTTTTCCTAAAAAGCATTTCACTTTCATTGACAACTATTGTTTAAGTTGTCATGATGCAGATACTGAAAAAGGAAAAGTGAATTTAGAAGATTTGTCCTTTAAAATTAAAACAAATCAAGGGGCTGAAAGCTGGCAAAAAGTATTGGATGTCTTGAATTCTGGTGAAATGCCACCGAAAAAGAAAAAACAGCCTAAAAATAATGAGAAGGTTGTCTTTCTAGATGGGTTAGCTAAAACAATGGTTAAAGCTCGAAAACTATTAACAGATACTGGAGGTGAAATTACGATGCGACGTCTCAATAGACGTGAGTACCGTAATACCATTAAAGACTTGTTGGGAGTTGATGTAGATGTGAGTGAATTGCCAGACGATAAAACAACTCATGGATTTGATACCTATGGCTCAGGGTTATTTATGTCAGCTGATCAGATAGGGTATTATCAAAAGATTGCTAAAAATGCACTTAGTGAAGCAATGGTGAAATATAGTCAAAAATCAATCAAAAAAAAGAACATCAAAATAGAAGCCGAGAAAGTCAATGCTCAGGAAGAAAAGTTATTTAAAGAAGTCATTAATAGGCATAAGAAGTTTAAATTATATAAAGCTGAGGTTGATAAGGTTGTTTCTAAACCTGAAAATAAAGAATTCATGGATAAATTTTATAAGAAATATAAAAAGAAGAAAAATGGAGAACACCATGTTCGCTTATACTATGAATCGAATCAATTGAAAGGATTAGTTGAAGCAAGTAAATACGGTTTTAAAGATGCATTTAGAACCGGCGTTCATTTTAGTAGGTATAAAACTTATCATGCTTCAAGTGAGTATTTTCGAACATTGCCAGGCTTAAAGAACGGAACGTACTTGAAAGTAATGCAGGGAAATGGGCACATTAAACCATATTATTATCGACCTAAAGGTCTAAAAGGAGGACAGTATAAATTAAGAATTCGAGCAGCTGTGGTTGATGGAATGTCTGAAAACAGGCACTTTATTGAATTGGCACACCAGTATACCACCCCAGGTTCTAGTCAGAAAGATAAAGTTAGTATTCATAAGGTTACTGGAACAATGAATGCTCCACAAGTATTAGAATTAGTCTTTAATATTCCTGCTAACGCGGAATACAAGAGTTTGAGAATTCGTGATAGGCTTGCTGCACTAGATCGTGACCTAAAACCTCAGTGGTTTAAGCAAAAAAAAGAAAATGGCAGAGGAATTGATCCTGCTATATGGATAGATTGGATTGAGTGGGAAGGACCTTTGTCTGATAGCATGGCTAATAATCAATCAGGTAAAAGAAAAATAAAATTCAGAGAAGAGCCAGAAAAAACCTACAACAAAATAATTAAAAGAAATTATGATAAAGTAGTAGAGGCTCATAAGAGGTTTGAGAAATGGAAATTTGAAGTGGATAAGGCAGCACTCTTACCAGAAAATAAAAATTTTGTCGAAGCATACTATAAAAAAAATAAAAAACCAAAAGGTAAGCATGCTCATCGTTTTTATTTCAGTGCGAATCAGTTAAAAAAACTAGTATCTCCTACTAAATTTGGATTTAAGGATGCATTTGAAGCTGGAACACACTATGAACGATATTTAGAATATTTTAAATCGAATAAATATCATCAAAACTTACCTAATCAAAAAAATGGTTCTTATTTAAAAGTTTTTCAAATAGGTGGTAATCAACATTCTATGCCTTTAAGCCCTAAAGGTATAACGTCTGGTCAGTATATACTTAATGTCAATGCTGCTGTTGTGGATGGCACGCCTGTAAAGCGACACTTTATTGAAGTTGCTCATACTTATCAGTTAGCAGATGGTAGCCAAAAAACAAAAACTAGTATTCACCAAGTTCATGGATCAATTAAGAGCCCACAGGTTTTAAAGCTTCCTTTCGAAGTGCCTACTCGTCATAAATACATCAAAACTGAAATTAAAGATAAACTTACGACTTTAGGTAAAAATTTAATTAATTATTGGTGGAAAGAAAAGTCTAAAAACGGGAGAGGGATTGATCCTGCTATTTGGATTGATTGGGTTGAAATTGAAGAAAAGAATGAAGCAGATGGAGTTCATTCATATAAACAACGCAGAGAGGTTGAAGTTCATGCTAATAAAAAAGTTGGTGGCACTTGGAATGGTTATTATTCAGAGGGTTACAGGGTTTCTAAAGCGTATTTAGATTCTGACCGTAGTAAACCTCCTTCAGTTTTTGGAAAAGGAATACCTGATGAGCAAGAAGCAAAATTTAGAGTAAAGGAATATGACCGTCATAAAAAAAGTTATGAATATTATCTAAACAATCGACTAACCAAAACAGGTTCTTTGCTAAACATAAAGATACATCCAGAAGAAGTTATCGCTTTACCTCCTAATAATCCATCAGGATGGTTGAAAACTAAACACATTATTCCAAAACTTGAGAATGGAAAATACTTGTTACGTTTTCGTATCGCTAAATTGAAAGGCATAAACAAGAAAAGATCGTTTATAGAATTGGGGAGTCGCAAAGATGATGTCGATTTTTCATTAATTAAAACCCTACAAGTAATTGGTACAGAAAAAGAACCTCAAATTATTGAGTTACCTTTTCAACTTACTTCTAATGGTCCACGAAGTTTTGTCATAAGAGAAAAGCGGGACCCAACTCAGGATAAAAATGAATTTAAAAAAGCTCTGAAGAAAACGGGAATGGGCCCACCTGCTGCATTTTGGATTGATTGGGTTGAATGGGAAGGTCCATTTTTAAATGAAAACAAAAGCTTGTTTTCATTTAAAGAAATGATAAACTTAAAAGAAAATAAAAAAGTATTACCTCTTATTGAAAAATTTTCAACAATTGCTTTTCGTGGTGAAAAACCCTCGAAAGAGTATATTGATAAACTTTATGAAACGTTTTTAGGGTATAGAAAAGAAAAGAAAAGTATCAAAGAAGCTGTAGCTGAGGTTTTGTCTATTGTTTTATCTTCACCAAGATTTTTATATATGAGTGAAAAAGGTAGGGATACTCAAAAAGTAGAGTTATCCCAAAGAGAACTTGCGGTAAGACTATCCTATTTTCTTTGGTCATCACCTCCAGATAACATTTTAATTGATTTAGTTAATAAAGGGGAGTTAACCAAAGAAGGAACTTTAGAAAAGCAAATAGACCGCATGTTACATCATGAAAAATCGGATAACTTTGTTAAAGGCTTTGTTCACCAGTGGTTACATATGGATAGACTTGACTTTTTCCAGTTTAATACAAAAAAATATCCAGATTTTGATGATAGCACTAAAGAAGCAGCTAGACAGGAAGTTTTTGAAAATTTCTCATATCTTTTAAAGAATAATTATAAACTATCAAATCTACTCAAAAGTAACTATGTTTTGGCGAATGGTTTATTAGCTACTTATTATGGATTAGAAGGAGTTAATGGGGATGAATTTAAAAAGATTGATTTACCTAAGGGTTCACCGAGAGGAGGGTTGCTAGGTATGGCTGCCATTATGGCAATGGGAAGTAATGGTGAAGATACAAGTCCCGTTGAAAGGGGAGTTTGGGTACTGCGTAAGTTATTAAATGACCCTCCACCACCTGCGCCACCTAATGTCCCTCAGTTATCACGACTCGAAAATAAAATATTAACTACGAGGGAAAGAGTGTTGCTTCATCAAGAGCAACCTCAATGTGCTAGTTGCCATAGAAAAATTGATCCAATTGGTTTCGGATTAGAAAACTTTAATGCTGTTGGACAGTGGAGAACGACAAATAGTTATCAAAAAAAGGGAGTCGGAAATAAAAAATGGAAAATTAATGCTTCAGGAAAATTACATAAAGGACCAGAATTTAAAAATTTTAATGAACTACGAGATATTATATTTTCAAAAAAAGAAAAATTTTCTCGAGGGTTTACAGAGGCATTAATTGCTTATGCACTAGGAAGGCCTTTTGGATTTAGTGATCAGGACTTTGCTGATGATATGATTGATTCTGTAAAGAATGATGAATTTAAAGTTAAATCTTTCATTTATTATTTAGTTAAGTCGGATATGTTCCAAAAAAAATAAAAAATTAGATTTCGAAAAGAGTTTATAAAAGTGTTACGGGACATACATTAACACAAGCCATTCAAAAAATGCGAATTGATAAAGCGAGTCAGTTGTTAATAGAAACCCAAATGAGTATCGATGAAGCGGCTTACAAAGTGGGCTTCAACGATAGGACGTATTTCAGAAAAATTTTCAAACGTGTGCGAGGTGTCACGCCTTCTTCTTATCGTCATTTACACCTCAAAGCATACATCAATGCCTAAAGCCTAATTGAAATAGTTTTTTGGAAGATTAAATGATCCTCTTAAAAAATATGGCTCATCCGGGAAGTGTGTGTCTGCTTATTGATTGAATAATTTTGATAAGCCGTATTTAACCGAATTCAGGTTCATCGGGAATTTTCTTGCACAACCATACATTCTTTTAAATAAATCTGGCACAGAGAACTTTAGCCATTGTACGACCAATAAGACAATAGATTATAGCCAAAAACCAAATATTACAATTTTCATCCGATTTTAACACCATGGATATTAACGAGGAGATAATCTATAAATCCGGGGACAGCTACCTATTTAATTTAATAGATAGCTGTTTCCTGTTTTATACTAACCGAAATCGAAAAATGTTCATTTTAATATTTTTGCTCCAGCACCTTGTTTCACTTAGAAAATACTATACAAGTAGGACTGGGCACAGTTATAATATTTCGATTCAGAAGTGAAAGTTCACCTGACTTTGCATCGATGGCAAAAACTGCCACCGTATTTGAAAATTGTCCTGCCGCCAATAACCATTTTCCAGATGGATCAAGATTGATACTGCGCGGCCATGAACCGCGAATAGCTTCGACTTCTAGGGGTTTAATTTTACCACTTTTTGCATCAACCTGATAAACAGTCACTGAATCATTACCTCGATTGGCAGAATACATAAACTTACTATTGGGGTGAACTAAAATTTCTGAGGCTGCATTTTTAACTTCTTTTTCTTTTACTTCGGTACTCAAAGTTTGAGTCGTGTTTAATAATTTAACGGTTCCCGTTTTCGAGTCATAGGCAAGGGTTGAGATAGTTAGAGAAATTTCATTGAGTAAATAAATGAAACGGGCATCGTTAGAAAATCTCATGTGTCTTGGAGCACTGCCGGGTGCAATATCAATTTTTGCATGTGCTAAGAGTCTTCCTTTGGCGTGGTCAACCTTATAAATAACAAGTTGGTCTAAGCCCAAATCTGGGATAAATGCATAATTCCCATCGGGAGAAAAACCTGTCCAGTGTGGATGAGCACTATCTTGCCTGCGCCCGATGACCTTCGCGCCACCTTCATGTTTAATGAGTTGACTACGAGCTTGAACAGAACCAGTTTTATCGATTGGAAAAACTGCAACAGCTCCAGCTTTATATTGTGCTGTGATTAATAAGTTCCCTGAAGGGTGCACTGCAATATGAGCACTGCTCTCAGCATTGGTAGGTGTTTTATTGATAAAGCTTAAACTGCCATCTTTTTCTATCGTATAAGATACGACTACCGATTCTCCTTTTGCAACAGCATAAAGAATGTCTTTGTTAGGGTTTATAGCAAGGAATCCAGGAGAATCGATAGTAACAGAAAGTTTTACATTGCTGAGCCGTCCTTTTTTAGTATCGAATTTAGCATGGTAAATTCCATTGTCACCCTTACCTTGTGTTCCAAAATATACATTGACTATTTCTGCTTGAAGAAACATAGGCGAGTACAGAAAAAAAAGAAATGTTTTAATAGTAAGTATTAATTTCATAAATATTTTCCTAGGAATAGTGTCGCATGTATTATGGCAATCACAGAATACCCTTATAGCATTCTAGCCAATCAATGAAGGTTTTGCCATCTTTAATTCCTCTAATGTCGACTTGCCATTTTTCTTCCATCACAAAGGCTTTATTTTCAATCAGTTCTTTTACACCATTCACTTCCATAAATAACTTGCCTTTGCAAAACTCAAAAGCCACTTCTCCCCAAGTATTGAGAGGGAAAATTATTTTTGATTTATGAATATTTTTACCGTGAACTTTTATAATTGTTCCTGATTCATGAAAGATAATACTGTGAATATGGTGTCCAATGTCTATTTTGACTGCTTTAGCTTTACCACTGTATTTAATTCTCATTCTTAAAACTAAATTTTTGGGAATGGGTTTTAATAAAATACTTGGTGCTGCTCCAGTGTGGTGTTTATCTCCTTCTGTCATGACCCACTTCTGTCTTTCTTTACTAGATGGGTTGCCATTCAGCAGTCCGTCTTTAATATTCCAAATCGATTTTTGTATGGCTTTAATAAACTTTCGATCTACTTTACCGGGTTTATCAAATTCACTTTTAAAAACTAATTCTACTTTTTTAAATAGAGTTGGTTTGTAAGCTGTTATTTTTTTTAAATTATTTCCGCTTGTTATAAGTTTAGTCTTTGCTTGCAGATGAAGGGTGGGGTGTATTAAAAATAAGAGGCATAGACTCCAGAAGAAGTGTGCATTTTGGGTTATGTGCTTATTCATTTTGATTGAAATTCCTTTGTTTTAACTAGGGCTTGAAAAAAATCATGAGTGTAGGAGGAATTAGAGTTTTTTTGAGGCGGCTGAAGCATTTCTAGCAAAACCAAGTGATTCCAGCGCAGGCAGTCCTATAAGTGAACCAACGCCACTGAGGAAAATTTTTCTATTGATATTCATTTAGGAAACATGTAGTTAATAAAAGGTTTTATTATATATACGAGGGTTATTAGGATTTTGGACAATAAAACCAGAATTTTTTATAAGTAAAAAAAGATGAGTTTCTCAAGTGCAGTATTTTAGACTTTGGTGTTAATGAATAAGCTGAGTAGACGGTTATCCAATGGCAAGATATCAGTTACGAACCCTTTGCCAAAGCAGAGTTTCTTTTAAAAGAGTGTGTGAGATTAATTTTATCAGAGAGCATGGAGAAGTAGAGGTGTTAAAAAAAGCAAAAAAAGCCAATAAAAAAATCAGTTCAGTGAAAATCCAGCAACAGAGGAGTGAAAAAAAGCAAAGTAGCATTATTGTAACATTGATCACTGCTCTTTTAGGTGGGGCTTGTGCCATTGGTGGTTTTTTAACCCTTTATCATAAAGGGTATCTCGATTTTGAATTCACTAAAGTAAAAGGTGAAAAAAAAATAACCATTGTTAAAAAAAATGTTTATAGGGATAGTAGTGGTAATGTGATAGATGAGAAAACCTACCTAGCAAATCAAGAAAAAAAATTAAAACAAAGGGCTGAAAAGGTAAAGGACAAACCTCAAGTCAAAACAACTCTATCAACTATTAAAAAACCAATAACGCTTGTACAAAATAGCAATACTCTCAGTGTTGCAAAACCTTTGTTAAATTTAAATATTGCTAGTGGTACCCTCAAACCATTTTATAAACAAAGAGATAAGCCTCTTCCAGGAATAATGTTGAGTGAACTTACCAGTCCTGATTTTTCTCTCATTATATGGGTAAAACCCTTTAAGTTAAATTCAACTACAATGAATCCCATTCATGTGTTGGGTTCATCAAATTTTTCTTTAAAATTTGCTAATGAAGGCATTATCATAGGTAACTATAATAACCAACTCTCCCATCTTTGTAATGTAGAAATTAAAGTATGGGTCATGGTGGGCTTTAGTTACAAAGAGGGTAAAGTAAAGTTTTACATCAATGGTGTTCTAGTGGAACAAAAGAATATTACTTGGCCATATGATTTTAAAAAATGGCACCTTGCCTCTGACAAAGACAATACTCCGAGTATGCAGTTTTATGGTATGCTCGACAACCTTAACATTTACCAAGGTATTCTCGAAGATGAAGTTTTCAAAAATACTTATGAGTCTTTCTCTGAAAGTCTGTTAGCCGAAAAAGAAATCGTAGAAAAAAAAGAAGACGATAAAAAGATACTTGCAAAGAAAAAGTTAGATAAAATGCAAATCACTAAGGATCTATCAATTGCCACCGTTGAACACAATTTCGAATTAAAACATACTGGAATACTTAAAAAAGGAGCAATGGTTATCTATGATTCACCGCATACGCTTCATGGCTTACCCAAAGAGATTGAAGATTTAAAACTAAAGATAATCAAATCTCATGGGCCAAGACAGCGTATTCATATAGAAAAAGAAGGTTACTTTTTTATTCTCACAGGTACAACGAGTATGTGGCCTATAGAAAAGGGTTATCGTGAAATTGGAGAAGCGTATTGCCAAAAAGATAAGTTGCAATTAAAAATTTTCATGAAGCACATGACACCTTGCTCGCTTTTCTATCGCAATGAAGGAAAGGTTGGGACTATATATGCTTTTCATGATGCCATAGAATAAAATATTTCTAGGGAGGTACACCCTTATTTCATCGCCAAATAAATGTGTATATTTATATTTTGAAGGAAAACTGACATGATTAAATATACTCTGTTCGAGAGGGTGGGGAACCTTATAGAGCTATTTCTTATGTTAAAATCACTCTCTGTATTGTTGAACTATAGGGGTTAATTCACTATAGTTCAAAAAACATTAAATCATAGGAATGAACCACTAGTTCCTTTTGTTAGACTCTATTTTTGGAAGTGCATGAGATCAAGGATACAAAGTATCATTTACTTAACTAATAACAGAACCTAAAGATTCGATTATTAGAGCTTTTTTATACGGGCTATCACTTTTTTCAAATCATCAGTTGGCAAATTTTCTAAATATTCATTAAGTAATTTGATGAGTTTGTTTTGTAAAGAACGTATTGTTTTAAAGACTACTTTGGAATTCTTTTTTTGTTTTTCAGAAAACCCGCATGCATCTTCTCTTAGGATTGCCGTAGAGATACTAAATAATAAAGTTTCTGGATCCATACCTCCATCAATTTCCTTGCCTTGTTCCAAAATGAATGAAATGTCTATAGCTTCTGTATTTTCAAATAGCCAGTTTAAGTCGAATAAGTCTTTTTCACTACAACGCGATAGAAGGGTTGCTGACTTCATTTTAAAAAGAGTTGTTATATCAACAACGGTAACTTTATTTTCTAAAGTTACCCCATGACCAACCTTAAATATATTTTCATCCAATACAATATCAACTGTGAAGGTATGTTCTTGAAGGCGACATATGGCATTAAAATATTGATTTGAATGGGAGTTCACTTGTATGTGTGCACCTATACTTTGCAATGATTTTACAGCCAATAAGGTTGATTTAAAAGATACTTCATTTTTTACAAATAAATCTAGATCATCAGAACGGCGGTGACCAGCATAAAAACCACTCAAGGCAGTTCCACCAACAAGCATTACATCTTTGATGTTTTGAGAAAAGATATGGACTAAGGCGACAGTAAGTGCTTCAGGTAATGTTTTTTTACTAAGTGTTAAGCTAGGTTTAATTTTTGTTGACATATTTTTTCGCATATTCTGCGTTTACTTGGGTGAATATATTTTGAATACTTGTTGAAGTCTAACCAAATTATTTTGCCAAGGACTTTCGCAGATCGATACATACCCCAAACTTGAACAAGTCTACCAATAGCAGACCATTCTTTATTAGATAAAGCTATATAAAAATCCTCAATCGAACTATAGAGACCATCCCAAAGAAATAAGGCAAGGGTATCACGAGATTTTTCAAGTACTGGAAAAGGTGTTAAAAGTGCATTGGGGGAAATATTAAAAACTTCACACAGTCTTCCTAGCTGCTTTGTCTTAATATTTACAAATTGATCATCAGAACGAAGCCATAGCGAGACAGCTTGTCTTGATAAATTAAGAGCGGTAGCGAGGTCAGATTGTGACAAATTTCTTTTTGCCATTAGGATTTTTAAGTTACTTAGATACATGTATTTATTATGATATTATCCGTTAATTTGTCAAGTTAACTTGACAAAAATTGGTATTCTAAGATTCTAGATTAGCCTATTTTTCAAGTAGATTTAGGTGATCCAATTCAAGCTCTTTTTCCTATGGCAAACCTAGCTATTGGTGTTTGCCGTGACAGATTAGTTGAACCCAGCTTGATTCATAGTCACGATTTTATGGAATTAGTAGTCATTGAATCTGGTTATGGAATTCAGTTGGTTGAAGACATTCATATTCCCATTCGAGCAGGGGATGTATTTGTAATTCATCCGAGTCAGTCACACGCTTACATCGAGAAGCAAGATCTAACGTTAACTAATATTATCTATTTTGATGACAACTCGATACCTCTATTGACCGATTTGAAACAAAGCCCTGCATATCAAGCGATGTTTTCCTTAGAACCTCTTATAGGAGAGGGCAGTGCCCGACTAAACCTGGGATACACTGAACTGCAAAGAATAGGTAAACTGGTAGATAGCTTGCAAAAAAGTCTATTACTTGAAGAGGGTCATTCAGCTACAATAGCGACATTGGATTTTCTATCTCTTCTCAATGAACTCTGTCGCTACTATGAGAATTCTGCTCCTAATCATGGACGTGCGCTTATTGACTTAAGCAAGATTATAGCTTATATTGATTGCAATCTTGGAGAAAATAGAAGTGTTGAGGAACTTTCTAAAATGGCGAATATGTCTCTACGAACATTTCAGCGTCGGTTCCAAGATATATTGGGTGTATCACCAGTTCAATATATCCTAGAAAAACGTCTTGAGAAAGCATGTCAACTTCTTAAAGATTCCAACATACAGATCTCCGAAGTATCTTATGAAGTAGGGTTTCAGACCACCACTTATTTTAGTCGCGCATTTAAAAAGAGCACTGGATTATCTCCGAAACAGTATCAGATGCAACACAAATAAGAGTTCAGAAAACGTTATAGTTGATATTCAACGAATTTATCCTTTAAAAATAACATCAATTCTATACTTTCTCTTTTGCGCAAAAGAGTTTGGCTCCTGATAGTGTTGCAGTTCAAGTTAATGGAACAGCTATTTATGAACGAAATGTGTCTGATAAAATGCAAACTTTAAAACATAATTTAAAAAAGCGCATGGTGTTCAAAGAGTCTTTAGTCAAACTTGAAGATCGTACCAGAAGCCGCACGATTAATGGCTCCACTGAATTGAATTTCAGAAAGTCCAGTACCAGCTGTATTGTTTTGATAATTACTTGTGTTATGAATCATCATGAGTCGTACTAGTTTTAATTTAGAACTATTTGTTCCACTTGATAAATCTACATTAAACCCACCGTAGGTAGTTGTTTCATCAGCTCGAGTGAATAAAAAAATTCCTGAACCGTTATCCGTGAAACCGCTACCGTTAGTATTCAAGAGTACAAAATCTTCGGTGTTGGTAGTTTTAGAAACCCAAATTTCTACATCTTTCATACCTTCGCTTGAAAGGTTGTTTTCATTATAATTCCAAACGCGGATTGTATCAATTTTGAAGGTATCTGAAAAATCAAAAATAATATTACCACTCCAAGCTGGAGGTGCAACTACGTTAGTAAGCCACATATCTCCAGCGGATCTATTGTGTGTGCCTCCTAAATTTCCGCTGCCTCCAGAGGTGAAACCATTGTTATTTAGGGCATCTACAGCAGACCTGCCTGTATACTGAGAACTAAAACTATGTAAGGATACGGTAGAAATAAACGTACCTGCAGTAGTGAAACTCCATGTTGGATTCCCTGCAAAACCAGCAAAAAAGTTATTAGATTCATCTTTTACCGCACTAGCTTCAATTTCGACATAATAGCCTGTCAATAAATCAAAATTATTAGTTGGATCAATCGTTAAACTTTTTTCGGCTTCATTGAAGGTTAATTGAGAAGAGCTACCGACATCAAATATTTCTACAATACTGGCATCGCTTGTTTTTTTTGATTAAGACATTGCCAGTGCCAAACTGAATGTTGTCGTTAAAAGTAATTTTCAAGTCAGAGAATACGGGTACGCCACGATCGTTGTTTAGAGGAGAAAGCACTGATATGGTAGGACTAATATTATCTGGACTTTTGGTTCCTTCAAAGCGTACCTCTGCAATACCAAGATAATTGGCATCACCATGATTTGTGTCGATATCAAAACGAATATAGTGGGTATTGGAAGAACTCATATTTAGAGTTTCCATAATGATGTTTGAACCAGCATCCAGCGTCGCAATCGCAGCTACTTGACTATTACCACTACTAGGGTTTGTCCATACAATATTATCCGAAGATATTGTTACATGAAAACTGTTAATACTGCGGGTTTTAAGACTAGCCGATTCATAATAATTCCATAAGTAGATCTTACTCAAGTCATAAATATCAGGTAACTCAAAAATAATATATTGATTAACGATACTACCATTGCTGAGCCACATATTATTTACATTTGTTTCGTTATGGGTGCCATTAATATCATTACTAGAAAGATCGCCACTTTGAATAGCATCGCTAGCATTTCTACCACTATATTCGCTACTGTAGTTCAATATACTAGTTGGTGTGAGAAAATCAGCTCTGATTGAATTTGCACTAGTCACGAGGACTAACATTATTATAACTATGAGACTATGTGTCTTTAAATTATTATACCATTTTCCCGACGCATCGCTCCCCCAGGCGTTTCAGGGCTTTAATACTCTCAGGAGTGATCCGCCCTGCCTTGTCAGGTCCAACGTTGAGGAGGAAGTTGGCATTTCGCTCATTGGCGGTGGTCATGCGTTTGAAGATATTTTCCGGATCTGCGGTGGGGGTTCCCTCGGACCAGAACCAGCCGTCTTCAAGGGTCCAGCAGGTCTCACCGGGGATGGTATTTTCCTCGGGGAGCTGTCGCATTTCGGAGATAAGAAGGTCGAGATAGGGTTTGCCCTTCATCGCCCAGTCCCACCAGTTTCCGCAACAGAGAAGATCAGAGTCGAGGGAGCGCATAAAGGCTTCGGCCTGCTCCTCGGGCATAATCCGAGGGTCGAGGGCGTCATTCCAGATATAGAATGCCTCGGGAAACAGCTCTACCAATTCGCGAATTTGCTTCTGCTGAAAATCAATCTGCTCTTCAAGGCTGGTGGTGGCGGGGTCGCACTCCGGTGGTAAGACCTTGAACTTTCCCTCATTGCCCTCGCCATCATCAAAGCCGGGACTGCGCCAGCAGTAGTAGAGACCTACCTTAAGGCCACGGCTGGTGAATGAGTCGACAAACTGGCGGACAAGATCCTGTTGATAGGGGCAGTCGGGGTGCATCACCCCGTAGTCGGTGTATTTACTATCCCAAAGGCAGAAACCACCCACGTGCTTGGTGGTCAACACCCCGTAGGTCATCCCCGCAGCAACCGCCGCATCGGCCCAGGCGTCGGTATCAATGGTTCCGCCGGGGTTGAAGGTTGAGGGATCGGGATATCCAACCACCCACTGTTCGCCGGTGTAGGTCGCCATATTGTAGTGGATAAACATTCCAAACCCGAGTTTTCGAAATTCTTTTTGTGCTTTTATATTCACAGCTATCTCCGTTTTTATATTTTCTTTTTGTAGGTAATTTTATCAATGTCGTGAAGCTCAACCCGTGGGAGCCTCACCATCACTATTTCATTATTCGGCTTCATAAGCGGAGTCTTTCGGCTCAAGTTGTGCTATGACCTTCTCGGCAATTTTCTTAGCCAATATATTGTAGGCACCACCACAGTGGACGTCATCTGTCTTCATGAATTTTTCATATCCATCCCAGCTCTTTACCACGCTGTGGAGGTCGTTGATGGTAATATCGTATTTTTCCATCACCTTGGCTGCAGCGGCATTGTAGATGATCTCATCA
>Ga0233432_10002120_pt1 | contig 18636 bp, 16 predicted proteins | sample SI_122_August201_6_FD_179870 | JGI IMG/M metagenome (GOLD analysis project Ga0233432, IMG submission 179870) | Seawater microbial communities from Saanich Inlet, British Columbia, Canada - SI_122_August2016_10_MG | ecosystem: Environmental > Aquatic > Marine > Inlet | place: Canada: British... | reverse complement strand
GAACAGCTCCATCTGCACCTGATCTATCTTTTTCGGAGGCAGCAGGCTATCCAGACGATGTCTGTCCAGGCCCTGCAGAATTGGAACCAGGCCTTTACCTTGGGGATTGGGGTTAACGGGCATAATATAATTATACGTTAAGCCGGCAGCTTAAAGATCAATGTTATAAAAAGTCTCAGTCTAAGTCTCAAGTCTCAAGCAGGCGTCTTTCAGACGCCATATCGGGTGACGGCCTTGCAGGCCTTTTCCGATCTGTTTATCCTTCGAAGTGAATTAGTAATCCAACCTTCTGGCTTAATTATGGTTTTAACCTGAAGGTAATTACGGAACAATCCACCATCCCCTTGTACCTTGTACCTTGTACCTTGTACCTTGTACCTTGTACCTTGTACCTTGTACCTTGTACCTTGTACCTTGTACCTTGTACCTTGTACCTTGTACCTTGTACCTTGTACCTTGTACCTTCTACCTTCTACCTTCTACCTTCTACCTTCCACCTTGCAACTTGTAACTTGTAACTTGGGACTTGTGACTATTTAAAGGTATCATAAGCCCCATCTAAAAAAGGGGGAGTTCTATGGATCCGCAAGTTTTATTTCAAACCATCATAATACCGTTTGGCCTGTTTCTGGTGATGATGGGGCTTGGCCTTACTCTCTCAATCGACGACATCTTGCGTGTCATTATTATGCCAAAAGCTGTGCTGGTCGGTCTGGCTGGTCAGCTGATCCTGCTTCCCGCTGTTGCTTTCGGCCTGGCCTTCGCCCTGAACCCGGCGCCGGTAATTGCTATCGGACTTATTCTGCTGTCCGCATGCCCGGGTGGCATCACGTCCAACGCTTATGTATTCGCCAGTCGTGGAGATATTGCTCTGTCTGTAACCCTTACCACTGTAGCCAGCCTGTTTACCGTAGTGACTATGCCTCTGATCGTCTGGATGGCTCTAACCTTATTTGCGGAAGGCAGTGATATGGTCAGTGTCCCTGTTGCCAACATGATGCGCAGCCTGGCACAGCTAACCATTTTGCCAATCTTCATTGGCATGCTAATCAGAAAATTCAAACCGGGATTTGCTAACAAGATGGTTGAACCGGTACGTAAAATGGCGATTGCCATTCTCATCATGGTAATTGTTACCAACACCTGGTTCAGCATTGAAACCTTGAAACAATTCATTGTGCAGGCCGGCACCGTAGCACTGATACTTAACATTACCTGTATGTCGATGGGCTATGGCCTGTCGCGTCTGGCAAAACTGAATACCGACCAGACAATTTCCATCACCTATGAAGTGGGTCTACAGAATTTGTCATTAGCCCTGGTGCTTGCCAACACCATCCTTCAAATGCCCGACTATGCAGCAGTCACTCTGATCTACGGTTTCTTTATGAAATTTACAGCCTTGAGTTTTATGGCGTATGCGAAGAAATTGAAGGGGATTGATAAGGCTGCAGAAGCAGCAGCAGCTACTTGATAGTCTCAAGTCTCAAGTGACAAGGGGTTCAAGTAAGCGTTGAGCTCAATAGATAGGCCGGAAGAGCAAAGCGATATCCGGCAAGGCGGCCACAGCTCGCCTTTTTTGTAACTTGTAACTATTCCAGCCCTTCATTCATTTTCTGAACCTGCAGCTTCAGCTCTTCCTTATAATCAGCAAGTTTCTTTGCAACAGCTTCATCAAAAGCACCGATTATTTCAGCGGCCAGTATTCCCGCATTTTTAGCACCATCCAGGGCAACAGTAGCGACCGGAACCCCATTGGGCATCTGCAGAATTGAGAGCACTGAATCCCAGCCATCAATCGAATTGGAAGATTTAATAGGCACGCCGATCACTGGCAAGGTGGTGAGTGATGCCACCATCCCGGGCAAATGTGCCGCCCCGCCCGCACCGGCAATAATCACACGCAAACCATTACTGGCAGCTGTTTTCGCGTAGTCCACCATGGCCTCCGGTGTGCGATGCGCAGAAACCACTGCAATCTCGCTTTCAATGCCGAACATGGACAATGCATTGGCGGCTTTTTTCATCACCTCAAGGTCAGAACTGCTGCCCATGATGATGCCTACTTTGTGTGAACTCGAAGTTGTGCTCATGTGATTACCTTTATGACCTTTTTCACGTCTTCCACTTTTCGTTTCAGGCTAGCCATGTCTTCATCCACAATAGTGACATGTCCCATTTTGCGCTGTGCGCGTGTTTCTTTTTTCCCATAGAGAAAAATACTGGCGCCCTCAATATTAAGCAAGGCATCCAGTCCTTCATAGCGAGCTGGGCCAGTATAGCCCTCTTCTCCCAACAGGTTTATCATGGCAGAAGGTATGGTGATAGTCGTATCACCAAGCGGCAAATCAAGAATGGCGCGCAGGTGTTGTTCATATTGCGATGTTACGTTGGCATTGATTGTCTGATGGCCGCTGTTATGGGGGCGCGGTGCAACTTCATTTACCAGCACTTCGCCCTCTTTGGTAACAAACATCTCAACCGCCAGAATCCCGACAAGTCCAAAACTTTCAATTACCTGTCTGGCAATGGCTTCTGCCGTTTGCTCAATTTCACGGGACACTTCACTGGGAGCAAACAAATAATCCACCAGATTATGCTCTGGATGGAAAACACACTCCACCGCAGGGAAAACACTGACCTCGCCCTTGCTGTTTCTGGCAGCGATGACTGAAATTTCCTGCTCAAAATCTACCAGGGTTTCCAGCAATCCAGGGGCATCAAAAGCTTTATCAAGATCTTCTTCGCTGCGCAGACGTTGCACGCCACCACCATCATAGCCACCTGTAGCCAGTTTGTTGAAGGCAGGTAAAAAATCCAGGTGTTGCCTGATTGCCTGAGCATCGTCGACCAGCACAAATTCAGCGGTGGGAATTCCATGTTCGCGGTAGAACATTTTCTGCCGGCGCTTGTCTTTGATAATGTCAATAATAGAGGGTTGCGGATATACCTGAAGACCTTCTTCTTCCAGTTTCCTGAGCGCGTCTACATTGACGTTTTCGATTTCAATAGTGAGCAGATCAACGGTTTTTCCAAAGGCATAAACCGTATCGTAATCGGTGATATCCCCGGCTGTAAAAGTACTGGCCAGTTGGCTGCAGGGAGCATTGGCATCCTTATCGAGGACACTGGAATGGATGTCGAAATTGGTGCAGGCCTGAATCAGCATCCGGCCAAGTTGGCCGCCACCGAGTATGCCTAGTTTGTAGTCCTGGTAAAACGCCTTCATGAGTAGCCCTCTTGGGACTTTTCATCAGAAAAGCGGCGAATCATACCATCACATGAACAGGAATAAAACACCTAAAAGTCCTTGATTTTATTGGGGTTTATTGAGGCTTATTGCGAGGATTGAGGCAGATCAGCAAGATTCACACGAAACAGGTCGCGTTCCTCATTGGTAAGCAGCAGCGTTGAATCATCATCCCAAACCACCGTTTCCATTTGCCGGACAACATCAGTGTCCAGAGCATGACGTTTGAACGTGGAAGATAGCCAGGCATCTCCCTCGGCAGGTCGGTCAAACAACCATAAAGCATCATAGGTAATCACAGCGAGAGTCTGGCCATTGGGCGAAAGCTCAGCTCCTGTAACAGTCATCATCTGTTCATGACTATCAATGAGGTTTAACAGATTATCCTCATCTGTGAACTCAGTATCCAGACGATAAAGATTGGCCCCTGCTTCAAAAGCGCCGCTAAAAGACCGGTTTTTGGTAATCAGATATAAACTGCCATCGGCGTGAAACAAGGCCTCGCTATCAAAATGTCGCTTACCCATGCCCGGGAATTCTGTTTGCTGCGGATACCTTACTGGCAGATGCTTGATCGCCGCTGACTGGGTGGATGCTGTTGGATCAATTTCACTAAGCATATAAATACCCAGGTCCTGCCGGTTATTAAAATTGTTGCCGGTATCAGCAACATAAATAAAATTGTCATCCGCGCTCATGGACTCCCAGTCAACATTCTCTGTGTACAGGACATTAAATCCAGGCCATTGCTTTTTACCCTCTTCCTCCACTTCGCCGTAATAGGAAAAGCGTGAATAGGTAGGCAGGATATTGATTCCTTCGCGATTAATAGCAAAAATTCTGGCCTCGGCACCACTGTCATTGACTACCCAAAAAGTATTCGCGTAGGAACGGCTTTTCACCATGCCACTGACTTCATCAAGCGGCTCAGCCGTCATTTGCCCAATAAGCTCGGGGGCAAAACCTTCAGAAGACGGGGTATGAAAATTCAGAAAAGCTATAAGCGCAATAATGAATACAAAGCATACGAGAGTCGTAACAAGTTTTTTCATACGTTTCAGACTGACACACTCTAGAACAAAGTCCGCAGACTATGTTGCCCGCCAAACAGAGTCAAGACGTAAGCCTGGACACAATTTAACAGAATCAATGTTCCTAGGATTCACTTGAATACAGTGCGATACTGAAGTGATAATTGACCGGTAAAGAATTTAACCTTTAATGCTATAGGTAATGAGTTTTTCAAGACTCTGTGTTTGGTCTGGATCTTGTGTGCCAATCTGTTTTGGCGTCTTTCCTCTCTATGCATACATGTAAAAAATCAGGGTTAAAAACTGCACTCATAAGCAGTAAGTATTTTAAGGATATAAACAATGTGGTTACGCACAAGCTGTAAAATGACTTTCGATATTGAGATACCGACACCTTTCATTTTGATGCTGCGCCTGCGGAGCGGTGCACAGCAATGGATTGCCCGAGAAGAATATAAGATTAAACCCAGTGTCCCTGTGTATGAATTCACGGATATTTTTGGCAACCTTTGCCAGCGCCTGGTGGCGCCACCGGGACCCTTCGCAATTTATACTGAAGCCGATGTCGTCACTGCTGATCTGGTAGATCAGGAGCCTGGCGCTCCGTTTGTGGATATTGAGTATCTACCCGATGGTGTCCTTAGCTACCTGTTACCCAGCCGTTATTGTGAGTCGGACAGTTTTGGCAAGATGGCTACTGAAATCACAGCGGGCTATCTAATGGGCTATGATCAGGTAAAAGCCATCGAAACATGGCTGCGCGCAAATATTCAGTATATCCCTGGCAGTAGCGACATCTCACTGTCAGCCATTGCCGTCAATATGAAAGGCACGGGGGTTTGTCGGGATCTTTCCCATCTTGGTATAGCCTTATGTCGTAGCCTGAGTATTCCTGCACGCCTGGTGGTGGGATATCTGCATGATCTTGAGCCCATGGAACTACATGCCTGGTTCGAGGCCTATATAGGGGGCCGGTGGTACACCTTTGATGCAACTCAGGTGGAACTAAGCGGAGGATATGTGGCTATCGGCTATGGTCGCGATGCTGCGGATGTGGCCATCTATAATCAGTTCGGACCCGCAGTATTCCCATCAAGCTATGAGGTTCACGTTACCCATATTGAAGAAAGTGAAACCTAGATAGCGCGTCATCGCATAAAATCAGAGTTGTTTTTTTAAATCGGGTTTCGTTACTTTACCCATCGCATTTCTTGGCAGCGCCTCAACAAGTTTCAGAAGTTTGGGAATCTTGTAAGAAGACATTTTGTCTTTGCACCATGCTTTAAGATCATCATAGCTCAGACTGGTTCCCTCTTGTATTACAACAAATGCCGCTACTGATTCTCCCCAGGTTTCATCCTCCACACCAATCACTGCGACTTCAACAATATCATGATGAGTAAGCAGAACACCTTCAATCTCCAATGCGGAAAGTTTATAGCCTCCTGATTTAATGATGTCGATGGAGGACCTGCCCATGATGCGATAGTAGCCGTCATCTATAACCGCTACGTCACCAGTGCAAAACCACCCCTGGACAAAACTTTCCCGGGTAGCTTGTGCATTGTTCCAGTATTCCAGGAACACATTATCCCCCTTGACTCTGATTTCACCGGGAGTATTGTCTTGCGTCACCGGATTATTATCTTCATCAAACAATGCTACCTCTACCCCCGGCAATGCTTGCCCGACATGCCCGGCCCGGCGCTCACCATAATATGGATTGGACAAGCCCATACCTATTTCAGTCATGCCATAACGTTCCAGTAATACCTGAGCAGTTAAGTCCTGCCATTGATTGAAGAGTTTTACCGGACAGGCAGCAGAACCTGAGATATTCAAACGCATGGCCTCAAAACCATCACAAATTGGTTTTACCTCATCAACATTGAGTGTTTCAAAATATTGCAGCAGTTTTACATAAATAGTTGGTACTGCCATAAACACGTTGAAGGTACCGGCTGAGACCTGGGCAGTAATTTCAGGAATATCAAATTTCGCATAACAATGCACAGTTGCCCCTGCCCACAAGCCACAGCTTAAAATATTGATAATGCCGTGAATGTGGTGAACCGGCAGGAACAGCGGAATCACATCATCACCAGTCCAGCACCAGGCATCAATTAGCGTGGTGATCTGTGCGGCAATGGTTTTGTGTGTGCTTACAACTCCCTTGGGTAAATTAGTGGTGCCGCTGGTAAACAGGATCATGGCACGTCTTTCCGGATCCAGTTCCGGCAAGCTTCCCACTTCACTGGCAATGACCTCTTCTACTGACAGCAGTTCAATCCCTGACTGCGCACAAAGTTCAGCTAATGACTCCTTGTATTCCCCGTTAGCGATCATCCGGGTTACGCCGGCGGAGCTCAGGTAGTGATCCAGTTCAGAGACAGCAGAGGCCACATTCAATGGAATCGCTATTCCCCCTGCCCGCCAGATACCATGCAGGGTAGTCACATAATCTACACTGGCTGGAATAAAAAAAGCGATACGCTCTTCAACAAGATCGTCTTTGCCATTTAATAAGCCCGTAGCAAAGCGATCAATGCGCTGCTTGAGCTCCGCATAGGAACAGGAATTATCGCCATCGATCAGGGCGGTTTTTTGATTACTATTATTCAGGGCTGGAAATGCAGAACGAGTCATAAAGAAATATCTAGTAAATGGCGCTAACGATAAAAAACAGGATGGATGGTCCCAGTAAACAACCAACGCCAGTATAGAAGGTTGCCGTCATGGCACCATAAGGCACCAGTTTTGGATCAGTGGCCGCCAGACCTGCGGCGACACCACTGGTAGTACCCATCAAACCACCAAACACCATGGCTGATTGTGGATTATCCAGGCCAATACTCTTTGCCACTAAAGGTGTCCCTATCATTACCAGAATGGATTTCACCAGCCCTGCAGCAACACTCAATGTGATCACTGCATCTGTGGCTCCCAGTGCATCGCCGGTGACAGGGCCGACAATATAGGTCACCGCACCCGCTCCGATTGTCGTAATCGCTACAGCATCGGTATAACCAAACATTACCGCTACTGCGGCGCCTACAATAAAAGAAACGATGACACCCGCAAAAATAGAAATCACGCCGGCTATTCCTGCCTTTTTTAACTCACTTAGATGCACTCCGAAAGCCGTGGCAACAATAGCGAAATCACGCATCATGCCGCCACCCATCAAACCAATGCCACCCAGCAAGGCTACATCAGCAACTCCGGTGCTACCGCCAGTAGTCAGCCCACCCCAGTAAGCAGCAAGCAAACCTAGTGCGATCGCAATAGCAGAGCCGTGAATACGTCCAGCGGTGAGTTTATCTGCCAGAAAATAGGATAGCCACATAATGACGCCAATCACTGCAAAGGCGACAATTAGATTATTGCGGACAAAAACGGTTTCGAAAATATCCATTACAGCGGTCCCTTTTCGACATTGGGGCGTCCTATCCGGCTTAAAAGTGGTACCAGGGCAAAGCTCACTACCACTGCCGCAACGCCTGCCACCAATGCCAGCAAGCCACCATCAATGGCTGCCGCCACATTTTGCCGCGCTGCCATCGCCACCACGATGGGGATATACATCGCACTCCAGAACTTGATGCCCTCGCCAGCTACGCCAGTACAAAGTGATTTGAATTTATCCGTGTTACTGGCTATTACCAGAAACAGCATGGCAATTCCCACCCCTCCCACATTGGCATCCACATCAAGTAGCACACCAAGGGATTCACCAATCAGCATGCCAACAATTAGACAGACCGAAAGCAGTGCTACACCATAAACAATCATTGTATTTCCTCTCTTATGAAGCACCTGATGATATGTTGCAGAATGAGATTGTGCAATCAAGCCTCATGGCGACATCAATGAGATTTTTCTGCAAAGTGAATGTTGTTGAGAGGCATGTAAGTTAGAGACAGTATAAAAATTGCATCTGCATGATTTAAATTTTATTTGTATCCGACTGCAACGATTACGAGGTCTTTATGAAAAAAATGACTTGTCAGCAATTGGGTGGGGCGTGTGATCTGGAGTTTCAAGCTGAGACCTTTGAGGAAATTGCTAAATTAAGCAAGCAGCACGGTATGGAAATGTTCCAAAAACAGGACTCAGCACATCTTCAAGCCATGCAAAAAATACAGGAGCTTATGAAAGACCCTGATGCAATGAATAAATGGTTTGAATCAAAAAGCAATGAATTCGACGCTTTGTCAGAAATTCAGAAACCCTCGATAAAGTGAAGCCTCATTACAGACACTATGATCTTCTTCTAGCTGCCAGATCGTTTGCATCACACGCATGCAAAGAAGAGTGTTAATATATGAAGCGCTAAACCTGCTCGGTCTTCAAGCCCGATAAAAAAAGCTCTTCCGTGCTTTAAAAAAAACAAACAAGAATAAAACTCTATGCCAAAATCCGCCCCTCGTAAACTTACTGTAATCCGTTCACAGCAGATATCTCCCAATATGAAACGTATCACCCTGGGCGGCTCTGAACTTGAAGGTTTTCCACCAAATCAGGAAAGCGCATATTTAAAGTTACAAGTACCCGATGGCGACCAGGGCTCTTTGGTAACACGCACATATACTGTGCGTAATTACAGAGAAGAACTTAATGAACTTGATGTTGATTTCGTCGTACATGGAGACAGCGGACCTGCTTCTGCCTGGGCGTCCCGCGTCCAGCCCGGCGATGGGATCGTTGTTGCCGGTCCAGGGGGCAAAAAGTTACTCGATTTTTCCGCAGACTGGTTTGTACTGGCTGGAGATATGACCGCACTTCCCGCTATCAGTGTAAACATAGAGCAATTGCCAGATCATGCCCGAGGTTACGCGGTAATTGAAATACTCCATGAAAGTGATATTCAGGCATTGCAAACCCCGGATGCATTTGAAATTCATTGGGTTATCAACCCAAGGCCTGAACAAGAAAACACTCTACTACTGGATAAGCTGATGCAACTGCCCTGGCTGGAAGGCAGACCTTCGATCTGGGCTGCCTGTGAATTTAACAATATGCGTGCTCTGCGCTTGTACTTTAAACAGGAGAAAGCTGTAGAGAAAAATGCAGTTTATGTATCCAGTTACTGGAAGCGTGGGCTTAGTGAAGAGCAGCACAAAAAAGTTAAGCGCACAGACGCTGAAACAGCCAGCTGAGAAACGATAAAAGCCTGACGACTTTTGATATTCGTCAAGCAAAGCTTTTTTAGCGCTTTCGCAGAGTCACTATTTAATCCAGAATATCTCCAGTGTACTTGATTGTTTACTGTTTCTTCACAGAGGTGTTCTATGGCTCGTCTAACTTTACCAAGGATATCGCTGCTCATTCTGGTTACGCTTTTAAGCATAAATCCAGCCTTTTCCCAATCAGATTTGAACGAAGCCTTGTTATTGGCATCACCTGGCGCTATCGCTGCTAACCCCGAACTTAGTGCTCATATGAACACTATTGCAGAAGCGGTAATCAGCGAACATTGTGCGGCTTGTCATGGTACTGACCTGACAGGACAGACTGGTGTTCCAAATCTTGTAGACTTTGATTGGCTATGGGGCGTAACCGGTTTCGAAATGACGGCTACCGAGGCTGTTATGGAAATTATGCAGACCATCCTTTATGGCGTAAGGGATACCGATTGTCCTGAAGAGTCAAAACGCTATGGCGCCTGTCCAGATACCCGTTTTTCAGAAATGCCCGCATATACCTCGCTGGATTTCAGTCAGTCCAAAATTAACGATTTTACCGAGTACGTGCTATTCATCAGCGGCAGGGATGCTGATGAAAAAGCTGTTGTGCGGGCCCAGAATGACTGGGAAATATGTAGTGAATGTCATGGCGATGACGGTTATGGCTATAAGCCCTTCGGCGGACCGGATCTGACTGACGACATCTGGTTGTTCGGTGATAGCCGCGAGCAGATCCTCGATGTCATTTCTAACGGCAGAACTGAATCCTGTCCGGCATGGAGTACAAGACTGGACATGGTTTCTATAAAGGCCTTGTCTGTCACTATCTATAATCGCTCAATGGGCTACTAGATATATTGACCAGTGAAGAAGATATCAGGAAATGCCAGGGATTTTTCCTTACATCTTTCGAAGCAAATACAAAAAAATTAGTCTTATTTTTATTACACCTGCAAGTTTTATAATATTTATTGACCGATTGTTATTTTAAAGGAATAAAAATGAAACCATTTATTCACTTACCATTTGTACTGCTTATCATCGGATTAATTATCGGCTCTCCGTCTTCCTATGGGATCCCGGCATTCAGTAAAAAAGAAAGCCTTAATTGTTCCTCATGTCACAGTGCATTACCTGCATTAAATGGCTACGGTAGAAATTACAAACTCAGTGGCTATCGCATCAACGAACCGACCCGGCCAACGCGACCAGCACCTCGGGGTGGTAACACCATCGATCCAGCAAGTGTATTCCCGATCAGCGCGGGAATCATTTTGCGCCCTTATGACAAGAAAGGCAGTGGTGTTGATAAAAACCGTGTCGTCCATGAAGTTGAGTTAATGATTGCCGGTACTATTGCGGAAAATATTTCCGGCTTTCTTGAGCTGGAAGCAGAAGATGAGGATGATTTTGAAATATTTGCCACTGTTGCTCAAGGCACTTATTCTGTTAATTCAGCCATTAATATTCAGTTTTCCAGAGCGCCTAACTTTTATTTTGATCCGTTCAATAGTTATACCAGCTCAAGACGTTCAACCATCAATCGTAATGCCGTGATAGACCAGAGTTTTGGTGGCGCAGACAATGGTGCCAACCTGCGCAGTAAGCGCCAAAACCTGACGGCTTTTGGCCGCATTGAAAATTTCTTTTATGGTCTGAGTTATAGCGGCGTTGCCAATGATAACGAAGGAAAAGATGCCGACACTTTTGTGACCAGACTGGCCTATGAATTCAGCCCTACCCTGATGCTTGGTGGCATGATGGTAAATGGTAACTGCAGCAGGGAAAGTGGTGGTGGAGGTGACGGTGGGCCATGCTTTCTTGCAGATCGCGAGTATTCCCGAATGGCCGTTGACGCACAATGGACAGTCCTGAATGACAGTCTGACCTTAAATGCCGTATATATGAGTGCAGATGATGACCTGGTGGACGGTATTGGTAAAGAAAGCAATGATGCTTTTTATATTCAGGGCTTCTATAACTTTTTGAAAGACGGTGAAGTTTTTATCTCCCCTGTAATAAGGTACGACAACTACGAAGTAAACAATGGTATGTACGAAGTTGACGCGTGGACTTTCGGCGTATCAAACTTCATACAAGAGAATATCAAATTAAGAGCGGAGTATTCAGATCGACGCGGAGAAGGCCCGGTCTCTGATGACGACCGTTTTACTCTCCAGGTAGATGCGTATTTCTAGAATCAAAGAATGCGTGAATCAAATGACTTGGAGCCACCTGATTTCAGGTGGCTCCAAGTCATTTATACTTTTTACATTTCTGCACTATTCATGCAGCTCTGCATCTTCCTCACCTTCACTCTCGGCTTCAGGCGCAGGAGTTGGTGCTGGTGGCGGTGGCGCCCCAAAGCCCACCGGTGGGTTGTTCTTGGCTTCATTCGCCAAACTCACCACATAAGCTCTTACTGCTTCAGCATCGTCCGGTGTCAGAAATTCGCTGAAAGAAACCATGCCATTGTTCTGTAGAGCACCATCGATAACGATGGCGTTAAACAAGGCAGAATTATTCAAGGCAGCAGCCAACTTGAGATCCGGAAATAAACTACTCACACGGCCATTATTACCATGACAACTGGCGCAATGTTCGTTGTAGTGAGTTTCGCCATCAGCGAGCAATTCAGCATCGCCAAAGTTTGCCGGTGGATTCAATTCAGGAGGGGTATAAGAGATCATCTCTGGCAGAGTTGCATCAGCACCCAGCTTATATACCAGCAGACGCGCATAATTAGGCGCCCAGTAACCAGCGCCGCGACGACTCTGCCCCGCCACTACGGCGATATATTGTTCACCATCCACTTCGTAACTTGCTGCACCGCCAACGATGCCTGACTGGGTCTCAGTGCTCCATACCTGCTCGCCGGTATCGGCGCGAAAGGCAGAGAAAGTGGCATCAGATGTACCCTGGAATACCAGGTTGCCTGCTGTAGTGAGCACCCCGGCGCGAGAACCGCCCAGACGCTGCTCCCACACAGGCTCTTTCGCTATGGGGTCCCAGGCTAATAAATAAGAACCGGCCCCTTCAAGTACTGGCGCCGGATCCTGCGGACGTTTGCCCACGTTAATCGACAACAACTGGTTACCCATTTTCGCACCAGCCTCGGCGACCAGGGGAAAGCTGCCATAATTGGTGGGGATATACATCAGTCCGGTATCTGGATTAAACGCCATGGGATGCCAGCTGTGGGCTCCGCCAGCGGAAGGCACAACGTGAAAACCACGATCGCCGAAGGCGCCGTAATTGGCATCTGGATTAATGATTGGCTTGAAGCTTTCATCGAAGCCAAGCATCCAGTTCGCTGTCGGTACAAACAGATCAGCCGAAATCACTTCACCGGTAGCCACCTCAATAACGTAAAACACACCATTTTTGGGGGCCTGCATCACTACATGCCGCGACTCACCATTTATCATCAGATCGGCGGTAACCAATTGCTGGGTATTATCAAAATCCCAGCTGTCTTCAGGCGTCGCCTGGTAGTGCCAGCGGTATTCACCGGTTTTGGCGTCCAGCGCCACGATGGAAGCGGTAAACAGGTTATCGCCGCCGCCCGGAGAACGAACTTCAGCAGGCCATGGCGCACCATTGCCGGTACCGATTATTACCAGGTCAGTTTCAGGGTCATAGGTGATCGCATCCCAGGGCGTACCGCCACCGCCGGTTTCCCACCAGTCCCCGTTCCAGGTCTCTGCAGCCCATTCCAGTTCTGGCTGCTCAAATCCCAGTTCAGGGTTACCGGGCACTGCCCACCAGCGCCACAGCTCTTCGCCATTATTGGCATCATAAGCCGCCAGATAACCACGCATATGGAATTCGGAACCCGCTTCACCAATAAAGATTGTGCCATTGGCAATTCGTGGGGCCCCGGTGATGGAAAGCTGCTTCTCTCGATCAGTGGCCTGTTTTTCCCAGACCAGATCACCACTTGCAGCATCGACAGCGACCAGGCGTCCGTCAAGGGTGCCCCAGATCACCATGCCGTCCCAGGTGGATACGCCGCGATTAACAATACCGCAGCACAGGTTTACTGCCCATTCTCCGGGCACCTTGGGATCATATTTCCATAACAGCGCACCATTTTTGGCGTCAAAGGCATAGACCTTGCTCCAGGGGGAAGAAACATAAATACGTCCATCGGCAACTACGGGAGTGGTTTCATAAGAACCGCCGCGTTCAGCCAGATCGCCATACCAGGCCAGTTCCAGTTCACTAATATTGTCTGCAGTGACCTGGGTGAGCGGACTGTAGCGCTTCTCGCTGTAATCAGAGCCATAAGAGGCCCACTGCTCACCGATATCGGTCGCTGAAATCCCTGGTCCTACAGGTTCAGCAGAAGCGGCCGGCTCAATCTGAGCGCTTTCAACATCAGCCTCACTGCAGCCTGCAAGCACTGTGGCCAGAGCCAGAATAAATAGAATGGGTTTTATCGGATGCATGGTTGGGTCCTTATACAGAGTAAGTAAGCGTAAATAACACCTTGTAAAATTCAGTCCTCAATAGTACCCGTGGACTTAGTATCAGTGCAAAGGAAAGATCAAAGGCGCCAACCCCTTCTCACAAAGAATGCAGCTTTGCAGCAATCCAAAGGACTATTCCATTACTGTACCATCGTGATTTAGTATATTTTTATGTTCAGATAAACAAAACAGCATTGATAAATTCGGGGTTCCATTTATTTAAAACTCTTATGAAAGTTAAAATCAGACAGTTTGGTGAAAACGACTTCTCTTATAAATCAGCAGGCGAATTACCCGGCCTTATTAAGCTGGTGGATACCTTCTTTGAATTAATGAACACACTTCCAGAGGCTAAATGTGCTCGGGATTTATATCCAAAAAAATTATCAGGACCCAGTAAAAAATTGGCGTATTTCTTGTCCGGCTGGCTTGGAGGTCCGCGCATCTACCAGGAATATTTTGGAGAAATAAGCATCCCTTCTGCCCACCGTCATCTCAAGATCGGCCAACAGCAAAGCGACGCCTGGATGCTGTGTATGCAAAAAGCTGTTGAACAACAAGCTTATGATGAAGCATTCAAGGAATATTTGATTGCGCAGTTAGGTATACCGGCAGGCCGAATTGTCATTGCCTGCAGCAGATAAGAATCAGCATTAAGGAATAAGCGATACGATCTGGCTGACCTGAAGCATTTAAAGAGTCCTGGAACCCTTCGCTGAACATCCCTGCTCGAATGTATTACTTGCAAGGGAAATCAGGCTTTTAAACCACGTAGAATAAATTCAATGTGGGCATCGGCATAGGCTTCTATATCCAGCGGCGATTGTTTCTCTAACTGCAAGCGCCACAAAGCACTGACCATAGCCGGCGCAATAAGTATCTGGGTGAATTCCGCATTGAAGGATTCCCTGAACTCGCCATCCTCAACACCCTTTTTAATAATGCCCTGTATTAATTCCTGATTACTGCTGATTATCTCGCGGAAAAAGAAGTCAGCAATCTCTGGAAAACGTAAACCCTCCCCCATCACTAACTGCACCAGTTCCGGCATTCTGTCCTGATGCAGTGCTTGATACATGCGCCGAAAATGACTGGTCAAATGTTCTGTCGCAGTCCCTTTGAATTCGGCCGCATAACTTTGTGCCTCATCCCTTATGGGAAACAAATTTTTACGAATCACTTCCTGAAACAGGGTTTCCTTGCTGTCAAAATATAAATAAATAGTGCCCTTGCCAATTCCTGCGCGTACCGCGACATCATCCAGTTTCGTGGCAGTAAATCCCTGCAGGGCGAATTCCTGGTACCCCGCATTAATAATGGCATTACGGCGTGCCTCTTTCTGCTGTTCACGCTTGCTTGGTGTTAGAACTTTTTGTGCTTCCAAGGGCTATATTACCAAATATTTCTTGACAAAATGTGTAAAAATTATAAAACTGACTGACCAGTCAGTCAATATAAGTCTATGGCTTGGAGATTCAATGAATTCTACTTTAAATAACCCTTCTAAGCTTCAGAAATCATTATGGTTTTTTGTTTGTATCGCCATTCTTGGTGTTGGTTTCTTCAGCTTTTTTTTACTCAAGACATTGAAACCAGTCCCGGAACAGAAAGATTCAGCCTTATTGATTCCTACGGTTCAGACTGCCCCACTGCAACACAGGCAATCCCCATTATTGATAGATGGCAATGGAATTGTAGTCCCTACGGCAGCCATTTCGGTTTCCTCCCAGGTAAATGGCGAAGTTATCAGCCTGCATCCAAACCTGGTAAGTGGCGGTGACTTTAAAAAAGGGGAAATTCTTATACAGGTTGATAGACGCACCTTTGAAGCGAACCTGAAAGAAGCAGAGGCAAACCAAAGAGCCAATCAAAGTACTCTTGAATTTATCACCAAACAACTCACCCGCCTGCAATCTCTGATGGACCAGGGCTTTATCGGTGAAGAAACCCTTGATGATGCAATCAGCAGACGTGACCAGACCCTCGCAGCAATAGCCCGACAAAATGCCATTATCCAGAATCGTCAACTGGATCTTGAAAGAACCAGCATCCAGGCCCCCTTTGATGGCCGCGTCTATGAAGAAAGTGTCGATGTTGGTGACATTGTTTCACCTGGCCGTGAGCTGGCCCGCTTTTATGCCAGCAGTGAAGTCGAAGTGATCGTCGGGCTGAATACCGATGATTCCAGCTTCATTCCAGGTCTTTGGCAGCAACAAACTGCTCAGCAGCGCAGTGCCTGGGTCACTGTTGATCATGGTGACAATACCTACCAATGGCAGGGTTATGTACATCGAGTTGAATCCGACCTGGATCGTGTGACCCGGACTGTCGATGTGGTAGTGCGGATACCCTCTCCCTTCACAGCGGGAACACTTGTTGGCAATCCGAGCTCATCTGTCGAACTGGAAGCCCCTCCTCTGCTGGTGGGCATGTATACCAATATCGCTATAGAAGGGATGAGTTTACCGGGACATTTCGTCATTCCGGTAAGAGCATTGAGACCAAACAATACAATCTGGACAAGTATCTCAGAAGGGATTCTGAAACAGGAGACTGTCGAATTTGTGCGCCAGGAAGGAAATCAGGCCGTGCTTCTGGCTCCTGATCTGCCGGAAGGCACTCCAATCATAGTCAGTGATATCGCGCTTATGAGCGACGGCATGCGAATCAAGGTTGAAAATATCAATCCTCTGAGCGAATCAATGGAATCCTCCTCACAGGGAGCCCTTCACTAATGAATGGCATTATTTCATGGATGGCCCGCAACGGCGTTGCCGCAAATCTGTTAATGGTTTTTATGCTGGTAGCAGGAGTTACCAGCTTTTTCCAAATCACCGTGAAACTATTCCCGGAAGTAAATCTGGACCAGATTACCATTCGCGTAATTTATCCCGGCGCCTCCCCTACTGAAGTAGAAGAATCAATCATCCGGCGCATCGAGGAAAATGTCGAAAGTGTTGAAGAAATTCAGGACATCACTGCTATCGCAGCTGAAGGCATGGGTACCGTCACTGTTGAGCTGGTACGCGGTGCAGATACACAACTGCGCATGGACGAAATTAAATCCGAAGTGGATCAAATAACCACTTTCCCGATTGATGCAGAAGAACCCCAGATCAGCCTGTTAAGTAGTTCGCAACGTGCCATGCAGGTTGTGGTTGGCGGCAATACCAGCGAACGGGAACTTAAAGAGCTCGCCAACAGGGTCAAGGATGAACTGATCTTCAAGGAAGGCATTTCCATTGCCACTATTTCTGGTGCTCGTGACTACGAAATATCAATCGAAGCCTCAAATAATGAACTGCGCAGCCAGGGACTGACACTGACAGATATTTCCACGGCGGTACGTCAGGAAAGTCTGGAGCTACCAGGTGGCGAAATTGAAACCCCCAGCGAAGAATTGGTACTGCGCACCCTTGGTCGCAACTATAATCAGCAGGACTTCGAAGAAATAGTACTGCGTTCTGGCGAGAACGGAGGTCGTATTGTGCTTGGTGATGTAGCCACTGTATCTGACGGCTTTACTGATACCGATCTGATTAACCTGTATGACGGCATTCCTGCGGTCATGATCAATGTGATGCGCGTGGGTGACGAGCAGATTCTGGACATTGCCAACATCGTTGAACAATACCTGACTGAAGAATTACAGCCCACCTTGCCCCTGGGGGTATTTGCAGTAGTAGGCAGGAATGAGGCTTCTGTAATCAAGAGTCGCCTTGGCCTGCTGGTTAAAAATGGCATCATGGGACTCGCCCTGGTGGTTATTACTCTTACAATTTTTCTCGATTTCCGCGTGGCAGCCTGGACAAGTCTGGGCATTTTAATTTCCTTTATTGGCGTCTTTGCCGTGATGAATTTCTTTGGCACATCCATCAATGTGCTTTCTACCATTGGCTTTCTGCTCGCCATCGGGATAGTGGTAGATGATGCCATCGTGGTGGGTGAGAATATTTTTGCACGCCAGGAAACCGGCATTCACCCCCTTAAAGCCGCAATCGAAGGGGCGCAACGTATTTCTATACCGGTGACATTCGCCGTGGCGACCACCATCGCAACATTCAGTTCACTGTTGACCTTGCCTGGTACTCTGGGTGGATTATTGGGCGACATCCCCATGGTAGTCATTGGCGTGTTATTCCTGTCGGTTACCGAAGCCCTGCTGGTATTGCCCTATCATCTTTCGCATCCGAGCAAAAAAGTAAAAACAGGTAACCGTGTTACCAGAACACTGGACAATCTGCACAAGAAGGTTGGCAAAGGCTTTAAATGGTTTGTTAACGGTCCTTTACACCGCTCCCTTGAATTTGTGACCCTTCATCCTTGGGTCGCCATCTGCTCCTCCATTAGTTTGTTGTTTATTACTGCCGGCATCCTGGCCGGGGGCTATGTGAAATTCACTTTTTTCCCGGAAATCGAAGGCGATAATGTCATCGCAAGCATTGAGCTCCCTGCCGGAGCGACAGTGGAAAGGACCCGGGTGGTCGTTGACCGCCTGGAGGTAGAAGCCATTCGTCTTGGTGTGGAATACAACGCCCTGGTGGAATCTGGCGAACCCGCCATTAAATCCCTGAATATTCTTGTCGGTGCACAGGACAGCGGCCAGCCCACGCCTCTGGCTTCAGCCGGCGGAGGTGAAAGCCCAAACGTTGCCACCATCGTGGTGGAATTGTCTCCTCCTGAAACCAGGAGTTTTG
>Ga0233432_10002118_pt1 | contig 18646 bp, 23 predicted proteins | sample SI_122_August201_6_FD_179870 | JGI IMG/M metagenome (GOLD analysis project Ga0233432, IMG submission 179870) | Seawater microbial communities from Saanich Inlet, British Columbia, Canada - SI_122_August2016_10_MG | ecosystem: Environmental > Aquatic > Marine > Inlet | place: Canada: British... | reverse complement strand
TGCTTGTGTATTTCACGCGTATAAAGTTCATGGAAATCCACAAAGCTGTGATAGTTTGATTAAACTTTTTTCCTTGGATCGAAAAGTTGGATTGAAGGGTTTGAAACACGTTGGATTAAATGCACCTAAAGACTCGGTAATGCGTACTAGTCATATTACACCTCAAGACCTGGTTCGAGAGATTATGAAAAAATTTGAAGCTAGCCCTGAACAAATATCAGAAGTTGTTGGATTGTATTCTAAAATTCATAATCGTTCATCTATTCTTAATCGATCTAGACCTCAATCGGTAGCAGCCGGTCTGACTTACTATTATATTCTTCTGAAACAAAAAAATATTAGTATGAAAGACTTCACAAAAAAGGTAAATCTATCAGACCTAACTGTTATAAAAATAACAAAAGAGATTTGCCGTGTTCTTAAAACCCCTGGTCTTATCTAAATTTCATTACTTTTGAAATGAAATTTACTTGCAATTTAATAATTCATGTTAAAAGCCATATATTGTGGATGCCTTTCTCGGAGTTTAATTTTTGGATGTCTTCTCAACCCCGCTTTGTTAAAATCCCCATAAAGTGTACCGTTCCAAATATCTAGCTTATTATTACACTGTTCTATCTCAATGGTATTTTTGAGTTGATTGATTATGGATTGAATAACAATGTCTGTAATACGATTAAAGGAATTTCTAGGTAAATTGAAAGTATCCTGTGTGTAAATCCCAGCATTGTCAGCACCAGCTTCTGCATTCCAGACACTGGTAATCATTCCTCTAATTTGTTCGTCGGGAGCAACAATTGCCCTATTCATAAGAGGCCATAAATGATCTGAAACCTTTTTGGATATATAGTTTACTGTTTTTTGATGAAAGAGATAGTTATATAAATTACCACCCGCTCCTTGAGTACAATCGCAATTTAAATTATCCATCCAACCGACATATCTTTGCGTGTTATAATCATGCGGTAAATTTGCTACACTAGTTGCGTATTCTGTCATTTTTATTTACCTAAAAAATTTTCTAAATTTAAAACAGCAAAAACTTACTTAAATCAAGAAATGAGTTGTCTATTTGATTCTATGTTTTCGTTGCTCAAACAGCACGGAATTTACTTTAAATCTAGTCATATTTTGCGTCTCAAAATAACAAAATTTATGAATGACAATCCTAAATATTCACTGGAATCCGGTACAATCGAAGATTGGATTAAAATGGTTTCAGGAGACATGGGGACAAATTATCAAACATATATTAATAGCATGCAACTGGCAAGCACGTGGGGTGGTGCAATGGAAATGGCTGTTATGTCAAAAATTTTTAGCATCATAATACATGTAACAGGTAGAGGAAAAACAGAACCTTTAGCCATTTTTGATTGTACAGGTGGTAATGCCGATATGATTTTTGTATTGCACTGGACAGGAAGTCATTACACCCCAGTTCGACTAGATGAATGTTCAAAACTGAATTAAAAATCGTTATCTAGATTTGGATGAGATGTTGCCAGTACGTTGTTTTACATGTAATAAAGTATTAGCGAATAAGGGTCAGACTTATGAAAAGTTGAAGCGTGATGAAAAACCAATGGATGAAATTTGGCAAACGTTGGGTTTGACCCGTATGTGTTGCCGTATGATAATGATTAGTCATGTTGATCTTACAGACAAGATGTTGGATTATACAGAATATAACCCGTGTAAGTATATAGAGATTAGAACTCAGCCACCTGAGGAAGAAGATCTCGTCACAAAAATGGGTGCCATGAAAGTGGATTCATCTGCAGCAGCTACACAATCTATAAGCATTCCGATGAAGGGAGTTCGTGTGTATAGAGCTGTCTAATCTTCAAATAATATACAGAATATTATTTGACAATTTAATTTAGTAACCTCTTTTCTTAGGTTTCTTTGCTTTCTTAGCTTTCTTGGGTTTTCTGGAGCTTCTTTTCTTAGCTTTCTTACCTTTCTTCATCCTGAACGACGTCCGTCGCTGACTGGATTGTCGCCTCAGTTGTTCCGCCATGGCAGCAGCTAGCTCCTGTTGCTCTCGAAGTTTGGTTCTCGATCTTGCAACATCAAGTTGAGCGTCTGTGAAGGATTTTTCGTGTAACTGTAATGCCAAAGCCCGTTGCCTAGCAGTCTCCGCTGCTTGTTGCTCTAACATTATGTTCTTCTGTCGCGCTTCTTTTAGCACATTTCTGGCCTCTTCCTCCTTCGCTTGGATAAGAGCTCTTTTCCTTGTCGCTTCTGCTGCTCCGATTTCTTTCACGGAGATAGCACGCGATTTCGCTTCGAGTTTTGCAATTTCGTCCGCCTCCTGTCTCATGATAGCATTGTTTTTCCTCGTCTGCATTTCAAGTTCATGTGCTTGCTGGGTAAGTTGTTGATCCGCTTTTTGTTGTAACAAATCCGCTTGCTTCTTGGCCGCTCTTGCAGCAGCTTGTTTTTGTTTGAGTTCTGAACTACTGACCTCTTGTTCAGCTTTCCAATACTCCAGTACCTTGGAAACAAACCCAAGTACTATTATACCGCCGATTACAGCCAAAATCATAGCTTCCGTATCGACTGATTCACATCCTTCATTTTTGTCTTCGGTGTCACCATCGGGGTTATTTTCTTTCGCGTTAGCATTTTTAAGTAAAAAGATACTTGATACCATGGTTATCACACCGATGGCGAAAATATAAACCATGTTAACAATCTGTGCTGACTTAACCGCTGCATGATCAAGTAAACCGGTAAACCCCAAAACAACGTTGGCTGTACCTACCATCATTAATATTTGTAAATTAGTGTGAACTCCCTCGGCTGCACATTTTTTCATTTTGTTAGATGCTACCCAGGTTAGTACTAATATAGTACTTCCCATAATAACACTAAGCATCGAATATGTTGGAAATGCCATTTTTTATCTTAGGGATATTTTTTTAATAAAAATCACACATTATATGCTTAACTTGTTTAAGAATTAAAAAGTATAAAAATTTTTATACGTTCAAACAAATGGAACAACTAATAACAAGTTTAGAATCACCTGAATCTTTCGAAACAATGAGTGAAATTATACAAAATCGACAAGTAATTTCATCAGCGAAATCTATTCTTGAGAATGGTAATGTTGACTTATCACCTCGAATATTTTTAGCAGCATGGATGATTTCCAGATTTCCCGAAGTCATTGAAAATACTCCGGACGAAACTCTTAAGTCAACTGCCGACGCGGTAGTGCACTGTTGTAAAAATAGTTATAGATTCGGACCGGTATTAAATTTGTTCAAACTACGGTTAAATTCCTGGAAAAGTACAGACATAGATAAGTTAAAAGAGGAGTTAGTTCTCACTTATAGACATTTGTGTAATCAGCAGATACAAAATGAGGAGAGTCGTGCGTTATTGGAAGACACCAAAGCTGTAATAATGAGAGAAGCAAGAAAAATTGGCGGTGAAGAGTTAGTTGAAAATCTTTCGCGACATAAATAGACTTCTAAAAATATTTTTTTCAATAAATGACTGAAAAAAATATAGAATCAAATGTTTCTATCCCCGATGAGAAAAAAACTACTGAGGATGCTGTCGACGCAAAAGCCGTCACCGAAAATGTAGTTTCGGACGAACCCATTGTCAAAGAAACACAACCAAAGACCGCAGGTGTCAAAGAAATAGAAGAAATACCAGTTGTATTGGATAGCGGTGACGATTCATCGAGTGATAGCGGTGACGATTCATCGAGTGATAGCGATAGTGCTGTCGAATCAGAATCGTCTGAGGGTTCAGAATCTTCTGAAGAATCCAATGAAGATAGCGCGGAAGATTCCAAGCTACCGATTGTGTTAGATCTTGATGAAACATTATTACACGCTGTCAGTACCAAGGAGTTACACGATAAATTTAGTTCTCGTGCCCAAAAAGCAATGTTAGCGAATATTGTTAAGTCATTAAAAGTTCACGACATGAAAGATACGGATGAGAAGGGGAAAGAACGAAGTTTTTATATTGTTTTTGAACGTCCCGGACTACAAGATTTCTTAGACTACCTATTCGACAATTTTAAAGTCTTAGTTTGGACTGCTGCAACTAAAGACTATGCTGCTTTCATCGTGGATAAGATTTTAATCCAGGGTAAACCGCGTAAATTACACTATCTTTTTGTCAATCATCATGGGAAAAAATCTGCTAAAAAGTTTGGCAAACGCCACAGAAAAAAGTTAGAAATGCTTGTTGACTTTTATAAGATTCCTGAGTTGGCAAAAAACGGTGACGCCGGTATTAATAAATTAGTTCCCGTCATTATAGATGATAATGAACATGTGCTACAGTCGCAACCAAACCAATGCGTTGCCGCTCCAGCGTATGTTCTTTTCGACGATGAAATGGATGTGAATCATAGCATGATTAGTGATAAATTTCTAGAGCAATTACAAATGGGACTAGAGCAATATAAACTCGAATCCGAATCTCATCCTCAAAACGATCCCGCTAAAATAATATCCAGAGGTATGCTGAATAAAATGGCTAGTCGGAGTTAACTTTCAATCCAAGTTCTTCGCATTTTTCCTTGTCTTTTGTGTCTAGTGGTAAAATTTTTTCTTCTTCATCATCCAATTTTCCCACTACGCCCGCTTTCTTGGTTTTCAATACAAAGCGAGTTTCTTTGTGATAAAAATATTCCGTAAAAACTTTATGTTTTCGCATCACCAACCTCGGTTTCTTTTTCCCGGATTTCTTTTTCACGTGTTTTTTACACATACCTTCGTCAACAGATGGCAAATCACATTCCGTGTCTTTCTTTTTACCACGCGTGAATTTATGTGAACATTTAATCGGGGCTGCCGTGGAAGAAGTTGTTGGCGCATTCCATAAATCCAATATATCCTGTTGGTTAATTTTCCACTTATCTGAGACCAATAATGAAAGTTCTTTCAAATATTGGTCGTGTGAAATTTTCACATGTTCTAGAAAATTCATCTTTTTTCTTTTTAGGTTTAATTCATATTCAAATCATTTTAAATTTTCGAGATCTATAATAAATGAGTAAGAATTTAGTTAAGCACAACGTAAATACAATTCGAGATCAAATTGAAGCAAAAATACAATCAAGTCCATTTTTCGCATCTCAAAATGCCGTAAGTCTTACTGTTACCGATTTTGATACGTTTCCTTATCCCAGATTTTACAGGGGTATTTACCAGAGCACCGAACCAGTTGTATTAGAAAGAGAAGCCGGTTGGAGACAACGTCACGACGACTGTTATGAACCAAAAAGAACTTATGAAGTTGAAGAGCCTTCGTATTGCTGGCAAGTACCGTGTTCTACTGTATTTCCGTGTCATAAATTTCATGGACCGGCTGCCAAAGCTGTTGGTCAAGAATATTTTTGTGTCCCAATAAGTAGATAAATTTTAATACATATGTATTAAAATTATTTAGTCAACCCTATCACAGCACAGCCCATTCTCCCACCCGCATTACCAGTTTTCAGACTTTCTTTGTTTAATTTGTTTATCATTTGCTGTCTGTTTTCATATGGATAATTTACACTCTTGCATATTTTTTGTAATGTTTCTGTGTCAAGGCTAGAATATGATTTAAATCCGTTTTTGGTCATAATCCCTTGTCTACCAAGATCGTCCTTATGATAATGTATAACAACTGATCTGCCTAAAATTTGAGAAATATCTGCTAGGTCCGGGGCTTTGAAAGTAATTTTAACATTCCCGTTTTTATCAGATTTCATATTGTTCATCAAGTCACCTATATGTCTTGGACGAGATGGATCTAAATAAGTCCCATGGTCACAATTTTCGGGATTGTAATGACCACCGCAACTTTTACAACCTTGAGTTAAGTCACCGTATTCGTGAATATGAATTGCGTGAATCTCGTTTTTACCCAACCCCGCGAGGTCAATTTCACACACACCAGATTTAAATCTAACGGTACCTGATATACCGTTATTACTTGCACATTTAGGATCAAAAAATGCGACTGCTGATTGCCTTTGTAGATTTGCACCCATTTATTTATGAAATTTTCCCATTAAAATAAAATGACAGAATATATTCCAATTTTCGTTCCCGCCCTCGCTGGTTTCGGCGCGGCGATGATTTGTAACGTGGGAAAAAGCGCGGGTGAAGTAGTTAAATTTAGACCACCGGCAGCTGTTTTTAGTATAGCATGGATTGCATTATACACAATGTTTGGCCTATCTTGGTATTACGCCAGAAAGGATTCTTCCAAAGATCATAAAATATATGTGGACATTGCAAATATCGCCCTTGTTGTTATAATAAGTTCTTGGATTATTGTTTATGCGTGTGGTAAAAATAAGATAGGAGGTGTTTACGTGCTAGGATTTTCTATATTAGCAGGTCTAATAACTTATACTGTAGCACCGACGACTTTATCTAAAGTTTTAATTTGTCCCCTAATCACGTGGTTGATTTTTGCCATGTTTCTTAATACTTTTGAAGTTCAGAAATTAAAATAGGTTTAGGAAAAATGATTAATAATAAATGTCAGAAATTACAGCAGTAACTTTCCGTGGGGAAAGTAGAAAAGTTAAATTAAAAGAGATACACTGGACCACTTATAGTAAAAATATTCCCAAGGAGTTGTGGAATTATATACCCAAGGACTCATATTTAATTTGTCCTCGGTATTCTAGCCCTCCTTACACAGTTCAAGTTGGTATAACTGGTACAGCTTGGAGGGGAGAACCTCATAAAAAAGCAATCAGTAGAGAGATACAAGAGGAGTGCGGTCTGGTGATGACCAGAGATCCCCGTCAAATGATAGAGCTAGAACATCGAATTGTTAAAACAAATAAATCGGGAAATACGTACACCCAGATAAAAAATTGGCTGTGGTGTGTGGTTGGAACTAGATTTTGCAGAGCTGCAAAAGGAATAGCCGCAAAGAAAAAAGGCGTTGACAATAAAAAGTGTAAAATAGGGGCTCTATTGTATGAAACAAATCCCGATGCTCTTGTTAAAAAATTAATTGTTTCGGTCAACAATGGTGGATTTACACAGCTAGTCAATGATAAACTATTTGAAGTATTGATTGTCCCTAGTCAATTAGCTTACAAGATGGCATACAGCCCTGTTAAAAATAAAAATGTTGTTTCACGAGAAACATTGGAAATAATCGCACGTGGACCATTAAATACTTCAACTGTCGTTGATAATAAAAGATGGCCTGTCCATTCGAAAAGTAAAAGAAAGTCCAAGTGATGACTAATAAATATGAATGAATATTTATTAGAAATTTAAACCCGCGTGATAAGATATCAAATGTTACGAAAACAATGTACAAAGTTCAAGAAATCTCTCTCAGAATGCCGTGTTAGTAAGTTGGCCGAACCTAAAGCCAAACACACCAATCCTTTAGGTTATACACCATCCAAGTGTAAAGTATTCCAAGATTTATATATAAAATGTTTGACCGGTAAAATTGTTGTGCGTATGGGACCGTAGTTACTTTGATTTTTTCTTTGTGTGTTTCAAAAAATCCTTAATAAGTTTATCTTTATCAGATTTCTTGTAGTCAGATAAGCTTTTCCCAGTTGTCTTTTTATTCATATATGACAATCTACAAAGTTTCTTGATAGAAGTTATGTTCATTCGTTCTAGCTGTAATTTAGTATACTTTTTAAGACTGCTTGGTTTAGTATACTTTACGACTTGAGGGGTCCCTGCCGCGACTTGTTTTAGAATTTCAGATACTCTGTCCTCATCCTTCTTTTTCCTTGCAATAATACGATAAAGAGTTTGATCACCAGTTGATCCAGGGCGCCCACGAGGATAAGTTAAAACCATCTTCCAAACATTTACATGTCTCTCACTTTTTGGTAAGTCACTGTGGGATTTATATCTTACAACTCTGCCTATAATTTGTTCTGTGCCGGCATTATGCCATACAGGATCTAAAATTATAATATTCCTTACTTTTTTCAAATCCAATCCTTCACCACCTGCACGGGTGACTATTAAAATTGGAAATTTATCCGCATTGAACTCTTTGATAATTTCATCTTTTTTCTTAGTACTCAGACCACCTCTGAAAACCTTAAAAGGTATCCCGTTAGATTTCATAAACTTACTTATAGCTGTAACACCGAAATCAATCCAGTTAGTAAAAATAACTGATTTTTGAATTTTTCCATTAGAGAGTTTTATTAACTCCATTGCCTTTTCTAATTTTGCACTGTAATACTTATCTGTACCAGCCTTGTTGACAGCTTTTCTAAATCCATGTAAGAATTTGGTTGGATTTGGTATGATCATGCCCCCGACCGCGAGTCCTTGTGTAGCTTTGTCATAAATTTTTTCATACGCTTTAGACATCGGGACTTTGGTTATGTGTTCTGTTACTCCTGGGAAATCGGCGTGTCCTCGACAAGAAGGTACATAGTCTACTCGTCCTTTCAATAGTAATTTAATATTATCCAGTGATTTTTTCTCAAGTTTAGCAGTTATAGTAAATGGTCTGTTCTGACCGCCGTGCCCCGCTATTTCTTTACCGTGAAGTATATTTATGGTGTTTATAAAATCCTTCGCGGTGTTAATGAAAGGCGTCGCTGTTAATAAAAGTTTTTTGTGAGCTTGCATAGCGCAAGCTAATCCAGCTTTACCTCTATTTGAACCGTAATTTCTTAAATTATGAGCTTCGTCAATAATCAAAAGAGATTTTTTACAACTTGGGGCTCTACCTTGTGAAAATAAAGAGGCAAATTTACTGAAAGAGTAAGCCTTATAAGAACTATGATTTGTCACACCGTAGTGTTTCAGTTCTTTTTCAAAATTAGTGATTAAGCTTGCGGGTGCCAAAAAGATAACGTGATTATTGGGATACTTATCTAAGTAACATTGTGAAGCAATCACAGCTGATAAAGTTTTACCGCACCCGGTCCCGTGTACTATTAACAGTCCATCATACAACGAATTAGTCCGATTTATGTAGTTTATGACTCGTCTTTGAATGGGTCTCGGTTTTCTTTTACCTCTCTCTAGACAGTGTTTTTTTACAGTCCGAATTTTTTTTCGTAATTTACGAGATTTGCGACCTGACATCTTTTATCAAATTGAATAAAAATTTGTTTTTTAATTTCGGTAAAAATGGACTACATTTTACTTGTTTCACACACTCTCGTATTATTCCCAATAGGTGTATGCTTTTGGCAGTATAAAAAAGAAACAGACTATAAAGCATTGTATACCGCCTCTGGTTTGTTATACACCGCTTTTTTTTCCATTTGCATGCACACATATGATTACCCGGACTTGATTCAAAAATGGGATGAAAAAAGTGTAAAATTTAGCATGTGGTTTTTATTAGACCACTGGGCATCCGATTCCATAATTATCACCACTGTACTCTACGCAACACGGTATCATAGCGACTGGTTTTATATCATTTCTCATCTAAGTAGTGTATTATTTTTGATATGTGAGTTTACTGTGCCAAGAGAATTGATTATTTTCATCGTAATAACTGTTGGCGTACTTTCAGCGCTTGTTAAAATAAAAACTATTTATCTGGCTGTAAAACACTTTTACTTTAGTACCATATTGATGTTTGTATTTCTTGGGACAGCTGTCTATTGTTTACTAAATGCTGACGGTAGCGACTACAAAATTATACACTCAATGTGGCACATTTTGATTTTAAGTTCAGCCGGGTTAGCATGTCTAACGAAATCTAGATTAGATGCGGTTTGTCCAATTGACGTAATTTACACGAGACCTACTTCTCGATCTATGTAATAAAAGCTGAAATTGATTATTTATACGAATCGTATAAATAATCGACAATGGATATCAAAACAGATTCCAAAACTCAAAAGAATAGTTGGCCTACACCAGCCGAAAGTGTCGGTATGAAAATTAGTAAAAAGAATAAGTATAAGAAAAAATACACCCACTCCAAAATATCTCGTTCACATAGAATACCTAAAAGGGTTACACCGAGTATTTTTGATTTGCCACCCATCTGTCCTAAAACGGGATTAGTTTCAAGAAGTAATTTCGCAAAAGTTGTTGGTTGTATCTTCAAAGATATGTTGAAGTGTGAAGAACAGGGGCTTGGTATGATGTTATCTAAGCTAAAAGAATTTTTAATCGGAAAAAACAAAATGGCAGTGGTAAAAAATAAATGGACCGGTGTAACGTCACAAGACTTGTCTGTAAGGTCGTGTCTTAAAACAACTTCAAAAAGTCTTCCAAAACTTCTAGCTCCGGTTCTGGAGCCGATTTTTTCCGAAAGCTTTCAGGGCAAAAATTTCATTGAATCCAGGTTAGACCCTACTCATGCGGATCTATTATTGTATCGTGAAAAAGACTTTTTTGGTTTTCACAGTGATCAAATACTGGATTTTCCGTTTGATGACATACCCGTTGAAACCATTCAATCTACTAAAAGACCACAATTTACCGAACCAGTTGCATATAATGAGGCTAGGGGTAAATGGTACATGTACTCTGTAATTCTATGTCTTGATTCTAATCTGAGTAGTCAGGGGTTGAGAGATGATGGAAATACAGTGGTTTGCTTACCAGCAAGATCTTTCTTAGAAAATCCCGTATACCGAGATGAAATAATCAAGTCTAATCTGATTATGAGAGACGTAATGAGTCCAGATAGTGAGTTAGGAAACAAAGAACTTTCACACCATGTCTTTCATCAGAGTATTACACCTAGAAACTTTGTTGTATTTCCGTCAAATGCGTCACACGCTAGCGCAGCAATAACTCAAAATGGTGGTTACAAATTCGCGCTGAAAATGGATTTGTGGGTTTTGGTGCCTCATAAATTGGAAGAGATACAGATAACACGTCCTAATCTCCCATTTCGCTATCATCATCTCGACGTAGAGATGGAGTTATTGAAAGCAAAAAATGAATCCAAAGACATATTGCGATATGCGTCTTATTACGGAATCGTTAACGATAGAAACACAAGAAGCACCACTTCTCATCGGTACTTAGAATATGGTCCAGGAAATATGTTCCATTCCATTACCGGAATTTCATCGAGATGTAGTTGTAAAAGATGTGAACATCGGGCAGTGGAAATCAAACATATCGGTGAAAATTTAAACAACCTTTGTTGTCTATGTAAAATATTACCAAAAGATGTAATTTTCATAGTAGCTTCCTTTCTAAAGATTGGTAGGGTAAACGACTCTGACTCGCTTGATGGTTTTAAACTGATAGACAATAAATCTCTAATATTTCGTTCCAGTGTGCAAAATGCACTCGACACGGTAAGACCAAACCATAGTAAACTTAGGTCTGCTGGTGGAATTTATAATTATCGTTTAGTTATTGGAGATACACCTGCATCAGAGACTTCTACTAAAATGTCCAGTCCCGGGCAAAGCAATGTCAATTTTGCCAATAACGCCGAGGGAGCGAACGCCGCGTGCTGGGCATTTAACACTGGAAAATTAAAATTGTTGACTAAAAATTACACTGATTATTACGCATTTCTTGACGATAGAAATAGAGGCTCCGCGAGGTGTAGTGGAGATTGTATATGCGATAGGGTTAATCCGTGGATATTTTTTAAAAATAAACAACTTAGCCACCAAGAAATGACCAATTTTGATATAATTGCCAGACAGTATTTTGCAAACTATGATAATATAGTTTGCAAGTGTACTTGCCTGGGTTGTATCAGATCATGTGTTATTTCTGCTTATCATTACTATAGATACGATAGCGAGGAAGAATACGATGACGAACCACATTGTAATGGCCGTGAAGACGATTATTGAATGAATAAATTCTAATTCTTTTCAGAATTAGAAGCTTAGTATCCGTGACAACGGCATTGTTTGATTTTATCATAGTCCGCCAATGTATATTCTTCTTTCTGAGCAGCAGATTTAGGAAAGAGAACTCTCCATTGCACCAAATACAACACCATAAGTATTATAACCATTATGCTGAGTAGCGCGAGCGCGTAGGGCCATCTTTTATCTCGATTAATTAAAAGATTGACACTCGGAATAGCAAACCAGATACCGATCAAAGACAAATAACTGATAAGTAAAGATAATTCTTCAGAAGTGTGTCTCATTTATTTAGTATATCAAACTTTTCATTAAATTCTCTGACAGTCAGCACAGGTACACCAAACTCATGAGCTTGGATCATTTTAGAAGTAATATTGGCAACGGATGGGACTATAACAGCGGATGTTCCTTCAGTGACAACGGAAGAAACTAATCCCATGTTATCATAGATAACATCTTCTAAACTATAATCGACCTTTCCCATCCATCCAGAAAATACAAACGTAGAGTTAATTATTTTAGGATTATATCCACGTTTTTCTAAGTCCAATCTTCTCTTTTTTTGAAATTCTATTGCAAGAGTTACGTCTTTCTGATTCATATCTAGTAATAACTTTCGCATTTTTGGGATTTCGTTGGATATCATATCTATACTTTTAGGTCCAAGTCGTTTGACTTTTTTTGCTTTTCTAATAATCAATAGCTGTTTTTTGATTTCCGCTGATGATATTTTTTCTTCTAACAATGATGGATAAACTCGAAGAAGTTGTTTTAGCATAGTTCTACTTATTCTAAAATTTACAATGGTGAAAGCTACTAGATATCGATCCAGTGGTGTGTTTTTTAATGCACTGCTTATATTTTCCAATATTTTTTGGCTCTTTTTCTTACCAAACCCTCTTACCTTTTTTAATTGTGCTTCGGTCAATTGTGTAACAGATTTTATAGTCTTGTATCCTAAATCCCATAACTTTTCTATCGTTTTTGGCCCAATTCCGCGAGATTCAATCGTTGAGAAAAAATGAGAGATTCGTGCTATTTGTACTTCTCTATTTCCCTCGATATCTTCAAGTACAATATCCATTCTTTGCCACCGCCATGGATATTCGTAAGAAGGCATGATAGGTGTTATGTTTCTATCGACGTCTACATTTTTTATTTGAGGTATCACGTCACCGACACGGGCGACTTGTATTTTCGTACCAGGTCCCATTGACCAATCACGGACATGCGCGGCATTATGTGCAGATGCTCTCGTCATCCTAATACCCGATACATAAACAGCTTCATATACGGCCACGGGTACATATCTTCCATACCTAGATATTCTCCAATCCACATCAATCACGTATGTATCTCTTATTTGCTCTTCTAGTAATGCCTTGAATGCAACGCTGTCGTAGGGATTTCCTAGTTTATTAGAAACTTCGCTAGTAACGTCATACCGTAAGACTAGTCCGTCTATATCATATACCGAGCTTTCGCGCCAATTTTTATATTCGATAAGAATATCAAACATAACTGGATCTTTCATCACACCGTGCTTGACTACCGAAAACCCAGCTACTTCTAATATAGAGTATTTCTCCAATGGGGCCGGTGTAGTGTCTTTACCATCTAATTGGACTACATCATATGCTATAAAATCCAAATCTGGTAAATAAGAAGTTAAATTACCTCTATTAACCTGTGCTGTAACAAAATTACGAGCATTGGAGTACAATGTTTCGAATTTTGAATGAAACTTTGATTTACTGACGACTAATTCACCTCTTACCATCATGTTCCGGTGTTTGGTTAGTTTTTTTGGTAATTTGATGTATTTTTTGATATACGTTATGTCACCACCAACTAATCCATTACCACGTGTAAAAATTCCGGATATTTTTCCACCGGTGTAAACTACCAAGCAGCTGACTCCGTCCAGCTTTTCTGAATATAAAATATTTCCCGGGGCATTGTCCAAAAATCGCAATAGTTCTTTCGTTCCCGGATAAACCTTGTTCAATGATGCCATAGGTACTGGCAATTCAGCTCTAATTTTTTCGATAGGTTCTGCTCCGATTAAGTCTAGTCGTCTATTTTTACGTTTTAATCGACTGTTCAATTGATATAACAAGCTATCAAAAGTATTATCAGACAGTCCCGAAGTACCATAATTGAAATGTAAAAAGTTAGCTTTTTGTAAAAAATTTTCAAGGTCAATTGTTTTCAGGGTTTTAGCAAACTTGTCTGGATTTTTGTTTATTACAGTTGCGTTTTTAATTACTCGTGGTATACATTCACCATTGTAAACTGTGCAATAACACGATTCCCTGCATGCCTGTAGCACCTTGGGTTCACAAACGTCTTTTAAACACGAATGTAAAAAATCTTCGGCAAATATTACACTGTTTATAACTGATTGTGTGACATTTAATTTACCAGCTATTTCTATAACACATGTCCTAAGTAATTTAACAGCTTCATTTGTGTCTATTTTTCTTAATTTTGCAATCGTCTCAACCAATTTTGAATGATATGAGTCCATTTTATCTAAATAAATAAATGTGTAAATAAATGAGTGAAAACGATTCAGATGTTTCAGCAAATGCTACATACGCAATTCCACTATACGACGATCTTAGAAAAAAGTATGATGGTAAATGGTTGGAGGAAAAGGAAAAATTTCAGAACCAACTCAAAGAGAATTTCCAAGTAATTATTTCACAGTTCAGAACTGGGCGTCAAGTTGTTTACGAATTAACGGAGAGTCAATACAGTGAACAATATCAAAAGGCTTTCCGAGAATTGTTCTCCGACACCGGTTATCAAGCAACTATAGGTGAAGTGGAACGTTTGGGATCTGGAAATAAAAAATCTAGAAAACTTATTGTCAGAATGCCTGACTGCTATAACGGTTCTGTTTGAAAAAATGATTTGATACAGTTCAGTGATGAAATAAAAATGTCTAATAGCAATAGCGATTTCTCTAGTTCGAGTGAAGATGAACAAGATTATAATACAATTAGGCGTGGGCGGCGTTCACTTACACCACCAAGGCGAAGAAAGAGAGGTAAGGTTGAGTGTAGTTTCTATGAACTACTGAAACCATTTGTTGTCACAGTAATACTTTTTTACTTTTGGAATAAAATCTACGCTTCAACACACAAAGATTTTTTATATTGTAAAGAATAAATGCCGTGTTCTAAAATAACAAGTAAAGTAACAGGATTTATCCATTTATTCGCGCTTATTATTACTTTTGTTGGTATGGGTTTTCAGTTCTACGCTGTGTCAAATAACCAACCCTATGCTGTATGGCTACCGGTCTCATTAGCAATAATGATGTGCTTACGTATACCAAATCAGATATGTGTCGCATTAGATAGTTCACATGGATGGTTTTCTGTCACAGGTAGTGTTATAGGACTTATAGGATACATTGCGCTAACTATTGTTACTTTTAATAAGTCGAAGGAGGAGGACCCAAATCAACCCTTGCACATACAAACACCAACTCCGTTATTAAATGCGCAACAACAGTCGTTCTTTTAATCTACATCGGTGGAGATATAATTTTATAAAATCACAATATGTGATTTTATAACATTCATTCATTTAATTCATAGATCGTTGGGTAGATAAAATTTGCCAATTATCACCTCTGGGTTTCCTACCTCGTTTCTTAGTTCGTCTATTTCTTCTGTTAGGATTTTCTTGGGGTTCTGGTTGGGGTTCTGGTTGAGGGTCAACTATAAGATCATCTATTTGAAAAATTTCTTCAACAGCTTCTGACCGTCGCCGTCTTCTTCTTGTTTGTAGTCTTCTTTGTCTTCTTCGTCTTACTCGACGATGTCTTTCTTGCCGTCTCTGAAGCTGCGCTGTATCTTCTATATACAAATCATCTACCGACTGTGTCTGTATTTGAACTGGAGCAGTAACTGGATTATTAGGTGCTGATTGAGAGCAAGCTGGGTGTGAATATTCATTGAATGGATGCCTACACATTGGGCAAACATCCTGCATTAATTTACCAAGACATGAAGTACAGAAACTATGAGCACAAGGTAGATGTCCGAATTCAAATTCGAACCGATCTTCATAACAAATATCACATGTTTTTTGAGAGGCCATTTATTTATATACACATTAATTTTTTGACAATAACATGTTCAAATTTCTTAATAAATTTTCTGTCGTCTCAAAACCAATGCACGAATCGGTTACACTGACACCATATTCTAAATTTTCGGTTATCTTTTGATTTCCCGGTTTCAGATTAGATTCAATCATTAGACCACCTATAGAAGTGCTTTTAGGTAACACTTTACTTAAGTATTCAACGACACGGGCCTGCTGTTCGTGATCTTTATTCGAATTGCCGTGTGAACAATCAATTAAAATTTTAGAATCCAAATCTCTCGACAAGGAGTCTGTAAAAACATTGTCCGCTGATAGAAAATTAGGACCATTATCGTAACTACCGCGTAATATAACGTGTGTATTATGATTTCCAGTGGTGCGAATTAAACATGCCTGTCCTTCGCTATTAACTCCCGGGAAGGTATGTGGTAATCTTGATGCTAATGAAGCATCTATCGCTACTTTGACGTTACCAGAAGAACTATTTTTAAACCCAACAGGACAAGAAATACCTGAAACTAGCTGACGATGAACTTGACTTTCAACAGTTCTAGCCCCTATCGCACCCCATACTATAGTATCTGAAATATACTGAGGTAAAATAGTATCCAAAAATTCTGTAGCTGGGGTGACACCCTGTTTCAAAATATCTAGTAAAATTCTTCTAGACATATGAATTCCTTTTTGAAGATTACAAGAACCGTCCATGTCTGGGTCGTATATCATACCTTTCCATCCACCGATCGTACGTGGTTTTTCAAAGTATGCTCTCATTACTAATAACAGATTTGGTAATTCTTTTTGCAGATCGGCTAAACGTACTGCGTACTCAATCGATGCGCGATGATCGTGTAAACTACATGGGCCTACGATAACTAAAATTCGTTTCGACTTACCGGATAAAATATCACTTATCTGATTTCTAACTCTTTGAACAAGATCCTTTTCATCACTCGACAACGGATAGCGAGCGAGGAAAGACTTAGGGGAATCTAAAATATAAGATGCCGACCAATCTAGGTTTAAATCCATTTTCTATGTAATATTGTTTCTTAAAATCATTGATATGAAGAAACTATTTCGAAGGGATTTTTTTCGCATAAATTTGTAAAGATTCTACTAATTTTTTCTTTATACTGTTCGGATCCACCGGTCTGTAATTACCAGCAACCAGCGTGAAGAATAAAAACTCAACAAACGCGACGATAATTATTAGCAGAACAATACGGTGCATGAATTCGCTATATGGTTCTGCCACACGTTGCTTTTTACTAAAACCGAAATACCAAACAGCTATTGACAATCCTATACAAATCACAAACGTAATCGAGAGCGTGATGATAGCCGTGTTGACTAGCTTACTATTATTTTCTTCCACCTTTTTATCGGCTTCGGATAGATCGGGTGCTGTGATATCGTTGATATACTTTTTAATATTTTGAAATTCATCTGGTAGTGTTTGTTGTCCAAAAAATATAAAATCTTCGGTAAAGTTATCTACTAAAATATTTATTTCGTTTCGAACCACCTTTTTCTCTGTATAAGCACCGTATGTAAAAAAGAAAAACCCTACAAACACGGCATACACTCCTAACATCATTAGGGTTGTTATTGTGAAATTTTTAACATGGTGACCTTTAGCCATTTATTTAACAGCAGTTTTTGTCATTCGACTTTTTTCCGTGCAACCAAAATAAACAAATAACACTCGTCACCACACAAAACAATGTAGCAAGACTTACCGAATTATGCAATTCACATACGAAGACATATTCAAGAATATAATAAAAAGCCGCTGCAAAAACTATCATTCGAACACAAAATTCTAAATAGTTCATTTATATTATCTAGGAATAATATTACCATTTGGTCTTGGTTGCGAAGAATCATGTGCTTCACGTGCTGCTGCTATGGCAGCTGCTTGGGCTGCTAATTTAGATGGTGGTTTAACGGGAAGATTTTTACTTGTTCTTTTAGGGTCTCCGCTATTTTCGGATTTTTTACCATCATCTTTATCTACCTCGAATAGTTCTTCACCGCCTAAATCGTCAAGTGATGTAAGCTCCTGTTTTGAATCCGAAGTTGGATTGGTATCTGACGTTTCACTCACTATCTCTCTTGGTTGCGGGATTTCACTCACTATCTCTCTTGGTTGCGGGATTTCACTCACTATCTCTCTTGGTTGTAAGATTTCACTTGGTGTTTCATCGGCAACTATTGTTTTAGTTTCTTTAACCACCTTGGGTTCAACCCGCTCCTGCTTTGAAAAAGCTTCGTACAGTAATTGAAAAACTTTTTCTCCTTCATATTTTTCAACGACTCCGTTTTGATAAATAGACAATAATGTCGGCACAACTGTTATTTGTAACTTAGGATTTGTAGCAATTCGTTTCCTAATTTTAGGATTATCAACACACACCGTGTCTATTATTGCACCATAACTTTTCATTTCACCTAAAAGTTGTTTACATGAAGATGAATATTTACTCCAGAATAAGACTTGTTGCATTTTAAGATTTGATTCATATAGTTTAAATTGATTTGAATCGAATCGAATCTAAAAAACTCCCATATCGGGATTTGAAGTAAATCTTTCCTTGACTCTACCTCCACCAGCTCTACCTCCACCAGCTCTCATACCTCCACCTCTAGCACCACCAGCTCTCATACCTCCACCAGCTCTCATACCTCTAGCACCACCAGCTCTCATACCTCCACCAGCTC
>Ga0233432_10002116_pt1 | contig 18660 bp, 14 predicted proteins | sample SI_122_August201_6_FD_179870 | JGI IMG/M metagenome (GOLD analysis project Ga0233432, IMG submission 179870) | Seawater microbial communities from Saanich Inlet, British Columbia, Canada - SI_122_August2016_10_MG | ecosystem: Environmental > Aquatic > Marine > Inlet | place: Canada: British... | reverse complement strand
TCATGTATTGATGCTTACGGCAATCGTTGTGGGGGTAGCTACATTAGGGTTGGCGCTGGCACTTTGCCAGAGAATTTATCGTGGATATGGAACAATTGAGGAAGATGTTTTGCTTGATAAATTAGAACGGGTGGATGAGCGTGCCAGTATCTCGCCAATTGAAAAGAAAAGACAGAATGCCAGGAGGAGGAGGTCCAGGCAAAAGGCTAAAGCTAAGTCCATAACTCAATCTGTCTCTAGATCTTCTTCCAAAGAAAGTAAGACAACAGGCAAATTATCATCTTCAAAACCTAAACCGAAAAGAAAACCTGTGGCAAAGGGAAAAAAACCGGTAAATAAACCATCTGTGAAGTCAAAACCGGAATCAGTGAAATCTAAAAAATGATGGGTGACGCAATTGCATGGATTTTCATTTTCCCACTTTTGGGATCGGTTCTTGCCGCTTTGTCCGGCTTTGTAAATCGAAAGTTGGCCTACCCAATTTCAGTCATTTCCATGGTTGGGGCATTCGGTGCCGGTGTGGAGACTCTCCTACAGGCTATCAATTCTTCGACTCATGAAGTTTCTTACATATTGGGAGGATGGACGCTTGATCTTTTTCCACGGGGGGTGGGTATTGAATTCCGAGTAGATATCTTAGCAGGTCTTATTTCCATCATCGTATTGGGAGTGGGGCTTATCGTAACGATTTATTCGAAGCTGGCTGTGGAGGATGAAACTCCGAATAAAGAATCCATTTATTATTCTTTGATGCTATTACAGATAACAGGATTAGCAGGAATCTGTATGACTGGAGATGCTTTCAATTTGTATGTTTTAATTGAAGTAGCTGCTCTGACTGGTTACGGGTTGATTGCAATTGGATCGAATAGGGCAGCAGCAGCGACTTTTAATTATCTGATTCTCGGAACGATTGGGGCTTCTTTATATCTCTTGGGTGTAGGTTATCTTTACATTAAAACGGGTACCCTCAACATGATAGGTATTCGTGAAGTCATCGAAGCCAATCGGTTGGCGGATTCTGCAACTATTCAAGTCGCATTTGTGCTGATTGGCGTCGGGATTCTTATCAAAATGGCTTTTTTCCCATTTCATGTTTGGCTACCAAATGCCTATTGTAACGCACCCACAACCACCTCCTGTTTACTGGCACCTTTGGTAACGAAGGTGATGATCTATGTGATGATTCGGATGTTATTATCTGTCTTTGGTGTAGAATTCTCTTTTGAATCCACCATATGGGTTAATTGGATGCCATGGTTAGTAGTTGTTGCTATTATTTGTGCTGCTTTTATGGCTCTTGCCCAAAGAGAAATCAAACGGATGCTCGCCTATTTGATTGTCGCTGAAGTTGGGTATATGGTCGGAGGAATTTGGATTTATAATTATTATGGTATGATTGGATCTATCTTCCATATTATTAGTGATGCTTGTATGACCTTGTGCCTTTTTCTGGGTACGGGGATTATCCTGAGAGCCTGTAAGACAACGCATTTTGATGGATTGAGAGGATTGTTCTCGAAGATGCCGCTTACTATGATCGGTTTTTTTATCGGCGGATTTTCTATCATTGGGTTGCCTCCTACTTGTGGTTTTTTCAGTAAGTGGTATTTAATAACGGGCGGTATGGTCTCAGAGCGCTGGGAGTATATGGTCGTGTTGATGTTCTCTACCATGGTTATGGTCGTACTATTCTTCCGTCTGATTGAAAGAATTCATCTTGCGGTAAGTGAAAGTGGAGAAAACTTAGGTAAAGGACATGGAGATTTAGGGCTCAGTAAAGAGCAGACTCGATTTGACGAAGCTCCTTTAGTCATGCTAATACCGCTTCTTGTTTCCGCATCGTGCGTCATTCTTATTGGCATATACAACCAGGAGGTGGTTAATCAGATTGAAATTTTTCTCCAGGATTATGACTTACCAACGGGAGTCGATCACTAATGAGTGCACCATTAATAATTGAAGATATCCGGCCGTTATTGGCACTTATTGCCCCATGGCTTGGCCTTGTGGGTATCATGTGGGCAGGGGAGAAGAGAGCAAACCTTCGGGAATCAATTACTTTTATTACGGCTTCTGTCCAGGCTGCTTTAGTGCTGTCTATGCTTCCAATCGTCTTGAGTGGAGCCATTTTAGAGTTTCATATTTGGCAAATATTTTCTTATGTGCCGATGTTGCTTCGAGTGGACGGACCCGGTCTGCTTTTTGCATGTGTTGCATCGATTCTTTGGATAGCCACCACTTTGTATTCAGTAGGATATATGCGAGGATTACACGAGCATGCTCAAACTCGGTTTTATTCTTTCTTCGCACTTTCCTTATCAGCTACCATGGGAGTAGCATTTTCTGCTAATCTGCTGACAATTTATTTCTTCTACGAAATGCTCTCCGTCTCAACTTTTCCTCTGGTCACCCACATGCAGGATAAGGATGCGAGAACTGGAGGTAGAACCTATCTTGGTTATTTATTATTTACCTCTCTTTGCCTACTTTTGCCTGCCTTAAGTTGGTGTTATGTGTGGCTGGATGGCGGACAAATGACAATGGATTTCATGGCAGACACCGGTAAGGTTGGTCATTTCAGTGAAACCACACAAATCATTTTGCTGTTTTTGTTTACCTATGGTTTTGCGAAATCCGGACTGATGCCTTTTCATTCGTGGTTACCCGGAGCGATGGTCGCACCAACTCCAGTCTCAGCTCTGCTTCATGCAGTTGCTGTGGTTAAAGTCGGTGTCTTTTGCGTCTATCGAATTTATGCTGATGTTTATGGAGTGGAAGTTCTATCCCAAATGGGCGGGGAGGAATGGATTATGATCATCGCATCCGGGACGATATTAATTTCGTCTTTGATTGCCCTATCTCAGGATAATCTAAAACGAAGATTAGCTTTTTCTACAATTGGACAACTTGGATATATTGCACTAGGAGCAGCTATTGCTACCGATCGAGGGCAGGGTGGCGCAGTTTTACATATTGCAATGCATGCATGTGGCAAGATTACTCTTTTCTTTTGTGCGGGGGCGATTTTTGTCGCTTCTGGAAAGAAGTATGTCAGTCAACTTAGGGGGATTGGTCGACGTATGCCTATTACGATGGGTGCCTTCATGATAGGCTCTTTGAGTGTAATTGGACTACCCCCGCTGGGTGGTTTTATTAGTAAATGGTATCTGGCATTAGGTGCATTGGATCGTGATGCGACATGGGTCGTTGTTGTGTTGTTAATCAGTTCATTACTGAATGTGTTTTATTTACTCCCCGTTGCTGTAACAGCTTTCTTTAGGTCAGAGGATACCGAAGAGGATGATGCTTCGATAAAAGAAGCTCCATGGCCTTGTGTTGTACCCCTTGCATGTACTGCACTTGGTTGTTTCGCCATGTTTTTTTGGTCTGATTCGCTCCTCAAATTAGCCGGGGTTTCCCCATAAATTTTTATTTCATGAGTTCTGATTCAAAAAATAAGGAAAAACAGGAATCCAGTGACTGGTTGGATAATCCAACTAATGTAAAAAGATTAATCCGATGGTTTTATTGGTTGTGTGGAATTGTAATTTTAGCAGATCTAATCTTTAGCTTTGGCTGGCATAAGCATGCAGCATTCTCAGAAGATTCATCTCTCCATTCCATTGAGACAATACCTGCTTTTTATGGAGTTTATGGTTTTATCGCCTGCGTTGGCTTGGTTTACCTTTCAAAGCTTATGAGAAGTTGGAACGGTAAAAATGTTCTGATGCGTGATGAGGATTACTGGGAGAAAAAGTAAATATGGATACCCTTGCATCAACCTATGAACTGGGAGCACACCCCGCTACGGCTCTTTTGCTTGGGGGAATAGCCGCAGCTATCCTTCGAGGACGATTTGCATCGATTGCATTGATCTTAGCTCCTCTATTTGGGTTACTGCATGTACATGGCCTCGAAATTGGTGGAGTTTCCACTCTCCATGTATTTGGGTACGACATACTAGGGGTATCGGTTGATCAACAAGCTAAAGTATTTGGCTATCTTTTTCATATTGCTGCCTTGGTTGCAGGAATATATTCACTACATCTGAGGGATCCCTGGCAGGTCTCAATGGCTTTGTTCTATGCAGCGACTGCTGTTGGCGTCGCATTTGCCGGTGACATGCTGTCTCTTTTCCTCTGGTGGGAAGGGCTTGCAATTACCTCTGTTTTTCAAATTTGGGGCCGAAAGACGAAGTTGGCTGAGGATGCGGGTTTTAGGTACTTGTTTTTCCATGTCTCATCGGGCCTGCTTTTATTATTTGGAGTATTATTAAGATATCATGGAGAGGGAGAAAGTGCCTTTTCTTTGGATTCCCTTACAGGTGCTCTTGAATCTGGAGACACAGGGGCGATGCTTATTCTCATAGCTATTGGGATCAAGGCAGCATTTCCTGGATTACATGTTTGGCTGAAGGATGGGTATTCCGAAGCAACTCCAACGGGGCCGGTTTGGCTTTGCGCATTTACCACCAAATGTGCGGTCTGTATGCTTGTCAGGCTTTTCCCTGGTGCCGAAATTCTGATTACTGTGGGTGGAGTGATGGCAATGTTTCCAATTTTCTATGCGGTCATTGAAAATGATCTTCGTCGAGTACTTTGTTACAGTAAGATTAATCAGATAGGTTTTATGGTTGTTGCTGTAGGTATAGGAACAGACTTAGCCATTGATGGTGCGATTGCCCATGCATTTACGCATGTTTTGTATAAAGGATTACTCTTTATGAGTATGGGTGCAGTATTGTATAGAACGGGTGAAATTCGTGGCTCTCACCTTGGAGGATTGTATAAATCAATGCCTTGGACAACAGGTTTTTGTATAGTGGGTGCGGCTTCCATTTCCGCGTTTCCTCTGTTTAGTGGATTCATAAGCAAATCTATTATTATTACTGAAACTGCCCGTAACGGACATTCTATCGTTTGGTTGTGCTTACTTTTTGCTTCAGCAGGCGTATTTCACCATGCAGGAATTAAGATTCCTTTCTTTGCTTTTTTCGCCCATGATTCTGGACTACGCCCTAAAGAAGCTCCGACCAATATGCTTGTGGCTATGGGTATATCCTCTTTTCTTTGCATTTTCCTTGGTTGTAATCCTCAATGGCTATACGATTTGTTGCCAAACGGAGCCGTTGGATATCATCCATATGATGCCACTCATGTAATTACTCAATTGGAGATCTTACTCTTTTCTGCCCTTGCTTTTACTTTGCTAAATCTTTGGGGGAAATATCCCCCAGAATTACCATCCGTAAACTTGGATATTGATTGGGTATATCGAAAGGCAGGGCGTGGTTTTCTTGGTGCTGGAAACTTTTTCTGGAATGGTCTAAATAAATGGTCTCATACTATTTTCGTAGACGGCATAACCCATAAGGTATGCACTTTTGCCAAGGGTACTCAGGAGAATTGCATGGGATTATTGGTTGAAGTTTTAGACGGCATCGGATTGCCTGGTATCATCAGTCGAAAGACCAAGCAATCTTATCAGCGTAGAGCCCGGTTAGGTTTATACCCGATTGGATTAACTGCATTTTTGGTAATTTTATTAATGTTGGCATTTCTCTTGGCATCAGCCAGTACTTAAACCTTATTATTTCCTCTTAGTGAGGTTTTATATGATCCAATGATTCTTGCCAAATTTCCTTAAGATTGTTTATTGTGAAATTTGTGACGGGTGGAACAGTTAATTTATACAGAAAGTGGTTTCTGTGTGGTATTTCTATATTTATGGCTTTGCTTTCGGGGTGTACCCTGATTGATCGAGATGCGAGATATATTGGAGAAGATGTTGTTTGGAAGAAAATAAGCAAAGAGGCCTATAGCTACGGATTGGAGGCCACTTTTGTATACGCAATCTGCCATGCGGAAAGTAGTCTGAATGCCAATGCAGAGAGTTCCGTGGCAAAAGGAATGATGCAACTTACAGAAGCAGCTTGGTCGGATGTTACAAAACTTCACTACAGGCAGGCTTTTGAATGGGAAACGAATGTAGAAATCGGAATGCTTTATTTGCAGAGATTGAAGGGAATGTTAGAAAGCCAGGCTCTGTTTTCATATCCTCGGCTGGCAGCCAGTTATCGTTATGGTTATGGTGCTTTACGAAAAGAGAAGTTTATGGTGAGTCGACTGAAAACTCCGATTAATCGAATATATCGAAAATTATTTGCTGGGGAACTTAACCCAGTTGAACCACCTCAAGTTTAATTGATATTTATGGAAGAACCAGCCAAGGCAGGTCCCATAGAAACTCAAAAAATTGAACCGCCTGTACCTTTTGAGCCTTGGATAAGTTTTTTTCTTACTTGGTTACAGTTGGAGAAAGGCTTATCTAAGAATACCATTGATTCCTATGAAACAGACCTAGCTCAATGTGCCTTATTTTTACATGAGCTAGGTGTTAAGCACTGGAGTGAAGCCCACCTTGAACACTACTCAGCATGGTTAGCCGCTTTGACAGACAAAGGATACTCTGCGGCTAGCTTGTCTCGAAAATTATCGGCTTTGCGAATGATGATTCGATACTTGGTATCCGAGGGAGAGATGGATGATAATCATACAGAATTATTGGGAAATCCAAGGAGGGGGCGGGCTCTACCTCATAGTTTAACGATTGAGGAAATGGAGAAACTTTTAAGTGCACCTGATTTAAGCACTTCATTGGGTAAGAGAGACCGTGCCTTGTTGGAATTGATGTACGGAAGTGGTTTACGGGTATCTGAGATCTGCTCTATTTCGATGAATTCTATTAATACGGATGAAGGCTTTGCCCGTGTTTTCGGTAAAGGTTCGAAGGAAAGAGTCATACCGGTGGGGAGGCATGCAATCGAGGCAATTAGGAATTATTTGCATGGTGGAAGGCCTTTTTTTACCAAAGATGGCACAGGCAGTGAAATGTTTTTGAGTATGCGGGGGAAAGCAATTTCAAGAAAAACAGTTTGGCTCCTTGTTAAAGAGTATGCAAAAAAAGCAGGGATTGAAAAAAAAGTCAGTCCGCATGGATTGCGGCATTCTTTTGCCACTCATCTTTTGTTGGGGGGGGCTGATGTTCGATCCGTGCAGGAAATGCTTGGACATGCTGATATTGGAACCACCCAAATTTATACGCAAGTCGGCTCCGAAAGGCTTCTTGATGAGCATGCAAATTTTCATCCACTGGGTTAAGAGTAAGGGTAATTCGCAAAGTTTTTTGCAACGTGCGCAAAATAGGGTTGTAAGATGTGCCGATGAATCGTTTCAAAGAAGGAGTGAAGGTAACTGTTTTTGTATCTCCCAAGAATACTGTCTTGGATCCACAAGGAGCGGCGGTCGAGCAAGCTATGAAAAGCCTCGGCCACGAAACGGTGGAGGGTGTCCGTGTGGGAAAAACTATTTCCTTCGATATTGAAGGAGAGGATACCCCCGAGTCTAGGGAAATGCTTGATAAGCTATGTGATGGATTACTGAGTAATCCAGTCATTGAGGATTTCCGTTACGAGATAACAGAAGGGTGAAAATTTTTCGCTACCTTGACCAATCCGGTAAGATGGGTTTTGGTCGTTTTGATGAGGAGGGTAAAACTTACCTGATTTTGCAGAAACAAGATGGGGACTTTGAGGCAACCGATCAGGCAATTACTCCATTTCAATTCCTGACTCCCATTGATTTTCGTTGTATTTATGCAATAGGTCTCAATTACCGATCACATGCGGAAGAGACCGGTCTAGAAATTCCAAAATACCCGATGGTTTTCATGAAAGCACCCACAGCCACTCAAAATCCTGGGGACCCGATTGTTCTACCACGATTTTTGCGGAGTGATAAAGTTGATTACGAAGGCGAGTTGGGAGTCGTGATCGGTCGCCCTTGTAAAAATGTTAAGCCTGAAAATGCGCTCTCCTATGTATTGGGTTATGTATGTGCCAATGATGTAAGTGCCCGAGACTGGCAAAAAGAGAAAGGTGGAGGGCAGTTTTGCAGGGGCAAGACATTTGATACTTTTTGCCCGGTAGGACCTTGCTTAGCAACTGCCGACGAAATACCAGATCCTTCAAAACTTACCATCCGTTCTTACCTGAACGAAGAAAAAATGCAGGAGTCAGGGGTGGATGATTTGATTTTTGATGTGCCTACTCTTATCTCCTTTCTTAGTGGAAGTACAACTTTGCTACCCGGTACCCTTATTCTTACTGGTACACCTTCCGGTGTAGGGGAGGCTAGAGACCCCAAAAGATTTTTAGTACCTGGCGATGAAGTAACTGTTGAAATTGATGGCGTAGGTATATTGACTAACCCAGTTGTCGAAGAAGTATTTGGGGAAGAAGATCAACAAGAGGGGGGTAAGGAGTGAGAGTGTCAATTTTACAGTTCCCTGGGTCTAATTGTGATTGGGATGCAGAACACGCTGTTGAGGATATCTTAAATGTACCTGCCGCAAGAATTTGGCATAAAGACAAACTGCCCAGCGAGACTGAGGCGGTAATTGTCCCGGGAGGCTTTTCCTTTGGAGATTATTTGCGTTGTGGAGCGATTGCTCGCTTTTCTCCCATCATGAATGATCTTAAAGAATTTTCTGAGAAGGGTGGTCAAGTACTCGGCATTTGTAATGGATTTCAAATTTTATGTGAATCGGGGCTCTTACCCGGTGCCTTGATTCGTAATGAGTGCATCGATTTTCGATGCCTTAATCAGGAACTTAAAGTTGAAGATTCAAATGAATACTTTAACACGAAAATACTTGGAGGAAAATTGGTTCTTCCGATAGCTCATGGAGAAGGTAATTTTCGTGCAGATGAGGCAACTCTCTCCTCTCTTGAAGAAAATGATCAAATTCTTTTACGATATGAAAGTAATCCAAATGGTTCGATGAATGATATTGCTGGAATTCGTAATTCTACGGGTAATGTATACGGGATGATGCCACATCCTGAGAGAGCCGTTGCCCCGCATCACCCTTGCTTAGATGGTCTTCCTGTTTTAAAGGCTTTCCTTGCCCCTTTGTTAACCTCTCGTCCAACCGAGATTTCTTCATCATGAGCGAATTAATCCCATCGCCCTTAGCTTTGAATCCCGATCCGGTACTAAATGTTGAGATTACTGAGGAACTTATTTCTCAGCATGGTATTTTGCCTGATGAATATGAGCAGATATTAAAAATTTTAGGCCGTGTACCTAACCTCACTGAACTCGGTATTTTTTCCGTCATGTGGTCGGAACATTGTGCATACAAAAATACCCGGAAGCTACTTCGTCTTTTTCCGACTGAAAAACAGGATAAAGAGTCGATTGGTCAAGTCCTGGTAAAAGCTGGAGATGAAAATGCTGGTGTTATTGATGTAGGAGAAGGTTGGGGAGTTGCTTTTAAAATTGAATCTCATAATCATCCCAGTGCGATTGAACCATTTGAAGGAGCAGCCACAGGAGTTGGTGGTATCGTGCGTGATATTTTCACAATGGGAGCTCGCCCAATACTGCTTACAAATTCGCTTCGTTTTGGTAATTTAGAGACAAAGCAGGTAAAAAGGTTGTTTCGTGGTGTGGTAAGTGGGATTTCACATTATGGAAATTGCCTGGGTATTCCAAATATGGGTGGGGATGTTTATTTTGATGACTGCTATGAAGGTAATCCTTTAGTTAATGCACTTTGTGCCGGAGTTCTTAGACACGAAGATATTCAAAAAGGAGCAGCTACTGGAGTTGGTAATCCTGTTTATTATGTTGGTCCCGGTACGGGACGCGATGGCCTGGGTGGTGCTAGTTTTGCGTCAAGAGAGTTGACTGAGGAAAGTGCTGAAGACCGTCCAGCTGTGCAAAAAGGAGATCCATTTATGGAGAAACTCCTTCTCGAAGCATGTTTGGAAATGATGGCGATTCCAGGTCTGGTCGTTGGAATTCAGGACATGGGTGCTGCAGGTTTGACCTGTTCGACTTGTGAAACTGCATCCCGGGGGAATTCCGGTATCGAAATTGATCTCGATCTTGTACCTCAAAGGGAAACAGGAATGAATTCCTATGAAATTATGCTTTCCGAAAGTCAGGAAAGAATGCTTGTAATCGTAAAAAAAGGGCGTGAACGCGAACTTGAGGAAGTGTTTGAAAAATGGGATTTACATGCTGCTCACATTGGAGAGGTTAAAAATGGGGACCGAATGGTAGTTAGACACAAGGGAGTTGTAGTTGCGGATTTGCCTGCAAAATCTCTTACGGATGAGGCTCCCGTGTACGATCAACCTTCAAAAGAGCCAGTCCATGTCACGGAGGCAAGAACTTGGACAGATAAATCGACCCCAGATATAGAGATTGATTCAGTTGAGGATGCACTCAAAAATTTACTAGGCCACCCAACCATTGCATCCAAGCGTTGGGTATGGCAGCAATATGATCATATGGTCATGTCGGGTTGCAAGATTGAACCCGGAAGCGATGCGGGAGTGGTGAGATTGAGTATTGCTGGAATCGATAAGTACTTGGCTATAGCCAATGACTGTAATAATCGGTTTTGCTATCTTGATCCATACAAAGGTGCACAGATTGCCTTTGTAGAATGTATGCGAAACCTGGCTTGTTCGGGAGCGAAAGCCTTGGCGGTTACCGATAATTTAAATTTCGGGAATCCGAACAAGCCGGAAGCATACTATATGCTCAAGGAATGCGTAAAAGGATTAGCAGATGCCTGTGCTTTTTTCGATGTTCCAGTAGTTGGTGGAAATGTAAGTCTCTATAATGAGCATGGAGATGGTGCAATTGATCCGACACCTGTGGTATCCATGGTAGGATTGATTGATACCCAGGAACAAGTTACTCGTAGTCAAATCGAAGAACCGGGTTTAGCTATTGTGCTCCTTGGTGGCTTGCCAAATGAATTGGGGGGAAGTTACTACCTGCAAACTCAGTTTAATAAGAAAGAGGGTAAAGTTCCCGAGGTAAATCTAGAGAATGAGAAGAATTTACAGGATCTTCTGTTAAGTCAGATTGAACAGGGAAGGATTCGGGCAGCACATGATCTTGCAGAAGGTGGTCTTTTAGTCGGTCTTTCTGAGATGCTATTTTCAGAGACTAATCTAGGAGCCAAAATTTCGATTAGTTCAAATGAGAACGTGGGTCGACTTGATGCCTTGCTTTTTGGAGAGAGTCAGGGACGAGTTTTGGTGGCAGTTAGTTCAGCTGATCTGGATGATTTAAGAAAAACTTCTGATTTAGCAGCGGTTTCTTATCATTTGCTTGGTAAAAGCGATGAAACTGGAAAGATTGACTTGGAAGTAGATGAACGAATAATTTCATCTCTGGATGTCGGTGATCTAAAATCGGTTTGGGCAAATGCGATCCCCAATCATATGGAACCCACCAAAGACTAGTCCATGAGTGAGGAAATCGGACATTTTTGCGGCATTGCACTCATTCGATTAAAAAAACCTCTTTCGTATTTTGCAGAAAAATATGGAACTCCTTTATGGGGTTTTAATCAGCTTTTTCTGCTCATGGAGAAGCAGCATAACAGAGGGCAGGATGGTGCTGGAATAGGTTCTATGAAATTAAATGTTGATGCAGGCCAAGCTTTTATGTTTCGCGAGCGCAGCACAAGCAGTAAGGCATTAGCTAAAATTTTCGACCAACAAAATAGATCACTCAATAAACTCATCAAGAAAGGGGATGCATTTATGGAGTTCCCTGAGACAGTGAAAGAGCATTTCGACTATGGTGGAGAGTTACTTCTTGGGCATTTGCGGTATGGTACATCCGGTGCTTATGGCTCAACTACATGTCATCCATACTTTAGAAAAAGTAATTGGCCATGTAAAAACCTAATGGTTGCTGGTAATTTCAACCTTACCAATGTGGAGGAATTAAATGCAAAACTGGTTGAGCGTGGTCAGCATCCAGTTTTTGATACCGATACTCAAGCCATACTTGAGGAGACCGGGTATTATTTAGATGCGATGAATGATCAACTTTCCCAACAGGCTACTTCGGAGAAAGTGTCGGGGGATGAACATGCAAAATGGATTGGAGATCGTATAAATTTACTAGAGGTTTTCCAAAAAGCATCTTTGAATTGGGATGGTGGATACGCTCTTGCGGGTATCGTTGGTAATGGAGATGCTTTTGCGATGAGAGATCCTTTGGGTATCCGTCCAGGCTTTTACTTTGAAGATGATGAAGTGGTAGCAGTTGCATCAGAGCGGGCACCTTTAATGACTGTCTTTGAGAAGAGAATGGAGGAAGTTTCGGAAATAGATCCTGGTACAATTTTGGTGATTCGTGCTAATGGTGAACTTATTAATGAAAGATTCGCTGAAGATCCGGCACGAAGAACTGCATGTTCTTTTGAAAGAATTTATTTTTCGAGAGGAAATGATCCCGATATCTACGCAGAAAGAAAAACGCTTGGTGCCTTGCTTGTTCCGCAGGTGCTCGAAGTGGTAGGGAGAGATTTTTCCAAGAGTGTTTTTAGTTATGTCCCTAATACCGCAGAAAGTGCTTACTATGGTTTTATGGAGCAATTACGTCTTGTGAGAAGGGCAGAAGTAAAACAAAGGCTTCTTGACGCTCATAAATCAGGGGAATTGAATGATGATTTGATTGATGACCTGGTCATGGATAATTGGCCCAAAGGTGAAAAAATAGCAAATAAAGATATTAAGTTGCGTACTTTTATTAGCCAGGAATCGAGCCGGGCTCAGTTAGTATCTCATGTGTATGACATAACCTATGGGGTTGTTAGGGAGAGAGAGGATGCATTAGTTTGTATTGATGATTCAATTGTTCGTGGAACGACTCTAAAAAAGAGTATTTTACAGATTTTGGGTCGGTCTAAGCCAACTAAGTTATTAATTGCATCGACGGCACCACAGATTCGCTATCCTGATTGCTATGGAATTGATATGTCAGAACTTGGGAAATTCATTGCATTTCAGGCAGCTGTAGCACTGATCAAAGAGAGAGGGTACGATGGTTTACTTGCTGATGTTGCTGTAAAGTGTAGGGAAGCTTTAAAAAACCCTCAAGTTAAGCTAGAAAATCATGTGAAGCGTGTTTACGAAAATTTCACCGCTTCGGAAATTTCAGCCAAGATTGCAGAATTGGTAAAACCCGATTGTTTAAATGGTACCACGGAAGTAGAAGTAATCTATCAGAGCATTGAAAATCTCCATGAAGCTTTACCTGACCATTCAGGAGACTGGTACTTCACTGGAAATTATCCAACACCCGGCGGTTACAGAGTAGTACACAAGGCATTCCTTAATTTTTTCGAAGATAAAGAAGGTCGTAGTTACTGATCTAGTTTTATTCTGTTCGTTTAATTTTGTTACCAAATTGTTGATAAAAATCCTTTGACATAGGTATAGGTCATTCCCTTATATCTTTCCTTGGATGGATACAAGTTATCAAACCCTCGTACTCAATCGTCTTTGGCAAGCGGTTAATGTTGTTGGGGTAGAGAGAGCGTTTAGTTTGCTTTCCCTCGACCACGCTCAAGTCATATATGCAGAGGACGGGAGTTTTAGGGTCTTCGATGGGCCATCTTGGTTTGAACACTGTAAAGAGTTAGAGGATATTCCTGGTAGTCGAGTGCTTAATACAGTCAGTCAATCTGTAGTAGTTCCTTCTGTTTTATTATTACGTTCATATGATCGGATGCTCATGCAGGAGATAAAGTTTAATCGGCAAAACTTACTTGAAAGGGACGATTACCGCTGTCAATATTGTGGTAAATCTCTTCCCCACAAAGAACTTAACATGGATCATGTAATACCGCGTGACCGCGGGGGTGCTACTTCTTGGGAAAATGTAGTAATTTCCTGTATTAGATGTAACAGTAAGAAAAGTAATCGTTTGCCTCGGGAAGCTGGTATGAGATTGCTTAAAGAGCCGAAGCGTCCTCCCCGTCGTCCCTTTATGTCTACTCTATATGGTAAACCTATGGAAGAGACTTGGAGTCATTTTGTACAGGGTAAGTAATTGAACATCTTTGACTGTTTTTCGTTTAAGGCGAGAAACTTGCTAGGCTTAATAGTATGTCTAACGATTCTTCCATAAAAGGTTCTGATCAGAGAGTGATCGATGTTCTTTATCGTATCAGTACTCTAGCAGGAAAGGAGAGAAATCCCTTAGCCGCATTAGAAGGTATTTTGGATGAAGTAATGAATGCATTTGGAGCAAGTTCAGCTTCGATTAGTTTATTGAATGCTGATTCTGATAAATTGGTAATTGAAGTAGAGCGTGGATTATCAACTTCTAGCAGGGGTTTTGAATTACCTAAAGGAATGGGAGTGACTGGTTGGGTTGCAATGCATGGCGAACCACTGCTATGTCCTGATGTTTCCTTAGAAGAAAGGTATTTCCTTCTCGATGATAGAATTCGGTGTGAGATGGCCGCTCCTTTAATTGAAGGCAATCGTACGGTAGGTGCCCTTAATGTGGATGCATTCGAAATTAATTCATTTACTTCTGACGATTTGAGATTGCTGGTCTTAATGGCCAATGAAGCAAGCCGGGTTTTGGAAAACATGTGGATGGTACAGCAGCTAAGAAGGAAGGCAGAACAGTTACAGACTCTGGTCTTAGTTGGGCAAGATATGGCTGGTACTCGGAAGGTTGAAGAAGTGCTTGAGTCGATTACTCGGGAAGCCCTTCTTCTCCTGGACTGTACTATGTCTGCCTTTTTTTTATACGAAGTCGAAACTGATGATCTACGATTACATTCATTGCAAGATAAGACAGGTACTTTATCGCACGAAGAAGTACTGAAACCGGCAGAGAGTATTTTGGGTACTGCACTGCGAGCCCATAGACAGGTTCAGACTCGTGATCTTTTCCGAACAGAAGAACATCATTTTACGAGTTTGATAAGAACTAAGAATCTTCACTCTATGCTTGTGACTCCTGTAGTCTATGAAGATGAGCCAATTGGTTTACTTACCTTATATATTGATCGTTCACATAGATTTAATGATGATGAACAACTGATTGGTCGTGCCCTTGCGGATCTGGGTGCTATTGCCATTCAGAACGCCCGACTTTATGATCGGGTTTTCTCTTCAGAGGAGATCTTGAGAAAAAGTGAACGGTTGACGACTTTAGGTACACTTGCCGCTGAGATTGCTCATGAAATAAGAAACCCCTTGATGGTTGTTCGCTTACTATTCGATTCTTTGGAATTAAGTGAAGATGCCGATCCACATCAAGCAAAAGATCTTACAATTATTCGTGAGAAGCTTAATCATTTAGATCAGATAGCAGGAAGAATATTAGATTTTGGAAAGAGTAGGGAGGCTTTTCGTGTACAATGGCCAATGAAAGATATCATGAGTGAAGCTGCTCTACTTGTAAGGCTTAAATTAGAACAGTCCATGGTTACTATCACCACGAATGATTGGGTAGGGGATAGTCTTGTTTTTGTTGATAAGGGACAAATACAGCAAGCATTACTTAATCTTATCCTTAATGCCTTAGGTGCCATGCCAGATGGTGGGCATTTAACCCTTGAAACCTCTGTTGAAGACCAGAAGTGGGTTCGAGTTCTTGTCAAAGATACAGGGCGTGGAATACCTGAAGAATTTAAAGGAAGAATTTTCGATTCTTTTTTGACTGCTCGTGTTGGTGGAACAGGCTTGGGATTGACTATCTCGAAGAGAATCTTGCGAGCACATGATGGTGATCTCGAACTTATGGAATCGACTTCTCAAGGTACTGTTTTCCGACTCAGTTTACCTCTTGTTAGCTAGAGCTTGTTTTAAACTTCGTGAAAATATTTTTCTTTGCTTAATTCTTCACTGATCATTTCTCTAAGATCGAGAAATTTAGTAGGATTTATCTTTCCATCTTTTGAGTTAGTTCCAATATGGAAAATGTCAGTTGCGATACCTTGTTCCGTGGCAATTCTTGCAAATTCAATATTGAAACTACACTTAGAGATCGTTTTGGCTAACAGATGAAGAAGTCCAACCTGATCAGGTGCTTTGACTTCAACAATTGTTCTTCCTAGGTTCACATCTCTGTAAACATCGACTTGAGAAGGAATTTGTTCTCCAAGTTTCTCCTGATTTGTAAATAGGCGATTATTGTCGAGTTTCTTGCGTAGATCAGAGATTTTCTTTTCTGGTGAAGTTTTTCCAGCAAGAAATGAGCGTATTGCTGATTCGCAGGTACTTTTGGTCTCTTCATCCTCCACAAAACCACTGTTTTCGACTTCTACATAAAAGGCATCTATGGCTAATCCATCTTTTCGAGTAACGGCTCGGGCACCTAGAATATTTAACCCTGATACTGCAATCGCACCTGTAATCTTTTCAAACAACCCAACTTGATCAGGAGTTACAATATCGATGACCGTGAGAGTTCGCCTCACATCGTTTCTCCAATTAATAACAGAGTTTTTGTCAGGTGAATTATCGTCTAGAAATCGATTTACCATATCTACATGCAGAGCGACCTCTTCTCTTCCAGAATGTGAGAAATAACGCATGGGCACTTGATCGAGATGCCTTCTTAGATCTGTTTTGGATACGCCATCAATTCTAAGATCCATGTAAGAATCTTTAATACTTTCTGGATCCATTGGTGCCCTTTTACCTTCAATAACTGCAATTGTATTTGAAAATAGTTGGGTATGAAGTTCTTCTTTGTGAGAATTCCATAAGTCTGGAGCAGTCGCATTCGCGTCACAGTAAGTATGGGCATAAAGGAAGCGAAGGCGTTGCTCTCCTTCAACAAATTTTGCAAATACATCGATAACTTCTGGATCTTCCAGGTCAAATTTATTGGCAAAACGAACCATTTCTAGATGATTTCGAATAACAAATAATATGCGATCATGCATTTCTTCAGAAATACCAAGTCTTTTAAGTAAGGAAATTGAAATTTCAACTCCTCTCTCACAATGGCCTTTGGGCCCTTCGTCCTTTCCTAGGTCGTGAAGAAATAAAATGAGATAGAGTAAACCTGGTACTTCATTTTTTCGGATAGCATTTAAGTATTGTTTTGCATCAGGTCTCTTTCCTTGGAAGACTTCATCAAGTACAGTTATACAGTGTAAAACATGTACATCTGCAGTAAACCGGTGGTAAAGGTCATGCTGAACTTTACATGTAAGCCTGCCAAATTCAGGGATAAATCTGCCAAGTACTCCAAGCTCGTGCATTTCGCATAAGGTAGGGCTTACATTTCCGATTTCCTGAAGAATCGAACGAAATGTTACATTTGCAGAAGTTGAGTTTATCAATGTTGAATCGATCAATGATAACCGGTTCCTTATTAAGGAGCGCAAATCAGGAGATAATGTAGCTGATAACCTTTGGGAGTGACGAAATAGTCGTAGAATTTTTTCTGGGTCTTTATCAAAAATTTGCTGATCTGATGAACTTAATTGGTTTTCCAGTAGTTCAAAACCATCCACATTTTGTGAAGGGTCTGAACGATAGGCAGAAAGTACTTTTTTAAAACTTATTCCTGAAGTTGAACCAGCCGTAGCATGGACTATCCTTTGCTCAAGAATACTTGTTGTCTGGCTGATTATCCGAGCGTTTGAGTAATAGTCACCCATGAATAGCTCCACTCGTCGAAATATGTCTTCTTCTCGATATCCAAGTCCAAGTGCTATTTCAGGTTGTTTTTCGAGATGTAAAACATCAACAGGCCTTTTACTTCGAAAATGTAACTCATTCCTAACGCGTAGAAGAAAAGAATAGGCATCCGAGTAGGATTTTGATTCTTGGTCGCTTAGATATTTCCTACGAACAAGCCCAGGAAGCCCTTGATTTCCAAATTTTACCTTCGCCATCCAAAGTACTCCTTGAAAATCTCGCAACCCACCAGCACCATTTTTTACATCTGGTGCCTGAAGGAAGACTGTGCTTTGCTTTTCTTTCCTTCTCTCCATCTGGTGCCCTTGAAGTTCAATTAGATATTTTTCAGGCTCATGTTTTCGACAATGTTTAAAAAACTTCTCCTTAAATTTTTCAGATAATTTCCGGTCTCCACAGATGAATCGTGCGTCTAGCATGGAGTTTTTGTTACGAATATCACTTTGTGCCTCTAAAATTGCTTCTTTTGAATCTCGCGATGCATGCCCGACTTTAATTCCGGAATCCCATAACGGGTAGAGGATCTCTCTCGTCATGGTTTCTTTTAGCAATTCCTGGGTTTTTCCTGTTAAGGATTTGGAATATAGAAACATCAGGTCGATATCGCTGTGAGGGCAAAGCTCACCTCTTCCATAACCTCCAGTAGCAAGAATACACATCGGACGAAGTTTACCCATCGCTTCGATTGCCACTTCTTTTGCAAATGCGAATAATCTTTGAATTAATACATCTACGATGACTGCCCTTGCCCTTGTTAACCGCAAGCCTGAGTCTCCTTTTCGGTGATATCTTAGTAACATTTCTCTTTCTAATCTCAGAAATTCCTTAATATCTTCTAATCTTTGCTTGTCAGATTTGGCGCCACTAAACACGAGTCTCTTGTCTGCATGTTGCCTGGTTCTTCGAAATAGGGGATCGTCTTCCATTTTTACAAAATAACCACTGATAAAATTAAACTGCTCGAGGTGCGAGTTAAATCAATCGGGTTTGGAATTGCCTATCGAATAGTTTTTAATTATCCAATGGTTATGCAATTCTATCGCATATCTGTGTGTATGTTTATGGCTATTTCTTTTGGCAATAGTTTGTCACTTACAGCC